>Ga0335070_10003927_pt1 | contig 17327 bp, 6 predicted proteins | sample Lox_Sample_13_FD_206722 | JGI IMG/M metagenome (GOLD analysis project Ga0335070, IMG submission 206722) | Soil microbial communities from Loxahatchee National Wildlife Refuge, Florida, United States - Lox_Sample_1.3 | ecosystem: Environmental > Terrestrial > Soil > Wetlands | place: USA: Florida...
GCTCGAGGCCGAGGCGGCGTTTCGTCAGATCGCAGCGGCAAGAGGCTCGGCGGCGAAAACAGCTCTGGTGCGCGATTTGCTTTCGCGCGCGACTGGAGTGGAAGCCAAGTACATCGTCAAGATCATGACCGGTGACCTGCGGATCGGGCTGAAGGAGAGCCTGGTCGAGGAAGCGATTGCCAAGGCCTACGGCAGCACGATGGCGGAGGTGCAGCGCGCCAACATGCTGTTGGGCGACATTGGCGAGACGGTGCGGCTAGCCGCTGGCGGCAAATTGAACGAGGCCCGGATGCGGCTCTTTCATCCGCTGGGATTCATGCTGGCGAGTCCTGTGGATTCGACGGAAGAGGGGCTGAGTTACTTCAGCGAGGCGGCGGTCGAAGACAAATATGACGGGATTCGCGCGCAGGCGCACGTTTCCGATGGCGAGGTTCGCGTCTTCTCCCGCACGCGAGATGAAATCACCGAGTCATTTCCGGAGTTGCCGCCCGTGCTGGCAGGATTGCCGCAGGACGCAATCCTCGACGGAGAGATTGTGGCTTGGGAATATCCGGCGCGGCCATCGCAGACGATTGTGGACGAGCCCGCGAAATCCCCACTTCTGGCAAAATCAGCCAGAAATGGGGCACCCGAAGAGGGCGAGCAGAAGGCCGACAATCTCGGGCGGGCGCGTCCTTTCAGCGTCTTGCAGCAGCGCCTCGGGCGGAAGAAGGTCAGCGACAAAATGCTGCGGGACATTCCGGTGGCGTACCTGGTATTTGACATCTTGTACGCGAACGGGGAATTGATGATCGAGCGGGCTTTGCACGAGCGGGCGGCGATCTTGGACGCTCTGCTTGTTTCTCCCAGAAAAAGCGTTCAACGCGGAGGACACCGAGGCATGCAGGGGAGCCTAATGTTCGAAGAAAGCGAAATGACGAGTGATGTGGGAATCATCCGCGCACCTGTTTTTCGGGCCGCTTCTCCTGACCTACTTGAGCAACTTTTCGTAGCGGCCCGCGCTCGCGGCAATGAGGGGCTGATGATCAAAGACTTGCAGTCGACATACACGCCGGGCAAGCGCGGCAAATCGTGGCTGAAGATGAAGCGCGAGCTGGCCACGCTCGATGTTGTAGTAACGGCAGTCGAATATGGGCACGGGAAGCGAATTGGCGTGCTCAGCGACTACACGTTTGCCGTGTGGGATGGCGACCGGCTGGTGAATATTGGCAAAGCCTACTCCGGACTGACCGACGTCGAAATTGGCGAGATGACTACATGGTTTCTGGAACATACGGTCGAAGATCGCGGATTCCTGCGTGTCGTCGAGCCAAAGATCGTCCTGGAAGTGGCTTTCAACAACATGATGCGCTCCGACCGGCATGAGAGCGGGTATGCGTTACGCTTTCCGCGAATTGTGCGGCTGCGGCCGGACAAGTCACCGGAAGACGCGGATACACTAGAGCGAGCCCGTGAGATCTTCGAGCAGCAAGGGTAAGAAGCGTCAGGCCGTCAAGTATCGGTAGCAATGACAACCATCTCCAGCCAGGAAGTGCTTCAAGTCGAGCCGCGAGCCCTCCAGAACCTGAAGACTCATGCCTCCGGTCCATCGGGAAAACTCCCTCTCACGCCAAACATGCTCCTGACCGAGCCGTCAGGCAATCTCTTCGCGCTCAGCCAGAATGCCGGCATGGGCTGGCCAGCCGAGCATTTGCTTGATCCGGAATTTCTCATCCTGAGCACGCATGGTGGGCTGCGCGCCGAGGATGGCACACCGGTAGCTCTCGGCTTTCACACTGGACACTGGGAGGTAGGGCTTCTGGTCTCCGAAGCTGCCCGGGAGTTTCGCCGTCTGCGTGCGATCCCTTTCGCCGGAGCCTGCACCGACCCATGCGACGGTCGGTCGCAAGGGACAGAGGGCATGCTCGATTCGCTGCCGTACCGTAACGATGCTGCGATGGTTCTTCGCCGACTGATGCGCTCGCTTCCCACGCGTCGCGGCGTGATGGGCGTGGCGACCTGCGATAAGGGACTTCCCGCCATGATGATGGCGCTCGCCTCTTCGGGAAGGTATCCCGCGGTTCTCGTGCCCGGCGGCGTCACGCTCCTGCCGGAACAAGGCGAAGATGCCGGTAAAGCCCAGACGATTGGCGCCCGCTTCGCACAGCAGGAGATCTCGCTGGAGTACGCCGCCGAGGTTGGTTGCCGCGCCTGCGCGACTCCGGGAGGAGGTTGCCAGTTTCTCGGAACCGCGGCGTCCTCGCAGGTCACGGCTGAAGCCCTCGGCCTCGCCCTGCCGGCCACAGCCCTTGCGCCGTCGGGCCACGCTGTCTGGCTCGACAATGCCGTGCGCTCCGCGCGTGCTCTTCTGCGGTTGCATCAACTCGGGATCGGTACGAATCGCGTATTGACCGATGCTTCGCTTCGCAACGCGATGGTGCTGCATGCAGCCTTCGGTGGTTCGACCAATATGCTGCTGCACATCCCGGCGATCGCGCATGCCGCTGGCCTCCGCCGACCCAAGGTGGAAGACTGGGCCTATGTGAACCGGCAAGTTCCGAGGCTCGTGGATGCGCTGCCCAATGGGCCGAGGGGCTTTGCAACGGTTCAGGTATTTCTTGCCGGCGGTGTTCCCGAGGTCATGCTAAAACTCCGCGAAGCCGGCTTGCTGCAATGCGATGCGCTCACGGCCAGTGGAGAGACTCTCGGAGCCAATCTCGACTGGTGGGCCGATTCGGGGATGCGGCGGGAAATGAAGGCACAGCTTCTGGCTCGGGACGGAATCGACGCGGCTGATGTAATCATGACGCCTGCGCAGGCGCGGAGCCGGGGATTGACTCCAACTGTCTGCTTCCCTGTAGGCAATCTCGCGCCTCAGGGCTCGGTCATCAAAAGCACTTCGATCGATCCCTCGCTCATTGATGAAGCAAATGTCTACCGCCACACCGGTCCGGCGCGCGTCTTTGTCACAGAAGCTGCCGCGATCGATGCGATCAAGCGCGGCGATCTTCGCGCTGGAGACGTGGTGGTGCTGGTCTGCGGCGGTCCCCTTGGCGCTGGAATGCAGGAAACCTATCAGGTCACTTCGGCTCTTAAGACCCTGCACTGCTGCAAGAACATCGCAGTCATCACTGATGCGCGCTTCAGCGGAGTCTCGACCGGCGCCTGCATCGGCCACGTCTCTCCTGAGGCGCTGGCCGGTGGACCAATCGGTAAGGTACACGATGGTGACATGATCGAAATCATCATTGACCGCGCGAGTCTCCACGGTTCAATCAATTTGGTGGGAGAAGCGGACGAGCGCTTCTCCGCCGTGGAAGGCGAGAAGCGACTCGCCGCCCGAGGCTCGCGTGATGATCTAGCTCCTCACCGCGCCCTGCCGGACGATACGCGCATCTGGGCCGCGTTGATCGAGGCTAGCGGCGGAGTCTGGGGCGGTTGCGTCTATGACGCAGAGGCAATTGTGCAGAAGCTGATACCTGGCTACAGGCCACCCAAGTAGCCCCCAAATAGAAGCGGGCTGATTAAAGCAGTTTGGCCGATGACGTATTGAAAGGGCGCAGCTTCAGCCACGCCGATCGAGATCCCAACTGGGCCTAGGCCCTGGTGGAACGCCCCTCGCGGCTAAGAGCGAGGGCACGGGTTGCTCCTTGCGGCACGCCTGAAGGCATGCCCTTTCAAAACAGGCCACACCCTTTTCCAGTTGCTCTAACGACTCTGGTGATGGTGCTCTTCGTGACTGTCCGCAACCGGGATCACGCATCCATGGGCCACTTCGCACACCGCGTGTTCGAACTGAATCGTCGTGTGGTCGATGCGGAAATCGCGTAACAGCCGCTCCTTCACGTCACGCAAGATCCGCTCGCTGACCGATGGAGGAATGTCAGCAATCGAGACGTGACAGGAGAGCGCGTGCATTTCCGACCCGATGCTCCAGACGTGGAGATCGTGAACATCGTTTACGCCTTGAACGGAACGAATCGCCAGTTCGATCTTCTCCAGCTTCATGCCGCGAGGAGTGCCTTCGAGCAGAATATTCAGCGTCTCGCGAACGATGCCCAGCCCCGACCACAGGATCAGCACGCCGATAGCGACCGAGAGCACCGAATCGATCCAGTAGTTGCCGGTAAGCAGGATGGCCCAGCCACCAGCGATGACTGCGGCGGTTGAGAGAGTATCGCCAACTTCGTGCAGCAAGGCGCTGCGAATGTTTACATCGCCGCCAGACCGGTAGAGCAGCAGCGCAATCACTCCGTTCATCACTACGCCTGCAGCCGCGACCCACATCATCACACTGGCGTTAACTGCCTGCGGATGCTGCAACCTCTTGAAGGCCTCGTAGAAGATGAAAAACGAGACGCCCACCAGCGAGGTCGCATTGACCAACGCGGCCAACACTCCGGCGCGATGATAGCCATACGTCTTGCTGGAGTTGGCCGGACGAGATTGAAAGTAGACCGCTACGAGCGACAACGCTAAAGCCAAAAAGTCAGAAAGATTGTGTCCGGCTTCAGAAAGGAGGGCCAGAGAGTGGGCGCGCACTCCGGCCACGACCAGCAGTACGATGTACGCCAGCGTTACCGACAGCGAGATCTTCAGAACGCGGGTCGGGCTGCCAGACCGATGAACGTGGATATGCATTACTTCAAGTCTACGGATGCCCACAGGCGGTCAGCAAGCACGTTGGGATGCTCATTCAGCACTATTTGGCGGGGGTCTTGCCAACACACACTTCGGAAAAGCCAACCGCGAAGTTCGCTAAGAAAACCATAGAACGTCAGTTCCTGGTCAGACTGTCGAGGTAGCGGTTGTTGTAAAAGGTGGTCGTCTTCTGCACGAACTCAAGAATCCGGAACATGCGTTCGCGCGCCTCTCGATTCATCTCGCGGAATTGCACGGCGGCCCCGGATCCCGGCTCGAGCCGCGTGACAAAACCCTCGGCGCACAAGCTGGGATCATCCATCGAGAAAGCCAGTTTGATCTTGCTCCCCGGACTCAGGATGTTGCTGGTCTCGATGTAACATCCGCCCATGCTGACATCGGTGAGGTTGGCGAAGACGGGAACGCCTCCAGCTTCTGTGGTCAGTTCAATCGTGACGCGGCACTTCAGGCGGGGGTGCGCGCGCCGGTCTTTATAGGCGAGCTGCTTCTGCTTCTCAATGTACATCCGGCGATCGGCTTCCGACAGAAGCTGCTCGGCGTCGTTGCCGTCTTCGGGGAAGACAGCGCGTCCGACGCTGAGGGAAAGAATTTCTTCGTTGCAGACTTCCTGTCCGGCGTGGCGAGCCAGGGCGCGCATGTTCTCGGCCCTTTTTCCGGCGGCATCGGCGCCCAAGCCAGGAGAGATCACCACAAATTCGTCTCCGCCCATGCGGGCAACATAGTCGTACTCGCGGCAGCTGTCTTTCAGCGCCTGAGCAAAGAGGCGCAGCACGCGATTGCCCTCCAGATGCCCGAAGCGGTCGTTGATCTGCTTGAAGCCGTCCATGTCAGAGACCATGACGGTTAATGAAGTGTTGTCGCGCTTGCAGCGGGCCAGTTCGCGGTCGAGTTGCAGGAACAGGGACCGCGCATTCGGAAGTCCGGTCAGGTAGTCCGTCGTAGCAGAGTTCTCGGCCTGTTGGTACTTCAGCGCGTTCTCGATGGCCAGTGCCATCTTGCCGCAGACGGCCAGCAAAATACGCAGGTGGTCGGAAGTAAAAGCGTCGCGGTCGGCCCGATACAGCGCGAGCACCCCGATCACTCCGGTAACGCCTTCCAGCGGCACGGCTAGGGCCGAGCGCAGGGTGCTGAACTTAGTCGGATCATTCAAGTATCCAGGCTCGACCGATGGATTTCCATTGATAATCGGCTTGCGATTCTGTGCCACCCAGCCTGAAAGCCCCTGGCCGACTGGAATACGCAACGAGGAAAAGAGCCGGTAGTTGTCGCCATTGACGTACTCGGGAACCAATTCGCCTTCCCGGCGTACATAAATAGCGATCGCGTCGTAGCGGACCATGGGCTTGAGCTTGATCGAGAACACCGAGAGCGTCTCTCCCAGACTGAGGGAAGCGCCGAGATCCTGGCTCAACTCGAACAGCGCCTGAGCTTCCTGGCGAGCCGCAGCGATCGAAGAAAGGAACGTGTTCTCACGCCCCGCATAATCCTGTACTCGCGCGTTCTCAAATCCCGCGGCAGGTTCCAGCCCACGCTCAATCTTGATCGCAGTCGAAAGCGGCGCGTTCGGATCCTCCACCGATTTCGCGATCGCCATTTCCTCCAGATACTCATATCGCCTCTGCAGGACTTCCACGACTTTCGGATCAAACGATTTGCCCGACTCGGCGGAAAGCTTCTGCATGACATCTTTCAGCGGGAGCGCACGCCGGTACTGTCGATCGGAAGCGAGCGCGTCAAGATAGTCGACTGCGGAGAGAATGCGCGCACCAATGGGGATTTCCGCTCCCTTGAGTCCCAGCGGATACCCCGACCCGTCCCATTTCTCATGGTGGGCGCGCACGATCGGCACCACCGGGTACGGAAACCGCACCCGCTCCAGAATCTCGGCGCCGACCAGCGTGTGAATTTTCATCTTTTCGAATTCTTCCGGCGTCAGGCGTCCGGGCTTCGAGATAATGTGTTCGGGCACGGCCAGCTTGCCGATATCGTGCAGTAGTGCCGCCGCGTGCAGAGCTTCCGATTCCGGCCCGGGTAATTCGAGTTCCTTGCCGACCTCCATCGCATACACCCGAACGCGCTGCAGGTGCTCGTGCGTGGTGTGGTCCTTGGCTTCAATGGCAAGCGCCAGCGCTTCAATCGTCCGCAGATGCAGATTGGCCATCTCTTCGACGTGCCGCTTCTCATCTTCCAGTTTCCCGAGATAGAGCCGGTACGAGCGATAGATCAGGTACATGACCGGCAATACGACCAGCGACGTTTCCCAGTTGAAGGTGCGGTTCAGCCAGGCGATCATGCCGGCAATTCCCGCTCCGACCAGGTAGTAGGGGAATGACCAGAAGTAGCAGTCGACCAGAATGCGCTGCAGTGGCCGGCGCTCGGTCAGCGAAATGACCGCAGCAATCGACCCCGCATTCGCAATGAAGTAGACCGTGGCCGCCAGGCCGAGCAGGACCGGCCGGCTCGGGACGATCAGGTTCATCAGCGGATGATGAAAGACCAGGTACGCCAGCGCTGTGGAAACACTTCCGGCGCACACATTGAACGTCACCTGGATCGCCTTCGGTCGGTCTCGATACAGGCACTGTGCCACCATCGAAACGGCGCCCAGAATCAGCGTTTCAGTGAAGCTCAGTTCCAGCACGCCGATCAGGATGAACAGGAAGTTGACGGAGAGCGTGCCCGTGATTCCCGGCAGGTTGACCTTCAGTCGCGATGCCAGGATGGCAATTCCCAGGTAGCAGATGAACTCCGCGATGTTTTTGCTGCTCTGGTGAATCCCGCCATAGATCAGCGTGCTCAGACCGGCGACCACCACCAGCGCGATGAAGAGCTTCGCCGGGATCGAGAGCTTTTTCCACGTACGGGAAGGCTCAGGCAGGGCTGTGGCTTTGCTGGTGTTGCCAGTCATGCGAGTCTGCACACTTCGAGGGGTACACTTCCCCCGAACACCCATGAATACCAGCTAAGGTGCATAGAAACAATGATTTACGGCTTTTTGAACAAACTTCCGTAACTTGCCAGGCGGGTTTTCAACAGCTGCGGGACATGTACTTTCGAATGGGGTGGAGAAATGGGCACTTTTTGCGACAAAAGCTAGGGTGATTCCTACGAGATCGTTACAACACCCTCTTCAACATCCTGTGTGGCCTGCGTTATGTTTTCGGGTTTACCCAGATCGCGCCAGTAGTACACGTCGGCGCGAAACGCGGATATAGGCTCGCCTCCTGCGGCCAGGCGCAGATACGTAGCAATGATCGAGAACACACCATCCTCGCTGATCATGTCGAGGAGTCTGGGTGAAATCACGTGGACGCCTGAGAATGCCAGTGCCACGGTGTTTCGGGCAGGTCGAACGATCTCCGGGCCATGAGTTCCCGTTTGCCTTCCACAGAGCCGATTGTCCTCATCGAAAAGCAGGCGGCGTGAGGTCTCGCGCGGCTGCACCGCCAGTGTAGCCAGCGCGTGGTTGTCGCGATGAAATTGCAGCATGCGCGCAAAATCGATCGAACTGATGACGTCAACATTGTGTACAAGGAATGGCGCCTGCGTATGACCATCCTGCTGGAAGAACCATGCAGCCTTCTTCAATCCCCCGCCAGTATCGAGCAGCAAGTCATCTTCGCGGGAGATCTCAACGCGCAAGCCGAAATTGTGATTCTTCCGGAGATAATCGACGACCATGTCGGCGAAGTGGTGCACGTTGACGATCACTTCGCGGATTCCGAAGCCGGCGAGGCGGCGAAGGTTGATTTCCAGCAGCGTGTGTCCAGCGACTTCCACGAGCGCCTTGGGGCGATCGTTGGTGAGTGGCCGCAGACGCATTCCCAGTCCCGCGGCCAGGATCATCGCCTTCATGTGGCGGCCTTCTCCGCTGCGGTGTTTTCCGCTTTCATGCGATCGAGTTCGCGATGCGTGACCACCACCTCGACGCCCGCTCGTGCGCGCAGGTGCTTTGCGAGTTGCTCGGCCAGATACACCGAACGATGCTGGCCGCCCGTGCACCCGAATGAAACCATCAGATGCTTGAAGCCGCGCTGCTGATAATTGTTCACGCTGGCATCGACCAATGACATCACGCCGGCCAGGAATTGGTGAACGCTCTCCTGCTGATTCAGATATTCGATCACCGGCGCGTCCTTGCCGCTCAGCGCTTTGAAACGCTCTTCGCGTCCCGGATTCGGCAGGCTGCGGCCGTCGAAGATAAATCCTCCGCCGTTTCCGGTTTCATCCTTGGGCAGGCCACGATGAAAAGAGAAGCTGAAGATTCGGACGACGAGATTGTCGGCGTCGGTGGAAAGCCCCTGCAGCTTTTCCGAGGCGAGCATGCTGTGAAACGCTTCCAGCAGGGTCGGCAGCGCGATGGGCAACTTCACATTGTGTTGCAGCCACCGGAGGTTCTTGAGCGCGTAAGGCACGCTCTGCAAAAAGTGGACCTTGCGTTCGTAAAATCCGCGGAATCCATAGGCGCCCAACGCCTGCATGATGCGAACGTACACGTATGCGTAGTAATGCTGCATGAAAGCTTCGGGCTCGATGTCGATGTAGTTGCTCACTGCTGCCAGGTAGTGATCGAGAAGCTGCTGGCGCAACTCCGGCGGCAGGTCCGCCTTGGCGTCATAGAGAAGCGAGGCGACATCGTACTGCAGCGCGCCCTTGCGGCCTCCCTGGTAGTCGAGGAAATACGGCTTTCCGGCTGGCAGCATGATGTTGCGGGATTGAAAGTCGCGATAGAGGAAGTAATCTCTGGGCGCGCTCAATAGAAACTTGGTGAGGCGGCTGAAATCGTCTTCCAGCGCCTGTTCGCTGAACGGGATGCCCGCCAGCCGGAGAAAGTAATACTTAAAGTAATTCAGATCCCAGGCGATCGATTGCCGGTCGAAACTACCGCGCGGATAACAGAGTTTGTAGTTCAGGTCACGTCCCGCCTCAATCTGGAAACGAGGAAGGATCGCGATCACGTCGCGATAGGCCCCGACAACCTGTGGCGCGACGGCCTCCCCCGTGCGGTTTTGCGAGAGGAGTTCGAAGAGCGAGGTGTCGCCGAGATCCTGTTCCAGATAGGCTCCGTGCTCAAGATCTTCGCCGTAGATCTCAGGAACGGGCAATCCGTGCTTGCGGAAGTGGCGCGAGAATTCCAGAAACGCGATGTTTTCTTCACAGACTCCATAGAGAATCCCGATCGCGCTCACCCCTTTGCCCGTAAGGCGAATGATCTTGCGGCCCGAGCCTCCGAGTTCTCCCTGCACAGGCTGCACTGAATCGACGGGCATGTGGAAGTGCTGCTCGAAGAGTCGGTTGAGGACGTCCATTGGGGCTCGGCTTAGGTTCGAGATTCACCTCAAGATACCACTGCGGCGTGATTCTCGGGCAAAGGCAGTCATCGTTCTTGCGAAACACCGGAAGGTCTTGGAGGCATCGACACAAGAGGGCAAAATGAGCGTCACTGGCTGCTTGTTTTCGACGTTTCCGCTCACCACGCGGTTTTGTGGAACCGGACTTCCAAAAATAAGTGCTTCGCCAGGAGAGGATCCGGAGTGGATCGCGTAAGGCAGTGACGTTTTACCTTCCACCTTCGTGCACCGAGTCGAGGCCAAGCCATCTGACGTTCGGCACCAAGCGTGCGATTCGTTCTTCGTAGGCACATCTTCCAACTCAAGTGCCTAAGGAGTCATTAATGTTGCGTGCGCTGAACCACGTGTGCTCATCCTTCGTCTCGAAATCTTCTTTTCTGAACTGCGCCCGGTGTGCCATTACGGTGTGCCTCGTGGTCTCTTTCTTCTCAACGGTATGGGGAATTGCCCCAACCCAGTTCAACGGCGTTGCGACTGTGCTGTCTACTGGCAGCGTAACGGTCAGCCTGCCCTCGGACATTACTGTGGACGCGGCGGGCAACGTCTACATTCCAGACACTGGAAACAGTCAGATCGTGAAGATCAATCCGCAAGGTAGCGCCTCTGTGTTTGCCGTCACCGGGTTAAGCACGGCGCTAAGTCTTCCGACGGGCATTACCGTGGATGGTTCCGGCACGCTGTACGTCGCAGATTCAGGCAACAACCGGGTCGTGACTATCACGGCAGCGGGTAGTGGCACCGTCGTGTCCACGCCGAGCGTTACGCTCAATTCTCCGCAAGGCGTTGCCTTGGACCAGTCGGGCAACTTGTTCATCGCTGACACCGGCAACAATCGGATTGTGAAGGTCACTGCCGCTGGCGCCGCCTCCGTCTTGGCGATTACCGGCTTGGTCACACCGCTCAATACTCCGACTGGACTGGCCATCGATCCAGCGGGGAACCTGTATATCGCCGACTCGGGGAATAGCCGCATTGTCAAGGTGGCTGCCGGAGGAACTGCCGGGGCTGCCCTCCCCATTTCCGGCCTGGGTACGGCTTTAGATACGCCTAGGGGAGTAGCTGTCGACGGGCTTGGGAACGTCTACATTGCGGACACCAACAACAATCGCATCGTCACCGTGACGAGCGCGGGCGCAGGCTCGCCGCTCAGCACTGGTGCCGTTACCCTCAGTTTGCCCAAGGGTGTTGCCGTAAGCACATTCGGGACCGTCTATATCGCAGATACCAGCGCTAACCGGGCAGTAAGCGTAGCGTCAAGCGCGGTCGGGTTTGGTCATCTTCAGTTGGGAACGTCTTCGGGCGTGACGCAGACGTTGCCTTTCACGATAACTGTCGCCACGACCCTCGGGGCGATTAAAGCTTTCACATTCGGCACCGAGAATCTTGATTTCACCGTGGGTGGTGGAAGCACGTGCGCCGTAGGGACGACCAACACCACCTGCACGGTGGACATACAGTTTCTTCCCACCGCGCCCGGGCTGCGCAGGGGCGCCGTCGTGCTTTACGACGACGCAAACCCACAGGCGCCAGCCGTGACCGTTCCTCTGTATGGGTTCAGCGACGCGCCAGTCGCGGCGCTGTCTCCGAATACCGGGACCTTGATCAACACGGGCGGCCTGGCAACATCTAATCCGTATCAGGTGGCTTTGGATGGAGCTGGGAACATGTATGTCGGGGACTATAGCGGCAAGAACGTGACGAAAATCGCGGCTGGCGGCGGTAGCGCCTCGGTGGTGAGCTTAGGAACACCGGGTGGTACAGCGATACAGAACCTTACTGGGGTAGCTCTCGATGGGGCTGGCAATCTTTTTATCGGTGACCACCAAAACAGCCGAATCCTGGTAGTGACGCCGGGAGGAGTGGTTTCGGTATTGAGCATCAGCGGGCTTAGCCCAGCTCTGGGTTTCCCCACGGCGCTCGCTTTCGATGGAGCCGGGAAGCTCTATATCGCGGACTTCACCAATGGCCGGGTTATCAGAGTGTCTTCCGTGGTGGTGGGAGCGACTTCGACTGGCAATGGCAGCGTGGTTGGCACAGGTGCCTATAGCTTCGGCGGCAGCACTCTGACCGGCATGACGGTGGATCCACAGGGAACCATCTACACGGCCGCCCGCACCCAAAACAGCAGCAGCATCATCAAGGTGACGGCGGCGGGCCTAGCGTCCGTGCTGGCGATTCCCGGCAACATCACCCCGGCGATCAGCAATCCTCAAGGTGTAGGTGTGGATGCGATGGGCAATGTCTACATCGTGGACACCTCCCACAATCGCATCGTCGAAATAACGACTGCGGGCGTGGCGTCCGTCCTGAGCCCAAGCGGAATGCCGGCTCCGTCCAGCCTGGGCCCCACCTTGTTTGGGGTGACGGTGGATGCCTCAGGGAATCTGTACATTTCGGATTGGACGAACAACCGCATCGTGTTCGTGAACGTTTCGGGAGCGCCTCTGACCTTTGTCAGCACCAGGCAGGGCTTTACCAGTACCGATAGCCCGAAGACGGCGACTCTGACCAACCTGGGCAACCAGGATTTGGTTCTTGCTGCGGATCCGACCTATACCGCCGACTTCTCTCAGCCAGCTGGGAGCACCAACCAGTGTCTCTCCGCCACTTCGCTCACACCGGGGACGACGTGCAACGTCTCGGTGCAATTCACCCCGCAATCGGTCGGCAGTCTGAGCGCCGGCATCACACTGACTGACAACGCGCAGAATGTTGCCGGCAGTACGCAACAAGTCTCCGTCAGCGGCACCGGACTCACGCCCGGAGATACGACCGCAACTGCGGTTGGAATCAGTGCCTCCTCCGTCAATATCGGCGAGTCGTTCACAGTCACCGCCACGGTGGCCGATACCACAACGGGCCATACGTCGACCATTCCGACCGGCGGAGTGACCTTCCTGGACACCGTCGGTTCGACCTCAGTCTCACTTAACGGTGGAAGCGCCGTGCCTCTCGTCAGCGGAGTCGCGACGCTGACCGGCGTTTCGCTCGGCGTTTCTGGGACCCACACTATCACCGCCAACTACCAGGGTGTCAGCGGATCGTTCCTGACAAGTAGCAACACCATCGCGCTGGCGGTTGCCAAAGACACCGCGACCGTTTCCGGGCCCTCCGCGCAGCCGGTTGCAATCGCAGTGGGTCAGGCGGGATCAGTGTCGATTACAGTCGCGGGGCAATACAGCGGAGTCGCGGTACCGTCTGGGAGTGTAAGCTACGACATCCTCAATGTCTCCAGCACGAGCGTGGCGTCAGGAACGGCTACTTTGACCGCTGGTACCAGCGACTCCACTGCGATAGTGCCCATCCCAGACACATTGTCGGCTGGCGACTACACCGCCAGCGTGAGTTATGGGGGCGACAGTAACTATGCTGCCAGCTCCACCGCGACCATCGTTCAGGTGAGAGTGAGCCGGATCATGCCCACGATCAACTGGACACAGCCCGCTGGGATCACCCACGGCAGCAATTTGAGCGGCATCCTCAATGCCGCTGCGGTGAACGGACCGGCGAGCGTGGCGGGCAGCTTCGCATATACGGCTACTCTCCAAGGTGGCAGCGCGGTCGCGGTGAGCGGTACTACCGTTCTGGGCGCGGGGAGCTACACGCTCACTGCGACGTTCACGCCGACCGACTCAGTAACCTATGCTTCCGCAACTGGCAGCGTGTCTCTAACGGTCGCGAAAGCAACTCCGACGGTCACGCTGGCTACTTCGGCGAGTAGTGCATTGGCGCAGGATGCAATCACCTTCACGGCGACAGTGACCTCCTCGGCCAGCACGCCGAGTGGTTCAGTCGCTTTCTATGACGGGACGACGCTGCTGGGCTCAGGCACATTAACGCAAGGCGCGGCAACTTACGCTTCGTCGAGCCTGGCGGTTGGGTCTCATCCGATTACGGCGGCGTACGCCGGCGACAGCAACTTCTCAACCGTGACTAGTTCCGCGGTCACGCAGATTGTGTCCGACTTCACCATCGCAGTCGCGAGCGGGAGCAGTTCGTCAGCCACTGTGGCGGCGGGCGGAACAGCAACTTATTCGTTGACCATCAGTCCCTCAGCAGGGACGACTTTCCCGGCGGCGGCAACGCTGACGGCTAGTGGCGCTCCGACAGGGTCGGTCGTGACCATCACCCCGTCGACACTGGCAGCCGGCGGCTCCACCACCAATGTCTCAGTCACGATTAACGTGCCCGCAACAGCGGCAGCAATTCACCGCTCAGGCAAAGTGGGAGCGGCCTTCGCGTCCATCATGGTGGGCATGTTCCTGCTGCCCTGGGGAGGAAAACTCCGCCGGCACCTGGGCAATCGCGGGCTGATGGCGGGCTGCACGTTTCTGGTACTGATGGCGGCGAGCACGTTGGCTGGATGCGGAAGCAGCACTCCCGCTACTCAGCCTCCACCGCAGCCGAGGAACTATAGCATCACGCTGACCGCGACCGCGGGAACGGTGACAAACTCAACCATCCTGCATCTGACGGTGCAGTAAAAAAGAGGAGACGACGAGGTCCCTGCATTTTTGAAATACGACTATTAGGGGCCGTGCAGTTTTGGGGGTGAACTCACTTCCAGCGACTAGGGGCACGAAGCCGATTCGTGCCCCATCTTTGTGAAGCCCACCTCTCGCTCGGTCTGCGGATAGCCTCTTCGAGGCGCAACGAACAAGAGTCATTCGAGGAACTTGGTTTCTGGTGGCGGCGGCTGGACTCGAACCAGCGACCTACGGATTATGAGACCGTCGCTCTAACCACCTGAGCTACACCGCCACGGTGTGGTTTCAACAGCTTGCCGACGGATCGCACATAGCCATCGCATCTTCATTGCGGTCACGGCGATGACTGCCTTGTTGGTAGGGGGAAACCGGGAAGCGATGGCTCGCTTTCCTGTCTTGCGGCTCACGCTGCGTTCCACGTCCGCTATCCGTCGCTTCGATTGTAGATGGGAAACCGCAACGTGTGCAACGTTGCGAACGCTTGCGTACGAACGCTTGCGCGATGCGGGCGTCTAGTACGACATCAGCCGGGTCACCGACAGAGAGACCGGCAGGAAGCGGCTGGTTCTCTCGTCTGCGTTAAAGCTAATCTCATCGGAAGGACGCATAGGGTGAACTCGCGGAGGCCACCCGTCATCCGTGACAGGATATGACGGTCGCTACATTCTGAGAGGCTTGATACCTGCCTTGCTGCGAAGAGTTTGTGGAGTTGACCGGGGAGAGCCTCGCAGGCAGCCGAGCACCGTGCGTATGCTCAATTGGCTCTCGTAATGGGTTACTACGCCCGGAGGTCTGTCCGGATTCGGTTCCCATTCGAATGCACTACTGTTGTGACTTAGTAAGTCGATCGCCTCGATCTGGGGGACTCGAAGCCTAATTACTCACTGCCATAACATTGCCCGGGAAAGCTGTGATTGAAATCACACTACGACGTGTTTTTGAAGGGCCAAAATAACGATTTTCTTCTTGACATTGATGATATACCCGGCTTAGAACTTGTGCGGATAGTACTTTCGTACTACACGCGATTAATCCTAGGAATTCGACTTGTCCTGCTGGATTCCGGGAATGTTCACGATCTTTCCGGCAAACATGTTCACCAGTCTCATCCCTGCGTTGAGAGTCTGATGATCCGAGGAGGTTCGGATGAAACAAGTTCTTGTCAGAACATGCATGCTGTTTTCAATCATAGCTGTGCTGGCCGCGCTTTTGATGACGATGGCGCAGGTGGCGAGCGCGCAGTCAATTTTCGCTAACCTGTCAGGTACTGTCACGGATGCCAGCGGCGCGGTTGTTCCCGGCGCGAAAGTGACGGTGGAGAACACAAGCACCAAGGTGGCAAGGCAACTGACAGCAAACAGTGCTGGATATTTTTCTGCTACCCAGCTACCAACCGGCACGTACACGGTGATTGCGGAAGCTAAGGGATTTCAGAGGTATCAGGCGACTGGAATCGTTCTGAACAGTTCCGATGAGAAAACACTGAATATCAGTTTGAGGGTCGGTGTTGAATCCGAAACGATTGAGGTGAGCGCGACTGCTGGCGAAGTCGCGATTACGGACAGCGGCGAGAAATCAACTCTGATTTCGGCGAAAGATTTGAACGAACTTTCGCTGGTCGGCCGCAATGCCACGGAGTATCTAAAAATCCTACCTGGCGCAGCTTTGAGCGCCAATGGCGGCGTCAACAAACTCGCTTATAGCGGAGAAGTTGTCGGCATTAATGGCTTCGCTGTTGGCAACAACGCCGGCGGATTAGCTGGCGTCAGCATAAACGGCCAAACGGGACAAGGGATTGCCATCACTCAGGACGGGCAGAATGTTTTTGATCCCGGCGCTGCTGGGAATGCTACTCCTGTCAATCCCAATCCGAACATGATCTCGGAAGTAAAGGTACTTACCTCGAATTACACCTCTGAGAACATGAAGGGGCCGATCATCGTCAATACCGTTACCAAGTCCGGCAGCAACACCTTTCATGGCGATGCCCACTTTTACGCGCGTAACTCTGCCATGAATGCCGAGGACGCGTATAACAAATCTCTCGAGGTGCAACCGAACAGTGGCTTCACGCCGGGTCAGTTAAAGGGCCCGAGCTCTTACTACTACCCTGGATTCTCGATTGGTGGCCCGGTGGTGATTCCCGGTACCGGCCTCAACAAGTCCCGGAAGAAGGTGTTCTTCTTCGATTCCTACGAGAACTATCGTCAGGACATCGACGGCGGGATTGATCGCGCCTTTGTTCCCACGGATGCGATGCTGAATGGGGATTTCAGTGCCTTAAGCGGGAGTGCGTACAGTTCGGTCGGACGCTTTGCGTTGAACACTGTGCCAACTGCGCCGGCGGCGGGCGACCGTTTTGGGTTCGACGCCAGAGCTGGCTGTTCCATTACAGCTGGAGCAATGTCGGCGGCTTGCGTTGATCCAAATGCACAGCTCCTGATGAGAAACTACTTCCCGGCTGCCACGAGTGCGACGCCGAACGCCAACGGTTACAACTACATTGCCGTGGTCACAGAGAAGCAGAACTCCTGGCAAAACGTTGCCCGTGGCGATGTCAACATCTCAGACATGACCAAGGTGTATGTGAGTTGGAGCCGTCAGCGCGAAACCGCGAACATGCCCCTAGGTCTGTGGAATCAGTCTGGGGACTGGGTCGTGCCCTCACCCAGCGCAACGATCGGCGCCAACGGTTCTGACTTCACCGCGGTCAACTTCGTTCATGTCTTTTCGCCTACATTAACCGCCGAGGCGCGCTTCGGTTACACGAAAATTAATTTTCCGAGCAGCCCGGCTAACGCCAGCAAGCTGCTGCGCAAGGACATGAATTTCCCGCTCACGGGAGTCT
>Ga0335070_10003928_pt1 | contig 17326 bp, 20 predicted proteins | sample Lox_Sample_13_FD_206722 | JGI IMG/M metagenome (GOLD analysis project Ga0335070, IMG submission 206722) | Soil microbial communities from Loxahatchee National Wildlife Refuge, Florida, United States - Lox_Sample_1.3 | ecosystem: Environmental > Terrestrial > Soil > Wetlands | place: USA...
GAGATCCTCGAGCGCGGGCTTCAGCACGTCGATCGGCACGATCATGTTGAGGTCCTGCGCGGGTCCGCCGTCGATCGATTGCTGGACGAAGAGCGAGCCGATGCCCGCGAGCAGGCCGTCGCGCGCAATCACGGCCGTGCCGCCCCAATTGGGATGGGCGGGCGCGGTGAAGAGCGCCTCGTCGAGGAGATATTCCCAATAGCCCGCGAACTCGCGCCGCGCCACCACCTGGGCCGCGAGCGCGCGCCGCCTGCCGCCGGCGCCGCCGACCACGACGGGCTCGCCCACCGCGAGCTCCGCCGCGCTTCCAAGTTGCAGCGCCGGGACGTCGAAGCGCCCGAGCGCCTGCACCAGGCCGAAGCCGGTCTCGTAGTCGTAGGCGAGCGCGTGGCCCGCGAGCGCGCGGCCGTCGCTCGAATAGAGCCAGATCGTGTCGGCCTCGCTCATGAGATAGCCGATGGTGAGGACGAGGCCGCTCTCGCGGATGAGCACAGCGTTTCCCGCGCGCTCGGTCCCGAGGGTCGCCGCGGAGAAGGCGTCCTGCGGTACCTTCGCCTCGAGGCGCAGGACCGAAGCAAGCGCGCGATCGAGATCGAAGGTGTAGTCCTCCGGCCGCGGCCGCGCCTCCTGCGGTATCTCCCAATCCGTCTTCTCAGACATGAGGGCGATTCTTCACCCCGAACGCGGCGCTGGCAAGCTTTTCGGGAGCCGCCTTTTCATTTGATCACGTTGCCGATGAGATAATCCGCGAAATCCGCGGGCTTGAGCTTCAATTCGACGCGCTCGGTCTCGCCCGCGAGCGCGCGCCGGACGAGGATGTGGTTCTCGACATGCGCGGGCAGCACCTTGAAGACGCCCATGGCGCCCTTGAGCTTCGGATAAAGGTTGGGTTCGATGAGCTTTTCCTTGCGCGCAAGGCGCTCGATCGCCTCGGCCTCACCGAGAGCCTCGACCGGCTGCTGCTTCACCAGCGTCCAATCGGTCTCGCCGGCCCAGCCCGCCGCGACGAGCGGCTTCACGGGCTCCTCGGTCACGCCGACCTTGTAGACGTGCTTGCTGAGCCCCACGTCCGAGGCCCATTTGCCGAGCTTGCTGCTGCGTGCCACGTAGATCGTCGCCATGATCGCGCCTCCTCCCGCATCCAACTCTGCGACGGAGGGCCCTCGCTGTCCATGGATCGCGGTGAGGGCCGCCTAGTCCGGCACAACCACCACCGGACAGGGAGCATGCGTCACCACTTTGAACGCGACGCTCCCGAGCAGCACGCCCATGACCCGGCTATGACCGGCATGGCCCATGACGATGGTGTCCGCCTCGGCTTCCTTGGCGAAGCGCAGGATCTCCGCGGCAGGATCGCCGACGCGCCACTCCGGGTGCACCCGCGGGCCGCCCGCGGGAACGCGCCCTTCCGCCGCGCTCAGGATCTCCGTCGCACGCGCCTCCGAGAGATCGCCCCAGGCGGCGGCGAGGCGCTCCGCCTTCGCGTATTCCCGGAGCGCCTGATCGGAGATGGGCATTTCCTGCGTGACCGTGAGGATCGTGAGCTCCGCCTTCGTCTCGCCGGCAAGGCGCGAGGCGAATTCGAGCGCCTTGAGCGCCCGTTCCGAGCCGTCGACCGCCGCAAGGATCCGCTTCATCGCCGCCCCCGCTTCAGGAGAAGGCATTGCCGGGCTTCATGCCCAGCAACTTGAAGAGTCTGGCGGCCGGGCAGAAGCCGGTGAAGGCCGCCTGCACGAGGTTTGCTCCCGCGAAGGCCGTCAGCAGCAGCCAGTAGCTGCTGTGCAAGAGCACGAGGATCACGCTCGCGAGGACGACTACGCCCGCAAAAGCCATTACGGCACGGTCGATGGTCATGGCGCCACTCCTGCTGCGGTGCGACGCCATTCATGGGCCGCGGCCGCCAGGGCCGCATTGACTTAGGTCAGGCCAGCAGCCACTGCCGGAGCGCGGCGGTGACGGAGACCGGCTTCTCCAGCGTCGAGAGATGGCCGCAATCCTCGATCACCTCGAGCTTTGCACCGGGGACGAGTCCCGCGATCTCCTCGTGGAGCGGCAAGGGCGTCGCCGCATCCTGCCTTCCGCAGAGAACGAGGGTGGGAATGCCGATGCGGCGGAGATCCTCGCGGCCGTCGGGCCGGCCCATGATGGCGGTCTGCTGGCGGAGGAACGCATCCTTTCCCACGTGCTTCGCCATCCCCGCGACGATCTCCAGGAGCGCCGCATCCTCGGAGCGTGCGGGATGGACCCAGGTCGGGAAGAGCCGCGGCGTCACGCCCTTGAACTCGCCCTTCTGCGAAAGCTCGAGAAGCCCGCGCCTGCGCGCGGTCTGCTCGGGGGTGTCGGCACGGGCGGAGGTGTCGAGGAGCGCGAGCTTCACCACCCGCTCCCGCGCCTCCCGCATGATCTCCTGCGCGACGTAGCCGCCCATCGAGAGCCCAGCGAGAGCAAAGCGCTCGGGGGCCTGGGCGAGGACGCGGCGGGCCATGCCCGCCAGCGAGTCGTCCTTGGTGAGGTCGGCGACGAGGGGGGCTGCGATGTCCCTGAGCCCCTCGACCTGCCGGTGCCAGAGCGTCTCGTCGCAGAGCAGCCCCGGCAGCAGAAAAAGCGGGATTTTCTCAGTCATGGCTTGATCTTGGCGCGAAACCCTCGGGACGCTCAAGCCTCGCCTGCGCCGCCCAATCCGCTATTCCACAGAGGTGCCCCCCGGCCCACGCATGGGGGCCGTCACTAAATCGACCCGAAACTAATTGACATTTAAGGATATAGGGCCAAATAAGGGCCGCACCCAAAGAGGAATCACGTGCATGGTAGGCAGTACGCGCCGATGAGTTTTGCCGATCTCGGCCTTTCGACCGAAGTCCTTCAAGCCGTGCGCGATGCCGGCTACGAGACCCCAACCCCGATCCAAGAACAAGCGATCCCCTACATCCTGATGGGGCGCGACGTGCTGGGCTGCGCCCAGACCGGCACGGGCAAGACCGCGGGCTTCACGCTCCCGATGATCGACATCCTCGCGGCGGGACGCGCCCGGGCGCGCATGCCGCGCTCGCTGATCCTGGAGCCGACGCGCGAGCTCGCGGCGCAAGTCGCGCAGAGCTTCGAGGTCTATGGCAAGTACCACAAGCTCAGCATGGCCCTCCTCATCGGCGGCGAGAGCTTCACCGACCAGGAGAAGAAGCTCGACCGCGGCGTCGACGTCCTGATCGCGACGCCCGGCCGGCTCATCGATCTCTTCGAGCGCGGCAAGATCCTGCTCTCGGACGTGAAGATCCTCGTGATCGACGAGGCCGACCGCATGCTCGACATGGGATTCATCCCAGACGTCGAGCGGATCGTGAGCCTCATACCGCGGATCCGGCAGACGCTCTTCTTCTCCGCGACCATGCCGCCGGAGATCCGCCGCCTCGCGGATGCGTTCCTCATCAATCCCAAGGAAATCTCGGTGGCGCCGCCTGCCTCCCCCGCGGAGACCGTGACCCAGGCGCTCCTCGTGGTGGGCGAGCTCGACAAGCGCGAGACGCTCCGGCGCCTGCTGCGCCACGAGAACGTCAAGAACGCGCTCATCTTCTGCAACCGCAAGCGCGACGTGGACATCCTCTACCGCTCGCTCGCCAAGCACGAATTCAACGTGGCCGCGCTCCACGGCGACATGCCGCAGTCGAAGCGCACGGAGACGCTCGAGCGCTTCAAGAACGGCGAGGTTCAGCTCCTGGTCGCGAGCGACGTAGCCGCGCGCGGCCTCGACGTGCAGGGCCTCTCGCACGTCTTCAACTTTGACGTGCCGCATCACGCCGAGGATTACGTCCATCGCATCGGCCGAACCGGCCGCGCGGGCAAGCCCGGCTGCGCCTACACCATCGCCACTCCCGAGGACGGCAAGGCCGTCGCGGCAATCGAGGCGCTGATCCGGAAGTCGATACCCCGCAGCGGTCTCGACGACGTCCCCGCGCTCGAGCTCACCATGGAAGAGGGCGACGGACGCAGGCGGCGCGGCCGTGGACGGGGACGCGAGGAACGCGGTCGCGAGCGCGGCGGGCGCCGCGAGCGCCGCCGCGACGAGCGGCCGCGCGAGCGCGCCCCCGCCGCCGAGGCAGCGGAGCCGCCGCGGACGGCGCCGCTCCCCCGCGCCGAGGCCCGGCCGGTGCGGCCCGAGGATGGGCGCCCCGAGGCTGGGGCGCTCGCGCCGATCCGGCTCGCGGCGCAGCGCGAGGCCGCGCCGCCACACCGCGCCCGCGGCGCCGAGAGCGACTCGCGTGTCGTCGGATTCGGCGACGATCTGCCGGCCTTTCTCCGCCGCCCTGTGCGGATCGCGGGCGCCTGAGTAGAATGCCGCTCGGCGATTTACCGGGAGCGCCGCGATGAAGACCATTTTCGTCATGGTGAAGTGCGAGCTCGGCAAGGCCTACAAGGTTGCGGACGAGGCGGTGCTGAGCATGGAGCAGGTCTCCGAAGTCTATTCGACCTCGGGCCAGTACGACTTGCTGATGAAATGCTATCTGCCCGACGACGCCGACATCGGGCACTTCGTGGTGGAGAAGCTCCAGACCCTGCCGGGCGTGAAGGACACCTTCACCATCACCGCCTACAAGGCCTTCTCCGAGGACAAGGGCTCTTAGCCCAGTCTAACGTCGGGCGGAGCTCTCGACGTGGCGCCGGATTGCGGCGTCGTAGCGCTCGGCTTCCGCGGCTTCCGAGAAATCCGCGTCGCTGCCGATCTCCCTCGTGGTGACCTCCACCCAACCCTTGCGCAGGTAGCACGCCGCGAGCAGCGCCGGCGCAGCCGCGGCAAAGCCGATCCAGAGCACGATCCCGAGGTCGATGCTGTCGGGAAGGCCCGCGGCCTCCGCGATGTCCGCGAGACCGACCATGGGCACCGTCAAAACGAAATAAACCAGCGCCTCCACCGGCGCGCGCTTCCGCCAGTAATAGACCGGCCCGAAGATGAGCGCCCAGAGGACGGAGCTCGGCCCCACCTCCTCCCGTGCCTTCACGTAAGGGGATTGGAAGCAGCGGCGGCTGAAGATGGTCTCGACGCTCATGGCGGCCTCGGCACGGCGATCTGCCGGCAGCACAGCACCGCCGGCCTTAAGAAACGGTAATCGGTATCAAGTCGCCTGCGAGGGTTTCGCCGTCAGCCGCGAGAGGAAGGCGAGGATCAGCGCGAAGCCGAAGAGCGAAGCCCAGAGGGGCTGCTGCAGGAGCAAGAGGATGAAATCCTGCGCTTGCGGCCAGGGGATCAGCCGCACCGCATAAGCGTCGAGCCCGAAGACGAAATGCAGCGCGTCTCCCAGCTTGGGCGCCGTCGAATAGACTTCCATGAAGGAGCGCAGCACGTTGACGACGATCGCCAGCACGCCTCCGAAGAAGCTCAGCAATGCCGATATCATGAACACCGAAGACATGGTTGCCGTGCCGATGCTGCGTCCATTTCGGGCGGGTTAACCGACATCCTGGACCGAAATACCTAATAATCTTTTAGCATTTGGAAACCATGCCGTCCCCCATATCGCCAGGGAATCTGTGAAAATCCGAAGGAATGCGCCGGCGCTTGGCAGCCCCGCCGCCTCGGCGTAATTTACTTTAGGCCTAAACTATTTCCCCTGAGGGTGATCGCGCCGGTGCAGCAGTCGGAGACCCCGAGCCTCAAGGGCAGCCACGCGGCGGTGACGGGCGGCGGGAGCGGCATTGGAGCTGCCGCCGCGCGCGAGTTGGCGCGCCAGGGAGCCCGGGTCACGCTGATGGGGCGGAGCCGCAAGCGGCTCGATGCCGTCGCCAAAGCGATCGCCGCCGCGGGCGGCACGGCCGCGGTCGAGCCCGTCGACGTGACCGAGCCCGCTTCCGTCGCCTCGGCCTTCGCCTCGGCCGCGGCTCGGCTCGGCCCTCTCTCCATCCTCGTCAACAACGCCGGTACCGCCGAGAGCGCGCCCTTCGCGCGGACCGGTCTCGATCTCCTCGAGCGCATGCTCCGCGTCAATCTCACGGGCGCCTTCCTCTGCACCCAGGCGGCGCTGCCGGCGATGCTCGCCGCGAGAAGCGGCCGCATCGTCAGCGTCGCCTCCACGGCGGGGCTCCGCGGCTACGCCTACGTCGCGGCCTATTGCGCGGCCAAGCACGGGCTCGTGGGAATGACGCGAGCGCTCGCGCTGGAGATCGCCAGGAGCGGAGTCACCGCCAACGCGGTCTGCCCCGGCTATACCGAGACCGAGCTCATGGACCGCGCGGTGGCTAACATCGTTGCCAAGACCGGCCGCAGCGCGGACGCCGCGCGCGCGGAGCTCGCGGCGGTCAATCCCATGGGGCGCTTCGTCAAACCCGAGGAAGTCGCGGCAACGATCGCGTTCCTCTGCTCCGCGGCCGCCGCCTCGATCACGGGAGAGGCGATCGCGGTGGCCGGGGGCGAGGTGACGTCGTGAGCGAGCGCGCGATGTCGGCATCGCCGCCCGATCGCGAGAGCGCTCTCGCCTCCGACAGCAAGCTCGAGCTCAAGATGTGGCTCCGCCTTCTCACTTGCACGACGCTCATCGAGCGCGAGGTGCGCCGGCGCCTCCGCCAGCGCTTCGACACCACGATTGCGCGCTTCGACCTGCTCTCGCAGCTCGACCGCGCGCCCCGCGGCCTGACCATGGGCGAGCTCTCCTCGCGCCTCATGGTGACGAACGGGAACGTGACCGGCCTCACCGACGCGCTCGTCGAGGAAGGGCTGGTGAGCCGCTCGACGGAGCCCGCCGACCGGCGGAGCCTCCGCATCAAGCTCACCGCGGCGGGTAAGCGCTTCTTCGATTCCATGACGCCGGTACACGAGCAATGGGTGGACGCCCTCATGTCCGGCCTCACCCGCGCCGAGATGGCGCATCTTCTGGAGCTGCTCGGCAAGCTCAAGCAATCGCTCGCCGCAGCGGGAGCAACGCGATGAAAGGCAGCGAGATCGAGACCAAGCACGTCCGCTGGAGCGTCGACGGCCCCGTCGCCACCATCACCCTCGACCGCCCCGAGCGCAAGAACCCCCTCACCTTCGAGAGCTACGCCGAGCTCCGCGGACTCTTCCGAGCGCTCGCGCAGGTCACGGACGTGAAGACCGTCGTGCTCACGGGCGCCGGCGGCAATTTCTGCAGCGGCGGCGACGTGCACGAGATCATCGGTCCACTCACGAAGATGGACATGCGGGGCCTCCTGGAGTTCACGCGCATGACCGGCGAGGTCGTGAAGGCCATGCGGCTCTGCCCGCAGCCGATCGTCGCCGCGGTCGACGGCGTCTGCGCGGGCGCGGGCGCCATCCTCGCGATGGCCTCGGACCTCCGCTACGGCACTGCGCGCAGCAAGATCGCCTTTCTCTTCGTGCGCGTGGGGCTTGCGGCCTGCGACATGGGCGCCTGCGCGATCCTGCCGCGGATCGTGGGGCAAGGCCGCGCCGCCGAGCTCCTCTACACGGGCCGCGTCCTCGGCGGCGAGGAGGCGGAGCGCTGGGGGTTTTTCAACCGGCTCTCCGCGCCCGATGCCGTCCTAAGCGAGGCAACCGAGATGGCCGAGAGTCTCGCGCAGGGACCGACCTTCGCGCTCGGCCTCACCAAGCGCATGCTGCACATGGAGTGGAGCATGAGCATCGAGCAGGCGATCGAGGCCGAGGGTCAGACCCAGGCATTGGCGATGCAGACCCAGGACTTCCGCCGCGCCTACGAGGCCTTCGTCGCCAAGCGCTCGCCGGTCTTCGAGGGCAATTGATGGCCGACCGCAGCTTCCTCGCCTGGCCTTTCTTCGAGGTGCGGCACCGCGACTTCGCGGACCGGCTGGAGGATTGGGCGCGCCGCGTCGTGGCGCCGCACGAGGGCGAGGACGAGCGCGACGTCGACGGCACCTGCCGCACGCTCGTGCGGCTCTTGGGCGAGGCCGGCTGGCTCGAGGCCTGCGTCCCCGCGAGCCACGGCGGCCTCGACGAGCGGCTCGATGTGCGCACGCTCTGCCTTGCACGCGAGATCCTGGCGCGGCATTCCAGCCTCGCCGATTTCGCCTTCGCGATGCAAGGTCTCGGGAGCGGCGCCATTTCGCTCTTCGGCACGCCCGAGCTCAAGGCGGCCTATCTCCCGAAGGTGGCGGCGGGACGGCAGGTCGCGGCCTTCGCGCTCTCGGAGCCCGAGGGCGGATCGGACGTGGCGGCACTGCGAACGAGCGCCCGCCGCGACGGCGGCCACTTCGTGCTCGAGGGCCACAAGACCTGGATCTCCAATGCGGGGATCGCCGATCACTACGTCGTCTTCGCGCGCACCGGCGGGGCGCCCGGCGCCAAGGGGCTCTCGGCCTTCGTCGTCGATGCGACGACGCCCGGTCTGCGCGTCGCCGAGCGCATCGAGGTGATCGCGCCCCATCCCCTCGGCACGCTTGCCTTCGAGAGCTGCCGCGTGCCCGCGAGTCACCTCCTCGGCAATCCCGGCGACGGCTTCAAGATCGCGATGGCGACGCTCGACATCTTCCGCGCGACCGTGGGCGCGGCGGCGCTCGGCTTCGCGCGGCGCGCTCTCGACGAAGCAGTGGCGCGCGTCGGCGCCCGAGAGGCCTTCGGCAAGAAGCTCGCGGAATTCCAGGCGACGCAGTTGCGCCTTGCTGAGATGGCGACAGAGATCGATGCGGCGGCGCTCCTCGTCTACCGGGCCGCCTGGACGAAAGACCGCATCGCCGAGCGCGTCACGCGCGAGGCCGCCATGGCGAAGATGTACGCGACCGAGGCGGCGCAGCGCGTGATCGACAGTGCCGTGCAGCTCTGGGGCGGCCTCGGCGTCACCCGCGGCGTGCCGGTCGAGCGGCTCTACCGCGAGATCCGAGCGCTCCGCATCTACGAGGGCACGACCGAGATCCAGAAGCTCGTGATCGCGAGCCAGGTGCTCGCGGGAGCAAAGGGATGAAGCTCCTCGAGCCTCTCGCCATCAAGGGCATGCGCCTCCCGAACCGCGTGGTGGTCCCGGCAATGGTGACGCGGCTTTCGGGCGAGGACGGCTACGTCAACGAGGCCGTGCTCGACCGCTATACCCGCTATGCCGAGGGGCATGTCGGCCTCATCGTCGTCGAGGCGACCGCTATCCACGACAGCAAGTCGGGGCCGCTGCTGCGGCTCTCGCGCGACGATTACGTCCCCGGCCATCGCGAGCTCGTGCGACGCGTGCGCAACGCCTCGGATTCCAGGGTGGTCCCGCAGATCATCCATTTCATGAAGGTCGCGCGCTCGGGCTGGCGGCAGAAGATCGACAGCCTGAGCCTCGAGGACATCGATCGGATCGTCGAGCAGTTCGGCGACGCCGCGGCCCGCGCCCGCGAGGCCGGATACGATGGCGTCGAGCTCCATTCCGCGCACGCCTATACGCTCTCCTCCTTCCTCTCGCGGCACAATCCTCGCCGCGACCTTTACGACGGCCGCACGCTCGAAGGGCGGCTCCGCCTCTTCGGCCGAGTGATGGCGCGGGTGCGCGAGCGCGTGGGCGCGGATTTCCCAGTGGGCGTGCGCTTCCTAGCGGAGGAAGCGATCAAGGACGGCTACGCGCTCCCGGACGCACAGCGCATTGCCCTCCGCATGGCGCAACTCGGCGTCGATTACATCTCGCTCTCCGTCGGCGGCAAGTTCGAGGACGCCGTGCACAAGCCGGGACAGCCGCTCTATCCCTATACCGGCTATTCCGGCGACCGCTGCATGCCCGGCGACTGGTATCCGCCGCTCCCGCACGCCGAACTCGCCGCGGAGATCAAGCGCTACGTCAACGAGAAGGGCTACGCGACCCCGGTCGTCTCGGTCGGCAAGATCAGCGATCCCGCGGAGGCCAAGCGGCTTCTCGAGGAGGGAAAGGCCGATCTCATCGGCATGGCGCGGCAGCTCCTCTCCGATCCCGATTGGGTGCGCAAGGTCGAAGAAGGGCGGCCGGAGAAGATCGTCCGCTGCATCTATTGCAACGTCTGCAAGAATCTCGACGAGAACTTCCGTCTCGTGAGCTGCTTCCTTTGGCCCAAGGGCGCGGTGCAGGCGCCGCGGGAAGACCGCAGCGGCACCGGCCCCGATTGGGGACCGGAGGGCGCGGGACTCGCGATCAAGCTCGAGGCCGGGCAAATCCGGCTGAGCTGGCGCCCCGCCCAAAGCAGCGGCATCGCCGGCTATGACGTGTTTCGCGCGGAGGACAGCGGCGCCGCCACCGTGGTCGAGGCCGTCAAGAGCCCCAAATTCCTCGACCGCACGGTACTCGGCGGCTTGCGCTACACTTATCATGTCATGGCCTATGACAGCTCCGGACGGCACAGCCCGCCCTCGAACAGCGTTGCAGTTGAAATGCCGATGCCCGCCCTCGCGGAGACCGCGCCGTGATCGATCCGGCGGGGCCGCTCGATCCCAGCGCCTACGCCGATAGTTTCGCGCGCGACCGCCTGCCCCCGCGGGAACTCTGGCCGGTTCTGGAATACGGAGCCATCCCCGAACTCGCCTATCCCAAGCGCGTCAATGCCGCCGTCGAGCTTCTCGATCGCATGGTCGAGCGCGGCTTCCGGGATCGGCCCTGCCTGCGCGCCGGCAACGCCGTCTGGACCTATGGCGAGCTCCTGGAGAAGGCCAACCGCATCGCCAACGTCCTCGTCCGCGACCTCGGACTCGTGCCGGGGAACCGGGTGCTCCTGCGCGCGGCCAACAACCCCATGCTCGTGGCCTGCTGGTTCGCCGTGCTCAAGGCCGGCGGCATTGCGGTTGCGACGATGCCGCTGCTCCGGGCCAGAGAGCTCACCTATATTCTCAAGAAGGCAGAGATAAATTTTGCTTTGTGTGACAAGGTATTATATGATGATCTTAAAATAAGCATGGAACAATTCCTACATCGTGTTTCAGCAGTTACGTTTCATAACGACAGCACGGATGGCCTCGAGGCGCGCATGGCGCGCCAGACGGCGGCGTTCGCGAACGTCGTCCCCTCCCATGACGATGTCGCGCTCATCGCCTTCACCTCCGGCACTACGGGCGCGGCGAAGGGCACACTGCACTTCCATCGCGACATACTCGCGGCCTGCGACTGCTTCCCGCCCTATGTGCTAAAGCCGAGGCCGGCCGACCTCTTCTGCGGGAGCCCGCCCCTCGCCTTCACTTTCGGATTGGGCGGGCTCGTGCTGTTCCCGATGCGCGTGGGCGCGGCGACGCTCCTCATCGAGAAGCCCAGCCCCGACACCCTCCTCGAGGCGATCGGCAGGCATCGCGCAAGCATTCTCTTCACGGCGCCGACGGCCTATCGGACCCTGGCCGACCTCGCCTCCAAGCACGACCTCGCGAGCCTCCGCGAATGCGTCTCCGCCGGTGAGGCCCTGCCCCTTCCGGTCTTCGAGGCATGGAGGCGCGCGACGGGGATCAAGATCATCGACGGCATCGGCTCGACCGAGCTCCTGCACATCTTCATCTCGGCCGCGCGCGAGGAGATCAGGCCCGGCGCCACCGGCAAGCCCATCCCCGGCTATCGCGCGCGCGTCGTCGACGAGAGCGGCGCGCCGGTGCCGCCGGGCACAGTGGGGCGCCTTGCGGTGCGCGGGCCCACGGGCTGCCGCTATCTCGACAATGTCGAGCAGCAGAAGAAATACGTGCGCGACGGCTGGAACCTCACGGGCGACGCCTATCGCTCAGACGAGGACGGCTATTTCTGGTACCAGGCGCGCACCGACGACATGATCATCAGCGCCGGCTACAACATCTCCGGCCCCGAGGTCGAGGCGGCGCTCCTCGACCATCCGAAGGTGCAGGAATGCGCCGTGGTGGGCTCGCCCGACGAGAGCCGCGGCGAGATCGTGAAGGCCTTCGTGGTCCTGCGCCCGGGCATCGCACCCGACGATGCCGTCGTGAAGGAGCTGCAGGAGTTCGCGAAGTCGGAGATCGCGCCCTACAAGTACCCGCGCGCGATCGAGTTCGTCCCCTCCCTTCCCCGCACCGAGACCGGCAAGGTCCAGCGCTTCAAGCTGCGCGAGCAAGAGCGCCAGCGCCGTAAGCCACAGAGTGATTGAATCTAGCCTAGCGTGACCCCATACCGGCGATCGTAGCGGCAGCGGATGTGTGTGGCCCCGTCGATGCCCCACTGCACCAGAATTTGCACGTCCTCGGTCCCGTCCGGGGCCTGCGTCGGCGTTCCCACCTGGACGACCTTGTACCCGAGCCGTTGCGCCTCCTGCTGACACATTGCCGCCGCCCCGCTCGGCTGCTGTTGCTCCGCCGGCTGCTGCACGCAGCCGAAGAGCCCGAGCGGCAGGAGCAGCGCAAGAAGACGCGCTTTCCTGCAACGCGGCATGGCGTCGAAGCTTCCGTGCATACGCTGGATTCCCCGCGAGGCCCGCAAACCCGAGAAAGCCTACGCCCCAGCGCAATGCCGCGCCATAGCCCTTCGGACCAGGGGTCGAAGAAGCCCGCGGGCAAGCGCCGGCCGGTTGTACGAGCATGCGGGATCACGGGTGCAGCGAAAGCCCCTTCAACACCTTGTCGGCGAGCTTTCGGTCCGTGTGGAACGCGATCCCCGTGAGCCGTAGGCCCTCGCGCGGCACCGCGCGCACGGCCGCGCGGTTGTCGACGTCGTTGCCGGTCCGGAAGAGGTCCTCCGTGTAGATTGAGAGCTTGACGCCAAGGCCCATGGCGCGGTCGTAAGCGCCGCGGATCGCCTCCGCCGAGCCCGCGAACACCATGACGGGCTGGCGGAACATCGGGAGGTAGAGGTTCCCGGACGCATCGGCGTAGTTCTCGCCGATCGTATCGGGCTGGCGCGCGGCGACGCCGCTCACCAGGAAGGCGGTCACGTTCAGCTTCTGCCACACCGGCAGGTCCTCGCGGACGACGACGGCGATCTTGGTGTCGAATCTCATGCCTCTGTATCTCCGGTCTGCATGCCTGACCGATTGAGAATAGGTTGCAGCCGCACGCTAGGATTGTATCCTCGTGCTCCATGGCGAAGCGCATCGAGGATCAGGAGTGGACGCGTTACGAGGTCGCGCCGACCCGCGGCGTCGAGCTCCTGCACGCGCATTACGTCCGCCACAGCTACGAGCGCCATGCGCACGACGTCTATGCGCTCGGCATCACCGAGGCCGGCGTGCAAAGCTTCAATTATCGCCGCTCCTTCTACGCGAGCACGACGGGGACGACGCTGCTGCTGCTGCCCTCGGAGATGCACGATGGCCGCGCCGGCACCCCCGAGGGCTTCACCTATCGGATGCTCTACATCGAGCCCAGCGTCGTGCGCGACATGATCGAGGACGCAACGGAGCGCACGAGCCCGCTCCCCGTCACGGGGATCCCACTGATCCGCGATCCCGTCCTCGCCGACCTCGTGCGCCGGACCCATGCGGCATTCAGCGAGGGCGCGCCGCGCTTGGCCTGCGACGCGCTGCTCTCGAAGCTGCTGGTCCGGCTTGCGACGCGGCACGCGGACGCACCGGCCCTCGTCCGCGAGCGCGCCGCAAGCCCGCGTGCGCTGGAGCGCGTGCGCGATTTCCTGCGCGAAAACTTCGCCGCGGACATCTCGGCCGAGGACATCGCGGCGATAGCGGGCATGAGCCGGTTTCACCTGAGCCGGCAGTTCCAGCGGCACTACGGCCTTCCGCCGCACGCCTATCTGGTGCAGTTGCGGCTCAACGATGCGCGCCGCCGTCTCGCCGCCGGAGAGCCCGCGGCGGAGGTCGCGGCCGCGGTCGGGTTCGCCGACCAGAGTCATCTGACGAAGCGCTTCAAGGGCAGCTTCGGTATCACTCCCGGCCAGTTCGCGCGGGCGGCACTCATCCGGTGAATTCCCTTGAGGGAAGGGTCCGCGCTGGCTAAGAGCTAGGCGCGAAGCCCAATCTCCATGAGAGGCAGACTTGACGTCGAGAGAGGCCGAGCCGCGGATCGTGATCGTCGGCGCGGGCCACAGCGGCGGGCGCGCGGCCGAGGCTTTGCGCGCCGCGGGCTTCGTGGGCCCGATCCTGATGCTCGGCGCCGAGCCCTACCCGCCCTACGAGCGGCCGCCGCTCTCGAAGGAGCTGCTCGCCGGCAACATCGAGATCGAGAAGACCTATGTCCGGCCGATCGCCTGGTACGGCGAGAACGGCGTTACCCTCCGGCTCGGTTGTACCGCGAGGGAGCTAGATCTTCGAGCGCGGCGCGTGCTGATCGAGGGCGGCGGCAGCGAGGCCTTCGACCGTCTGCTGCTCGCGACGGGCGCCCGCGCGCGCCGGCTTCGCTCTCCCGGCGCGGAAAGCAGGCGGATCCATTACATCCGGGACATCGCGGATTGCCTCGCTTTGCGCGAGCGGCTGCGACCGGAAACGCGCGTTGTCATCATCGGCGCGGGCTTCATCGGCCTCGAGGTCGCCTCGGTCGCGCGCCAGCGCGGCTCGGCGGTCGCCGTGATCGAGCTCGCGCCGCAGCCGCTCGCGCGCGTCGTCGCGCCGGAGATCGGCAACTGGTACGCGCGCCTGCACGAGAGCCACGGTGTGGAGCTTCGCACCGGCACCTCGGTCGAGGCGATCGAGGATACCGGCTCCGCCTTGCGCCTGCGCCTCAGCGATGGAGAGACGGTCGAGGCGGATGTGGCGGTCGCGGGCATCGGCGCCATCCCCAACACCGAGCTCGCGGCGGCCGCCGGTCTCGCGGTCGAGGACGGCATCGTCGTCGACGCTTTCGGCCGCACCGCCGATCTCGAGGTCTTCGCGGCCGGCGACGTGACGCGGCACTTCAACCCGATCCTCAAGCGGCACATCCGCCTGGAGGCTTGGCAGAACGCGCAGAACCAGGCGATCGCGGTCGCGAAGGTCATGGCCGGCGGCAACGAGCCCTTTGCAGAAGTGCCGTGGTTCTGGACCGATCAATACGACGTGAACCTGCAAGTGGCGGGAGCGCCGGAGCGCTGGGACCGCCTCGTCTGGCGCGGCGATCCCAATGCGCGGGCCTTCACCCTCTTCTATCTCGCGGAGGGCCGCGTCGTCGCCGCCAACACCGTCAACAACGCCCGCGACATGCGTTTTGCCCGGATGCTCATCCAGAGCGGCAAGACCGTGGACGCCGCGGCGCTTGCCGACCCCGCCCTCAAGCTGCAGGACCTCGCGCGCTGACGAGCCTTGCAAAACTCGGGCACGGCGGCAAATATCCGACGCTTCGCATTCACGGAATCGGATCGGACATGGCCGCGGATGGAAACTGGGTCACCGTCGCATCCCGCGCAGGGCTGCGCGAGGGCGACATCGCCGGCGTCACCGTCGGCGAGGAGCACATCGCCCTCTACAACATCGGGGGTGAGGTCTACGCCACCTCGAACGTTTGCACCCACGCCTTCGCCCTGCTCTCGGACGGCTGGCTCGACGGCGAAATCATCGAATGCCCGCTCCACGCCGGCCGCTTCGAGGTCAAGACCGGCAAGGGCCTCGGCCCGCCCATTCCCTGCGACATCAAGACCTACCCCGTCCGCATCGTCGGCGACGACATCCAGGTAGAGCTCGCGGGCTGAGATGCACCGGCTCCCTCATGCCGCTAAGATGACGGCATGAGCGAGCCCGCGCCGCATTTCCCCTATCGCGCGAGTCCGGATGAGCGGGCGACGAGGCCAGTGCGTCATCCCGTCGTGATCGCGGGCGGCGGGCCCGTGGGGCTCGCGATGGCGATGGATCTCGTGGAGCGCGGCGTTCCCGCTGTGCTCCTCGACGAGGACGACACCGTCAGCACCGGCAGCCGCTCGATCTGCTGGGCCAAGCGCACGCTCGAGATCTACGACCGGCTCGGCTGCGCGGAGCCGATGATGGCGTGCGGCGTCACCTGGAATCTCGGCAAGGTCTTCCACGGCGAGAAGCTCCTCTACGAGTTCAACCTGCTGCCGGAGGGCGGGCATCGCTTTCCCGCCTTCATCAATCTGCAGCAGAATCTCGCGGAGGAGATCTTCGTCGCGCACGCTCAGAGCCTCGCGAACCGCGGCCTCGATCTGCGCTGGAAGAACCGCGTGACCGGCGTCGCCATTCATCCCGACCATGTCCGCGTGGAGATCGAGACGCCCGACGGGCCCTACGCGCTCGACTGCGACTATCTCGTGGCGGCCGACGGAGTGCGCAGCACGGTGCGCCGCGCGCTCGGCCTCGACTTCAAGGGCCAGGTCTTCGAGGACCGCTTCCTCATCACGGACGTCCGCATGCACGCGGACTTCCCGACCGAGCGGCGCTTCTGGTTCGATCCGACCTTCCATGCCGGGCGCTCGGCGCTGCTGCACCGCCAGGCGAACAATGTCTGGCGCATCGACCTACAGCTCGGCCCCGACGCCGATCCCGAGATCGAGCGGCAGCCCGAGCGCGTGACGGCGCGGCTCCGGAAGATGCTCGGGCCGGACCGGCGCTTCGAGATCGAGTGGGTGAGTCTCTACACCTTTCAGTGCCGGCGCCTCGAGCGGTTCCGGCACGGCCGCATAATGTTCGCGGGCGATTCTGCGCATCAAGTCTCGCCCTTCGGCGCGCGCGGCGGGAACGGCGGCGTGCAGGACGCCGACAATCTCGCCTGGAAGCTCGCGCTGGTGCTGCAAGGCGCCGCCCCCGAGCGGCTGCTCGAGAGTTACGACGCCGAGCGCATTCCCGCGGCCGACGAGAACATCCTGCACTCCACCCGCGCCACCGACTTCATGACCCCGAAGACGCCCGCAAGCGCTGCCTTTCGCGATGCCGCGCTAGGCCTGGCGGAACGCTTTGCCTTCGCGCGGAGCCTCGTCAATAGCGGGCGCCTCTCGCGGCCCGCGATCCTCGAGACCTCGCCGCTCAATACGGCGGACGGCGGCGCCTTCGCGCCGGCCATGCGTCCCGGCAGCCCTTGCGCTGACGCGCCGATCCAGCGCGACGACGGCAGGCAGAGCTGGCTCCTCCGGGAACTGCAGAACGGCTTCACCGCGCTTTATTTCGGCGACGACGACGGCGCGCTCTCGGCGGTCGCGGGACAGACGGGATTGCCGGTTCCGATCGGGACGCGACGGATCGGGCGCGGCGCGCTCGGCGATTCCACGGGCGCCGCGCGCGAGCGCTACGATGCCCGGCCGGGAACGCTCTATCTCATCCGCCCGGATCAGCACGTGGCGGCACGCTGGCGGGCGCCCGATGCCCGCTCCTTCCGCGCCGCGCTCCACCGCGCCCTTGCCCTGGAGGATTGATCGCGATGGCCGCGCTTCGCACCGACCCCAACATCGCCGACGCCGACGCCTTCTATTCGGAGCTGATCGAGCTCCATCGCGGCCTCAGCGAGGAGCAGTCGCGATTTCTCAATGCGCGGCTCATTCTGCTGCTCGCGAACCACGTCGGCGATCTCGAGACGCTGCGCACCGCAATGGCAATCGCAAAAGAGGGG
>Ga0335070_10003929_pt1 | contig 17325 bp, 12 predicted proteins | sample Lox_Sample_13_FD_206722 | JGI IMG/M metagenome (GOLD analysis project Ga0335070, IMG submission 206722) | Soil microbial communities from Loxahatchee National Wildlife Refuge, Florida, United States - Lox_Sample_1.3 | ecosystem: Environmental > Terrestrial > Soil > Wetlands | place: USA...
AACTGCATGCCCTCGACCACCTCGAGGGTGGTCTCGACCCCCTTGGCCTCCTCCACGGTGATGACGCCGTCCTTGCCCACCTTCTCCATGGCGTCGGCGATCAGCTCACCGATCTGCTTGTCGTTGTTGGCGGATATGGTGGCGACCTGGGAGATCTCCTTCTTGCCCTTGGTGGGCTTGGAGATGCGCTTGATCTCCTCGACCACCGCCTCAACCGCCTTGTCGATGCCCCGCTTCAGGGCCATGGGGTTGGAGCCGGCGGTCACGTTCCGCATCCCCTCGCGGATGACGGCCTGGGCCAGAACGGTCGCGGTGGTGGTGCCGTCCCCGGCCACGTCGGAGGTCTTGGAGGCAACTTCCTTCACCATCTGGGCGCCCATGTTCTCGAAGGGATCCTCCAGCTCGATCTCCTTGGCCACGGTGACGCCGTCCTTGGTGATGTTGGGGGCACCGAACTTCTTGTCCAGGACGACGTTGCGTCCCTTGGGCCCCAGCGTGGCCTTCACGGCGTTGGCCAGCTTGTCCACCCCGCGCAGGATGGACCGGCGGGCCTCCTCGTCGAACATCAATTGCTTGGCTGGCATGCTGTCTCCTCCTTCTTCCTTCCCGTGTGTGTCGTCCCGTCGATGTCACGTTGGCAAGAGGTCGTCCCAGACAGAAGAGCCGAGACGGGCGTTCGCCCCGCTCAGGCTACTGCAGGACCCCGAGGACATCCTCCTCGCGCATGATGAGGTACTCCTCGTCCTCCAGCTTCACCTCGCTCCCGGAGTACTTGCCGAACAGGATCTTGTCGCCCACCTTCACCGACATCGGCTGCAGCTTCCCGTCATCGGTCACCTTCCCGGGCCCAACGGCGATCACCTCGCCCTCCTGGGGCTTTTCCTTGGCGGTATCCGGGATGATGATCCCGCCCTTCTTCACTTCCTTCTCCTCGAGGCGCTTGACCAGGATGCGGTCCTGCAATGGCTTGATCTTCTTCATCGCACGTCACTCCTTTCTGCTGGCCTTTTCGCTGGTTCGGTTCCTGTCGCCCTGCCGCTTCGCCTGGAAAGCCTTCGGCGGCCCCGCGTAAAGCTTGGCGCGCGGTCCCGAGGACCTCCGCTGTGTGAGCTTGGAGTTGCTGCGCTCGTTCTCCGGTGGGTATCCTGTCCTTGAAGACCCTTGTTAGCACTCCTCAAAAGTGAGTGCTAACAGCGGCGGAAATGTACCCGGTTGACATAGCTTTGGCAAGAGAAAAAATCAAAGAAAATGGGATCGACCGAGCCATCCCTGTGCATTCTTCCGGGATTCTCGGCATTCTTGCCAATTTTCTCTTTTCAGCTCCTCAAAACATCATCCGCAACATCAAGGGCCGCGTTTGCAACTTGTTACAACATCTGGTATCGTCCGGCGGGTAGACGGCGCCTCCCTAGCCCGGATTATTCACGAAGAAACGGTGAATAATCCGAGCTGACATGGTGACCGGGATTCCTGCGGGGCGACGACGCATGGGAAGGGGTGCAACGGCTTCCCATCCCGCGTCCCGCGGGGGGGGCACGCTGTCGAGATGCCCGAGCGACGCGTGATCCGTCCTGGACCCTCAACCATTAAGGTCTTCTGTTAAGCCCGCAGCATTCGCGAGCCCCGTTCGCGAATGCTGCGGGCTAGAGCGAAGAGGGCCTGGCATGCGGCCGACGGTTGCCGAAATCGATCTCGGGGCCATCGCGAAGAACGTGGCCTGCGCCGCGCGCCGAGCGGGCCCGGCCGCCGCGGTCATGGCGGTGGTCAAGGCGGACGGCTACGGCCACGGGGCCGTCCCGGTGGCGCGGACCGCCCTCGCTGCAGGGGCAACCTGGCTCGGCGTGGCGATGCCCGAGGAGGCTGCGCCGCTCCGGGCGGCAGGACTCGGCCGCCGAATCCTGGTCCTCGGACCGATCGCGCCCGAGCAGGCCGAGCTGGTGGTGAGCCTCGGCCTGGACCAGTGCGTGACCGACCCCGGCCAGGCGGAGGCCCTGGCCCGCGCCGCGGCCCCGCGAGGTCGCGTGGTGCCGCTTCACCTGAAGATCGAGACCGGGATGGGCCGGGTGGGGATTGCGCCCGAGCGGGCGCCCGGGGCGGCCGCGCGCATCGCGGCGCTCTCCGGGGTGCGACTGGACGGGGTCATGACGCACTTCGCCGAGGCGGAGGCAGACGACCAGGGCTTCACCCGCGCACAGCTTGCCGCCTTCACCCGGACCCTGGAGGCCCTCCGCGCCGCCGGGGTCGGCCCGGTCCTTCGGCATGCCGCCAACAGCGCGGGGCTCCTGTACGTCCCCGAGGCGCGGCTCGACCTGGTGCGGCCGGGGATCATGCTCTACGGCTGCCACCCCCGGGGGGGCGGGCACCAGGATCCGGAGCTTGCGCCCGCGCTCCGACTCCGGACGGCGGTGAGCCAGGTGAAGGACGTCCCACGCGGGGGCAGCGTGAGCTACGGCCGCACCTTCATCGCCCCCCGGGACACGCGGGTCGCCACGCTGCCCCTGGGATACGCCGACGGCGTCTCGCGCGCGCTCTCCAGCCGGGGCCAGGTCCTGATCCGCGGGCGACGGGCCCCGATCGTCGGGCGGGTCTGCATGGACATGCTCATGGTGGACGCCACCACGATCCCGGAGGTGGGCATCGGCGACGAGGCCGTCCTGATCGGGCGCCAGGGCGACCTCGAGATCAGCGCCGACGAGGTAGCGGGCCTGCTCGGGACCATCAGCTACGAGGTCCTCTGCCGCATCGGCCCCCGCGTCCCCCGCGTGTACCTGCCTGTCCGGCCTGACGCCTCCGGCTCGGCGTGCTAGCCCGCAAGATTCGCGAACCAGTCGCGAATCTTCATTGGTCGTTGACTCAATTAGCCCGGAAGCTTCACGGGCTCCATCCGTGAAGCCTCCGGGCTAGCGGGTTTCGACCGTCGGCACGACCGACATGCCCGGGACCAGCAGGTGGCGGGAATTCTCCCCGGGCAGGAACACGAGCTTGACCGGGACACGCTGGACCACCTTGACGAAGTTCCCGGTGGCATTCTCGGGGGGGAGGAGCGAGAAGACGGCGCCCGAGCCGGCCTGGATCGAGTCCACGTGGGCCTGGAAGCGGACTCCGGGGTACGAGTCCACGACGACGATGGCGGTCTGCCCAGGCCGCATGTGGGTGAGGGCGGTCTCCTTGAAGTTGGCGACGACCCAGACGTCGTCCAGATCCACGATCGAAAGCAGGGGCTGTCCGGCCTGGACCACCTGACCGATCTCCACCGTCTTCTTGGTGACGCGGCCGCCGACCGGGGCGCGGACGGTGGTGTACTCCAGGTTCAGCTCGGCCTGCCGGAGGGCGGCGAGCGCCTGGGCCAGCCGCCCCTGGGCGGCATCCACCTGGGTCTGGCGCACCTTGATCTGCTGGCGCTGGCTGCGGGCGTTGGCCAGCGCCGCCTCGGCCTCCTGGACGCGCCGGCGCGCCTGGGAGAGGGTCGCCGTCTGGCTGCGGACGGCGGCCTCGGCCTGGGCGGATTCCTCGCGAGCCTGGCTGACGTGCTGCCGGGCAACGTCCAGCGCCGCCTGGGCGCTCTGGTACGCCGTCACGGCGTGGTCGTAGTCCTGCTGGGCGATCATCCGGGACTCCACCAGCTCCCGGGTCCGATCGCGGTCGAGCCGGGTCCGCTCCAGATCGGCCTCCGCCATCCCGACCGCCGCCTGGGCCGCGGCCTCGGCTGCCTGGCTGGCCTTGAGCTGTCCCCGGCGCTGATCCAGGTCGTGGCTGGCCACGTCGCTGGCATCCCGCGCCGCGGCCAGCGCCGCCTCGGCTTGCTCCACCAGGCTCCGGGTGGTCTCGTCGGTCAGGGGGACGTTCACGCGGGAGTTCTCGAGGTCGCCCCGGGCCGCATCGACCGCGGCGCGGGCCTGCGCCAGCGCGACCTCGTAGTCCTTCGGATCGAGACGGACCAGGATGTCGCCAGCCTTGACGTCCCGGTTGTCGTCGACGGCCACCTCGACCACCGTTCCAGGGACCCGGGTGCTCACGGGCGCGATGTGGGCCGAGACGTAGGCGTCATCGGTCGACACGTGGCTCAGGGAGTAGTGCAGGAGATAGCCCCCGTACGCCAGGCCGGCCAGGATCAGGATGGCAGCGGCCAGGAGCACGAGCTTCCTTGGGGGGGTGTGCCGGATGGTCCAGTGATCCGTCATTCGTGTTGTCGCCGGTCGGGTGCTGTCTCGGAGCAATCGGCAGAATGGGCCGGGCCGCGTGCCTCCGGGCCTCTGGTAAGGTAATATACCACAGATCGGCCGCGAGGGGGTGGGGCCTGCGCGGGAAAGGTACAAAGTGCCCACCGAGCCCGCATTCTTCGCGAACACGGCTCGCAAACAATGCGGGCTGAACAGGAGCCCTTGTGGCTGGCGGCCCCAGGACAGATCAACCAGCCCTGCGACGTCTCCACACCGCGCCCATCCTGCGGGACGAGGGACCAGGGCTCGGTACTGCCAACCACCATGCGTCAGAGCGCTTCGGGCCGCTTTGGGGATGACTTTCTGGATGTTAGCCCGGATTATTCACGGCTATTTCGTGAATAATCCGGGCTTGGGAAGGCCCCGACCGTGAGAGACGGTGATCCGCCCGCATCCGCACCCGCCTCCCCGGAGCCAGCGTGGCGTCCGCGCCACAATCCCTGGCTGATCACGTTCTCCGTCATGCTGGCCACCTTCATGGAGGTGCTGGACACCTCCGTGGCCAACGTGGCCCTGCCCCACATCGCGGGAACCCTCTCGGCCACGCCCGAGGAGGCCACCTGGGTCCTGACGAGTTACCTCGTCTCGAACGCCATCATCCTGCCCACGGCAGCCTGGCTGGGCGCGGTCTTCGGCCGCAAGCGCTTCCTGCTCACCTGCATCGTGCTCTTCACGCTGGCCTCGGCCCTATGCGGGGCGGCCCCCACGCTGGGATTCCTGGTGACGGCCCGAGTCCTCCAGGGGGTGGGGGGCGGGGCGCTGCAGCCCATCGCCCAGGCGGTCCTCCTGGAGAGCTTCCCGCCGGCGCGTCGGGGCATGGCGATGGCGGCCTTCGGGATGGGGGTGGTAGTGGCCCCGATCCTCGGCCCCACGCTGGGCGGATGGGTGACGGAGAACTACACCTGGCGGTGGGTCTTCTACATCAACCTGCCGGTGGGGATCCTGGCGGTCCTGATGGTCACCTCCTTCATCGAGGACCCGCCCTACATCCGGGAGGCGCGGCCGGGGCGCATCGACTACGTGGGCTTCGGGCTCATGGCCCTGGGGCTGGCCACCCTGCAGATCATCCTGGACCGGGGCCAGGAGGACGACTGGTTCGCGGCGGTCTGGATCCGCTGGTTTGCCGGGATCTCGGCGGTCTCGCTGGTCGGGTTCGTCGTGCGGGAGCTTGGCACGCCCCACCCCATCGTGGATCTCAGGATCCTGCGCAACCGCAACTTCGCCGTGGGCACGTTCCTGATCACGATCCTGGGGATGATCCTCTACAGCACGATCGCCATGCTGCCGCTCTTCCTCCAGATCCTGATGGGGTACACCGCCCTGCTGAGCGGGCTCTCCATGACGCCCCGGGGCCTCGGGGCCCTGTTCACGAACCTCGTGATCGGCCGGCTGATCGGCATCCTGGACAGCCGGCTCCTGATCGCCTCCGGGCTGACGCTGCTCGCCGTCTCCGGGTTCCTGTTCAGCCACATGACGCTCCAGATCGCGATGCCCGACGTGGTCTGGGCCAACGTCCTCAACGGCGTCGCCACGGCCATGATCTTCGTCTCGCTGGCGACCCAGACCATGGGGACCCTGCGCAACGAGCAGATCGGCAACGCCACAGGCATCTTCAACCTGATGCGCAACATCGGCGGCAGCATCGGGATCGCCGGCATGACCACGTTCCTGGCGCGCTGGACCCAGGTCCACCGCGCCGTCCTGGTCACCCACCTCACCCCCTACGATCCCGCCTACCAGCAGTGGCAGGCGACCGCCCAGGCAGGACTGGCGACCCGGGTCGGCGAGCAGGCCGCGGGGCCGAAGACGCTGGGCGTGCTGTCCCAGATCGTGGGGCAGCAGGCGCAGCTCCTGGCGTTCATGGACAACTTCCGGGTGGTGGCCTTCCTCAGCCTGGTGGCCCTGCCCCTGGTGCTCCTCTTCCGCAGGGCCCGAGGGGGCCGGGCGCCCGCCGCCCACTGAGGTGCCCCCGCAGTCCCCGAAGGGCGGCCGCACGCCCCCGGCGCTGCGTCCGGCAGGGCCCCCGGCGCTGCGCTTGGGGACCGCCTCTCCCCGGCTGCCGCAGGCCTTCCGGCGGCCGGGAACAGCCTTGACATGCCCGCCGGCCATGCCTATAGTGCGATCGGCGTTGGCCTGCACGGCTCCGCAGCAGCTCCCGCGCGGGGAGGAGGTGGTCCCATGAAGGCGGTCATCATGGCCGGTGGCTTCGGGACCCGTCTCAGGCCCCTCACCCACAATCTCCCCAAGCCCCTCATCCCGATGGCCAACAAGCCCATGATGGAGCACATCGTGGATCTGCTCCGCCGGCACGGCTTTGCCGATCTGGTCACGCTGCTCCACTTCCAGCCCGAGCTGATCGAGGGCCATTTCGGCGACGGCGCGGAGTCCGGTGTCCGCATGAGCTACGTGGGCGCCACCGAGGACTACGGCACCGCCGGCGCCGTGAAGAACGCCGAGAGCCGGCTCGGCGAGCGATTCCTGGTCGTGAGCGGGGACATCCTGACCGACTTCGACCTGACCGACGCGGTGAAATTCCACGACGAGAAGGGCGCCGACCTCACCATCCTGCTCACCCGGGTGGAGAATCCGCTGCAGTACGGCGTGGTGATCACCGAGCCCGACGGACGCATCAGCCGCTTCCTGGAGAAGCCCACCTGGAGCGAGGTCTTCAGCGACACGGTGAACACCGGGATCTATCTGCTGGAGCCCTCGGTCCTCGGCCTCATCCCGCCCGGCAAGGAGTTCGATTTCAGCAAGGACCTCTTCCCGCTGATGATGCGCGAGGGCAAGCGCCTCTGCGGCTACATCGCGGCCGGCTACTGGCGGGATGTGGGGGATTTGCTCGAGTATCGCCTCGCCCACCAGGACATCCTGGCCGGCAAGGTCAAGGTCCAGATCCCGGGCCGCAGGGTGGAAGGCCTGGACAAGGACATCTGGCTGGGCCACGGCACCCGGGTGGATTTCACGGTCGGGCTCCGGGGCACGGTCCTGATCGGCAAGAACACCCGGGTCGAGGCGAACGCCCGCATCACCAACAGTGTCATCGGGGACAACTGCATCGTGGAGGAGGGGGCCGTCGTCACCGACTCGATCCTCTGGAACAACGTCTACATCGGCCGCGGGGCCGTCCTGAAGGAAAACGTGGTGGGCCGCGCCAGCGAGGTCAAGGCCCGCGCCCGGCTCTTCGAGGGGGCCCTGGTGAGCGACGATTGCCGGATCGGCGAGGGCTCCATCGTCCGGGCCGACGTCAAGGTCTGGCCCCAGAAGGTCGTCGAGGACGGGGCCACGCTCTCCACCAGCTTGGTGTGGGGCGAGCGCTGGGCCCGGTCGCTGTTCGGGGCCTACGGGGTCACCGGGCTCGGGAACATCGAGATCTCGCCCGAGTTCGCGGCCAAGCTGGGGGCGGCCTTCGGCGCGAGTCTCCGCGAGCATTCCATCGTCCGCACCAGCCGGGATCCCCACCGCACCTCGCGCATTATCAACCGGGCCATCGTCTGTGGCCTGCTCTCGGCCGGGGTGGACGTGCACGACCTGCGGGTCGCGCCCGTGCCGCTGGTCCGCTACAAGATGGGGGTCCACGGCGCGGTGGCCGGGGTGCACGTCCGGAAGTCCCCCTTCGACCCCGAGCTGATCGACATCAAGTGCTTCGACGAGCGCGGGCTCGACATCTCCAGCAGTCGCGAGAAGGGGATCGAGCGCCTGTTCTTCCGGGAGGACTTCCGGCGGGCCAAGATCGACGCGACGGGCGGCCTCAGCTTCCCCGAGTACGCAGTGGAGGCCTACCAGCAGGGGGCGCTCGACTTCATCGACTGTGCCGCGGTGCGGGCGCGGGGCCTGAAGCTCGTCATCGACTACTCCTACGGCAGCGCCGCGACCATCTTTCCCGCCATCCTGGGGAAGCTCGGCTGCGAGGTGATCGCGCTGAACGCCTACATGGACGAGAGCAAGGTCACCAAGACGGCGGAGGAGTTCCAGCGCTCCCTGAAGCAGCTCTGCGAGATCGTCCGGATCCTGGGCGCCGACCTGGGGGTGATGCTGGACACGGGGGCGGAGAAGCTGTTCCTGGTGGACGACAAGGGGGACCTGCTCGGCGACGACCTGGCCCTGGCGGCGATCGCGCTCCTGGTGGCCCGGACCCAGCTCGCCGGCCGGGTCGGGGTCCCCATCACCGCCAGCGCCGTGCTGGAGCAAGTGGTGGGGCCCCACGGCTTCACGGTCACCCGGACCCGGATCGCCCCCCGCGCCCAGATGGAGGCGGCGACCCAGGAGGGGATGGTCTTCGTCGGCGACGCCTACGGCGGCTTCATCTTCCCGCGCTTTCAGCCGGCCTTCGACGCCATGCTGGCCACCATGAAGATCCTGGAGATGCTGGCGCTGAGCGACCTGACGCTGCACGAAGCGATCCGGCAGATCCCGAAGCAGGTCAGCGTCCGCGACCAGGTGCCCTGCCCCTGGGAGATGAAGGGCACGCTGATGCGCATCCTGATCGAGGAGACCAAGCACGAGCGGGTGGAGCTGACGGACGGGGTGAAGATCCACCTGGGCGGCGAGTGGGTGATCCTCTACCCCGACCAGGAGAAACCCTTCTTCCACATCGTGGCAGAGGCGGAGGGGCGGGCCCGCGCCGAGCAGCTGGTCGGCAGCTACCGCGACCGGGTGCGCGACTGGCTCGCGCGCGGCGAGGCGGCCTGAAGCCGGGGCGGCAAGTGGCCGGCCTGGCGGCGGAGGCCGCAGGTGGGGAGGCCCGGGCCTTGGAGCAGCGGACAAACTGTAACTCCCCGGTTGACGCCTCGCCCTTGTCCGTTTTCAATGGTCGGGCGCGGGCGGTCCGCCGAGGAGCCCGTTGCAGAATGGAGCCATGAGATGAGCGAGATCACCGAGGTCCACGCCCGAGAGATCATGGATTCCCGGGGAAACCCGACGGTCGAGGTCGAGGTCCTCCTGGAGAGCGGGGCCATGGGCCGCGCCGCCGTCCCGTCGGGGGCCTCCACCGGCGAGCGCGAGGCGCTCGAACTCCGCGACGGGGACGCGAAGCGCTATCAGGGCAAGGGGGTCACCAAGGCGGTGGACAACGTCAACCAGACCATCGCACCCGAGATCGTGGGGCTGGAGGCCACCGATCAGCCGGTCCTGGACCAGATGCTCTGCGAGCTGGACGGGTCTGAGGACAAGCGCAAGCTCGGCGCGAACGCGATCCTGGGGGTGTCCCTGGCCGTGGCCAAGGCGGCCGCGGACGAGGTGGGGCTGCCCCTGTACCGGTACCTGGGCGGGGTGAACGCCAAGGTCCTCCCCGTGCCCATGATGAACATCCTGAACGGCGGCAAGCACGCCGACAACACGGTGGACCTGCAGGAGTTCATGATCATGCCGGTGGGGGCCGAGTGCTTCAGCGAGGCCCTGCGGATGGGGGCGGAGGTCTTCCACACCCTGCGGTCGGTGCTGAAGAAGAAGGGGTACAACACGGCGGTGGGGGATGAGGGCGGCTTCGCCCCCGACCTGAAGAGCAACGAGGAGGCGGTGCAGGTCATCTTGACCGCCATCGAGAAGGCGGGCTACCGCCCCGGCGAGGACATCGTCCTGGCGCTGGATCCGGCGGCGAGCGAGTTCTACACCGACGGTCGCTACGTGCTCGAGGGCGAGGGCGGCAAGCGCCTCAGCTCGGAGGAGATGGTGGCCTTTTACGCCCGCTGGGTGGAGCAGTACCCGATCGTCTCGATCGAGGACGGGATGGCCGAGAACGACTGGCAGGGCTGGGCGGCCCTGACGGCCCGGGTGGGAAAGACGATCCAGCTGGTCGGCGACGACCTCTTCGTCACCAACGTCAAGATCCTGCGGGAGGGCATCGCCAAGGGGGTCGCCAACGCCATCCTCATCAAGGTGAACCAGATCGGCAGCCTCACCGAGACCCTGGACGCCATCCGGACGGCCCACACGGCCGCGTACGCCGCCGTGGTCTCCCACCGCTCGGGGGAGACCGAGGACACCACCATCGCCGACCTCGCGGTGGCCACCAACGCGGGGCAGATCAAGACGGGCTCGGCGTCTCGGACGGACCGGATCGCGAAGTACAACCAGCTGCTCCGCATCGAAGAGGATCTGGGCGACGCCGCCGTGTTCCTGGGCCGTGAGGCGCTGGCTCAGCACCGCGGGGCGGCCCGCTGAGGCACACCATGGTGAGTTCCCCGTCCGAGGACCAGCGGTTCCTGCGCCGGCCCCTGCGGTTTCTCCTGGTCGTCCTGGGGATCCTGCTGGCGGCGTCCCTGCTGGGCGAACGGGGGTTGATCGGGCTGATCCAGATGCACCGGACTCGGGCGGCGCTGGCGCGGGACGTCGAGCGGCTCACCGCGACCAACGCCGCCCTGGCCGATGAGGTCCGCGCCTTGCGGACGGACCCTGCCCGCCTCGAGGCCATCGCCCGGGAGGAGCTGGGACTGGTCAAGCCCGGCGAGCTGGTGTATGAGTTTCGCGCGGTCCCGCCGACCCCCACCAAGGGCCCCTAACTTCCCGTGCTGTCCGCGCTTGCCGTCGCACCCGGACGCAAAATGCCTTGCAGACCGGAGGTCCATTCACTATACTGACCTGCCTGAGTCGGCATCCGTCAATACGGCTGCCGCATGGAGGCGTGCCCCGTGCCTGTAGCGCCGCGGTCTGCTCCGCCGTCAATTCGACGCCCCCGGCCGGACGCCGTGTCCCGGGCGCTGGCCCTGCGGGAGCGGGCAGCGGTCCCGGCCTCCCGCGAGCTGGGCCGCGTCCTGGTCGTCGAGGAAGGGCGCCAGCACCGCCAGCAGATCGCGGAGGGGATTGCCCGGCGGGGCTATTTGGTGGACAGCGTCGCCTCGCCGGAGTCGGCCCTCAAGAAGCTGGAGGCGAACAGCTACGAGGCCATCTTCCTGGAGTTCACCCCGCGCCGAACCCGGGGGCTGGAACTGCTCGCCCAGATGCTGCGGGTCCGGGCCGAGGCCTCGATCGTGGTGATGGCGGACCAGGGGCACGGCCGCTCCAGCCTCCACGCGGCCGAGAAGGGGGCCTTCCACTTCCTGACCAAGCCGGTGAAGCCGGAGGTGCTCGACCTCGTGCTCCGCAGCTGCGCCGAGCGTTCGCGGCTGCTCCAGCAGAACGCGGAGCTGCGGGAGCGGACCATCCAGGACGATCTGACCTCGGCCTTCAACCGGCGCTACCTGGATGCGTACCTGGACGAGGAGGTCGACCGGTCGCGCCGCTACGGCCGGACCTTCTCGATCCTGTTCCTCGACCTCGACCACCTGAAGATGGTCAACGATCGCTACGGCCACCTGGCGGGGAGCCGGGTGCTCCGCGAGGTGGCGCTCCTGATCCAGGCGAAGCTCCGCAAGAGCGACCGGATCTTCCGCTACGGCGGGGACGAGTTCGTGGTGAGCCTGCCCGAAACCGGCGCCACCGGCGCGGTGCGTGTGGCCAACCGCCTCCGCCGCGCGGTGCGCTCCCACCGCTTCCTCGCGGGAGACGGCCTGGTGGTCAACCTCACCGCGAGCTTCGGGGTGGCGACCTTTCCCCAGGACGGAGCGTCCCGCGAGGAACTGATCCGCGGTGCCGACGAGGCCATGTACCGGGTGAAGGTGAGGAGTCGAGACGGCGTGGCGGCGCGGGAGGCGTGATGAAGGCCCTCGCCATCCTGGGATCGACGGGCTCGATCGGCACCAGCACCCTGGATATCGTGGACGGCCTGCCGGAGCAGCTCCGGGTCGTGGCGCTGGCGGCGGGGGCCAACCTGGACCGGCTCGAGGCGCAGGTGCGCCGGTACCGGCCCGCGGTGGTGGCGGTCACCCGCGAGGTGAGCGCCCGCGAGCTCCAGCGCCGGCTGGGATCGAGGCCGTCCGAGGTCTGCTGGGGGCCGGCGGGCCTGGAGCGCGCGGCGGCCGAATCCGGGGCGGACATGGTCGTGTCGGCCATCGTGGGGGCGGCGGGCCTGCTGCCCACCATGGCGGCGGTGTGCGCCGGCAAGGACGTGGCCCTGGCCAACAAGGAATCCCTGGTCATGGCGGGCGAGCTGGTCACGCGCGAGGCACGGAGGCGCGGCGTCCGGCTTCTCCCCGTCGACAGCGAGCATTCCGCCATCTTCCAGTGCCTGGGCGGCAATGGGGCGGCGCGGGTGCGGCGCCTGCTGCTCACGGCCTCGGGCGGCCCCTTCCGCACCCGGCCGCGGAGCACCTTTGCCAGCATCACCCCCGAGGAGGCGCTCAAGCACCCCACCTGGTCCATGGGCAAGAAGATCACCATCGACTCGGCCACGCTGATGAACAAGGGGCTGGAGGTCATCGAGGCCCACTGGCTCTTCGGCCTGCCGGTCAGCCAGGTGGACGTGATCATCCATCCCCAGAGCATCATTCATTCGCTGGTGGAGTACGTGGACGGCTCCATCCTGGCCCAACTCGGGGTGCCCGACATGCGGGTGCCGATCCAGTACGCGCTCACCTACCCCGAGCGGTGCGAGAACGCGGTGCCGCGCCTCGCCCTGGACCGGGTGGCGGGGCTCACCTTCGAGCCGGTGGACCGCGAAAAGTTTCCGTGCCTGGACCTCGCCTACCAGGCGACGCGCCAGGGCGGGTCGGCCCCCGCCGTGCTCAACGCGGCCAACGAGGTGGGGGTGCACCAGTTCCTGGCCGGCCGCATCGGCTTCGACGAGATCGCCACCCTGATTCACAAGGCCCTGGACGGGGTGCCGGGACGCCCGCTCACGAGCATCCAGGACGTGCTGGACGTGGACCGGGAGGTCCGGGAGTGGCTGGAGCGGCACTGAGCCCCCCGCGCCACCGGCCGCGAGCATCCCGGAGGCCGGCGCGTGGCGCCCGGTGCCGATCGAGTTGGGTAGGCATGGCATGAGCATCGAGCAGATCGCATCCTTCATCGTGGTCCTGGGCGTCTTGATCTTCGTCCACGAGTTGGGCCACTTCCTGATGGCCAAGCGGGCGGGGGTGGGCGTTCTCAAGTTCTCCCTGGGATTCGGTCCCAAGCTGCTCGGGGTCAAGCGGGGCGAGACCGAGTACCTGCTCTCGGCCCTCCCGCTGGGCGGCTACGTCAAGATGATCGGCGAGGATCCCGGGGACACCTCGCCCGAGGCCACGGATCCCGAGCGCTCGTTCTCCCAGAAGCGGGTGGGGATCCGGGCCCTGATCATCCTCGCCGGGCCGCTGACCAACCTGCTCCTGCCGATCCTGCTCTTTAGCGGGATCAACATGACGGTCGGGCAGGACTACGTGGTGCCGGTGCTGGGTCGGCCGGACGCGAACTCCCCGGCCGCCGAGGCCGGCCTCGAGCCCCGGGACCGCATCCTGGCGGTCGACGGCAAGCCGGTGACCCGCTGGGAGGAGGTGGAGCTCCCCGTCCGGATGTCGACCGGGGAGCCGGTGGTGCTCACGGTGCAGCGCGAGGGCCGGACTTTCGACGTCCGCCTCACCCCGCGCAAGAGCAAGCTGTTCGACCCCTTGGGCCAGGAGCACGAGGTCTGGGACGTGGGACTCCACCCCCTGATCCCCGCCCAGGTGGCCCGGGTCGAGCCGGGGCTGCCGGCCCGGGCGGCCGGCGTGCAAGCGGGCGACGTCATCGCGGCCATCGACGGCACGCCGGTCGTCGAGTGGGAGGAGATGTCGCGGATTATCCGCAGCCGCCCGGGGCAGCCCATCGTCCTGAGCGTTCTCCGGCACGGGCAGCCGCTCGAGATCCGGATGACGGCGAGCCGGGAGACGGAGAAGGAGGCGACCGGCGAGTCCCGCGAGATCGGCAAGATCGGCATCGCGAGCGCGGGGCCCGAGGTCGCGCGAGAGCGGCTGGGTCCGTTCCGGGCGATCGCGGCCGGTGTCGAGGAAACCGCGCAGACCTCGCTCCTCCTGGTCCAGGGGGTGTGGAAGATCATCCAGGGGCGGATCTCGCCGCGCACCATCGGCGGCCCGATCATGATCGCCCAGGTGACGGGCGAGGTGGCCCAGCGCGGGCTGCGGCAGCTGATCAAGTGGACGGCGCTGCTGTCCATCAACCTGGCCATCCTCAACCTGCTGCCGATCCCGATCCTCGACGGCGGGCACCTGATGTTCTCCCTGGTGGAGTGGCTGCGGGGGAAGCCGGTGAGTCTCCGCAAGCGCGAGCTCGCCCAGCAGGTCGGCTTCGTCCTGCTGGTGGGGCTGATGATCTTCGCCTTCTACAACGACATCTTCCGGCTGCTGGGACGCCCATGAGCCCGACGACATCCTTCGCACCGAGCGGCCGCGAGGCCGTGGACTATACGCCCTTCACCGAGGCGCCGGTTCTCCGCATCGCCTCCGCGCGGAGCACCACCCGGCGGGCGACCCGCCAGATCCGGGTGGGCAAGGTCCCGGTGGGGGGCAGCGCCCCGGTCAGCGTGCAGTCCATGACCAAGACGGACACGCGGGACGTCCAGGCGACCGTGGACCAGATCTGGGCGCTCGAGGCGGCGGGCTGCGAGATCGTGCGCATCGCGGTGCCGGATGCGGACGCGGCGGCGGCCGTGCCCAAGATCCGAGCCCAGATCCGGATCCCGCTGGTGGTGGACATCCACTTCGACTATCGCCTGGCGCTCACGTGTCTCGCGGCCGGGGTGGACTGCCTGCGGATCAACCCGGGGAACATCGGCGCCAGCTACCGGGTGCGCGAGGTGACCAAGGCCGCGGCCGAGCGCCGAGTGCCGATCCGCATCGGGGTGAACGCCGGGTCGCTGGAGAAGCACCTGCTCCAGCGCTACGGCGAGCCCACCGCCCAGGCCATGGTGGAGAGCGCCCTGTTCCACATCCGGATCCTGGAGGAGCTGAACTACCCCGAGATGAAGGTCTCGCTCAAGGCCTCGGATCCGAAGATGATGATCGAGGCCTACCGACTCCTGGCCGACCAGGTGCCGTATCCCTTCCACCTGGGGGTTACCGAGGCGGGGACGGCCTTCACGGGGGCGATCAAGTCGGCGGTGGGCATCGGGACCCTGCTGGCCGAGGGGATCGGGGACACCATCCGGGTGAGCCTGACCGAGGACCCCACCGAGGAGATCCGGGCCGGCTTCGAGATCCTCAAGGCGCTCGGGCTCCGCAAGCGGGGGCTGAACGTCATCTCCTGCCCCTCCTGCGGGCGGGTCGAGATCGACCTGATGGGCGTGACCAAGGAGGTGGAGAAGCGGCTCGCCGCCCTGAACATCCACCGCTCCTTGAACGTGGCGGTGATGGGGTGCGCCGTCAACGGCCCGGGCGAGGCGCGCGGCGCCGACATCGGGATCGCCGGGGGCAACGGGGTGGGGCTCCTCATCAAGGACGGGAAGATCGTACGCAAGGTGAAGGAGTCGGAGCTGGCCGACGCCCTGGTCGAGGAGGTGCAGGCCCTGGTGGCGAAATCCGACGGGGAGTAGGAGGCTGCTTTTTGAGCAGCCTGGTGAAGGACGGATTCTCGCCAACCTGTCTGCAAACACAACGGTCCACTGTCCAGGAGGGGGATGCCCCGGGCGTCCTCCTCCTTCGTGTTTTCGCCCGGCGGGGCGCCGTGGGATTTGGTCATTCGCGGATTATTATTCGGGAAGTCGTTCCCCAATTATCCGGGCTAAGGGAAGCCTGCTGCAGGCTTCCCTCTCGATCCGGGGCTTCGTGGAGGACGCGGGCATGCGCTGGTCCAAGTCGCTCATCCCAACCGTGAAGGAAGACCCGGCCGAGGCCGAGGCGATCAGCCACAAGCTGATGGTGCGGGCCGGACTGGTCCGCCAGCTCGCCGCGGGGATCTACGTGTACCTGCCCCTGGGGCACCGGGTGATGGAGAAGGTGGACGCCATCATCCGGGAGGAGATCACCGCCATCGGCGGCCAGGAGATCACCATGCCGGTGCTCCACCCCGCGGAGCTCTGGCAGCAGTCCGGGCGCTGGGACGCCATCGGGGGCGAGATGTTCCGGCTCAAGGACCGCAACCAGCGCGACATGTGCCTGGGGATGACCCACGAGGAGGTGATCGCCTGGCTGGCGGCCCGGGAGGTCCGCTCCTACCGGGATCTGCCCCAGCTCTGGTTCCAGATCCAGACCAAGGAGCGGGACGAGGCCCGGCCCAAGAGCGGGGTGCTGCGCACCCGGGAGTTCGTGATGAAGGACTCCTACAGCCTGGATCGGGACGCCGCCGGGCTGGACGTGCAGTACGAGGCGCACCGGCGGGCCTACTGCCGCATCTTCGACCGGTGCGGGCTGCGCTATGCGGTGGTCGAGAGCGACCCCGGGATGATGGGCGGGGCGGGATCCCACGAGTTCATGGCGCCGAGCCCTGCCGGGGAGGACTGCATCGCGCTCTGCGCCGCCTGCGGGTACGCCGCCAACGTGGAGCTGGCCCGGTCGCGGCCGCCCCAGCCGGCCTTCCCCCCGCCCCCGGCGGCACCCGAGGAGGTCCCTACGCCGAACGCACGCACCATCGCCGAGGTCTCCGCCCTGCTCGGGATCGAGCCGGCCCTCACCATCAAGACGCTGGCGGTGGTCGGGGCCGAGGGCCCGGTGCTGGCCCTGGTGCGGGGGGACCAGCAGCTGCACGAGCGGAAGCTCCAGCGGGTCATCGGGGAGTTTCGCCCCGCCCACAAGGACGAGATGCGCGAGGTGGCGGGCGTGGAGGCGGGCTTCGTGGGGCCGGTGGGGCAGCGCCTGCGCATTGTGGCGGACGAGTCTCTCCGCACCGGCACCTATGTCGCCGGCGCCAACAAGGCGGACACCCACCTGCGGGGGGTGGTCCCGGGCCGTGACTTCCAGGCCGAGTACGCGGATCTCCACGAGCCCAGCCCCGGCGACGGGTGCGGGAAGTGCGGGGCGCCGCTCGCCGTGGAGCGGGTGATCGAGATCGGCAACATCTTCAAGCTGGGCACCAAGTACTCGGTGCCGCTGGGGGCGCTGTACCTGGACGAGCAGGGGCAGGAGCAGCCCATCGTGATGGGCAGTTACGGCATCGGCCCGGCCCGCATCGCCGCGGCCGCCATCGAGCAGTGCCACGACGCGGACGGGATCATCTGGCCCGAGACCATCGCGCCCTTCCTGGTGCACCTGGTGTGCGTCAACACGCGGGACGCGAAGCTGGTAGAAATCGCCGAGGGGCTGTACCGGGAGCTCGCGGGCGC
>Ga0335070_10003930_pt1 | contig 17325 bp, 24 predicted proteins | sample Lox_Sample_13_FD_206722 | JGI IMG/M metagenome (GOLD analysis project Ga0335070, IMG submission 206722) | Soil microbial communities from Loxahatchee National Wildlife Refuge, Florida, United States - Lox_Sample_1.3 | ecosystem: Environmental > Terrestrial > Soil > Wetlands | place: USA...
GATGTTTTCTGGCTGGTCGTCGAGGGAGGCCCGCTCCCGATGCCTGTGATGTGCGTGGTGCACGCGATCAAGCTGGGGCTCGACGGCGACGAGCTGATCACCGTCAACTGAACCTTCATGAAGCGCCCGGAAGACCGCTTGTACGAGCTCGCGATGAGCGAGAAGGTTGTGACCCCAGAGGCGACCATCTCGTACAGAAAGGTCTCACGCAAGGCGCCACTTCTGGCGCGGCTCAAGTGCTGGTGGTCGAAGCGGCACCCATGGAAATACCTGATCGCCATCGACACAGGTGCGCGCGCCCGCGTGTGCCAGCGCTGCGGCCTTCTAGAGACGGCTGACAAGGGCGAAGACGGACGCTACTACTTTCCTTGGCATCCAGGGTAGACTGAGCGGCGAGGAACCCATGAGCAACGCGAAGACGGGGATTTGGAGCGCAATCGGGGCCTTGGCGGGAGGCGCCCTCGGGGCGTACACAGCCAAGTACGTGGCAGAGACGCGGCCGCGCGCACGTGGGGGCGGAGCCCACCCCGCCTCTATAGAGGATGCCATCGTGGTGGGCGGGGCGGCGGGGGCCGTCCTGGGGGCGTTCGTAACAGGCGCCGCGGTAGGTGTCGAAGACCCCCCTCCCCAGCTCGCCCAGAAGTGATATGTGTGGGGGAAGGAGCCTTACCCCCATGCGCCGAAAGCTCAAGAATCTGAAGCACAAGTCAGGGCACACCGAGAATGGCGCCTACCGGACGCTCATCGACATGTGCTTCTACGCCGAGCACCGAGCAGCGTTGGACGTCAACACGCAGCGTCGCTTCGACAGCGAATACTCGGGTTGGAGCCACGCAAGCCGGCCGCGCGATCAGGCCATCACGCTTCGCCGCCCAGGTGACCGAGAAGGCTGAGCGGCCCGTAGCCGCAGAGTCGCCCGTTTCGAAGGAAGCGCCGTCGCCGATCTACGAGATCGCCGTGTTGGAATATGCGCGCGCCTGTCGAGCGCTGGCCGACATGCTGCGCTTGCCGCAGACGTGCTGGTGCGGGCACCACACCGGCAAGCACGTGTGGGTCGACTAGCGCGGCGCGCCAGGTATGACGGGCACCCATTCGCCGCGCTCGTTCATGCGCTCGACGTAGTTCTCTGTGTGGCATGCGAAGTCGCGGAATTTTTGTTTTCGCTCGCAGCCGCGCATGAAAGAGTCGGTTTGCATGTGTGCGTCAAAGACTTGATCGGCACGCTCGCGCGTCTCGCCGTAAAAGACGTGCGTGAGTATCGGTTCTCGATCAACATTCTCGAAAATGTGTTGGACGATTCGCCAAGTCTTTCGCATCTGTTTCGTGCTCCTACGCTGCAATGTCGAGCTCGGGGCCCCAGAAGAGCGCTACCTCTTCGAGTCGCCGTTCGAGCAAACCGAAGTCTTCTTTCCCCGCCGAGTGATCGTATGAGGCCCACGTATCGGGCTTGAACCCGTCGGCGGCGAGCTTCGGAACGGCGCCAGGCCCCAGGTTGTACGAGAACGAGGCGAGCGCTGCGAGCGCCGCCGCGTCGCGGCCGTCGAGCACGTGAACGCACGGCGGCAAGTAGACTGACGCGAGCGACGCTTGTACCCACGTGCGCGCCTGGTCCTTCGTACACGTGAGGATCGTGTCGACGCCCTGCTTCAAGAGTCGGCCGTACCCGATCGTCGGATAGCGCTTCAGCTCGTAGGTTGGCGCGCCATTCTTGACCCACGGCTTGGTGCGCATGTAATGCCCGCCGTCGAGCACCAGGTGGCAGTCGTCGGCGTCGTCGTACGCGTACGGCAAAAACCCCTCGAAAGGGATGATGAGATCGGTCGGAATGACGGCCGCGCGCGTGAGGACGCCGATGACGCCGTCGGGCTCGACGTTCCGGGATGCCTGCCATGCACGCACGAGGCGATCGGTCTGGTCCCCGAACTTGCCGTCGATCTGCGTGTACGGCACCCCGACGATTCGCTGCCACACCTTGACGCCGTGGCCGGCGTCACCCTTCTCGATCCAACTCTTCATCGCGCGCGTGCAGGAAGCAGGCGCCCGACGAGCGGAATGATGTAGACGACGCCTGCCGTTACGGCGACGGCGACGGCGACCGTCTTGATCGTCGAAGTGAGCTCGCTGGTACCGGCATCTCTCTTGTGCGGCGGCTCGGGCGGCGGAGGCGCGTTCGGCACAAGTTTCGGATCGCACTGCGTCGCACCGATCTTTTGGTACATGTCCGACTGCACGCGGATGGCCGAGATGCGGCACATGTACTCGGCGGCCGCGACTTCGTAGCCTTGCCACGCGCCGACTAATCGCGGGTTCGCGAGCAGGTCCTGGATAGCAGCGTGCAGCGTGTTCCACTTCGTGAGGAGTGCCTGCCAACCGACCTTGTCGACATCGCGCATCGCCGCGCACGGGGCGAGCGCTGCGTTCAGGCTCTTCATGTATTGATCGGTCTGCTCGTCTTCGGCCTTAAGAACGGGCAGCTCGACTACGTAGCCGAAGAGGCCTTGAAACGGCCACGCCGTGCATGCGTCGGGCTGGTCGCCGAGACCGAAACCGATGACGCGCCTACCTGCGAGCTGAATGGCTTCCATGGGATTCGTACTTTCTCCGTACCAGTATCAGAAGCCCACCGACGGCGGCGGGGACGATGACGACGGGCCACATGGAAGCGCGTTTGGGAGCGCTGACATCCTGCGCGGCTCGCCCGACTTGGATCGCCATGAGGTAGTCATCGATCATCGAGCTCAGAATGCCCTGCGCGTCGGCGGCATCGTTCACTGTCGCCGGCGCGGCTTTCGCGATGGTCGCGAGCTTGTCGTTGAGCATCGCAGCGTGTTGTGTGTGCTGTTTCGTTTGCGGTGCGCCGACAGCGTCGATTTCGGGGCCGAGCACCGCGACACCATTCGCACCGGCGGTCTGGTACTGCTTCACCGCGCCGTCGAGATCACCTGCGCCGGCTTGCGCGGTGGCGTACTTGGCCGTCTCTTGCATGTCGGCGAGATCAGACGCGGCCTGCGCGTAAGGATCACCCACGACGCCGAGCGCGAACCCGGCAACTGCTCGACCGCCGCGTGAGATGATCATCGCTGCCTTCGCTTTCTACTGTATCGCGTACGACCCCCACGCTTGCCGCCAGTCACGAGGCGCACCGTCACCCAAAGTGCCAAACCGATCCCGACGCCCTTCAATAGGGTCACAGGGGCCGACTCCGGGGGCGTGTAGTCATCGCCGATCATCGACGCTTCTTTCCACGAACGTTGCGTGCGACCTCTTCAATCACCCAACCCGCGGCGGCGCTCACCACGCTCGTCACGAATACTTCCGGCCACGGCGATGTCGCGGCGGCAACAGGCGCTACGAGCTCGGCCTGGCCGAAGCCTACGACCGGCGTCCCGTTGAGGCGCATCATTTCTTGCCCCATGTGGCCAGGGTAGCAGCAGTTCCGACAATTAGGCTGGCCGCTGTGAGCCACCCTACGGCCTTGTCGATGCCCGCGGAAGATGCCGCAGCCGCCGGCACCGAGGCAGAGCCCTCGGGCAGATAGAGGCCAGCAACGCGGAAGCAGCCTTGCACCAGCGCCCCCTGGGCATCGCGCGTCCAAACCCGGGGTTCCAGGCGGATCATCGTCACGACGCCAGGCAACGGATAGCTCTCGGTTGTGCCGAGTGGCACAGTTTGGTCCGCAGTGAGCGCGGCCGTGCGTTGCGCCAGCGCATCGGGCACAGGCCCGTCGGCATCGGTCCACGGACGCCAGCCATCCGGCGTAGTTACCGGAGGGCACTGGGCCGCGAGCTGAGTACCTGCGCCGAACTGAGCCATAAAATCGAGTTTACGCCAATAACGCTTGACACGTCTAGGCACACTGGCGCAGTGTGCCAAACGTACTCTAGATGGCACACCCCGTTCAGTCGAAGACCAAGTCGACAACGATCAAGCTGACCCCCGATCAGCACAAGCAGATCGACCAGCGCGCCAAACGGAGCGGCGTTCGCACGAGCGTTTGGATGCGGTCGATTTTGCTGCAAGCCATGAGCAAGCAACCCGACGAAGAAGGACGCTTGCGCATTCGCGAGCCCGACGGAGCCACTGTCTGATGCCCTCTACACAACAGAAGATGATGGGCCGGGAAGTCCCCGGCGACCAGCGCGTGACGATCACGATCCGCGACTGGAACGCGATGAAACGAGCCGTGTGGCTCAGCCGGCAGGGCTGGGAGATCGCCGCGCGTCAAGCGCAAGAGCTGATCGACGGCTGCCGTCACGCGGAAGGTTGCCCTGGCGCAGAAGACGACGAGGCGCCGTGTTCGGGCACGCCGGCGTACTTCGAGTCGGAGAGCAAGGAAGAGGGGAAGGTCAACGTCGGGCTCACCGTGCAAGCCGACGCTTGCCCCGACCGCGAGCTGCGCATGTCGGCGCTCGTCATCTTGAACGCGGCGAAACAATTCGCACCCATCGACGCAAGAAAACCGGCCGAGGCCCCTTACTTTGCGCCGAGTCGTGAATACTATTCGGCACTCTTGGCCGAGCTCGCAATCGCGCAGGCTCAGATCGAAGAACTTCGCAACGACGGCAAAGAGCTGCCGCCCCCCAATCTCAAGGAGGCAACGTGAAACTCGAACCGATGCAGGGGTGGGCCAACGGGCGCACCGCGATCACGCGCGCAGCACGCCAGATCATCGTCCTCAACCAGGCACAGAAGATCACGCGGTACCTGCTGATCGAGCAGGTGAGCCCCGAGGCCGAAAAGGCTGGTTTTCACGTCGGCGACTTTGTCGTCGTGAAGATGATGTACGACATGTTCTTCAACGCGACGAACGGGAAGACCGTACATCTCGTCACGTTCCCCGTCACCGAGGTTATCCAGAAAGTGCACGATCTCGACGTCTCGCAGTTGGTGGGCATCGACGGGGAACCCTTCGAGCTGAAGGTCGAGATAGCGGCGTGAGCTACGTCGCACAGAGAACGCGCCTCAAGGGGTGCGGTTGCCACGAGCCGACCACCGCGCGCATCGTAGCCGAACGCGCCGTGTTGCTCAGCAATCCGCGCATGGTGCGCGAGAGCGTGCGCCCGCATGAGGCCCCAGGAACCGAGCCGATCATTCTCGCTGCGGGCAGCCAATCTGCGTGTCGGCCCTTCTTGAAGGTCGAGAAGGACCCGGCCAAGTTCGCGGCGTGCAACGCGCTCGCCGACATCATCGGCCCGCTCGACGACCCGAAGAGCGCTTTCAAGCTGATCGGTGAAGCCATCGGCAACGAAGTGAACGAAGTCTTCGGCGTCGTCACGCTCGACTTGCACCTGCGCATGAAGAGCGTCGCGGAAACTGGCCGCGGTGAGTCGGACGCCGTGATGGCACCCATCGTGCCGACGCTTCAAGCCGCGCTCATCGACGGCGCGTACGCGGCCATCATCTTCCACGTTCATCCTTCCGGCATCGAAGCGAAGCCGAGCCCCGCTGACAAAGAGACGACGAAGGCTTTCGTGAAGGCATTCGACGCTTGCGAGGTCAATCTCATCGACCACATCATCGTCGGCGGAGACGCCAAGAAGCGCAGCTATTACTCGTTTGCAGAGGACAACGCCCTATGACACAGCCTACCAATCTCGCCGCCGCCCCCCGTACCACTATCAAGCTGGCCGACCCCGGGTTTCCGGCGGTGATGCGCGTCGTCAGCGCCGCGGTTTTCCCCGAACCGCCGAAGGAAGAGACAAAGACGGCCGGGTGCCCTCATTGTCAAAAGCCCATCGTGATTCCGGTCGAGAAAGAAGGCGTCGCTCGCCCGCTCAACTGGATCGTAGGCGTCGCTCATCCGATCATCCCCGACATGCTCATCATCCGCATGTTTCGGGTCGACGACGGGATCGAAGTTTACTCGGTCAAGAAGGACAACACGGGAGGCATGCGGCACGTCATCCCGGAACGCTCGGTGTTGCTGGTCGAAGAGGCGATGCCTCTCGACGTGTTCGCCAACGAACTGCAAATGTCGGAAGACGACGCTGCACTCGACGACGGCGAAGATGAAGAAGACGAAGAGGAAGAGACCTTCGATCCGCCGGCGACGACGCCGCAAACGACCACGCCCAACGGCCAGAGCGCGTCCTGAAGCTCATGCCTGAAGTTCGACGCAGACGAAGGGTACGTAGCGCCGGCGACGACACGCCTTCCGCCACGCCGACCCCGCAGGACGAAGCTGACATCGTGGCGGAAGTCGGCGCCGAAGCGGCGGAAGACGACAGCGGCGAGCTCGTAATCGACAAGGAAACGGCGCTCAAAGAGGGCGCCGTCGATGCCGAGACCATCATCGAGAACCGGCACGCCGCCGATGTGATCGCGAAGAAGCGCGGCAACGTGAAGAACGTCAGCTTCAACATCAGCAACCCGTTGATCAAGTACGAAGAGATTTCCAAGACGTATCCCGTCAACACCATGGAAATCTACGTGACCCGCCTGACGGGTTCGCAGATCATCCGTACGATCACGAGCCGGCCTCGAACGGGTGCCGAGCTGTACGACGCACTCATGGCGATTCACGGCCGCAGCGAAGAGGCAGAGTACGAGCTCAAGTTTCGCGATCACCAGCAGAAAACATCGCGCGGTACGGGGCGAATCGTTCTGCCGGATACGCGCGAGATGCCGCAGCAACCGCAAGGACAGGCCATGAATTACCATCCCTTCCCGCCGCCGCCGCCGTACGGACAACCTCAGTACATGGGGCCGCCGGCGCCCGCGGGTGGACAGTACCCCCCACAGTATGTGGCCCCGCCCCCACCGCCACCCCCGCCGCAGCCGGCACCGCAGCCGGCGCCGATTGCGCCTCCGATGCCCCCGCCGGGGACAGACGTTGAGACCGCAAAGCGTTGGTTCGAGCTGTGGCAGCAGATGAATCCGCAAGCGCCCGCGCCGCCCCAGCCCGCGCCGCAGCCGCAAGCGGCACCCATGCCGCCCATGCCGCCACCGCCGCCTGGCGCTGTCGTGCACGTGCCTGGCATCGGCTGGGTGACAGTGGGTGTGCAGCCTCAAGCGCCGGCACCCGCCCCCCAGCCCGCGCCGCAGCCAGCGCCGCAACCCGCACCTCAACCAGCCCCGCCGCCGCCGCCGCCGCAGGCGATGACGCCTGAACCGCCGCCTGGAACAGTCTTCGTGTACGGGCTCGGTTACGTGCACCCAGCAATCGCGCAAGCGATGGGCGTAGGTGTCGCTGGGCCGTCCATGCCGGCGCGTCCTGGTCCGTACCGCGGTCCGTACGCGGGCCCCCGCCCGCCTTATAGTGTCGCAGCCTCGGCCCGCGACATGGGCGACCAGAATGGCTACGAAGACCGCCCGCCCTATCAAGGCAACGGCTACGAAGGCAGGCGCCCGTACCCCGGCTATCAAGGCGGCGGGCCACCCCCACCACCGCCCCCACCGCAGCGAACCCCGCTGCAAGAATTTCGGGACTCGATCACGCTCGTGCGTTCGGTCGCGAATGAGGCGCAATCGCTTTTCGGGAATCACGAACGCGAAGAAGCGCCTGAGCCCGTGCAACCTGATGTCGAGGCGGCAGACGACTCTCCGGTCCGTGTCATGGACGTTGGCGAGATGAAGCTCGTGATCGACAAAGAGAGCGGCGGCGCGCGCGGCTTTGAAACCGTCTTCGCGAACCTCGGACCGCTTCTCAAGTTTGTAGGCGAGCAGGCGGACAAGTTTCGTGAGACGGCGCCGCAGCGCGAACCGGCACGCACGCAACTTCCTCCGGGCTATGTCGAAGTGATACCCGGATACACACCTCCGCCTGGCTATGTAGTCGGGCCGCCTGAGATGCCCCCGCAGCACTTTGCACCGCAGCACGTGCAACCGGCGCCCGTGCGACCTCTGCCCGTACAACCGTTGCCGGCGCAGACGTCCTTGCCGCAAGCGCCCCATCAGATGTTCGCGCAACCGTTGGGCGAAGAAGCCCCGCTGCCAGTACAAACCTGGGGGGTACCGGGAGAAGGCTGATGCGTTACATCGTTCCCGTGAGCCTCATAATCGAGGCTCGCGACGACATGCAAGCGACCGAATTAGCCAAGAAGCTCGGCGCTCTACTCAAGCATCCGATGGTGCGCATGGCCATGGAGGGCGAGAACATCCCTCTCTCGGGCGGCGACGGGCGTCCTGTTGTTTACGCACCGCAGCGGGAAGGCGGCTAAATCCCGCCTCTAGACGAGATTCTGGCGTGCGCGTAGAGTTCAACGCATGCGCGTCGTTGACCTGATCGGGCAAACGTTCGGGTACCTGCGTGTCATTGAACGATCAGGTAGTTTGCGTGGAGCACGGTGGAAGTGCTTGTGCGATCCCGCCCTTGGCGGTTGCGGTAACACCACGTATGTGTGTTCCGGTGATTTTCGTCGAGCACGACCTGTTCGATCGTGCGGCTGCGATAGAGGCGGTACTGGGAAATTTCAGCCGACGCACGGGCACACATCTGGGCTCTTGCGAGAGCACGGCGGATCGCCGACGTACATCTCGTGGCAAGCCATGATCCAGCGCTGCACAAATTCGAGTGTGCGTCATCATCGTCTGTACGGCGGCCGTGGGATCAGGATTCATGCTGAGTGGCTCGACAGTTTCGAGGCGTTCCTCGAATACATGGGGCCGAGGCCGTCTTTAGAGCATTCGATTGATCGATTTCCAGACCAAGACGGCAACTATGAACCCGGAAACGTTCGGTGGGCTACGCGAAAAGAGCAGGCGATAAATCGCAGAACGACGAAACTCGACGAGTGGGATATTCGATTCATTCGCCACTGGCGCGATGCGGGATTTTCTGTGCGTGACATCTCGAAAGCGTTCGGTATCAGCGTGGGGCACACGTCAAACGTAAGTAGAGGAGTGACTCGATGAGAATGTACACAGTACAAGCAGGGGATAGCCCTGCGAAAATCGCCGCCGTTCACGCGGGGTGCCCGAAGTGCGCGGCCGACCTCGTGCCCGCCAACCCGCACAAGGAAGCGACGGTTCTTCCGAACGGCTTCACGACGTTCAAGAACCTGCGCGCCGGCGAAAAGATCGCGCTCCCGGATAAATGGTTCAACGGAACTTTGGATGCATTGCCCCCCGCGTATTTTGCGGCGTTGCCGTATCCGGACGGCAAGACGCGCGGCACGCTCGCGGGCACGCTCGGCGCCGGCTACTCGGCTGCACTGATCAGCGCTGCGACGGCGGCCGCGGCGGCGCTCAACGCCGATCCGAACCGCTGCGTATCGGTCGCGACTGTAGGCTCGCCCGTCAACTCGGCCGTGCACGCCTTCAAAGCGGCGTGGAACGCCTCACAGCAGCCGGCCGTGCCGATCAACACCGGCAAGTACGAGAGCCCGACAGCGGCCGCTCTCGCGCAGGTGCTCGGCACTGCACCGCCAGCGTGTGACGCAATCGGGCCGGCCGTACCAGCGACGCCCGCAGCGGCGGCGAAAAAGCCGCTGAGCACGGGCGCGGTCGTCGGGATCGGCTTGCTCGTCGCGGGGGCTGTCGGCGGTGCTGCGTACTACTTCCACAAACCAACGCGCCGAAGCGTGCACCGCGTTTATCGGCGCGCGCGAAGGCGGATTGGCAGATGATCAACGACAAGCCGGTTCCGGGGGTGAAGACTGATACTCGGCCGCATCCCGCCGGAAAAAAGGGCGCAACGATCTCGCTTCAGGAAGTGGCCGATCGCGCGTTCAAAGCGCGCATGTCGCCGAGGCTTCGCGCGTGGGCGACACAGCAGCTCGCGCAATGCGGCGTATCGGACGGCACGCGCAAGAAGAAGGCGCAGTGCCTGCTCGACGCCTACCGCAAGAAGGTCCCGTATGTGGCTGACCCTGTGATGGGCGAATTCATGGCGCATCCAGAGCAGACGCTCTGCCTCGACGACGGCGGCCTCTGCATCGTGGGCGGCGATTGCGACGACGCGAGCATCACGCTCGCGGCCGCGATGATGAGCATCGGCATTCCCGCACAGATCGTTGGATGCAGCTTCAAGCCGCCGACCGACGTCCCAACGCACGTGTACATGGCGTTCCAAGATGAGAACGACCGGTGGGTGCAAATGGACGGCACGACGAAGTTCCCCGTCGGTCAGATCACACCGCACGCGAAAGAATTTTGGGTCGAACCTGGCGCGGCGAGCCGCGACAAAGGCGAAGGCGACTTCGTCGGGATGAGCGGTCCTGGAAAGGGCGCGGGCAATCTTGACGGCGCGCCGCGGGCGCCTCGAATGCTCGACTTGCTCTACCCGGGCATCCGTTAGTAATCCGGACAGATTACAAATAGGACACGGATGGTGTCCGGTTCGTCGAATTAGAGCTCGTTGAGAACGTGCCTGATCTACGGCCTTGATCGCACGTCGTGACGCGACACGAGCGCGTTACGTAACGCACGGATTTCAATCGGGAATCTTGTCGTGGGCGCCTAGGCTATTGCCTGCACGTTACGGGAAGCTTTCGCGCGCGTCGATCTAACCATTCGTCACGACATGTAAAGGCACTTCTTGACTCACTTAAGCCGTATTGAAAATCTCGGTGCAGGTAAATCGGCGCCGTGACGAAGACATGGGGCTCTACAACAATCGACTTGCTGAGCTCACCGAAAAGCGCCGTGGAGTTGCGCGTCAAAGTTCGTTCGATCCGCCGGCGCCCACGTTCCGGCCAAGTCGATCTGCGTTTGCCCGCCCCGTCGGGAAGAGCACGGCGCGTGGCAGTCGAGTCGCAGCTCCGCGCAAGTCGATGGACATCCAGTCGCTGCTTTTCGATCGCAGCAAGGGATGGACAGCGAGCAAAGCAAAAGCCTGGGCGAAATCCCACGGCTACAAGCACGGCAAGACGCACGTCACCGCCCAGTACATCCGCATACGTCAATTCGATCCGAAGGGCCTAAAGGTCAAACGGACCATCACACTCGGTCGCGGCATCCGCGCCGTCGTCGCAAGAGAGGCAGACATGGCAACCAAGCGTCGTCGCAAGAAGGCAGCAGCACCGCGCAAAGCTCGTCGGTCCCACAAGAAGGCCGCCGCGCCGAAACGTCGTCGTCGGCACGCGCGCGAGGCTGTTGTGGCTGCGCCGCGTCGTCGCCGTCGTCGGGCGTCTCCGGGCGTCATGGAAGCTCATCGCCCCCGTCGGCGCCGAGCAAAGCGCCGAGTCGCCCGCGTGCAGGCGTGGCGCGGTCAGAAGAAGCGCCACAGCAGCGCCGCGAAAAAGGGCTGGGCTCGGCGCAAGCGCCGGTCGTCCCCGAAGCGAAGGCGTCGAGCGCGTGAGGCGTTCTCGTACGAGATGGCGTCGCCGCGTCGGCGTCGTCGTCGGTCGCACCGGCGCGCGCGCGCTTCGGTCATGGAAGCGCATCGCCCGCGTCGCCGGAGCCATCGTCGTCGTCGGCACCACGCCCGCACCACGGTGCAAGCTTCGCGTCGTCGGCGCACCTACGCGCGCGCCAGCGGCGGCGGCATGGGAGCCATGGAATTCGGCGCGGCGATTGCCGCTGCGGGCTTCGGCTTCGTCCTCGCGGACGGCCTCGACCGCTTCCTCGCGACGTACAACCCCGCCGGCGCGAAAAAGCCGACCGACAAGTTCACGTCGGACGGCGCCGGCACGCTCGCGAACACGCTCAACGTCGCATCGCGTCCGAACTGGATGCGTCTCGCAGCCGGCGCGGGTACGACCGTCGTTCCCGCATTCGCGAGCATGTACGTGCGCAACCCTCTGGTGAAAAGCTCCCTGGAAGGCGCGGCTATCGGCGCGGGCGTCAAGTTGTTCTCCCTCGTGTGGAACAACCTGCTCATGCCGATGTTCAAGCCGAAGGACGTCGTGTCGCTTCAAAAGAGCTACATCGCGCGTCTCTACCCGGCCGAGATCGCGGCATCGATCAACATGGCGGCGCAGCAGACCGCAGTGCCGACCGGCACTTCGTTCGGCGCGCTCTCGGGCTCGCAGGACGTTGGCCCGTTCGCTCTCGCCGGCAGCTCGCCGTACCCCGACGCGGCCCAGGCGCTTCGCGCTCAGGCTGGTGTTCAGGGCCCCGGTGGCGATTACCCCACGATGCAGAACGTGTGGGGTACCGGCATGAACAGCACGCCTGGCTATCCGGGCGTGTCTGACTACCCCACCGCCGCGCAAGCGATGTCGGGAATGGCCGCTCCGCCGTCTGCAAGCGCGGGTGTTCCCTACGCGCCTGGTCCGCCCCCGGGACCTGGTCCGGGGCCGCAGGCGAATCCGCACACGGACCCCGCGTGCGGGTGCATCGGTGACCCGACCATCGGGTACGCGGCGTTCCTCGGCGAAACCGAGAGCGCTTCGTAATCCGTATCTCGCGGGCGCTTTTGCCCCGGCGTCGTCGGCAAACCGACGGCCCGGGGCTTAGGCGCGTGAAGATATCAGGCTCGCGTCGGCGCAAGAAACGGCGAGCTTTCAAAGGAGATCGATCATGGGAAATGCACGAAAAATTGTCGGCCGCAAGATCACCAGCTTCGGCAACGACAAAGAGAAGGTTCGACGCCCGCAGTTCGGGCTCGGTGAGACTCCCCAGAGCGGAAGCCCGGGTTCGTTGGCCGCCGCCGAGAAGTGCCTGCGTTGCAGCTTCGGCAACATCCCCGTGATCGAAGAGGTCGTGTGGACGATTCCTCTGCCCCTCACGCCGGAAGAGGCGCTCGCGACGTTCGGTGACACGGTGAACCTGCTCTCGGGTTCTTCGAGCGTCCCGGGCGTGGCCAGCATCGACAGCACGTTCCTCATCAACGGCATCTTGCAGACGGACATCCTGTCGCAGGGTATCGGCGTGCACGTCTTCCACGAGCCGATGAGCTTCTCGACCATCGGCAATGCGTTCACCGCGCCCGCGACCACGGTGGTTCCCCCGCCGTCCCCGGACGTGTTCACCGTGAACGATCTCGCGCACGGCGCCTTCCCTGCGACCGTGGAAACGGACGGCTCCAACTTCTCGCCCGCCGTGTTCGAGTGGGGTGTGGATGCGTGGCGCGCCGGCTGGAACTTCATCAACGCCTACCAGTTCCAGTGGAAGACCTCGCAGCGCGAGCTCGTCCTCAACGAGCTGGCGGCGGACGTCTCGTACTTCGGGTCCTTCGCGGACGCGGAAGCGGCGGGCACGTCGGAAGTTCCGATCATCGAGTTCGTGGCGACGCTCAACGCGACCTACCGGTCCAAGGGCTCGGCGACGATCTTCTTGCCGGTCAACTTCCGTCGCGTCGGCAGCGTCACCACGGCCACGACCAACAACATCGGCATCTTCCACCCGACGCGCGACTTCGATCTCGCCCCCGTGACCTGGGGCGGGCTCAGGTGGCAGGGTTACGGTTGCCGCGGTCAGATGTACCGCCCGATCGAGAGCCCCTGCTTCTTGGAGCGCGGCATCCCCATCGGCATGCTGTTCGTGGTGCAAGACGCTGTGCACCAGGCCGGCATGATGGAGGCGCTCACGATCGACAACGAGCCCCTCGGCGTGAACATCTCCCCGGACGAGAACCTCTCGGCCACCACGGGCACCGGCACGAGCGTCATGATCGAGCAGACGCTCGATACGACGCCCGTGTACGCTGCGCAGCAAGTCAACGTGGAGCGCCAGGTGTTCAAGGGCGGTATCCTCAAGCTCGCGATCAAGATCAAGGGCTGGGAAATGCCTGGTGGTTGGAAGGCGTACTGCCAGTCCGACATGCCGAACATCATCGCCCCGAAGGCCGCCTAATCGAAGCGGCTTGAGCAAGAGCGGGCGCGTTTCGTTTCGCGCGCTCGCTCTTTCCTGATTGTCAGCGCAACGCCCGCAGGGCGAGAGGGTTTGAGCGGTGCAGCCTAAAACCTACGACGTGAAAAACCTGGCCCTGTGGGCGCCGCGGACTGCCTACGCGATGCTCGTCGGCGTGCCGCGCGTCCCGTTCGTGAACGACATCCCCTTGCAGTTCTCGTCGAGCACGGTGAACGCGCCCCCTGTGGTGCAGGCGTTCAACAACAACCTCACACAGGACACGGTCATCGAGCGAATCTCGTACAACTTGGGCCAGCCCAACACGTTCCCGGGCTCCCCGTTCCAGAGCACCTACTTCAACCAGTTGAAGCAGAGCGGCCAGATCGGCGTGGGCATTCAGATGCAGGTTTTCGGCGGCCCGAAGTACGCCGTCAACGACACGTACACCGATCTCGGCAATCTCGCCGACGTGCTCGCCGTGACGTGGCCCGAAGGCTGGCCGCTCGCGAAGCAGAGCAACGTGAAGGTGTCCGCCATCCTCACGCAGACCCCGAACAGCGTGCCCTTCAACGTGACGCTCACGTTCTTGGGGTGGCAGTTCCTCGACAAGACGATCGACGACATGTCCGACAACGACGCGCGCGAAGCGCTTCGCAGGGTCGGATTCGATGTCCCCGATCTGAAGCTTTTGCTGCCGAACAAGTGATCGCAAGAAGTGACCGTGAGATGAGATGCGTTACGGAGACCGAACTGCCGAAGTGATTCGCTTGCAGCGTTACCCCGGCGGGGTCGCGGAAGGCATCCGTACGTCTCTCAAGTCCGGCCGCACTGAGATCGTCACCAACGGGCCGAACGCCGAGTTCGGGTTCATCGGCTCGGACCCGTACAACACGAATGCGTACACGGGCCTCGTCGTGCCGGCGGCGTCCAGCGCTTCGATCGGCTCGCGTTACCTGTTCATGCTCGCGCGCGCTCGTTTCGGCACCGGCGAGAAGGGCGTGCGCCTCGTCGGCATTCGGCAGTATGCCGAGCTCGTTGCGCGCATCCCCGCGGGCACAGAGCCGCTCAGCAGCGAGAGCGGGCCACCTGAAGGCAGCACGGTCACGTTTCGCCGCGAGATCGAGAGTCCACTTTGGCACCCGCCGGACGGCGACATCTCGTGGCACGTGATGGTGCAGCCGCCGATGTTCCGCGACACGCGCAATCCTTCGAACACGGACGGGCTCATCTACCAAGACTCGCTCTCGCCCGCGCTCTTGTACCAAACTCTTGGGCCGTACGCGCCGCCGAACGGCGGACGGCCGTGGGGCACGCCGCTCGCAGCGAGCCTCGGGAACATCCACGAGTTGAGGTACAAGTGGCGCACCGAGCGCTCAGAAGAAGTGCTCGACATCCCGCTTCCGCTGCCCTGCGAGGTCATGCTCTTCGCGAGCGTGCGACAGAACGACCCGACCACGAATCCCGTCTTCGACGAGTCGACGGTGTCACAGCAGTTCGTCGCGCTCTCGAACGAAGACAAGTTTCTCGTCGCGTATTCGCAGTTCGCGCAATACGGCACCATCGCCGGCGCACTCGTCTTTGACGAGAACCTCGGAGAAGACGTCCCATGACGACACCCGCGCAAGCCTACGGCCATCCCGACTTCGTTACCGACGTCGCGACGCAAGGGCCGACGGATCCGACGATGCGCGCTGGGAGTTGCTGGTTCGCACAGAACCGCGTGCCGCATGATCCCGCGTGCGTCGATTGCGGCGGCGGTCTTATCCCCCCGTGGGCGAAGACCTCACATCGCGGCGGCATGCCGGGGCTCAGCGGGATTTCCTTCGGCGGCCGCGGCGTGCTCGGCTTCGCGTTCGGCGCGGCGGGATCGCCCGACATCTATGCGAGCCTCACGGCCGATCAGCAAAGTTGGATCGGAGCCGCGCTTTCGAAGTTGAACGACAAGATCGTACAGACGACCGGCACCACGTGTCCTGGTTGGGCGCCTGCGATTGGGCCGGCCTCGAAGTGTTTTCAGAGCTGGTACAACATGAGCTACGGACCGCCTGTCGGTCCGGCCAACCCGCTGCGCACCGATGGCGTCTTCGACGAAGACACGCTTTGCGCGCTCTTGGGTATCACGGGCGCATACCCCACCGATTTCCCGACGGCGTTCCCGGACCCGACGAAGCAGCACTGCCAAGGCGCTGCGGCCGTCGTGGTACCGCCCGAACCGCCCGCCGCCCCAGCGCCGACGCCTGCAACACCTGTTGCGCCCGCGCCTGCTGCGACCGCACCTGTCGCGCCTGCGACGCCAGTCCCCGCAGCCGCGGAGCCCGCGCTGGTTGCGCCGTCGCCGGCGGCGATTGCCGCGAAGGGCGGCGTGAATGTGTTCGGCCATCACTTCACTACAGGTGAGGCGATCGGCATCGGTGCCGGAGTTGTGGTGTTAGGCGGTCTCATCTACGCGGGGACTCGCAAACGCAAATAGGAGACGGATTATGCGCTATCAGGTCAGGTACGGAGATTCTCCCGCGATCATCGCTCGTCGTTACGGCGTGTCGAGAGACGCACTTATCGGCGCCAACGCGCACAAGCCGACCACCGTCGTTGCAGGTCAGCGCACGTTCGCCTCGTTGCGGAAGGACGAGACGCTGCGTGTTCCCGTCGGCGTGGGCGACGGCTTTCTCGGCGCGGTTGCACCGTCGCCACTCAACGCCCCGCACGCGATCATCAAACAGGGCAGCAGCGGCCCAGACGTCGCGCTCTGGCAAACGATCATCGGCGTCACGCCTGACGGATCGTTTGGGCCTCAAACGGACGCGGCCACGCGCGCCTGGCAGAAGAGCCACGGGCTCACGGCCGATGGTGCGGTCGGCCCCAACACTTGGTCGGCAGCCATCGCAGGCGGCGCTCCGCCGGTGCCAGGATTGCCCGCCGTCCCGTCTGTGCCGAGCGTGGCGCTCGCCACCATCGCCGGCGCAGCATTCGCGGCGCTCTCGGCAGACCCGAACTACTGTTCGAGCGTTTCGAAGTCGGGGACCGCAGTGAACACGGCGATCCACAATTTCAAGACGGCGTGGAACCAAGCGAACCCGAGCAACGCGGTTCCGATCAACACGGGCAACTACGAGCCCAGCGTTGCAACGGCGCTGTCGTCCTCACTCGGTGGCGTGAGCGTTCCGCCTGGTTGCGTTGCCGGCAAGCCCTCGGGGCCTTCCCCCGCGCCGCAGCCTTCGCCGATTCCGGGGCTCCCCCCGATCCCCTCGGTCCCTGGGCTGCCTCCGCTTCCGTCGCTTCCGACGGCGCCCCCCGCGATTCCCTCGGTTCCGTCCGTCGCGCTTGCGACTGTCGCCGGCGCAGCGTTCTCTGCACTCGCGCTCGACCCCAATTACTGCAAGAGCGTGTCGCAAGCGGGCTCGCCCGTGAACACTGCCGTTCACAATTTCAAGACGGCATGGAACGCGGCGAACCCGTCGGATCCCGTGCCTGTGAACACCGGCAACTACGAGCCGAGTGTCGCAGCAGCACTTTCGAAGGCGCTCGGCGGCACGCCGGTTCCCCCGGGTTGCAGTGCCGGCGCGCCTGTCGGCCCGTCGCCCCTTCCTCCGATGCCGTCGCTTCCCCCGATGCCGACGCCTGTCGCACCGCCGCCGCCATTGCCCGCACCGC
>Ga0335070_10003931_pt1 | contig 17324 bp, 10 predicted proteins | sample Lox_Sample_13_FD_206722 | JGI IMG/M metagenome (GOLD analysis project Ga0335070, IMG submission 206722) | Soil microbial communities from Loxahatchee National Wildlife Refuge, Florida, United States - Lox_Sample_1.3 | ecosystem: Environmental > Terrestrial > Soil > Wetlands | place: USA...
ATCTCGACGCTGGAGTAGTCGCGCCATTTATCCGGATAGCCGATCTTGTTGGTGATGGCCTTGAGCTTAATCTGCGCTTGTTTCTTCGTGTCGGCAGTCATCCATGGCAAGTCGTCGATGTCGGTCCCCAGCGCCTTTTCGAGAGCGTCCACCATCTTCAACATGCGCTGTTTGCCTTCAGCGCCGAATGTTTCCGCGACATAGGGCTGGCCCAGCGCCTCGCCAAGAAGGCCATCGGTCAACTGCGTGCAGCGCTTCCAGCGTGCCTGCAGTTCCTTTTGGCCGTTCAGATAGCGCCCGTAGAATTCGAAATTCTCGTCCACAAACGGCTTGGAGAGCAGTGGCGCCGCGGCGCGAACCAGGTGCCAGCGCAGGTACGACTTCCAGTCGTCCACCGGAACCGCCGCGAGAACCCCACTCACTTTCTGGAAGAAATCCGGAGGCACAACGTTGACTTCTTCAAAACCGGGAACGGTGCTCGAAGTGATATAGCGCTTGAAATCAAAGTTCGGGGCCAGCGCGATGAAATCCGCGACTTTCATCTTGTGATCGCGATTCTTGGGATCGCGCATTTTGACGCGCTCAAACGAAGCATCGGCCAACTTCGATTCGATCGCCATCACGGCGGCCGCCTCTTTCTTGGCTGTGGCGGGATCGTCGCCGAGCAAAGCGAACATCTTCTCCATGTGGGCGACGTACTTCTCGCGAGTTTCCTGGGATTTGGCGTCCTGCAGGAGGTAGTAATCGCGGTCGGGCAATCCCAGGCCGCCCTGGTAAATCGCGGCCATTTGCATGCTGGCGTTGTGCAGGTCGGGCTGCGAGCGGAATCCGAACAGCACCGGCACGCCTTGCGCATGCAACTGAGCAACGGCTTCCACGATGCCCGCCGAATCTCTGATGGCCGCAATGCGGTCGAGGCCCGATTGAATCGGCGACGCTCCTTTCTTATCCGCACCCGCCTCGTCCATGCAGGACTGGTAGAAGTCCCCAATCATGCGCGTCACGGGATCCCGCTTGGGATCATCGGCGGAAGCTTTCTCCAGAATGCTGTGCAGCAGCTGGCGGTTGTATTCGGCGAGTTCGTTGAAGCGTCCCCAGCGTGCTTGGTCGGGTGGAACCGGGTTCTTCTTGCGCCATGTGCCGCAGGCGTACTGGAAGAAATCGGCGCAGGGGTCCACCGTCTTGTCGAGAGCGTCGAGATCAAACGATCTCGGCCGGACGATGGCGGGCGTTGCCGATGATGTGTCTGAGGCTGCGACCGTTTCATTCGGCGGGGTCGCTTCGACCGCGTCATGGGATTGGGCCAGTGCAACACCAGCTACAAACAAACCGGCGAGCAAGAGGATCTTTGCGCGCATGAGCGCCTCCTTGTAGTTTGCGGACTGCCAGGCAAGAATAGTCAATGATACCGCTTGCCGGTTTTTTGCGCGGGCTTTGAGGAATCACAACGTAGAGACGGGGGCTTGCCCCGTCTTCCCCCGTAGACACGGTGCTCTCGGGTACGACATGGGGAGACGCGGCAAGCCGCGTCTCTACAGAAGATCATCGTGAGTCGTGACGATCGTGGCCTAACGCGAACCTGAGCTTCCAACCTGCCTATAACGGATATGCGATACTGGCTGAATACTTCGGAGACGCCAGTTTGAACGAATATCTGCTTTCCGTGCTGTTGGGGATCATCGAAGGTCTCACCGAATTCCTGCCGGTCAGTTCCACCGCGCATTTGCGCATCGCCGAGGCACTGCTGAACGTGTCGCTCTCCAGCGGTTACTGGAAGATGTATACGATCGTCATCCAACTGGGGGCGATCCTGGTGCTGCCGGTCTATTTTCGCGCACACATTGCCAAGCTCTTCTCAACGTTCCCGCGGGGAGGAAATAAGGACTGCACGGTTCTCACTCACCCGCTGAGCCTGGTCATGATTGCGTTCGTAGTGACCGCGGGACCGTCCTATCTGCTGACGAAGGTGATTGGCAAGAACCTGGAAAGCCTCTATGTGATGGGCACTTCGCTGTTGATCGGCGGCATCGTGATGTGGGTGATCGATGCCATGAAAGCGCCCTGGGAGAAGGCCGGGCCGGGCGCCGACGGCTCGCCGATTCACACCTGGAAGATGGATGATATTTACGGCAGCCAATCCCTTTGGATCGGCGCTTGCCAGATTCTTTCGGCAGTCTTTCCCGGGACTTCGCGGTCGATGTCCACGATTGCCGCCGGCCAACTGGTGGGAATGTCGCGCGCCGCCGCCTTGGAATTCTCATTCTTCCTTTCGATGCCCGCCATGGCGATGGCCACCCTCTACACGCTGTACAAGTCGCTTACCGGCAAGGACGGGAACCCGATCGGTGTGGCTCAGATCACGCCGCATCAGTGGGTCATCTTGGCCATTGGCTTCGTCGTCTCGTACATCGTTGCCTACGCGAGCGTGGCCTGGTTCATGAACTGGGTGCGGAAACGCGGATTCGCCCCGTTCGCCCTCTACCGCATTGTGATCGGGCTGGCCGTACTCGCCTGGGCGGCGGGAATGATTGGACGGTAGGACACACCAACACAGAGGAGCCCGTACAATCTGACGGCTCACCCGTCAGGTCTCGGGCATCACAAGAGGTCCCAGCGCTGCCATGGCAGGGGAGTCCTCGTACTTGCCTCGATAACAAGGATATTCAACGCAGGTATCGCGAAACGACTTAAGAATCTGACCAAGTTGCAAAGTGCCGGACCGCCTCACCTCTCGAACGCGACCGAGATCAAGAGCAAAAGGAATCTGTTCTCCCACTTCGCCCGACTGATGCACGATCTCACCTTCGGGGCCGACGACGATGGACCGCCCGTTAGCAAGCTGGCCTGCGCCGTTCACGTCCACGAAATAGCACTGGTTCATAATGGCATTTGCCTGCGCAATGATGAGCTCTTGTGGCCGGTCAATAGTTCCGGTCAGAGTCGGATGGATCACGACCTCGGCACCCTTCCACACCAGCGCGCGAGTGGTTTCTGGAACCCACCCGTCGTAGCAAATGGAAACCCCAAAACGACCGACCTCCGGAACATCGAAAACTACGAACTCGGTCCCGCATTTCACTCCTTTTTCATACGGCAGGAACGGGTACATCTTGCGGTAGCGCGCGACCACCTCGCCTGCGGGATTGATGACAGGCGCGGTGTTGAAAACATCCTCTCCAACCCGTTCGTAGAGCGATCCAGGGATCAGCCAGATGCCATGTTTCTTGGCCAATGCTTGATAGCGACTCTCCGTCGGTCCCGGCATCGTTTCAGCAAAACTCACACCCGGTCCGAACGAGCAAAGCTCGGGGAACACAACCATTCGCACCCACGGAAATCTGGCCAGAACCCGCGCAGTCTCCTTTTCAAGACGATCGCGGTTGTCTCCGTTGGACAGCTCAACCTGTAGCGCTGCTATCGAGAACAATGACATGTTTGACTCCAGGATTTGAATACTGCAGCCGTTCGAGCAAAGCGGAGGCATGGATCGTGCTCGCGCAACCTACTCTACTCGATGACGCGGGCTGTTGAGGAACTTGAACCTTGTGCCGCCAGCTTGTTGGCAGCCTCGCGATCCAGCATCCATGCGGGCGTCGCCGACATAAACATGGCAGCCGCCAATAGCCCAAGCGCCATCGCGATCAAGGCTGAGTAGTTGCCTGTTCCCACAATCAACGAAGCCAGCATCGGGCCGGAAGCCAGGCCCATCTTGGAAGCAAAGCCGCTCCACACCGCCGTCTGGCCCGTTTGGTCGAACCTGGCGCACATGCCGAGCAGGTGCGAGATCACAAAGTTCCAGGTGATGCCCGTGCCAACATTCGCCGCAATCCAAATCCACTTCGTCTCGCTGTAGTTCAGCATCCAAGTGCCTACCAGCGACAATAGGATACCGGCGAGAATCGGCTTAAGTATCCCAAAGCGCGTAGAGACGACGATCACCAGGAGAGCGCCCGTTATGGAGAGCCAGTTGGCGAGGCCGAGGGTTTCGCTGACAAAGGTCACTTCCAGGCCGTGCCGCTTCCCAAGCCCGATGATGAACGCAAACAGACCCATGTTTGCGGCCTGGAAAAGAAAAACGGAGAACAAAGCCAGTAGCAGGGGCGGCAACTTCAAAGTGTTGCCGCCAGCCCCCTGGGTGCGGAGCGTCGGCGCCGGGTAATCTGGCAGAAACTGAAGCATTAACAATGTCGTTACGCTGAACAAGATCAACGCCACAAACATAACATTCGTGCCGAACCTCGGCACGAGCAGGGGCAAGGTCATCACGCCGAGCCCACCCGCCAGAACCTGCACCAGAAGCAGCATGCCGAAGGTGCGGTCTGGGGCCACAGTGCGAGCGATGATGGAAAAGCCCAGCCCCACCAACATCCCGCCGATGAAACCATGCAGGAACCGAATCCCCATGAGCGCGAAAGGGTCGTGGACGAGCATGGAGAGAAGATCCATGCCCATCAATCCAAGCAAGAACAGGTGGGCGGTTGATCTCCATGGGATGCGCCGCACGAGGAAGGCAATCAGGAACGCGCCGGAGGCTGCGCCGTACACATTGAAAGATCCGACAAGCCCTGCCTGCTTGTTGCTGAATCCAAGTCCTTGCTTTAGCCCGTCCACCAGCGCGGGCATGATGTTGACGTAGAACAACCCGGCACTGGTCAGAAATGCCAGCAAAACGCGCGCCGTCATACTGTCGGGAGACGCCTTCGGCAGATTGTCGAACGGTTTCGTAGTCATCCTCCAGTTACAGCCCGGACCTGCTCGTCCTCATAGTTCGTCCTGCCCCAACGCCTGGAAATGGTCCGAATCACTGTCGTCCCGCGGTTCCCGCCCCCAGAGGAACTCGATCAGCTGCCAATACCTCCAAAGCACAGGTACTTGATTTCCAGGTATTCGTCGATGCCATATTTCGAGCCCTCGCGCCCCAATCCTGATTCCTTGACGCCACCGAATGGCGCAACCTCGGTCGAGATCAGGCCCGTATTGATTCCGACCATGCCATATTCCAGTGCCTCCGCGACGCGCCACACGCGAGCGATGTCGCGACCATAGAAATATGCCGCCAGGCCGAACTGCGTATCGTTTGCGAGAGCGATGGCTTCTGCCTCCGTTTTGAACCTGAACAGTGGCGCGACCGGGCCAAAAGTCTCCTCGTGGGCAATCGCCATCGTTGGCGTGACGCCAGTCAGGATCGTCGGCTCGAAGAAGCGACCACCCAACGAATGGCGATGGCCGCCAATGAGGATCACGGCTCCCTTGGCGGTGGCATCCTGAATGTGCTCCTCGACTTTTTTCACAGCCGTGTCGTCGATCAATGGCCCCTGAGTCGCGTCCGGTGCGAAGCCAGGTGCGGGTTTGAGCGCTTTGACGGCGACCGCGAGTTTCGCGGCAAACGCATCGTGGACACTATCCTGAACCAGGATCCGGTTCGTGCAAACACAAGTTTGGCCCGTGTTTCTATACTTCGAGGCCACCGCGCCTTCGACTGCGGCGTCGAGATCGGCATCATCAAAGACGATGAACGGAGCATTGCCGCCAAGCTCAAGCGATAGCTTCTTCACCGTGCTCGAGCACTGACTCATTAGGAGCTTGCCGATTTCAGTCGAGCCGGTGAACGACAGCTTCTTTACGATGGGATTGGAAGCGAGTTCAGCGCCGATTTCGCCTCCTTTTCCCGTAATCACATTGAACACACCCTTCGGCACGCCGGCGCGTTCAGCAAGCTCCGCCAAAGCCAGCGCAGAAAACGGTGTCTGGGATGCTGGTTTCAAGACAACCGTACAGCCAGCAGCGAGCGCCGGCCCGGCCTTGCGCGTGATCATCGCCAGCGGAAAGTTCCAGGGTGTAATGCAGGCAACCACGCCGACGGGCTGCTTGATTACGACGATTCGCTTGTCCTCCTGATGCTGCGGGATGGTGTCGCCATAGACGCGCTTGGCCTCCTCACCGAACCATTCGAGAAATGACGCCGCGTAAGCGACCTCGCCCCGCGACTCGCTCAGGGGCTTGCCTTGTTCAAGGGTCATCAGCCGGGCAAGGTCTTCCTGGTTCGACATCATCAGATCGAACCAGCGCCGCAATACCACAGCGCGTTCCCTTGCCGTCCGCTTGCGCCACGCCGAAAAGGCGCACTCAGCTGCTTCGATAGCTTGACGCGTCTGCGCGGCTCCCATTCTGGGGACCTTTCCAATCACTTCGCCAGTCGCCGGATCGTCGACCTTGATCTCCTCGCCGGGTCTTACCTCAACCCACGTCCCGTCGATGTAGCACGCCTGACGGAACAATCGCTGATCCAACACGGGGATTTCTGTCGCGACGCTAGACATGATGCTGCTCCTCGGTGAACTCATGCGGGGCACACCTTTTCACGGTGCTCAACTTTGGTTTCGAACGCAAGGCGCGGCCAGCGTAGTAACAGATGCCAGCGCTGCTTCGAGTACTGAAAAGCCTTCCTCCAGCTGATCGTCGGTAATCACCAGAGGAACAAGCAACCGAATCACATTGCCGTATGTTCCGGCCGACAAAATAATGACCCCGTGTTGCCAGCAGTATTTGATAATCGCGTCCGTTTCTTCTTTGGCTGGGGTTCGCGTTTCACGGTCGCGCACCAGTTCAAATGCACGCATCGCCCCTCTGCCGCGAATGTCACCGACCAGCGGGAACTCGGCCGTCCACTTTCGCGTGCGATGACGTACCCACTCGCCGACATGAGCTGCACGGGCAGCGAGTTGCTGGTCGTCGAACGTCTTGAGCACCGCTAGCGCCGCTTCGCAGGCCACGGGATTGCCCACGTAGGTTCCGCCGAGTGATCCCGGGGCAGGGGCATCCATGATTTCGGCGCGGCCGGTAACGGCGGCCAGCGGGAGGCCGGCCGCAATCGATTTCGCGGAGACAATCAGATCCGGCTCAATGCCCAGTTGTTCGCAGGCAAACAGCGTACCGGTGCGGCCGAAGCCAGTCTGCACCTCATCCGCGATCAGCAAAATGCTGTGTTTCGCGCAAACCTCGTGCAGCACCTGGAAGAATTCCTGCGGAGGCGCTACGAAGCCGCCCTCGCCAAGAACCGGTTCCACGACCACGGCCGCGACGGTGTCGGCATCGACGATTCGGCGGAACGCATTTTCGAGGGCGTGAGCACAGTGGATTTCACACGACGGATAAGTGAGCGAGTAGGGGCAGCGATAACAATAGCCGTAAGGGACACGATAGACTTCGGGGGCAAACGGACCGAAGCCCTCCTTGTAAGGACGCACCTTGCTGGTAAGGCTCATTCCCAGGAGCGTCCGCCCATGAAATCCATCTTCGAAGGCGATAATGGCTGGGCGGCCGGTGTACGTGCGGGCGATCTTTACGGCGTTTTCCACCGCTTCCGCGCCGCTGTTCACTAGTAGAGTCTTCTTCGGAAAGCTGCCGGGCGTGCGCCGGTTCAGTTCCTCCGCGAGCCGGACGTAAGCATCGTATGGGGTCACGGCAAAACAGAGATGGGTAAAGCGCCCCAACTGATCCTGTGCAGCCTCGCGGACAGCGGGCGCACAGTGGCCGACATTCATGCAGCCGATGCCGCCCGCGAAATCGAGAAAGGAGTTTCCGTCCACATCGTGCAAGACGGCACCCTCCGCCCGCGCGATATAGACCGGTGCACTCGAATGCGTCCCTCTCGGTACGGCAGTCCGGCGCCGCTCTGCCCACTGAATCGAGAGCGGTCCCGGTATCTCTGTTTGAAGGCGGATCGTGCTCACGTCTGTTTCTCTCCCAGAAATACAGGCGAGCGCAGAACGCCTGCGCTCACCCATCAGATCAGAAAAGGAACTTCAAGCCGAACTGAATTTGCCTTGAAGCAGAGGCGGTGGTGGACTGCCCGAATAGCGGACTGCCCATGTCGCCGACGGGTTGCCAGAGGTTAGTGTGATTGAAACTGTTGAACATCTCGGCCCTGAACTGCATCTTTAAATGTTCGGTGATTTGCGTGTTCTTGAAGAAAGCCATGTCCACGGAGGCGGAGTTCGGCCCGCGAAAGACATTTCGGCTGAGGTTGCCGTTGGTGCCGACGGGCACACAGGGAGATCTGTCATTGATAGGGGCGTTGTAGAAAGGGATGATGTAGGGACAGAACGTCTGAATCGCGACCGACGTGATCGACGCGTCGGTCGGATCGTACGTTTGGCTTGGGTCGCCAAACACCCCGCTGGCGAACTGGCTCGTGCTCCAACCACTGGTCTTGAGGTTGGCGGGGCGGTTCGGCCGGTCGTTCACTTCTGCATCCATATTGAAGTCGCAACCCTGAAACCAGTACAGCGTGCAATAGACGCTGAACGGACGGCCCGACTGCAGGGCAACGATCCAGTTGTACTGCCAGCCGCCCAGGATCTTCTGCGCAACGCCGCTCTTCTTGGGGGAGGGCAGATCCCAAAGGCCCAGCAGGGTGACGCGGTGCTTGACGTCAAATTCGGAAGGGCTACGTTCCAATCGAGGCTGAAGAGCGTCGACTTGGGTGATGTACAGTGGCTCGCTGGTGTTCCGGAAGTCGGCCAATCCCGCATCACTCCCGAGGTCGATCACTTTCCCGAACGTGTAGTTGCCCGAAAGCATGAACCCGTGGGTGTAGTTCTTTTTCACCTCCAGGTTGAAGCCGTGATAGGTCGAATTGGTCCCGTTTGTGACGTAGAAAAGCTGTCCCCAGCCGGGAGCCAGCCGATCGTCCGTATAGTCGCAGGTTTGAGCGTTGCAGATGTCGCCTGTGAAACGGTTTGGATCGGTACGCGCGTAGAGCTTTACGCCGCGCGTGCCGACATAATTCATGCTCACCGCGTACGAACTCCCAAGCTGTTGCTGGAGTCCGAAGAACCACTGCATCGAGTAAGCAGTGCGCAGGTTGGGCAATACTCCGTTGGGAGCGATCTTGAGTCCCTCCGCGCCGCCATTCGCGGTGACCGGATTCTTGAAGTCCGGGCTGGGCTGGAAAGGAAACTGATAATTGATATCAGTTCCGACGCCAAAGACTGGGTCAACATCCAGGAACGTCGAGTCCGGCGGATTGAATCGTGAGGAGTTGGTGTAGAGGTTCGAGAACGGCTCGGCATAGGCAATGGAGAAGCCGCTGCGAAGCGCCGTCATTCCCTTGCCCGTAGGATCCCAGGAAATGCCTACTCTCGGGGCAAAGTTGTTCCAGTCGGTCTTAAACAGTTGCTTGACGCGCTCGACGGTTGCACCTGCGATCTGAGTCGGGAAATCACTCCCGGGCCCAAGCACGATGTTGCTGAGGCGTCCCTGAGCCTCCCCGGGATTCCCGAATACCTCGTACCGCAAGCCCAGATTCAATGTCAGATTGCTACGCACTTTCCAATCATCCTGGAAGAACAACGCCCATTGCCACCAAGAGAATTTCCTTGGCGTACTGGAGAAGTTCCCAAAGTTGGGGCTTGTCGGGTCCCGATTCACGAGCGCCTCTTCCCACCAGGGCTCATCGTTGGCGAAGTCAAACATGCTGTTGAACAAATAGTAAGGCCGAGTCTCAAGCTGGTAGTCACTAGTCTCGCGGATATTGCGCGCCTCGAACCCGTACTTGAGCGCGTGACGTCTCACGCTGTTGAATATCGTGTCGGCATAGGAAAAGGTGTTGAAGAGAATGTCGCGTGGAATGTAAACGGCACCTCCAAAGCCCGTCAGCCCGTCGCCAGAGAAAAGGCTAGCGAAGGAGTCGGGCGTCCCGGCCGTGACAAGCTGGTCGTGAACGGAGCCAGACGGAACCCGGAAGCTGATCACCCCGTGGTTGCGGGAGTACGCGAAACGAAAGTCATTCAGCGAATTCGAGGAGAACTGATGGGCATAGTCGGCGCCAAGATCGGCGAAATACCCGTTCAGCGGCGCTTGGAAGCCGCGGACATTGGCGCCCAAAAGCTCTTGCCTGCCGACCTGGGCAAACGCGTCATTCGCTACCCAGCGGGCGAAAACTTTGTCCTTGGCGGAGAACTGATGGTCAAACCGAACAAGGTACTGATCCGCCCGGCTGGCCTGAATCTGGCTTGGTATCGCACTGCAGATGTCCGCCACCCCATCGGGATCCCCCGGACCTGCCAGAGGTCCTAGTGACGGATCCTGCAGGCTTCCAATGTCCTTCTCCGATCCTGAAACACATGGCGGTCCCGCGAAGTTCGTAAAGAATTGGTCCGCAAGACCTCCAGGCCGTTGGGCATGCACCAAGTCACGAAAAGCCTGGGTTTCCACCGTGAACACTTGCGGCTGACCGTCCTTGCGGCGAGAGCCCTCGTAATCAACGAAGAAAAAGGTCTTGTTCTTAATGATCGGGCCGCCGAACGAAGCCCCAAAGAGATGCTGCAACAACGGCGACTTTTGTTGGAAGTCAAAGTAGTTCCTGGCATTCAAGGCCGTGTTGCGATGGAAATAGAAGCCTGATCCATGGAAGCTGTTGCCGCCCGACCGGGTGACGACATTCACAATCGCGCCGTTATTGCGTCCGTATTCGGCGGAGAAATTCAGGGTCTGGACCTGGAGCTCTTGGATTGAATCCACGGAGGGGAAGATGACCGGCGTACCGCCCAGCCACTCGTTGTTGTTGGTGTTGCCATCGAGCAGGAAGTTATTTCCGCGTGCTGTCGACCCGTTCGATATAAAGCTGAAGTCAAAAGTCACTGGGGAGTTCGGCGAAGCGGTGTTGGACACCACCGGCGAATTCGTGGACGTGACCCCGGGCTGAAGCGCGGCAAGTTGGTAAACCTCGCGGCCATTCAGAGGCAGCTCCTGAACTTCCCGATGGCTAATAATATCGGCGAGCCGTCCTTCTTCGGTTTGAACGAGGGGTGCGCCCCCGGTCACCTCCACCGTTTCTTGAACCGTGCCGACCTGCAGCTTTGCATCGGCGCGAGTCGTGGTGTTTACATTCACTACCACACTGTCCACAACCGAAAGTTTGAACCCCGTCGCTGCGACCCGGACCTGATAACTCCCGGGCTGAAGATGTGGCACCCGGTAGAAGCCGATTCCATCCGTCTTGGTTTCGTCCACGTGGCCGGTCTGCTGATTCACAATCTTGACCGTAGCGCCCGCGACCGCGGCACCACTGGTATCGGTGATCGTGCCGACGACAGTGCCCTCTGTGAACTGCGCGTAGGCGGTTGCACAGAAGATGAAGATAAAGACCAAGCCGGCGAGCGCCGGCCACCGTGCCTTTTGTCCAGAGCTTTTCATGGTATCCCCCTGGTCCCCGGCATCGAAAGCCGGGTCCGCATCGCATTAGCCCACTGGGGAGGAAATGGCGGTCTGCCGCGTTTGCTTGTGGGCTCCCTCCCCGGTTTTGTTTTTCGCCTACCTTAGTAGCATTCCTGTAAAGTTTGTCAAGCACAAAATTGACGCCCGCGGTGGTTCCGGTGCCTGCGCGTAAATCCAAGCAGAAAATCGATTTAGGTGTCGTTTGTAGAATTCAGCAAGGTTGTAAGGTTTGCGGTAGATCAAAGGTTCGCCGTAAGATACTAGCCGGGCGCGCAGGAGCCCGCCCGACCCACACCATGGCCGAGAAGACGAGCGCCGTCTATTTCCGGATCAGCGATGCGGCCCGCATGCTCGGGATCAGTGCCTCTTCCCTGCGAAACTGGGAGCGAATGGGCCTGATCACGGCGGCGCGCAGCCAGGGCCGTTATCGCCTTTACTCTCAAGAGGCGCTGAAGAGACTGAGGAAGATCAAGTATCTAAGAACTGTGCAACACGTCAATCCGGCTGGCATCGTGGCCATGTTACAGGACAGCCGGAGGAGCGAGCGGGGACCCTCTGCTTTGAAGCAGAAGCAGGAGGCCATCGCGCAGGAACTGGCGCAATTGCGCCGCGAACACGGCCTGACTCTTGCTGAGGTGGCCAAAAGGACAGGCGTGAGCGTCAGCTTCCTCAGCTCTCTGGAGCGCGGCTATTCCAACGCCTCGATCGCTACCCTGCAAAAGCTGGCGCGGCTTTATGAAACGAATGTTCTGGCGTTTTTTGCGGACAAGGATGACTCACGCCGGCTTGTGCGGGCCCGCGAACGGAAGGTCTTGGTGCCCAATCCCGGCGTGCAAATGGAACTGCTCGCCTTCGGCAAGAAGGCCATGGAACCGCACCTGTTTCGCATCGCGCCAGGCGCCGACAGTGGCGGTTCCTACAGCCATGAGGGCGAAGAATTCATTTATGTTCTTCAGGGCAAGCTCGAGGTCTGGATCGATGAGATTGAGCACTATGTACTGGAAGCCGGTGACAGCCTGTATTTTGAGAGCACCCAGGCCCACCGCTGGCAGAGCCTGAGCGAGAAGGAAACCTTGGTGCTATGGGTGAACACGCCGGCGACCTTCTAGACCTGCATCCGCGAGACTGCAAGCCATGAAACGGGGACATACGATGGTCGGACTGGGTCGCGGAATCGCCTCCTCCGCATCAGCCGCCAGTCAAACCTACGGCGATGCCGATTTCCTGCTGCACAACGGCCGGATCCTGACATTGGATGGCGCACAAGACGTCGTACGCGCCATGGCGATACGTGACGGCAAAATCCTGGCTGTTGGTGATGACGACGCGCTACGGGGTTGCGCCAGTTCCCGCACGCAGCTACTTGATCTGCACGGCCGCACGGTTCTACCCGGACTGATTGATGTCCACACTCATGCCATGGAATGGATGAAGAGCATCGTGCGTGGAGAAATAAGCGTAGGCTACCCGGAAGTCCATTCCATCGCTGAAATCGTGCGCGCAGTAGAGCGTCGTGCCAGCAGCCTTCCCCCAGGACAGTGGATCCTCGGTTCCGGTTGGGACGACGCTAAACTCGCCGAGCATCGTTATGTCACGAGGCGCGACCTCGACGCCGTTGCGCCGAACCATCCCGTCTACCTGAAGCATGTCAGCGGTCATCTCGGTGTGGCCAACAGCGCGGCGCTGAAGCTGGCAAAAATTACTCGGCATACGCCGGACCCGCAAGGCGGAGTGATTGAGCATGACGCCTCCGGGGAACCCACGGGAATCGTCAAAGAGACAGTCCTGGCGTCCATCGACGGCGTCACTCCGAAAGACGCATCGGATATTAACGTTCAGGCAGCCAAGCTCATCTCCGAGAAAGCGGCGGAGGCCGGCCTCACCACCATCCACGACATTTCTATCTCCTCGGAAGAAATCCGCGGCTACCAGGAGGCCCATCAGCGCGGCTGGCTCAACGTGCGCGTGCAAATGTCGCCCCGGCTTGACAGCATGGCCGCCGCGGAACAGCTCGCGCAGATGGGCGTGCATACCGGGTTTGGCGATGACTTCCTGAAGTTTGGAGCCGCCAAGATGTTTGCCGACGGTGGCATGGGAGCGCGCACCATTGCGATCTATCCGCCGGGCGTCATCGGGGAGCCGGACAATGTGGGCGTGCTCCTCTGGACCCCTGCCGACATGCAGAAAGCACATTTGCTTGCCGCTGGGGCTGGCTGGCAGTTGGAAACACACGCCATCGGCGACCGGGCAATCGACGAGGTGCTGGATTCCTACACGGCCGTGATCCGGCAGCTGGGCTTGAAGGATCATCGTTTTCGGATCGTCCATGCTGGCATTTCAACACCGGCTGTACAAGAACGCATGCGCGAGCTGAACGTTCTAGTCGATGGCAACCCAGCGTTCGTCTACTGGATCGGAAGTTGGTTCGCGAAGTACGGGCCGCAGCGCGTGCGCTGGGCATACCCGGCGAAGTCCTATATCGAGCGCGGAATAGTCGAGGCCGCCGGCTCCGACGTTCCAGTAACGCCCATCAGCCCGTGGTGGGGAATCTGGGCCGCGGTGGTTCGAAAAGATCTAGAAAGTGGCGAGACCTTAGCTTCCGAGGAGCGCATCTCCGTCCAGCAGGCTCTAGTTTTATACACACGAAACGGAGCCTACGCCGGTTTTGAAGAAAACAGCAAAGGAAGTCTTGAGCCTGGAAAGCTCGCCGACTTTATCGTCGTCGATCGGGATGTGCTCGCGGTTCCCGCAGATGAGCTCAAAGACGTAAAGGTCCTTCAGACTTTCGTTGGAGGCCGGTGCATCTACGATCGGATCTCCCAGCACAGCGATCAGTGACAGAACGGCGCGATTTTGTTGATTTCATTGACGGCGTTATACCAATGGAACTGATTGTTATCACTAAACAGGTAGTAAGTCACGCCGTTCGGAAGCAGCAGGATGATGTGGCCTCCATAGCCGATCATGTACGCGATCCTGAATGTGCAGCTATATTGCGGGAACTGGGACGGGGTCATCGTCTTACCCCAGGTGGAGTCCTTATAGAAGAAGTTGCTGTCGGCCTGAACGGGAACGCTCAGCCCAGTGACGTTGGGATTGCGAAATAGAGACTCGGCTAGGCGGGCTGGTTCCAGGACCTGCACGTTGTTGATCAGGCCGTTACCATTGTTAAGCCAGTTTCCGATCTTCGCGATGTCGTCCTGGATATAAAAAAGGCCGTAGTAGCCGGTCGGGTGTCCACTGGCACTGTTATCGGTACGAAGTATGGATCGGAAACCCTGGCTGACGTTGAGGGGTATATAGACGTCATTGAGAACCTGATTGAATAGGTCTGCACTCCCGCCCTGCTTCTGCTGCAGGTACAAGTTCATTGCCGACACTGCCAAGAAAGTGTCCGAGCTGTGATAAATCCACAACGTGTCTGGCGCAGCGGAGTTCAGGTTGAACTGGAAGGCGTCATTGATCTTCGTGCTATAGGCTTCATCGTCGAGGAAAGCGCCCATTTTCTTGCCGTCCTCATCAGTCTCGAAGCCCTTGGAGTCGTAGTTTCCGCTGGCCATGTCCACAACATCGTTGATCCTGGTGTGGCTCCAGTTGCCTGCTGTGGGCGTAATGAAATTCTTGACCAGCAGATTGTAAACTCCGGTGCCGTAGAGCTGGCCTAGCCTTGCCAAGGCCACGTTGGCAAAGGCTGTCTTCGCAGTGGAGTACGAGGGAATGCGCATATTGTCACAGAAGGCATAGTTGCCCCACCGCGTCTTGCAGTTGGTCCCGCTTGAGTAGTCTATGCCGTTGATGACCAATCCGTACGTGGTGATGCAGGTTGGGTCCCCGGAGGTGCAGGTATACAGATTTGTGAAATTGGACAGGACGATCCCGGAATGGGGGAAGTCGCTGGCCAGAGCGCTGAATGGCTTCGTGGGCATGCGATTGGCCACTTCCGTTGCTTCCGCGCTTTCGATCGCGATGGCATTCGCGACAATTCCGGGACTATAAGTCGCCGTCAGCATGCCCCACTCATCAAACTTCATGGGATAGCAAGTCTCCTGAGTAATCTGGTAGTAGACGTTCGAGATGTTGGGAGACTTCGTGTTGCTGAACAGGAACATCAACTCCCCGTTGTGAACGCAGTTCTGATTCCGTTGAATCAGACTGAACGGCATCGCGGCGCGCATGTACCCGTTGTCGCTGTTTTCGCTCCACACCCGTCCGGGGCCAACAATGTAGTTCCAATCCGCATTTCCTGTGTACACGAGCCCCTGTTGTGCCGGTATAAGGTAGCTGCCGTTCTGCACGAACTGGAAACTGAAGGCCGCGAGGTGCTTCCACGGTGAGTCGCCGTTCGGAATCCGTTTGAATAAGTCGGATATGTTTTTGAAATTGTTGTTCGAGAGATTTCCCAGGGTGAGCGTTCCTTCGAAGGATTGGGTGGGCTGAGCAGCGTTGGCCGGCAATCCGAACCCACTCATGTCGTCCACGGGCGTCGAACCGTAGGCGTTGGAAAAAAGATTTGCATAGGTGAGCACCGTCCGCGTGACATTTCCGTTGCCGGTGAGTGGATCTCCGGGGACAGGACTCTCCTGGGCGTGTGAGAATGACGTATTGCATGCAACCAGCATCGCGCAGATGAACAATTCGCCCACCAACCCTGAACGACTCATACCCAATTCTCCCTCCACGATCAACTTGCTGAAGATATTGTTACCTGTGATTCACATTTTGCAACCTTATCAGCCGTTCTCTAAGGCTTGTCAAGAGAAATGATTGTGCGCTCGCGATCTCAAATGTCGGCACGCGCCTGCAGGCTGAGACGAGTGGTTTGCGACTTTACAGAATTTTACTAACTTTGTCATAGTGTGCTAATGTCCCTGAGCAAGCAGCCCTCAGCGGTTGGGCTCGTGTGAACGGTCTCCAAACCGCTTCTCAAACTCCTAACTGATGATCAGTCGTGACTGTTCGGGAATCGTGTAGATCCGTTTCCGAATGCGCGCAACGACGATGCGCGGCGGCTGGTCCATTTGCCCGAAACTCGGCTCGTTGCGTTAGGAGAATCCGCAGGAGCAAGAAAAGGAAGAAATCTTGGTTGCGGGGGGTGGATTTGTTCCCCAGTGGACTACTCACTCCACGTAACTTGTTGATTCTATGACTGGCGAAAATGCCGAAACGGGCGAGAAAGGCAAGTCCTTCATTCAGTTTTCATTCAGTTCTTTTCCACAAGTGCCCGATGCCGAGAATCAAAATAATTATCAATCATCAACCTTTTGCTGATTTCCGAATACTTGCCTTTTTGGCATCGCCCCAGGGGGAACGGCTCAGGCTACTGTATCTTAACCTACTCGAACACTCGCCTGGTTCGCACTCTGCTCAACGTGAGCAGTTGGCCAGTTTTAGACGCTTTTAGAGCACTCAGAAATGATAAATGGACCATAATTGGACCATAGCATTCGAAACTCGGCAGATCTCGCTGTAGTTCCGCGCCCTGGATCGAGGATGGACGCGAAAGGCTCGCTTTTGGACAGCTAATGCAATAGAGCCATCGATTGATTCACCATGTATGCGGCAAGGAATGCTATTCCGGTCATGTAGATGAACTGTATGATTGGCCACTTCCAGCTATTGGTTTCGCGACGCACGACGGCCAGCGTCGAAGTGCACTGCATCGCGAAGGCGAAAAACACCAAGAGTGCCATCGCTCCTGAGAGGGTCAGGTCATGCTGAAGGGCTGTCTGAAGCGAGACCGACTGTGTTTGTGGATCCCGTCCATAGAGCGTTCCGAGAGTTCCGACAATGACCTCGCGGGCCACGACTGAGGTCTCAAAAGTCCGACTCCGATCTTCCAGTTGAATCCGAGCGGGCGGATCGCCGGTTCGATGAAATGACCGAGATGGGCCACCACGCTGTCTTCTAACGCTGGCGGGTGACCTTGGTGGAGCGGAAGGTTAGTCAGTCCCCATACCGACAGCGACACGAAGAGAATCACTGTCCCCGCCTGCTGCACGAACACGCGTCCTCGATCCATTAGGCGCAGGCCGATGGAACGCAACGTCGGCCAGCGGTATTCAGGGAGTTCGAGGACGAATGGCGCTGGAGTCGACTTGAGGACC
>Ga0335070_10003932_pt1 | contig 17324 bp, 15 predicted proteins | sample Lox_Sample_13_FD_206722 | JGI IMG/M metagenome (GOLD analysis project Ga0335070, IMG submission 206722) | Soil microbial communities from Loxahatchee National Wildlife Refuge, Florida, United States - Lox_Sample_1.3 | ecosystem: Environmental > Terrestrial > Soil > Wetlands | place: USA...
GCCGGGCAGCAGCGGGATGCCAAACAGATCGACCACGCTCAGACCGAACACCGCCTGGGTCAGCTGATCGAACTGCGGTGCATAGGCGAGCTGGTTCGCCTTCTGGCGATTGTCCTGGTAGAAGGCGCCGACCAGCCATGTCACCCGGCCCGTATCCCGCGATTGCAGGCGGATCTCCTGGGTGAAGGTGGTCTGCGGATTCTGGAACTGGGTCGGCGAGGCGAAATGCGGGCCGGTGTAGTTGCCGGTCAGCACCTCGGTGAAGATGAACGAATAGTCGCCGAGCACGTCCCGGGTGCGGTCCAGGTACGAGGTGTTCGAGTACAGCGTGGCCGCGCCCAGCTCCCACTGGATCTTCAGGCTCGGCAGCGTCAATCGATCCAGTCCGGGCTGGGCGAGCAGCTGGCCGCTGACGAACTGGCCGCGCGCGGGATCCGACAACTGCGGCCAGTATTGATCCACATCCTGGGTGCGCACCCTCTGGTAGTACACGCCCGGGGTGATGGTCAGGGCCGCGAACGGCCTGAAGCCCAGCGCGAGATTCGCGACCAGTGTGTTCTCGGCGTTGATGTTGCGGTCGGTAATCGGCCCCGGGTAGGGAGCCAGGTCCACCCATCCGCCATCGCGCCTGGCATACGCGCTGGCCCGAAAGCCCAGGGTGTCGGCCACGATGGGTGCCCCAACCGCGATTCCCTGCTCGAAGTTCGGATCACCGTGATCGGTCATGCTGACTTCCGAGCGGCTGTAGACCGAGGTCTGATCCAGCAGCGGCGAGGGCGTGATGAAGCGGATCGTGCCACCCTCGGAGCCGGACCCGAACAACGTGCCCTGCGGTCCGCGCAGAACCTCCACCCGCTCCAGATCGAAGATGCGCGGAAAGGCGCTGGTGGCGACTCCGCCCGCGCCGAGCGCTCGCACCTGGATGGGTGTGTCATCGATGTAGATGCCGGTCGTACCGGCGCCGACGACCGAGCTGATACCCCGGATGGCAATCGTCGTCGTGCCTTCGAACGCCGGCCGCACGATGATGCCGGGCATGGTACGGGTGACGTCCTCGACTGTCTTCGCGCCGATCTGGTCGAGCGAATCGCGGTCGTAGGCGCTCACGCTGACCGGAACATTGGACAGCGATTCGGCCCGACGCTGCGCCGTGACGACGATTTCCTGCAGTCCTTCCGAAGCCGGAGACGTCTGCGCACTCGAGAGGCCCGGATCGCACGCGAGAAGCAGGCCCAGGGCCGGACCCGCCCAGGCGGTCAGTCGGAACGACAGGTGTCTTTGAGGTCTTTTCATGGTCTCCCCCGATGGATGTCGTACCTGATTACTACGCATGAGAGCGCCACTCCCGCCTCGGATGGCCTCAGGCGGCGCGCCTCGTCGCTCCGGCGCCACGCACCTGATCGACGATGTCATCCACTTCCTGCGGACATTCGCCTCTCCAGGCCACATGGCCGTCCGGGCGAACAAGGACGAGGGGCCGGCCGTACAGCTCGGCTATGGCTTGCTCCTTGAGCTCGTGTGTGGCGAGCGGTACGCCGCGCTTCTGGAAGGCGCGGCACAGCTCTTCGGCAGCCTTCGCGTCGGCGCCGGGAAAGCTCAGTAATGTGAACCCCGACCCAAACAGATCGAGAGTCGAGCGGCCGTCCGCGAGCCACGCATGTGGGGCTCTCGAACCCGGACGGGCCGTCGGCACGTAGTGCGAGAAGTCATCGGGCGTCGCGGCCGTCCCGTCAGGAATGCAGATCGGGGAGTCCTCGTAGCGGTAGCCGATCTGCAGGCCGAGGGACTCCCACTCCACGCGCGTCGCCTCACGTAGCCGACGGCCCAGCGCCCGCCTGAGGCGCTCGCCCTCTTCCGTCGCATCGCACACGGCACCCGGACTCGGTGCATCGAGCCACGCTGCGAAGTTCTGCGAGGAGAACGCGATGTTGCGGGCGGCGATCGGGCGCCGCTCGAGCGTATAGCTGTCCAGCAGCCGCGATCCGCCCCAGCCCCGCAGGCGGGCTTCGACCTTCCAGCCCAGATCGAGCACCTCCTGGATGCCGGTGTTCATTCCCATCCCGCCGGTGGGTGACATGGTATGGACCGAGTCGCCGGCCAGCAGTACGCGGCCCCTGGAGAATTCCGCAGCGAGCGTCTCGCTGCGCCGCCAGGGCAGCACCGACAGCACGGTGAAGGGGATGTCATCGCTCCCGAGCGCGCGTCTCACGAGCGCGGGCGCATCGAGTCGCGCCGGATCGAGTTTCTCGTCCGATCCGAGAACGGTGAGGCGCCAGATGTCCCGGCCGTCCACGACCGTCAGATTCGCCCACGTGCCTTCCGGCTGGACGAACAGATAGCGCTCCGCCTCTCCCATGCCATGGCGGGAGACGAGGCCAGGCGCGTGGATCAGGATGTTCACCGAGTAACTCAGCACACGGCCCTGCTCGGGAATCCCCAGGGCCTTGCGGATCCCGCTGCCGGCGCCGTCACACCCGATCAGGTATCGGGCACGCACGTGGCGCACCTCATCCGAGTTGACCTCACGGACCAGGCAGTTCACGCCGGTGGCGTCCTGCGAGAACTCCTCGAGGCGATGGTGATAGCGCACCCTGACGCCCGGTGTGCGCGCGGCGGCGCGCTGCAGGATCGGTTGCATCCACAGTTGCGGACAGCGCTGCTTCTTCTCCGGAGTTCCCGGCGGGGTCGGCGTGTCGGCCATGCCCGGGTAAGTCTCGCGATCGAGCAGAAACCCCCTGAGACTCGTGCAAAAGACGACTGACAGCGCGTATCGGTCGGGAAAGCCGCAGCGACGCACTTCCTCGGCGATGCCCCAGCGGCGGAATGCCTCCATGCTGCGTACGGCGATCAGTCCCGTGCGTGGGTGCTCGATCCGCCCGTCGGTCTGCTCGAGCAGCAGGCAGTCGACACCCCTGCGCCCGAGCTCCACGGCCATCGCGAGGCCCACCGGGCCTGCTCCCACGATCACCACCGCGACCTCCCCGGCCTCTCCCACTCCGCTCTCCGCACATCACCATGGCGACGCCCGTGCCAACTCGTCAGCGGTGGGCGGGCTCGCCACCGGTCTGGCTCACTATCGGAACCCGGCGTATATTCGGTCAACACTGTTTCAGTGAACTGATCTATTCACGCTGTGAATATCGAGTCACTCGATCTCAACCTGCTGCGGGTGTTCGCCGCCGTCTACCAGACCCGCAGCGTGTCGCTGGCGAGCGTGCAACTGGGTCTGTCCCAGTCAGCCACGAGCAACGCGCTCAAGCGCCTGCGTCAGGCTTGCGAGGATCCGTTGTTCGTGCGGACGGCGGCCGGCATGGCGCCGACCGTGCGCTGCGAGTCATTGTCCGGACCGGTGCGCGAGGCCCTGTCGATCCTCGCGAAGTCCCTGAGCGAGGCCGTCGAGTTCGATCCTGCCCGCTCGCAGCACAGCTTCCGGATCCTGCTGTCCGATGCGGGGGAGATGTTGATTCTTCCGAAGCTGGTACATGCTTTGCGCACAGAAGCGCCGGATGTCAGGATCGAAGCCCTGAAGCTTCCGCATGCAGGGTATGACAAGGCTCTGGAGACGGGCGATGCGGATCTCGCCATCGGCAGCCTGCCCTTCCTTGGCGATCGCTACTACCAACAGCCCCTGTTCCAGGATCGCTATCGGTTCATCACCCGTTTCAATCATCCGGATTTTCGCGGGGGCGTCACGCTGGACAGTTACAGGAAGGCGCTCCATGTCAGCACGTCATCAGGCTATGCGGATATCCTGGTGGAGGCGGCCCTGGCGTTGCGAAAAGCTGTGCGGGACGTACACCTGCGCGTGACGACTTATCGTGTCGCATGCGCTATCGTCGCCGCGACTGATCTCGTGGCCGTGGTTCCCGCGCACGCGTTGCTGGATCAGGATGCCGTGCGCGCATGCGATCCCCCCTTCGAGATGCCGGACGCGGAGATCCGTCAGTACTGGCACCGCAGGTATCATCACGACCCGGCGAGCCGCTGGCTGCGAAGACTGATCTGGCAGCTCTTCCGCGAAGTGGCCCGGCCGACTGGGCGGGAAAGGATCAGGCGACCCGCGTCCCGACGTAACGCGCCCTCGGCCTGAGCATTACGCCGCTGAGTCGTTGCTCGGCAGCATGCGCGATCCAGCCCGCGATCCGCCCCAGTGTGTGCAGGAACGCGGCGCTGCCGCTGGGCAGCTCCAGGGCCATGCAGAGCATCACGAGCGCCGCGAAGATGTTGGGATGGCGGCCCTGTTCCTGCTCGATCCTGTCGACGAAGTCGAACACGCACGCCGCTTTCGCGCGCTGCGGCAGGAGGTCCCGGGCTGTCTGGATGAGCAGGTTCGCGCGCGGATCCCGGTCGTACAGGGGGTGGCTGAAGCAAGGCAGGTCACGGGCCGTGTACCCCGGAGGCCATTCGCCGGGATCCTTCCGTACTGCCGCGAACAACTCCTCCACCTCCGCCGCGCCTCCTGCCTGCATGGGACCGGTCTGGACCAACACCGCGCAGGCCACGCTCGCCGCCAGGTCAGCGCCGGTCGAGGCACAGATTCGGGCGGCGAAGGTCGGCGCCGACAACTCATGTTCCGCCGAGAGCGTCAGCGCCATGTTCAGCGCGTCCACGCCGGGGCCCTCGATGGAACACCCAAAGCCCCGTAACAGGCATTCGGAAATGAATTCGCCGGCGCGAAGCGGGGTGTAGGAATTTCCGCTCAGGATGCCGGCGACGCCGGCGAAGGCGGCTACCAGAGAGCGTCCCGTGGACACCGCATCCTCGCCTTTCGCGCCCGCAACTGCAGCTCGTTCATGCTCCTCCTGACGCAGTGCCAGCATCACCAGCAGTGCGGGAATCCAGGAGCTGTCGGACCAGTCGGCGCGCGCGCGGGAATTGCGCATTTTGCTGCGTCCATAGAGCCGTCGCGCCGCGGTCACGCAGTCATCGACTTCCGCCGCTGGCGTCGGCAGGTTCCACGCGACATCGCGCGGCTTGGGCTTGCCGGTCCAGATGAGATCGGCGACATACTCGAACGAGCGGGACTGGGCAGCCAGCTCCAACGCCGGATAACCACGATAGCGGGGACCCTCGGGCCGGATCTCGCTGATCAGGGTCTGCACGATCGGCTCGCCGTAGCGCAGATGCTGTGAAACCGGCGCCCTGACGAGGCGCTCGCCGGCGCGCGACTTCAGCTTCTCGACATCGGATTTCAGGTAGAGCTTGCGGCGACTCCCCGGTGGACGCAGCGTCTTCAGCAGTCCCCGGCTGGCGTAGGTGTAGAGCGACTCGCGCTTGATTCCCAGCCGGTCCAGCGCCTCCTCGCGAGTCAGGTAATCCACGTCGTTGACCTTCCGCTTCACCTGATCACCCCCGAGCCCCGGGGCTCGCCACGTCAATGCACGGCAGCCGCGGGCGCTGCATGTCGATTCGACAGTCGATCTATACATCGATCGATCTGATGGCGTATAGATTCGCACGATCCGAAGCGGCCCATCCAGCGGAGACACGCGATGCACCCCGGTCAGGAAACTCTGGCGCGACTTGCTCCCGGCCTTGCCGCCACGCGGGCGGACCCGAGTCTGGCGCGCCATCTGCCCGGGGAGCTGTACTGCTCGCCCGAGATCTACGCGCTCGAGAAATCGCGCATCTGGATGACCCACTGGCTGTCAGTAGGCCGTGTGGAGGAACTCCCCAACGTCGGCGACTACAAGACACTCACGATCACGGACGAGTCGATCGTCGTCACCCGCTCCGGCGCGGAGGAATTCTCCGTGTTCATGAACCAGTGCCTGCATCGCGGCGCCGAGCTGGCCGCCGGGTGCGGCCACGTGAAGGATTTCAGCTGTCCCTATCACGCCTGGCTGTACGGCGTGGACGGGCGCCTGATCGCCGCCCCGGGCATGAAAGCCTGCAAGGTGGATCTGAGCGGCGCGCGGCTGCGACCGCTGCAGCAGCGGATCTGGCGCGGCTGGATCTTCGTCAACTTCAGCGACAGCCCGCCGCCGTTCGAGGATTTCATCGCGCCGTTCGAGACCCATCTGTGGTGGTTCCGCACGGAACAGTGCCGCACCGCCTCGACCGTGGTGATGAACGTGAAGTGCAACTGGAAATTCCTGGTCGAGAATCTCATCGACATCTACCACGTGGGCGTGATCCACGCGAGCAGCTTCGGCGGTTTCGTCAAGAGCAGTGACGGTCTGCCATTCCAGCTGGAACGCGGTGGTGGCTGGCATGTGCGCTATGAAGCCCGGCCGCATGACAAGAGTGGTCGGCAGGTATTCCCCACTCTTCCCTGGGCCGAGCAGGAATCCTCCAGCATCGCCTGCAAGGCCGGCATCTATCCGAATCTCAATCTGTCGATGCGGGCTGACAGCCTGAGGATGTGGCACGTGTGGCCCCGATCCGTCGCCGAGACGCAGATCGTCTGTTATCTGCTGTTCCCGCAGGCTGCCTTCGAGATCCCGGACTTCCAGGGCGAACTGGAGCGTTACCGGGCGTTCGTGGCGCAGATCGTCACGGAGGATTCAGCCATGGTGGAGTCGTTGCAGAGGTCGGCCACTTCCGGCTTCTTCCGGCCCGGTCCGATGTCACCCCTGGAGCAAGCGCTGTACCACATGGAAAACCATTACCTCGATGTGATGCAGGCCTGAGGGTTTCGATCTGGATAGCGCGAACGACTGGATCAGGATTGCGGCGTGCACCGAACTCAGTGAGCGCGCCACGCTGCGTGCCACCATCGCGGGTGCAGAAGAGGTGTGTCTGTACCGGATCGATGGGGCTTACTTTGCCACGAGCAATCGCTGCACTCATGGACAGGCAGCCTTGTCGGATGGCCTGGTGCTGGAGGGAGGCTTGATTGAGTGTCCTTTGCATGAGGGCACGTTCGAGATCAGGACCGGTCGGGCGGTGGGCGCGCCTTGCACGGTGGCGCTGCGGACTTACGACATCAAGGTCGAGGACGGCTCGATCTACCTGCGGCGCTGATGGCCGTCGCGCAGTTGTCTGCGGCGCGCATTGTCGTGGTGGGGGCAGGACAGGCAGGCGCCTGGGTAGCGCGCTCCGCCCGACTCACTGGCTCCGCCGCGGACATCGTGCTGATCGGTGCGGAGGCTCATCATCCCTACGAGCGGCCACCGCTCTCGAAGAAGGTGTTGCTCGATGGTGCGGCGACGGGCATCGACATCTGCCCGCCCGAGGAGTGGCGTCGATTGGGTATTGAATACCGCCCGGGCGCAGCGGTCGTCAGCCTGGACCGTGGGTCACGGGAAATATCGACAGATGACGGGCGACGTATCTCCTACGACAAGCTGGTACTCACCACTGGCGGGCGCCCGATCCTCGCGCGTACGCCCGGATTCGATCTGCCTGCGGTGCACACCCTGCGTTGCCTGGATGATGCCCTGCGGATCTCGGCATGCCTGCGACCCGGCGCGCGCATCCTTGTGGTGGGCGGGGGTTGGATCGGTCTGGAAGTGGCGGCCGCGGCCCGTCAAAGGCAGGCGCATGTGACTGTGGTGGAATCCCGCTCCCGCCTGTGCTCGCGGTCCGTGCCTCCGCTCGTAGCGGATTGCCTGCGCTATCTGCATGCCTCGCACGGTGTCAGAATTCTCCTCAATACGTCGATTCAACGCCTGAGCGCAGCGGAACGAGGCGTGGTCGCCGAGCTGTCGGGCTCGAATCCGCCCGAGACAGCCGACGCCGTGATCGTGGGTATCGGGCTTGAACCCAATGTGGAGCTGGCGATCCAGGCCGGCCTGAAGGTCGACAATGGGGTCGTCGTCGACGAGTACGGATGTACGTCCGATCCGGACATTTACGCCGCCGGGGACGTCACGAATCAGCCATCCCCCTGGGCTGGGGGTCGCGTTCGACTGGAATCCTGGGCAAACGCACAGAACCAGGGCATTGCCGTCGGCAAGACGCTGGCGGGCGCTTCGCAGCCGTACGCCGACATCCCGTGGTTCTGGTCCGATCAATACGACGTGCAGCTGCAAGTGCTGGGGTTTCCCGACCCGAACGCCCAGCTGGTGGTGCGGGGCGAGACGGGGCAGAACTTCTGCGCCTTCCAGCTCGTGGATCAGCGGCTCCGGGCCGTCATCGCCTGGAACCGGGCCCGCGACTTGAAGCTTGCCAAGCGGCTGATGACGGATCGGACGCCCGTCAGTGCGCATGCGCTGGCGAATGAGGCCATCGGCCTTGAAAGCCTGGCCTCATGATGTGAGTCGAAAAGCTGATGTACCGGGTGTCGTGAGGCGATGTTGCCGGGCTCTCGCTACCGAGCGCCTGCGGGGATTCCCATGAGCGAACGATCCGAGTTTCTCAATACGATAGACGCAGCGCGCGTGCCGGCCCGAAGCGGCGCCACGTTTGCCACCTACAATCCTTTCACGGCGCAACCGTGGGCGCTCATTCCGCGTTGCGGCCCGGAAGATGTGGGCGACGCCGTGAGCGCCGCGCTGCGCGCATTCAATTCGAGCGCCTGGCGCGGTCTCACCGCGACCGGGCGCGGCAGGCTGCTGGCCCGCTTGGCGGATCTGATCGAGGCGGAAGCGGAATCGCTGGCGGCGATCGAGGTCCGTGACAACGGCAAGCTGGCCATGGAGGTCAAGGCCCAGCTTCGTTACATCCCGGAGTGGTATCGATACTTCGGCGGGCTGGCTGACAAGATCGAAGGCCGGGTGCTCCCGATCGACAAACCGGCCATGCATGCCTTCACGCGCCATGATCCGCTGGGAGTGGTGGCTTGCATCACGGCCTGGAACTCTCCCCTTCTCCTGCTCACCTGGAAACTCGCGCCAGCACTGGCGGCAGGCAACACAGTCGTCATCAAGCCCTCGGAACACGCATCGGCATCGACGCTCGCATTCGCCGAGTTGTTCGAAAGAGCGGGATTCCCGCCGGGTGTCGTCAACACGGTCACGGGTTTCCCGGATGAACTGGGCGAGGCGCTCGTACGGCATCCCGCGGTCGCCAGGATCGCCTTTACCGGCAGCGAGCGAGGCGGCACCTCCGTGTACCGGAATGCAGCCGACGGCATCAAGCCGGTCACGCTCGAACTGGGCGGCAAATCCGCCAACATCATCTTCGCGGATGCGGACATCGACAACGCGGTGAATGGCGCCATGGCGGGGATCTTTGCCGCTACGGGGCAGACCTGCATCGCTGGATCCAGACTGCTCGTGCAGCGAACGGTACACGATCGGGTGGTGGAGAAGCTCGTACGCCTCGCCGCTACCGCGCGCATGGGCGACCCGTCTCTGCCGGACACCCAGGTTGGGCCCGTCACAACCTTGCCTCAGCTTGAACGCGTGCTCCAGTACATCGAGATGGGTCGCAGCGAGGGTGCGCAGTGCGTGCTGGGAGGCAAGACGCCGAACGATCCGCGGCTCGGTGCGGGTTGGTTCGTCGAACCCACGATCTTCATCGGCGTCACGAATTCGATGCGGATCGCACGCGAGGAGATCTTCGGACCGGTCCTGTGCGTGATTCCGTTCGCCGACGAAGCCGAGGCCATTGCGATCGCCAATGACAGCCCCTATGGGCTGGCAGCCGGCGTCTGGACTTCCGAGGCCGGCAGGATGCTGCGCATGTCCGAGAGCCTGCAGACCGGCACGGTGTGGATCAACACCTACAGAGCGGTGAGCTACATGGCGCCGTTTGGCGGCTACAAGCGCAGCGGGATCGGTCGCGAGAGCGGTCAGGAGGCCATCCACGAATACCTGCAGACCAAGACGGTCTGGATGGACACGAGCGGCAAAGTGGCGAATCCGTTCGTGATGCGCTGACTCGCCGGGCTCTGGAGTCAGCTTTGCCTCGCGTGCGCTGGCCGGGGCTCGTTGCGTTGGCTCGGGTTTTGTCAGGGCCTGCGGCGCGAGACGAGGAAGGTCTCGTCGTTGAACCAGAGTCCACCGTGCTTACGCAGCACGTCCTGGGTCGCCTCCAGGTAGGCGCCGGTCTGTACGACTGAATCGAGCCGCTCGTCCTCGATCTGGTTGACGTAGATGGCGGCGTTCCAGGCTGCGTACAGTGTCGAGGTGCCGATGCGGTCGGAGATCTCGGACGGCAGTGTGTGCATCTCGTAACGGAAAATAGCCTTGTCGTCGGGCAGCGCCGACAGGACGTACTCGCGCGCATCGCGCCCCAGCTCACTCTTCAACGCCGCCAACAGTGCGTGGCGGTCCACCTGGAAGGGATTCTCGCCGGGCCAGAGCTTGCGGATGATCTCGAGCGCCGGATCCTTGCCCGCGGACTGGATTCCCAGCAGTCGGCCACCCGGGGCGAGACTGCGTGTGAGGGGCGCCAGCACGCGCGAGGCCTTGAAGCTGGCCGGCATGCGGGCGCGCCAGGGCTGGGAGGCGAGAATGAGATCGTAAGTCTCGAATACGCGGCCGGGCTTGGGAATCACGCCATCCAGCAGGAACTTGTGATCCTCGCGGTACAACACCAGCACGGAAGGTCGCTGATAGACGGGATTGCCGCTCTTCTCGCTGGTACGCGTCTGCCAGCCGTAAACCAGCAGGGGTCCGAGTGCCTCGATCTGCTCCGCATACTCGTGCGCGGAGAAGCCGGTCAGCTTGACCTCCTGCCAGTTGAGGGCGGCGGCCAGATGCGCATCCCGCGGCATCAGCCGGGGCGCTTCGGAATAGTTGAGATTCGTGATGACCAGTACCGTGGCCGGATGCTCGAAGAATCGATCGGGCATCTTGTCCAGTCCGAGCCGCACGTCCTCGAGGCTGATCTCCTTGGCCACGGCAAGCAGCGGTACCGTGGGAAAAATGCGGTGGGTATTGCGCATCACCCTCGAGAGCACCGTGGCATCGCCCATGCCGGCGTCAAAGATTTGCAGCGCGGGTGGTGTTGGACGGACGTGCGCCAGTTCCTGCGACACCCTGCGGGCAATGGCCGCCTTCTCGTTGCAGGTGTTGACGAACGCCAGGTATTTCTGGCGATTGTCGTAGAAGCGAAAGGGTGGCGAGGCACTTCCCGCGGCCATGTCGTCGATAGCGCCGGAAATCGACACCGAGCGGGCCAGATTGGGGAACGGACTCATCTCATACCTCGCGCTCTGCTGCGGGGCAGTTCTCATTCGGACCGAGAATACACCCGGGAACAGCCTCCTGTAGTATTTGGCGGGAGCTCCTGGAGGGCACCGTACCGGTTGCACGGCAATTGATCGAGTCTGGAACAATGCAGGCGCTGCAGCTGACGCGCCGGGAAGCGCTCAAGGGCATCGCCGCGGCCGCACTGCCCCTCGGCGCTGTCGGCTGTTCCCGTACGCCGGCGAATTCCCTTATCGTCGGCGGTCTGCCCGTGACCTGCAATCTCACTCTTCCGGTCGCCTGCGTGAGCCGCGACGTGGCGAACCGGGCCGGGGCGGCGAAGCCGTACGAGTACGAATACAGCAAGTACAACGGCTGGCCGGAGATCAAGGAATCCCTCATGGCCGGCCGCATCCAGGCCGGTTACATGCTGGCGCCGCTGGTGATGGATCTGGCGGACAAGGGTGTGCCGTTGAAGATCGTTTCGCTCGGGCACCGCTCGGGCGCAGTGATCATGGTGCGCACCGAGTCCCCGTACCAACACTTCCGCGAGCTGCTCGGCAGGCGTATCGCCATCCCGAGCCGCTTCGCGGTGGATTTCCTGTTCCTGCGCAAGCTGCTGGCGCAGGAAGAACTGCACACCGAGCAGTTCGAGATCGTGGAAATGGCGCCGCCGGACATGCCGGCCGCGCTGTACGCGAACGCAGTCGACGCTTACTGCACGGGCGAACCTTTTGGAGCGGCGGCACAGAGCGCGGGTTATGCCCGCCCCTTGCGCATGACGCGGGATGAATGGCCGAAGTACATCTGCTGCGTGCTGGCGGTGCGGGGCGAATTGATCGCGGGCCAGCCGGCGATGGTGCAGGACCTGGTCAACCAGGTACTCGGCGCCGGCGCCTGGCTGGATCAGGAGCCGCAGAACCGCGAGAAGGCGGTACAGATCGCGGCAGGACCCCGGTACTTCAACCAGGACCCGAAGATCATCCGCTTCGTGATGCGCAATCCCAGCGACCGCGTGACGTATGGCGACCTGCGCATGATCCGCTCGGAGTTCGAGGATCTGATGCATCTTTCGCTCGATGCGGGCACGATCCGGCGTCCGATTCCCTATGAGACGTACGTGGACGAGCAGTTCGCGCGTGCGGCGCGACCGGCGACGATCCCACTATGAAGTCAGGTCTCACCGCCCTCGTCATGCTGCTGACGTGCCAGTCGACTCTCGCGGCGCCAGCACAACCCACGCAATCGCCGCAACCGGCATCGGCCCAACCGGCGTCGGGCCAACCGGCGTCGGCGCAATCGGCGAAACCAGCCGCCTTCAAGGCTGGGGTGTTCGACCCGCCGCGGATGGCGCCGCACTTCGTACTGAAGGGCTCGAACGGCCAGGATCTGCGAATCGACCAGTTCACGGGCAAGGTGGTGCTGCTCGCTTTCGGATTCACTTCCTGCACGGCGGTGTGCCCGACGACTCTGAACACACTCGCGGTGACACGCCGGAAATTGGGCACCGACGCAAAGGACGTCCAGATCGTCTACATCACCGTCGATCCTGACCGCGACGATACGGCGCGCTTGAAGAAATACCTTGGCAGCTTCGACGCCACGTTCGTGGGTGGGACCGGCTCGCCCGCCGAGCTGGCGGCGGTTCGCAAGGACTACGGCATTTCCGCGGAAAGACAGCTCGTCGGCAAGGATTACACCTTCTCGCACTCCTCTTTCGTCTATCTCATAGACCGCAAGGGCCGGATCCGCGCACTGATGCCTTATGGGCATGGCGCCGAGGACTACGTCAACGACCTGAGCATCCTGCTGCGCGAATGATGCCGCGCGCCCGTCTGCTGCTGGCCGGATCTGCGCTCATTACGCTGATGGCGCCGCTGGCGTGGTGCGGGCTGGCGCCCATCCACAGCACCTCCCGCGAGCAGATATTCGAGATACCGCGGGGGACCTGGAAGAGCCGCATGGCGGGACAGAAGCTCGCCATCCTGCCGGATCACATCCGGCTGACCCTGGGGGTGCGCGATGTGCTGGTGTTGCGCAATCATGACGAGGTGCCACAGATTTTCGGGCCGACTCTCATGATGCCGGGTCAGAGTTTCCGATTGCCGTTCGAGCAGGCCTCAGAATATATATTCGCCTGCACGGCGCATGCGAGCGGTCAGATGACGATCGTGGTGGAGCCCAACCCGGCGACGCCCTGGGCGCGAATCAGCTGGCGCGCGCGCGAACTGTTGCAACGGATATAGCCATGGAACGCGTCAAAGACACCCTGCCCTCCGTGACGGTGATCGGCGTGCTGATCGCCACGTGGTGGATCGTCGTCACGGCAACCCATAGCGTGATCTTTCCAACACCCTGGGGCGTCGTCACGGGGACGCTGGAGTTGCTGAAGGACGGCAGCCTGTGGCGGCACATCGGCGCCTCGCTGCTGCGGGTTGGGACGGGCTTCGGGCTGGCGGTGTGCGTGGCCGTGCCGCTGGGCCTGTGGATGGGCTGGGTGCGGCCGGCGTACCTGACACTCAATCCGTTTTTCCAGATCCTGCGGCCCATCTCCCCCATCGCCTGGATTCCGATCGCCATCCTGTGGTTCGGCATCGGCGATGCCTCGCCCATCTATCTCATCTTCATCTCGTCGGTATTCCCCATGATCGTGCAGACGACCGTGGGGGTGCAGACGATCGAGAAGCGCTACCTGCGCGCTGCCGAGAACTTCGGCGTTTCGCGCCGCACACTGTTCCTGCGCGTGGTGATTCCGGCGGTGCTCCCTCAGATCGTGGTGGGCATGCGCATCGGATTGGGCGTGGCCTGGCTGGTGGTGGTGGCCGCGGAGATGATCGCCCTGCATTCGGGCCTGGGCTACATGATCATGGACTCGCGCAACGCGGGAAACCGCTACGACCTGGTGATCGCCGGCATGATCATCATCGGCCTGATCGGCCTGTCGCTCGATAGCCTGATGCGCAGGCTCGAGAGGCTCCGCTGGGTGCGGTGGCGCTATGCCCACTAAGATCGAAGTGCGCTCGCTGCGCAAGAGCTTCGACTCCGGCAAGGGGTCGCTGCCGGTCATCGAGGATGTCAGCTTCTCGGTGGGCGATGGCGAGTTCATCGCCATCGTCGGGCCGTCCGGCTGCGGCAAATCCACGCTGATGAATCTCATGGCCGGTTTCATCCAGCCCGATGGCGGCACGGTGACCGTGGACGGCGCGCTGCGCACCCGGCCGGATTCCCGCGGCATCCTGATTTCACAGCAGGGCTCGGTGTTTCCCTGGCTGACCGTGCGCGAGAACCTGATGTTCGGCCTGAATGGGCACGCGCCGGAGAACCGCCTGGAGATCGCCGATCGCTACGCCGGCATCGTGGGCCTGAAGGGGTTCGAGGAGAACTACCCGCACGAGCTCTCCGGCGGCATGCTCAAGCGTGCGGAACTTGCGCGCGCCCTGGTCGTGAAGCCCGAGATCCTCTACATGGACGAGCCGTTCTCGGCGCTCGATGCGCTCATGAGCCTGCGCATGCGCAACGAGTTCCTGCGCATCCTGGCCAAGCACGATGTTGAGGAAGCCATCCACCTGGCTGACCGCATAATAGTGCTCTCGCCGCGGCCGACCCGCATCCAGGCTGCGTTCGAAGTGCCCTTCCCGCGCCCGCGCAGACTGTCGAGCACGGAGGCCCAGGGGATGCGCCTGGCCATCCTGCGGGAGCTGGGCGTGGAAGGGGATGATCTGACCTGAGGCGGCGCCGATCCGAGACGGAGCAACGCGGTGCGCCACGCCGCCGCCTAGGAAGGCGGCAGTACCTGCGGCGCGTAGTAGTTCCAGAGGTCATCGGTGGCGGTCTCGATGACATCCAGCAGCCGGTCCGGCAGGGTGCCGAACTCGAAGCGCTGCTGCAGCGAGTAGGCCATCCGCTCGAGCGGACTGTTCTCGTAAGTCGTCGTAGCGAGACCGACGGCGTAGGCAAGCAGGAAGCGGTCGGACCCGAGGCGCTCCCACTGCACCACATGCACCAGCTCGTGGAAGAACAGGGCCTCGAACTGCCGGTCCTTGCGGACGAAGAAGGTGTCCTGGAAGGTGATGCCGAACAGCTGCTGCTCGCGGATGCCCGCCAGCTCCGGGAGCCCGAATTCCTCGACCGGCGGGAACACGACCGCATCCACCGGCACCACCCGGACCCGCTCGAGCAGCTCGGCCGGGTAGCACTCCCGCAGCCGCTGCCAGGGGTAGGTGCTGACCGGCCTGGCCCGCTCGGCGTGCGCAGCCACGAACTCCGCGATCCAGGCCCGAGCCTGGGGCAGAGCGGCGTGCAGACGTTCGACCAGTTCGGGCTGCATGGGGCGGATTCCCGCGGATGATCCCTAGGTTTTCGGCCGACCGTAGATCGCCTTGACCCCGCTGAGCAGCAAAAGATAGCCCCCCGTCATCATGAGGGTGGCGAACGGCACCCCCATGAGCCCGTACAGCACCCAGGGGCTGTCGGCGAGGACGCGATAGTGGATGGCCAGGACGACGGCCACCCCCCAGACGAAGGCCGCGACGAAACACACGAGCCCCAGCAGCACACCCCCCACCAGTGGGCGGACCCGGTAGTCCCGGGGAGTCTCCCCGAAGGGGTTGGGAAGCAACCCGGCCCTGACCATCAGTCGGACCAGGATCAGGGCGGCCACGGTCACCGCGAGTGCGGCACCCGCGGACAGGTGGCCACTCCAGAGAAACCCGATGCACAGCAGCGTCGCGGCGACGCCCAGAATCCGCAATACGGTGTTGAGCCGCCTGGAGAGCGTCATGACTTGCTCAGGTAGCGAGCAAGAAAGTCGCTCACGCGATGTTCGTAGTCCGCGGGCGCGTCGCGCTGCAGATCCTCGCGCCCGGTCCCGGCCCCCGCCCCCGCTCCGGGCACGATCCACAGCTCCTTGGGTTCGGGGGCCGACGAGTACATCGCCTGGGTACGCCCCGACAGGGTGTTCGGATCGCGCGCGCCGCTGATCATCAGCAGCGGGGCGTCGACCCTGTCCATTCTGTCGAGAGGACGCAACTTGTCGGGATCGATGCCCAATCGCGGATGCAGCTGCATCACCAGCAGCGGCGCCAGCAACGGCGCGGCTGGACCCACGAAGCGCCGCATGCGCTGCGCCATCGCCTCATCCACTGTGGGATACAGCGAATCGAGCACGACCGCGGCCACTTTGGCGCGCCCGTCTGCAGCGAGCACGTATGCCGCCGCACCCAGCGAAACTCCGAGTACGGCCAGGGGCTCCTGTGGCTGTTCGTGATGCAGATACTGCAGGGCCGCTACCACGTCGCGTGACTCCAGACTGCCGAAGGTCACCACGGAACCCCGGCTTTCGCCATGCGCCTGGAAATCGATGAGCAGCACGCCATAGCCAAGCCGGTGAAGGAAATCCGCGCGGCCGAGCATTTCGCGACGATCGCCGCGAAGCCCATGCAGCAGGAGCACGATGCCCTGCCCCGGTGTACCGTTGGTCATCCAGCCGTGGATCAGCGCGCCCGAAGCGCTAGCGAACGTGACGTTGCGCGCGCCAAGAGGCAACGGCGGTCGCCCGATGGCACGTGTCGCGGATTCGGTCATCTCCCCGCCCGCGTACCACAGGAGCAGCACTCCCACCACGAATGCCACCAGCACGCCCATGACCAGGCGATCGAGGATCGTTTTCAGCCGGGTGTCCATGCGAGGGGTGTCGTCGAGCGCCAGGTTGGACCCGGTGTGGAAAAACCGCGGCGCCCATCCTACAACGGCGCCGGAGCGGCTTCGAGCCGATCGGGTAGCTCCGCGAGCAGCCGGGACAGTTGCTCCAGATCGAGGGGTTTGACCAGGTGCGAATCGAAGCCCGCCTCGCCCGAGCGCCTGCGGTCCGACTCCTGGCCCCAGCCGGTCAGCGCCACCAGCGTGATGGAGCGGCCCCAGGGTTGCGAACGGATGCGTCGTGCGACTTCGTAGCCGTCCAGCTCCGGCATCCCGATATCGAGCAGCGCCACATCCGGCTGGTGCCGCTCGGCCGACTCCAGTGCCAGAACGCCATTGGAGGCGGTGTAGACTTCGTGCCCCCCCAGCTCCAGCAGCATCGCAAGGCTCTCGAGGGCGTCCGAGTTGTCATCCGCCACGAGGATCCGCCGCCGGGTCTGATCCTGACCCGGGGATGTCATGTTGCGGGGGTCACCCGTGTCGCCGGAATCGCCACACTCGCACGAGCCCGTGTCACCCGACGCGGCGCGGACCCTCGCGAGTTCCCGCGGCATCAGCGGCAACGTGATCACGAACTCACTGCCTCGATCCTTGCCCTCGCTGAAG
>Ga0335070_10003933_pt1 | contig 17322 bp, 15 predicted proteins | sample Lox_Sample_13_FD_206722 | JGI IMG/M metagenome (GOLD analysis project Ga0335070, IMG submission 206722) | Soil microbial communities from Loxahatchee National Wildlife Refuge, Florida, United States - Lox_Sample_1.3 | ecosystem: Environmental > Terrestrial > Soil > Wetlands | place: USA...
AAAATAAGGTCATGGATCTTGTCGTCATCGGAGGTGGCCCGGCTGGAGTAGAGATTTCGGGAAACCTCTGGAGGCTATTTCACAAGAACCGGGGGGAAGCAAAAATCACGCTCCTGGGAGGCAGAAAGCTCATGGGTGATGCGCCCGACAAAGTACGCTCTCTGGTCCTGAACTCTCTTGTGGGGAGGGGGTTGAACGTCATCGAAGGGGTCCATGCGAAGGCGATTGAACACGGGAGCGTGACGTTGAGTGACGGGCGGAAGGTTCGTTTTGACATTGCAATCATTGCCACGGGCACTCGTCCTCCCTCGCTCTTCCGGGATTCCGGTCTTCCGACTTCCGCCGATGGAGGCCTGCTCGTTAATCCTCGTCTTCAAAGCGTGCGCTACGCCGATATCTTCGGCGGCGGGGACTGCATCAGCCTGGAAGGACAGTCACTGCCCCGGGTGGGCGTCTACGCGGTCAGGGAAAACCCTATTCTTCGCCATAACCTTTTGGCAGCCCTGGAGGGAGCAAACCTGCTGACCTTCGAGCCGCAGAAATTCTTTTTGCTGATCTTGAACATGGGGAACGGTCAGGGGATTTTCTGGAAGAAGAACTGGGTATGGAAAAGCCGCCTGGCCTTCCTTCTGAAGGATTATGTCGATAGAAAATTTATGAGAAAGTTTCAGATATCGGGCGAGCTGAGCGAGCAATATGAGAGTGATGAATAAAGATATTAAGAAGGCTGCTGAAAAACCCTCATCTCCATCGTTGCCCTCATCCTTCGGCGTTGCAGCGTACCGTTAAGTACGCCTCACTTCTCAGGATTTCGGCCGCCTTGCATCTGAGCATTTTTGAGCAGCCTGATAAAATTCGCTCTTTCGGCAATGGGTTAATTGTTTCATCGATGCGTTCGTCTTCGTGAATAGGAAACTACCCCTGTTCCGTATTCCCGGGTCCAAAGATACAGCATCACCTGCCTCATAATATAGGTTTCGCTCTATTTACTTTGGGTGTCTTTTAAATCTAAAATACCAAATATCTATTGAATTGATAGAATGCAGAGGAAGAAAAAGTCTTAAGATCACCCCCTGGGACTAACCCTTGATGGAAAAAAGGAGGTATTGAACATGGGAATGAACAACATCAATCTGGAAGGAATGAAAAGCTTCGCTGAGGAAGTCAAACAGGATTTAGCAAAATCCAAAAGGATCAAAAAAATCGAGTGCTCGTGGAACTTCGATGAGAGAAAGCCTCAGATGGCGGCGAAACTCCAGCATCCGAAAGGGGAGACCACCGTTCACTCCGACCTGGCTCCCTTCATGGGCGGAACCGGATCCGCTCCTGATCCGATTCAGTATTGTCTCTTCGGTTTAGCGTGCTGTTTCGCCGGGACGTTTATGTCGACGGCTACGACGATGGGGATCAAAGTCGAGAGCCTCAAGGTTTCCGCGGAGAATTCCCTCGATTTCAGCAAGACCGTCGGCTTGACGAAAAACCCGATTACGGAGAAGGTGAAGATCGTCGTCGAGGTGAAGAGCGGCGCGACCCAAGAACAGTTGAAAGACGTCGAAAAGTTGAGTCGCGAAAGGTGCCCGGGAGTCTATTGCCTGGTCAACCCGATTCCCCTCGAATTAGAATTGGTGCCTGCCCGTTGATTTTCTCCCATCTGGCGCACCAATCAACTGCAGCCGGCTGGGTTGAGGTACCGCTCTAAAGCTCCCTCAGCCCTCTCTCTGCCTGCCCGCCGGTTCGAAGGCCGGTTGTGGTGGGTGACTGGTTCTTCTGAAAAAAAATTGTGCGACGCCCGGTAGGATCGACCGGGGGCCCGGAGCATTCCGTTGGATGATCGGTGTTTGCTTTTCTTCATAAAGAATCCCGAAAGAGGGAAAGTGAAGACGAGGTTGGCGGCGGCCATCGGGGATCGGATGGCCGTGAAGCTTTACAAGCGCTTTCTGCTTGAAATGCTTTTTACCTTGAACCGCGGAACCTTCTTTTTCTATGTGTGCTACTCCCCGGAGAGCCCCCTGAGCGACCTCAAGGACTGGCTGGGAGACCATTACCTCTACATGGCTCAGAGCGGGGAAGATCTCGGGGAGAGAATGAAGAACGGTTTCCTGGAAGCTATTTCCATGAACTTCAAAAGGGTGGTCTTGATCGGGAGCGATATTCCCGATCTGCCGATCGCGTTTATCGAGGAGGCCTTCGCTTCTCTCCTGGAGAAAGATGCCGTGATCGGCCCTTCGCTCGACGGAGGATACTACTTGATCGGTTTTAAGAATGAGACCTTCTCGCCCCGGGCTTTTGAGGGAATCCACTGGAGCACGGCCAGTGTCTTCGAAAAAACCTTAAGCGTTCTGAAACAGGAAGGGCTTGCCGTCCACACCCTGCCCCCCTTGAGAGACATCGATACGGCCGAGGATCTGAGAATCAGGGAGCTTTACAAGAAGGGGAAATGAGTGGCCACAGGAGGCTCAAAACCAGGAAGATAACGAACAGCCAGATCAAGACGATGAGGACGGCAGCAACCCAGTTTTTGGGTTTTCTCTCGGCAAGGTCTGACTGCGCCCTCGATCGACACTCCTCCAGGACATCTCTTGGGATGAGTTTGATGAGAAGGGCAATCCCCGCCGGAACGATGATGAGATCATCCAGATATCCCAGGACAGGGATGAAATCCGGAATGAGATCGATCGGGCTCAGAGCATAGCCGACGATGAGTGCCGCCAGAACTTTGGCATACCAGGGGGTTCTCGGATGTTTGGCGGCCAAGTAAAGTGCGACCACTTCCGTTCTTAACTTCTTCGATTTTGCTCTCCACGATTTCAAGTCCATTTTGCAGTTCAATGATGGGAAGGTCTGATGAGACAAAGAAGGCCTGTCCAGATTGGGCAGGCCTTCCGCTATGACCACACAGTTGCAAGAACGCTTAGAAAACTTTTGGTATAATCACCTTCACAACAAACATTAAAAAGAAGAACCCAAAGAAGATTAAGTTGAGGATAAGAACGATCTCCCTCCACAACGCGGGTCGATACTCTTTGGGGAGGAACTTCCTGTTCAGTCGAATGGTGGCAACCGCTGAGAGGGCCATTGTAAAGTTGGCGATATTAGCACTGACAGCGAAGATGATCAAGGGAAGTGTGATATTCATAAAGAGACCACCCCAGATGACAAACACGATCAACAAGAAATAATAGATCTTCCGGATATCTTCCTTTGAAATCTTCCTTAGCCTATCCGATGCAAACCAAAGCATATCGGTACACTGGCGAGTGACAAGATCTACATTGCTAAGAGCTGTGGAATAGAGAATCCAGAACCCGAAGAAAAGGGCGAGGAACCAACCAAAATTACCAAGCTTTAAGATGAGACCGCTGGCAGAAGAAGCAGCGATTCCCCAGCTTGGAAGAGATGATCCCCTTGGAAGCACTGCAACATAAAGGATGCCTGGAAGGAACATCCCTGCCATCGCCCCAAACCAGAAAACGGCAAACTGGTCGATGTCGAGAAGTTTCCACCAGCCTTTCCAGCTATAGAGGTTCTTTTCCGTGGCCATCGGAACTTTTCCATGAGGTGAGACGTGAATCACCTTCCCGCCAATGGCAGCAGGAATGTAGCCAATCTTCGCCCCCATACCATAGCCCTTGTCACGATACCAGTTTGTGATGGCATTATTGCCAAATCCTCCATAAGCAGAATAACCAACCAGTGCACCCAATAAGAGCACATCGACACCTTGCGGGACGTAACCAAAAGTGACAAATCCTTTAATCCCTTCCCACCAGATCGATGCCGGAACGATGTAAAGATCGAGCAAGAAGAGCCCTCCGAGAACGACGATCATCATAATCCAGTTGGCCCATTCGAGGGTCCTTTCGATCGTCTTTCCCAGTGAGATAACGACGGCACAAGAGACAAATAATATAAAACCCCATATGACGACCGTTCCCTTATCTGCGACTCCGGGAATTTTACCTATCCCGAAAGCAACCACAGCGGTTGCGCAGGCTAGAATCCAACCCGGCAGGCCCCGCTCGCAGAATCCAACGATTGTGAAGAGCCAGCCCCAGAATGCCTTCCCGGGCTTAAGTCTCATAAAACCGACGGTTATCGGCTCTCCAGTGTAGAGGGTATAACGGGTCATCTCAAGGTTGAGGAAAACCTGGAGTGTAGACGAGATGGTAGTGATCCAGAGGAGAGCAAGCCCCCATTTCACGAAGAGGGACGGACCTACAAGCCATTCACCGCCACCGATGGTTCCACCGAGCGCGATGACAGCCGGGCCCAGGATCGCAAAAAGTTTCTTGAAATTAAGATCCCGAGGAGGCTCTGGCAAATCGCTAATCTCGAAGTTCGGCCCACAACCTCCAGGTACACTTTTTACTTCTTTTTCATCACTCATAACTTCCCTCCCCCCTTTTCTCCTTTAAATCTCCATGGAGAAATCGATATTTCATTACTACTTCTTAATGCTTTGCTCTTAAATCGTATCCCCTGACCGATTAAGGAAGCCAACCACCTCCTTTCCATTTGACGAGATAGTATTGATTGTTTTCTTAAAAGTCAACAAAAAAATGTATCCAAAATTATCTGTGCGGAACCTCGCGGTTTGTATGAGAGAGGCAGGGAGAAGAGCTGTCTGAGGGAAGGTTCATTTTAAAAATAGAAAAGGGTTCAAGGGCTTGTTATTCTTTCGGATTTCGAAGTGAAGATGAGGGCCGGAAGCCCTCCCCGTCTGGCCCACCTTTCCGATGATTTGCCCCTTCTCCGCCCACATTCCCTCTTCTACCAGATTCACCTGATTGTGAGCATAAACCGTGACATACTCTTCGGAGTGGCGAAGGATGATCAAGTTGCCATATCCCTTGATGCCGTTGTTGGAGTAGATGACCTTGCCTCCGTTTGAAGCTTTAATCGGTGTCCCAAGAGGAGAGGAGATGTCGATCCCCTGATGTTTCTTGTTCTCCACTTCCGTAAACACATCGGTGATCTTCCCTTCGACTGGCCAGATGAAATCAAGCTGCCTATAAGCAATTTTTGACTTCTCCCCTTGCTCTGCGGCCACATCGTCGATATAAATTTCAACCTTTAGAACTTTCTGCGCCCCCGGGATGAAGATCCGTTGCCCCGTCTCAATCTTACTCGGATCCGGAATGCCGTTGAGAGAGGCCACCCCTTTCAGATCGACCCCGTAGGTCTTACAGATGCGGTAAAGTGTTTGGTGCCTTTCCACCACATGATAAACCCCTTTCCTTCCTGGAGGCGGAGACGGTCTTTCGGGGGGAGGACGATGCGCGGCGCATCCACCGACAAAGAGACTGATGGAAAGAGACAGAACCAAGAAGAAGATTGACGATTGTTGATTGTTGATCGTTGATTGAAACCACAAACCAATTGATGCCGGGCGATTGACCTTTGGGATTGATGACCGACGATTGTTGATTGATGATTGGCCACTAATCCCTGAGATTGATGATCGATGATTGTTGATTGGCGATTGACCTTTGAGACGGACGATTGTCGATTGATGATTGACCGTTAATCGACCATTGCTGATTGATGACTGACGATTGTTGATTGATGATTGCCCGGTACTCATTGATTATTGGTCATTGCTCGTTGCTCACTCGGTCTTCCACCCGTATTTCCCGATCAACTTAACAAACCGGCATCCTCCGAGGTCCTCCTTCTTCACCGCCGTTTCGGTCTTGGTCACCCGAAACAACTCCTGAACAAAAGCATCTCCCACGGGGATGACCAGCCTTCCTCCTGTCGCCAGCTGATCGATCAGAGGCTGAGGGATATCCGGAGATCCCGCCGTGACCAGAATGGCGTCGAACGGACTTTCTTCCCCCCATCCGAAGGTCCCGTCAAAGATTTTGATCTCCACGTTGAAATATCCCAATTCATACAGTAACGTCCTTGCCCGGATGGCCAGAGGACGAATCCTTTCGACGGAAAAGACCTTCTCGGACATTTCGGCCAGAATCGCCGTCTGATATCCTGATCCGGTCCCGATCTCTAAGACTTTTTCCTTTCCCGTCAAGAGCAGAGCCTCCGTCATCAAGGCGACCATGTAGGGCTGGGAAATGGTCTGCTTTTCTCCGATGGGTAGAGGATGATCGGTGTAGGCTTGGCTTTGAAGAGCTTCTTCCACGAAGAGGTGGCGGGGAATTTTCTGCATGGCTGCAATCAATCGGGCATCCTTGATCCCCCTGGAAGTCAGCTGTTCTTCCACCATTCTCAGTCTTGCTCTCGGAAAATCAATCATACTTCCGCAGCCTTTTCTTCGACGAATCACTTATCAGGATTCGGAATTTTGGCTCATTCTATGATGTGGGCGCAGCGATTAACATTCGAAATTCGAATATCGAAATTCGAAACAAATCCTAATTTCAAATTTTCAAAACGTGATAAGTTTTGGATTCTGGTCATTTGGATTTGTTTCGAAATTCGGATTTCGTGCTTCGAATTTGGTGTTTCTATTCTTCTTTCTCTGCTTTTTTCTTCAAGTCATCCAGAATATTTAAAGCCTCAAGGGGCGTGAGTTGATCGGTCTTGATCTTCTTCAACTCAGATCGGATGGGGTCGGGCTGATAAAAGAGGGAGGGCTGCAGAGGAGGTTTGGGCTTCGAGGCAGAAAGTTTGGTCGTCGCGATTTTTGGCATTCCCATGGCGTCCAACTCGCCCTTTTCCAGGTTGGAAAGGATCTCTTTGGCCCGGTCGATCACTTTTGCGGGCAGGCCAGCCAGCCGCGCCACTTGAATCCCGTAGCTCCGGTTGGTCCCTCCTTCGACGATCTTTCGGAGAAAGATAATCTCCCCGCCCCACTCCTTCACGGCGACATTGTAGTTCTTGACCCGGTCCTTCGTGAGGGCCAATTCCGTCAATTCATGATAGTGGGTCGCAAAAAGGGTCTTCGGCCTGAGGGAGGGATGGTCGTGGAGATATTCGGCCACCGCCCAGGCGATGCTCAACCCGTCAAAGGTACTCGTCCCTCTTCCGATCTCATCCAGGACAACGAGGCTCCTCGACGTGGCCTGGTTCAAGATGCGAGCCGTCTCCATCATCTCCACCATGAACGTGCTCTGGCCCCTCATGATATTGTCGAGAGCGCCGATTCGGGAGAAGACCCGATCGACGACTCCGATCTTCGCCTCGGCCGCCGGGACGAAACACCCCATCTGGGCCATAAGGACGATCAGGACGACCTGTCTCAAATAAGTCGATTTCCCCGCCATGTTCGGCCCGGTCAGGATGAGGAGCTGATGCTCCCGCGTATTCATTTGAGTGTCGTTGGGAACAAATCTCTCCCGGAGTCCCATTCTCTCCAGGACAGGATGCCTTCCGTCGCGGATGATGATTTCATCTCCCTCGTCGACGACGGGTTGGCTGTAATTGTACCGGTCCGCAATCTCGGCCATGGCGGCCAGGATATCGACGATGGCAACGGCGGAGGCCGTTTTTTGGAGCCGCGGCGTCTCCTCGGAGACTTTCTTCCGGATCTCTTCGAAAAGCCGGTACTCCAGCTGGCAGATCGCTTCTTCCGCACCCAATACTTTGGTTTCAAACTCCTTCAGCTCCGGAGTGATAAACCGCTCGGCATTCACCAGGGTCTGTTTTCGGATGTAATGGCCCGGAACGAGATGAAGATTGCTCTTCGTCACCTCGATATAATAGCCGAAGACCTGATTGTACCGAACCTTCAAAGAGGAAATTCCGGTCTTCTTTCTTTCCTCCGATTCCAGCTGGAGGATCCATCCCTTTCCCTCCCGGCCGATCTCCCGGAGGGCGTCCAATTCCCCGTCGTACTTGGGCTTGATGATCCCTCCCTCTTTGATCGTCAGGGGCGGGTTGTCCACGATGGAGGACTCGAGGAGCTGAGCCAGGTCGTCGAAATTCTCGATCTCCGACGCGAAGGCCCGGACGATGGGGACATCGAAGGGGAGAAGGTTCGTTTTGAGAACGGGCAGACTTTGGAGTGATTTTTTTAAACCGATGAGATCCCGAGCATGAGCGTGTCCGAGAAAGATCCGCGAGGTCAATCTTTCGATGTCCTGGATTCCCTCTAAAGATTCCCTCAGCCGCTTCCTTTCGATCTGACTCTTTTTAAGCTCAGCCACCCCTTCCAGTCGGCTTTCGATCTTCTGGACATCGATGAGCGGATAGTTTAACCATTGCCTCAACGTCCTGCTTCCCATCAGGGTGATGGTTTCATCCAGGAGCCAGAAGAGAGACCCTCGCTTGCCCTGATCAAAAAGAGAGTGGGTCAGCTCCAAATTCCGCTTCGTCACCTCGTCGATGACCATAAAATCCTGCACCCGGTAAAAAGAAAGGGGCCGGATGTGAGAGAGGGGTCTCTTCTGGTTCGTTTCGGCATAGTGAAGCACCAGGGCCACGGCCTGGGCGGCGATGGGTGCTCTCTGCGCGATCAGATCCCGCTCCTCCGCCGTGAATGAAGAGAGGACGTCGGATCCCGGCGGTTCGAGATAGGTGACCAGACCATTCTCAAAGTTTTTCTTGAATCCCTCAAAGCAGGGATGTTCCTGAAATCTCTTGAAGGATAGGATTTCTTTAGGTTCGTTACGAAGGGCTTCGCTCAGAAAGGGCTCCAGTCCCGAGATTTGACAGGCCTTGAGTTCTCCCGTGGAAATGTCGAGAAAGGCCAGCCCGAAAACCTCTCCTTCCGCATCGAACCCCATCAGGTAATTGTTCTCTCCGGTCCCAAGTTGAATCGAGTCGGTGACCAGACCGGGAGTAAAAACTCTGACCACTTCTCGCTTGACGATTCCCTTCGCAAATTTCGGGTCTTCGACCTGATCACAGAGGGCAACCTTGTAGCCCTTCTGTAGGAGCTTGGAAATGTAGGTCTCGGCCGCAAAATACGGCACCCCGCACAGCGGGACGCTGTCTTTTTGACCCTTATCCCTTGAGGTCAATGCAATATCCAACTCCCGCGATCCGACGCGAGCATCCTCAAAGAACATCTCGTAGAAATCCCCCATCCGGAAGAATAGAATGGAATCCGGATATTGACTCTTAATCTGGAGATACTGTTGGATCATAGGAGTCAGAGGTTTTGTCGCCATTTCGAAAATAATTTAACAGAATCCAGTGGGGTTGTAAAATGGAAAACCTTGAAATGCGGGATGACTGTGTTGTAATCACGAGAAAGGGAACACTGGGATGGGCCAGACGGCCGGACTCCTCAGCATTAGAATGCGGTCTTTTAGAGTCATGGTTAATCAACCCCTGTTTCGTATGAAATCTATTTATGGGCTTGTAGCCCGGTAGCTGGACGTTAAGAGGTGTCCGCTCTAAAGCTTCGTTACCCGACCGCCTGTCCCATCTTACGAGGAAAGAGGTTTTACGTAACTGCGACAAAGTTCCGTGGAGCTGGGTAGGGAACGGTTTGAAACCGTTCCGTAAAGGAGTTCGGAGCGATAAGGATAGAGTTCTTGTTTTGAGTTTTGAGTTTTGAGTTTTGAGTTTTGAGTTTTGAGTTTTGAGTTTTGAGTTTTGAGACGCTGGTTGCTCTGCGCTTTGCGCCTTACGGAAACAGGGGCACGACTTCAAGGCCCATGGTCTCGGGATAGCCCAGCATGATATTCATATTCTGGACGGCTTCGCCCGAGGCCCCTTTGACCAAATTATCGATCGCCGTAACGATCACGGCCCGGGCGTCTGAATCACTGACCATCACACCGATATCACACAGATTGGATCCCCTGACCTCCTTCGTGTTCGGGAGTTTTCCTCTGGGATGAACTCGAACGAAAGGCTCCTCCCGGTAAGCCTCCTGGAATACATTGAGAAGCTCTTCCGTCTTCACCTTTTTCGTCAGGCGCACATAGAGCGTGGACAGGATTCCCCGGTCCATCGGAATGAGATGGGGAACGAAGGTGACGTTGATCTCTTTTTGAGCCAGCTGGCTCAATTCCTGATCGATCTCTGGAGTGTGCCGGTGCGCGAAGATCTTATAGGCCCTGACGCCATCATTCACCTCGCAGAAGAGGGATTCCAGGACCACATCCCGGCCGGCGCCGCTGACGCCGGATTTGGAATCAACCACGATGTTCTCCAGAGAAATCATTCCCTTTTTGACCAGGGGGAGGAGCCCGAGCAAAGCTCCCGTGGGGTAGCACCCCGGGTTTCCGACGATCTTTGCCTTCCGAATCTTCTCCCGATGGAGCTCGGGCAAACCGTAAACAGACTCCGAGAGCAGGTCTCCACTCGTATGCGGTTGATACCACCTTTCATAGACGGCGGCATTTCGAAATCGAAAGTCTGCGCTCAGATCGACGATTCTTTTTCCCTGTCGATGAAAGAGCGGAACGACCTCCATGGCGGTCTTATGAGGGACGGCAGTGAAAATAAAGTCCGCCTTCTTTGAAAGAGTATCGACGTTCAGCTCCTCGCACTTCAGGGGGAGACGTTTCATCAAAGAAGGGAAAACCTGGTCAATCGGAGCTCCGGCATATTTCTGGGAGGTGAGCGCGGTCACCTCCACTTCAGGATGATGAAGGAGAAGGCGGAGAAGCTCCACCCCCGTGTATCCCGTCGCTCCGATGATGCCCACTTTTGTCTTCAATTCGTCTCCTCTTCTTATATGTTCGCTCGTTCGGAATGCGTCGCCCGATGTTCCCGACCAAAATTCGAAATACGAATATCAAAACCCGAAACCCAAGCTCAAAATTCAAAGCTCAAAATTTAGGAGTTTATCTGTTTGAAGCATTTGGGTTTGGAAATTCGTATTTGTTTAGGGTTTCGTGCTTCGAGTTTAGAATTTCGCTCAATTTTGAGTCAGAGAAAATTTCAGACCACCGAGGGTGAACGGTGACTCAGCACCCCTCCCCTAACAAAAAAGGGAGGTTCCACGACCTCCCTTTTTAAACCGAACCGATAGGGTCATGGGATTACCTCTTCGAGAACTGCGGTCTCCGCCTGGCTCCCCTTCTCCCGTACTTCTTCCGCTCTTTGACCCTGGAATCCCGTGTGAGAAACCCCGCCTTTTTCAGGACATCTTTGAATTCGGCATTGTACTGGAGCAGGGCTTTCGAAATTCCGTGGCGGATGGCAACGGATTGTCCGGAGATACCTCCCCCCTTCACATTTACCCGGATATCAAACTGGTTTCGAGTCCCGGTGAGCTCCAGGGGTTGCTGGCTGACCATTTCGCAGGTCTCTCTCCCGAAGTACTCCTTCACCGCTCTCTCGTTGACGACAAACTTTCCTTCCCCGGGTTCAAGCCAAACCCTGGCAATGGAGGTCTTTCTCTTGCCCGTCGCATAAATGGGTTCTGTCACTTTTTCTCGCTCCTTTAGAGGTTAATGTTAACAGGCTTCTGCGCCTCGTGGGGATGATTCGGGCCTGCGTAGATCTTCAGTTTTCGAAGCATCTGACGGCCCAGACTGTTCTTAGGAAGCATCCCCTTCACCGCGATCCGGATCACCTCGGTGGGCTTCTTCGCCAAGAGCTTTTCAGCAGTCGTTTGTCTAATCCCGCCCGGATAACCCGTATGGTGATAATAGATCTTGTCTTTCAGCTTCTTTCCGGTTAAGGTCACTTTCCCTGCATTGACCACGATCACGAAATCCCCTGTGTCCAGGTGTGGGGTATAGGTGGGCTTATTCTTCCCTTTCAATATTTTTGCCAATTCGGTCGACAGTCTTCCTAAGACCTTCCCCTCGGCGTTGACCACATACCATTTAGGGTCCAATTCTTCTTTTGTGGCTTGATACGTTTTCATTCCGTCACCTTCAAACTATTAAATTTAAGACAGTCATCTATTCGGTGTCAATAGGACGACGGTTTTCCCCCACCGCAGTCGGAAGAGAGGATACGCTCCCTCCCCGCTTCATTTCTTTCTTCTTGAGATGGTCTGTTCCCAGAAGAGGACAACCGGGCTCGCGATATAGACGGTAGAATAGGTTCCGGTAATCAATCCGACGATCAGGGCAATCGTAAAGTCATGGATCACATCTCCCGCGAAGAAGAAGAGGATCAAGACCACCATCATGACGGTACCGGTCGTCAGAATGGTTCTTCCGAGCGTTTCGTTGATGCTCACGTTGAAAACCGTCACCAGGTCTTCTTTCCTCATCTTCTTGACATTCTCTCTGACCCGGTCAAAAATGACGATCGTATCGTTGATTGAAAAGCCGATGATCGTCAGAATGACGGCCAAGACGTTCAAAGAAAATTCGATATTGAAGATGGAGATCGCGCCGTACGTGACCGCCACATCGTGAAACAGCGCAACAATGCCCCCCAGACCATAGGAAAATTCATGAAACCGGAATGCCACATAGATGAGGATGGCCACAAACGCCAAACCCACTGCCCACATGGCTTTCGTCTTCAGATCTTTTCCAACCTTCGGGCCCACCACTTCCAATCTCCGAATCTCCAGGGGAGCGTCTTTGAATTGTCCCTGAAGGGAGGTTTGGATCGATTTGGACATGGCTTCCAAATCGCTGGTGCTTTTTTCTACCCGGATGAGAAATTCATTCTCTCCTCCGAATCGTTGAACCACCGCATCCTTCAGGCCAATGGCCTCCGTCGCACTCCGGAGTTGGGAGACATCGACGGGTTTCGAGAACTTGACCTCAGCCACCAGTCCTCCCGCGAAGTCGACTCCGTATCTCAATCCTCCGTGGAGAAAGATGGAGCCAATGCTGATCAAAATGGCGATGGCTGAAATCCAGAGCGTGAATTTCTTCTTCCCGATAAAATCGAAACGGGTATCATGTGGGATCAATTCCATAAAAGTTTCGCGCCTCAAATCCCCTGCAACCCCTGTCCAGTCAGGGCAAGAAGGGAGGACTAAATGCTCAGTGTTTTGGCTCCCGGTCTCAGACTGACGAAATCGAAGATGACCCGGGTAATATACACCGCCGTGAAAATATTGGCCAAGATGCCGATACTCAACGTCACGGCAAATCCTTTCACCGGACCGGTTCCGAACTGATAGAGGATAATTCCTGAGATCAGGGTGGTTAAATTCGAATCGATGATCGCGGAGAAAGCCCGATGATAGCCCTGATCGATCGCCGCCCGAATGGTCTTTCCGAACCTCAGCTCCTCTTTAATCCTCTCGTGGATCAGAATATTGGCATCCACGGCCATTCCAACCGAGAGAACCAACCCGGCAATGCCCGGAAGGGTCAGGGTCGCGCGGAAGATCGCGAGAGCCGCCAGCGTGAGGACGACGTTGAGAACGAGGGCCACATCCGCAATCACCCCTGCAAACTTGTAGTAGACGATCATAAAAAGAACGACCGCAGCCGCGCTGATCAACGTGGAAACAATCCCTTTATGGATCGAATCCTGTCCGAGAGAGGGTCCCACAGTCCTTTGTTCGAGGATTTTAACGGGAGCGGGCAGCGCGCCCGATCTGAGGACGACGGCAAGATCGTTGGCATCCTCCGTCGTAAAACGGCCGGTGATCTGGGCCCTCCCGCCGGGGATTCTCTCCCGGATTTCGGGGGCCGAGTAAACATTATTGTCAAGAATGATGGCCAGCCTTTTCTTCACGTTTGCACCGGTAATCTGCTCAAAAAGTTTTGCCCCGACATCCGTAAACTCCATCGAGACATAGGGCTCATGAAATTGAGAATCGAGGGAGACCCGGGCGTCCTTTATAAATTCGCCGGTCATCAGGGTTTTCTCTTTGAGCAAGTAAGGAACCCTTCTCACGGCGCCTGTCTGCGGGTCCACCGATCTTTGGTAGAGGATCACATCTCCGGAGGGAACACTCCCTTTTAAGGCCTCGTCAATGTTTCCCTCGTCGTCGACCAGCTTGAATTCCAGCAAGGCCGTCTGGCCGATTAAATTGATCGCCCGCTGGGGATCCCGGATGCCCGGAAGTTGGACCAGAATCTCATCCTTCCCTTGAAGGGTAATCTCGGGTTCTGAAACTCCAAACTGATCGATTCGATTCCGGATGATCTCCAGCGCCTGATCAATGGCTCTCTTTCTGACAAAATCTGTTTCCCTGCTGTCGAGGACCAACTGGGTCTTCCATATCCCGCCCTCTCCTGAAGTCGGGAGCTCGCGCAGCATCGTAAACCGCTGACTCAGAAGATCATCGACTTTTTCTTTGGCCCCGGAGAACTCCAGAACGATGCGATCCGGCTTCTCCGCTTCCAATTTTCCGACCGGAATGCCCCGTTCCTTCAACTCATCCTTCAGATTATTCTTGATCTGTTCCACGTAGCTCTCAACCGCTTTATCCCCTTCTACGGTCAAGAGAAGATACATGCCTCCCTGAAGATCGAGACCTAGGTGGATCTTGTCTGTCGGGATGACCTTCATAAACCATGGAGGCAACTCAGAGGTGAACGTCGGCAAGAGAAGAAGAATGGCGAATACCGTGATGGCCGCATAGAGGATAATTTTCCACCTTAAGCTCTTTAACATCGAAAATCGCTCCTATTCTTCCGCCTGAACAAAATGAAACCAAGGGTGTCTGAACCCTTGGTAAGTACTTAACATATCCTATGCCATAAGATTTTGCAAGAAAAAATTACAAAAAGCAGGCAGTTCCACATCCTAAAGCTGAGGAGCCTGAGGATCTGCCCCGGCCGTATCTCCGCTCAAACTTACGTAAGGAAAAAGGCCCAGGGATGAGTCCCCTGGGCCTTCATGGATGATCCACACAGATAGGATTTACTTCACATCACTCCACTTCCCGTATTTCTCCCGCAAGATCCGGTGGAGAATCTTGCCCGTGGGAGTCATCGGCATCTCTTCATCCTTGATGAAGTCAACCGATTTGGGGATCTTATATCCTGCGATCTTCCCCCGGCAGTGTTCGACGAGTTCCTTCTCGGTCACCGTTTTCCCCGCATGGAGCGTGACGACGGCCTTCACCGACTCGCCCCATTTTTCGTGGGGAACTCCGATGACCGCCACATATTTGACGGCAGGATGGGATCCCAAAACATTCTCGATCTCTGAGGGGAAGACATTCTCACCCCCTGTGATGATCATATTCGCCTTTCGGTCCACCAGAACATAGTATCCATCCGGGTCCCGATAGGCCATGTCGCCCGCGGAGAACCATTCCCCCTGGAAGACCGACTTTGTTTTTTGGGGATCTTTCCAGTATTCCTTAAAGATGCCTGCGGTCCGTGAATAGAGCTCTCCGACCTGCCCATCCGGGACCTCCTTACCCTCTTCATCCAGGATTCTTATCCGATCGGACCCCCAGATCTCCCTTCCGATGGAACCCAACTTCTTGAATTGTTCTTCCGGCCTGAGAAGCGTGACAAGACCTGCTTCGGTTGAGCCATAGGCCTCCCAGAGCTCTGCGTTCTTGAAATACTCCATGATGGCCGCTTTGGTGTCTTTCCGGGCGGGCGCGGAGGAGATCAGGAGCTGTCGGATCGAGCTCACGTCGATCTTCATTTTAACATCGTCCGGGAGGGCCAGCATCATGATGTAGTGCGTGGGGACGAGCGAGGTGAAAGTAATTTTCTCCTTTTCAATCGTCTTCAATAAGTCCACCGGGTCAAAGCTGACCATATTGTAGACGAAAACCCTTCCGCTTGCGTAGGTATAGGCGAATGAATAAAAGATCGAGTTGATATGGCACATGGGCATGACGAGCATCACGCAATCGTCCGGCCGAATACCCATACAGAGATCGCTCAACAGGTACTGGCCGAGGTTCCCCTCGTGGGTTCGAACGACTCCCTTGGGTTTGCCGGTGGTTCCCGAGGTGTACATGAGGTTCCACGGATCATCCGCATCGACGATCACATCCGGCTCCGCGGGGGACCCTTTGGCAATGATCGATTCGTAGTGTTCGTAACCTTCCGGCGCTTTCTCATCTCCCCAAAATACGAAATTCGCCTTCGGGACGGTGGAAAGTTTATTCCGAATGGAATTGGCCACCTGAACAAAATCCTTTGCCACAAAAAACGCCTTGCACTCGGAATGGTTGATCACATACTCCATCTCGGGCGGCGCCAGCCGGAACATAATCGGAACTGTGATCTGTCCTCCCTTGGCGGCCGCCGCGTAGATTTCCATCCACTCGACGCAGTTGTAAGCGAGTATGGCAAAGCGATCTCCTTTCTTCACCCCCATCTTCGTCAAAGCATTGGAAAGCCGGCAGCTCCTGTCGTTCCATTCTTTGAAGGTCATCTTACGAAATTTATCGCCCGCGCCCGGCTTGTCAGGGTACTGCATGGCCATCATCTTGAGAACTGTCCCAGCGGTCATCCACTTGCTAATTGTCATAGAACCACCCCTTTCTTAATCCCGACCGATCTGCCTGGAGCCAGGAGATGGGGGATTGTTTGTTTATTCTTGATGGCTTGTGATTTTTTTCCTTTTCATTATCATTATGCTGAAACTTTGTCAAGAAAAAGTGTTCTTCGCAAGTTCTTTTTCCGTGACAAGCATGGAATTCCCCTCCCCTCTCGTGGAATCATTAATAAGGAGCAAATAGGAGATACGTCCGGGATGCGCACTCAGCCTCCTCAGCTTTGCCAAGAAGCTGGCTTTTCGTTAATGATGACAACAGCCTTCCCTAAACTTGTCTTTCCTCACCTTCTCAACTTCCGACCGGGTTGCGGGTGGCGAAAGATAGGAGGTAAAGGTGCCTTTCAAAAATAACTTGTCATTATTTTTTTTTTGATGTATATAGCCATAAAAATGCGGAAAGGGGGAATTGTCACAATGGAAATTGAAGGGTATGTTTTCCCGGACGATTTATATTACCACAAAGAGCATTTTTGGGCGAAGGTTGTGGGTAATACAGTGGTCATGGGCACCAATGACTTTGCTCAAAAACTGGCCGGTCAGATCGTTTATGTTGAACTTCCCTCTCGAGGTAAGGTGCTTGAGCAGGGCAAACCTTGTGGCTCCATGGAGTCAGGAAAGTGGGTGGGAAGGATTTATGCTCCTATCTCTGGAAAAGTCGAAGCCATAAATGAAGCACTCGAAGATACCCCTGAACTGATCAACGAAAGCCCCTACGAAAAAGGATGGATATGCAAAATTGCACCTTCGAACCTTCAGGAAGAGCTCAAGAATCTGTTGAACGGAAACAGCCTCGTCGAGTTTATAAAGTCTGAAATCAATCGCGTCAAGAAGCTAGAAAAATAGTAAAATTTGTTGCAAAATTAGTGCGTCGTCATAAGCTTGTCGGTTAGTGAAATAATGCGCAAGTTTTTTTTTGAATGGAGTGTTAAGCATTCTTTAAAGATCTCGGAGTGGAGGCGATGAAGAAAAAGAGTGGTGGGTTGGGGAGGAGAGGAAAAGAGCAAAAAAAGATGGCCCTGGATCGGAGGACATTTCTTAAACTCTCCGCTCTGACGGGAGCAG
>Ga0335070_10003934_pt1 | contig 17322 bp, 12 predicted proteins | sample Lox_Sample_13_FD_206722 | JGI IMG/M metagenome (GOLD analysis project Ga0335070, IMG submission 206722) | Soil microbial communities from Loxahatchee National Wildlife Refuge, Florida, United States - Lox_Sample_1.3 | ecosystem: Environmental > Terrestrial > Soil > Wetlands | place: USA...
GGATCAAGCGCACGCCGCATCGGCAGTCATTGCTGACGCAGTCACCGTGCTCTCCAACAATTGGTCCGATCTAGGAAGCACAATGAACAATGGTCCCACGCAGGCTCAGAACTTCCGGCCGGCACAGGACACTTACTATCGGGTTGCCATCGCTGGCGGGAAGAATATGAATTTCCCCTTCCCCAACTGGGAGAACAACACCGACTATGGCTTCGGCACCGACGGAGGCGTCCACAACTTCCTCCGCTTCCTGGAAGACTGGCAGACCCCCGGGGCAACGCTCAATTATGAGGGTTCGTTGGTGAGCATGTACTATGCGACGTATGCAACAGGACTGTTCAAGTGCTGTACATACTCCGTGTATCAGCCCCCGACACGTAACTATATCTTCGATCCCAATTTCGCCACGCCGCAGGGACTGCCGCCGGGAACTCCGATGTTCCGCGACGTGGACAGCTTGACTTACCGCCAGTATCTCGATCCTCGTACGTATTAAGCAGCATCGAGGGCCCCGGACCAGTGTTGGTCCGGGGCTTTTCTTTTTGCCACTGTGCGTCCCTTTTGCATTTTCCACCGGCCAATCCCGCACCGAGTTTGCCAGCAGCCCCATTTCTTCCCGTATGATGTCCGCCAGACGCTTCGGAGGACACCTTGGCCCAAATCACGGCAATTTTCTGGGATGTCGGTGGCGTGCTCGCCACCAACGCCTGGGACCGCAAGCAACGCGAGAAGGCGCTCGCGCAATATGGTTTGGATGCATTGGAATTTCAAGACCGCCACGAGATGCTGGTGTCTTCCCTGGAGCGCGGCAAGATCGGCTTCGACGAGTATCTCGACCACACCATCTTCTACCGCGCCCGGCCGTTCACCCGCGAAGCCTTCAAGGATTTTGTCTACTCCCTTTCGCAGCCGAATGCTGACGCTCTCCAGCTCGCCCGCGATCTGGCCGGAACCGGCAAGTATGTTATGGCCACCATCAACAACGAGTCGCTGGACCTCAATCTCTACCGCATTCAGGCCTTTGGGCTGCGTGAAATCTTCGGCCTGTTTCTGAGTTCCTGCTACGTGGGATTGCGGAAGCCGGAGGAAGGGATCTATCGCCTGGCACTGGACGTTACCCAGAAAGCACCCGAGGAGTGCTGCTTCATCGACGATCGTGCGCTCAACCTGGAGTCCGCCCGGCGTTTAACCATTAATACGATACAGATGCAGAGTGTCGAGCAGCTCCGCAGTCAGCTGCAGGCGCTGGGAGTGTCGGTGTGAATGCGTCTGGTGCTACGGTCCCTTGCGGGGGGCGCGAATCGAAACGCCTGCGCCGTGGGATGCAGTCTTCGCGCCTTCGGACTCCGCGCCGCCGACCAGGCTCAGATCGGTAAGCCAGCAATCGGAGAGAATTTTCCAGTCTCCGCCGTTCTGGCGTGCAAGCACCATCAGGTATTTCCCGCGTTCTTCCCTGCGTTTGCCGCTCAAGGTCGGAACTAGCATCTTGCAACGGCCAGCTTCGTAGGCGACCTCCCCAAACGTTTCTACGCGGGTTGTTTCGAACTCGACCTCCCCAAATCCGGAGTCGAGTACGCTGAAGAAATACTCGCGAATCGCAGCAGTGCCGCGCACGGCGGGCACATTGGGCCGCATGACCAGAGCGTCCGCGGCATACAGATCCACCAGGTCATCAAGTTGCTTGGTGTTGCACGCCTGAATCCAGTCCTTGCTGACTTGTCGAATCGCTGCTTCGGCGCGGCTCAACGACTGGCCGCTCGAAGGAGTGCGCGCTCGAGACGCTTCCCGCGGCGCGGTGGTGCGAATCTCTGCGGCTGGCGGGGCAGCAACCCCTTCCGTAGAGGAAAAGTAATGGTGATGGTAGTGATGGTGATAGTGATGCTCGCCGGGCGCGTTCTCCGGGGATGCGTGGACTGCTTTGTGGGAAGCGTGAGGCGCTTCCGCTCGAGCGCCAGCGAGCCGCACACCGCAAGTGGAACAGAACTTGTTTCCCTCGCGATTCTGACTCCCGCAAGCCTGGCACAAACGTGATCCGGAGTGCTCGGCGTGGGTTTCGACACTCTCCGCCGCTGCCTCGGCGTCGGCTTCAAACGCCAGCCGCTGCACGGCCTGAAAAGCTGCCGCGACCGCTTCCTCCCCAGGCTTGGGACGCCGCACGTCATAGCTCAAACGAGTGAGGAATTGGTCGACCGATGGATCCTGCACTATGTCTCCCTCGCCACTGAGATGCTCTTTCCGGTGTTTTCGCTCTTCGTCCACAGCGCCATCCGCCAGCGCTCATTGTAGTCGAAAGGATTGGCTATCGACTGGAAAACTCGATCTTGGCTTCGGACTCGGTGGGCATTCCATTACACATGGCAGGACGGTAACGCCAGGAGCGCACCGTGCCCAGCACGGCGCGGTCTTCGGATGCGCCGGCACTTTCCAGGATAAAAGGGCTGTGTACTTTTCCATCGGTTCCGATGATGAAGCTGACCGAGATCCGGCTGCCTAGGTTCCTTTTGTCCCACAGCGGATCGGGCGTTGCCAGTGCCTGTGGCAGTCGCGTTGCTTCGCAACCCACGCGGGAACTGGTGTGGGGAATCGAGGCAAACTGCGAGGCACGCGCAGCCGATCCCCAATTGTTGTGCTCCCGGACGTCCTGAGACAGCTTCAAGCTGGTAGCACGCAGACCGGTTACAGTCGTCGAAGCTATGCACGTGGTTGATGTTGTCACCATCAAGATTGCGGGCAATAGTCTGCGCAGTGGCATATGTCGCGGTGCCGCTTCCTGCGAGTGGTTCTGCAGGACTCGGTCCTTGCTTGCTGTGAGGGCAAGTCCTGTTCCAGTCCCCGTTGCTCATAACTCAATGATTTGACGGTCGCTTCCGGCCGCCCCCGATGGCCTGCAGCCGGGCCCGGTGAAAAAACTTGCAGATCGTTGGCAGGCCGCCGGGACTGCGCTTGCGCTCCCGCCATGTTTGGGCGAACATGCGTGCGTGAGCTAGATCACATTCTGCTATGAGCCCTTTGACCGACAATTCCCGGTGAAGGGTGCGGCGGGAAGCCAGGCCAGAGCGTGCTCCCGAGGAGGAACGACCCATGTTTGAGCAAGAAATTGAAATGGAAAAGCGGCAGGGCTCCGTCGTACCTTTGCTGCTCATCGTTGGACTTATCGTAGCCATTGTGGGCGTCGCCGGATACTTTCTGATGCAGAATCGCAGGGTGCTCAGCAACGAGGAAGCCAGCGCCGTCGCGGCTGCGGTTCTGAAGGCACAGGGTCCTGCCACGGTCAGATTTCACACCGGTTTGCTGGGATCGAGCGTGAATGACAATCCCAGCGGTCCCCAGTACCGCTTGCTGGAGAAAGCCGGCCTCGTGACTCTAGGCAAGATGAAAGACTGGAAGACCCCCATTGCGCTGACGCCGAAGGGTGAAGCGCTGTTAAAGGAGATTCCGGGAGTGAGCCAAACCACGGAAAAGGACGGCACCAAGCTTTACGTGGTTCCGCTGGCCGACCGCAAGTTTGTCGGCGTTTCCAAGGTGACCATGCTCTCTCCGGAACGGGCTGTGATCGACTTCACCTGGACTTGGAATCCGAACCAATTGGGTGACTTGTTCGACGCTTCTGGAGCAGCCGTGAAAACGTTCAATACGTGGGACCGCGGAGCGCTGATCCAGAAGTACGGTGCCAACTTCTACCACGGCGAGCCCACGAAGGTCGCAATTGCCGTTATGAAGACGGACAAAGGTTGGCAGATCGCTCCCGAGTAATTTCGGGAGGCTGGATTCGAAAGTGCCCCGCCCGGCTTTGCAGGGCGGGGATGTTTTTTAGTGGGACGCTGTCTTCCCCTGCAAATCCGCATACAGCACGTCGGCGATGCGTTCGCCGGCGTGCCCGTCCCACAGCGGTGGCACGCTTCCCTTTTTTGCCTGCCCCTCGAGTATTTTGGCGAGTTCCAGCTGGAGCTCGCGCCCGTCCCGTCCCACAAGGGTGTTGGTGCCTAACGACACCGTAATAGGACGCTCTGTGTTATCTCTCACCGTGAGGCAGGGGACGCCGAGGAACGTCGTCTCTTCCTGAATGCCGCCGGAATCCGTGATGACTACGGCGGCCCGTCGTTGCATGGCCAAAAATTCCACGTACGGCATGGGATCGTATAGGCGCAACTGGCCTACGTTCAGACCGAACTCGGCAATGCGCTGGCGCGTCCGGGGATGTGTGGGGAAAACTACGGCCAGATCGCGGCTCACTTCCAATAGAGAAGTCAGGATCGTCTTGAGGGTTTTGCTGTCATCAACGTTAGAGGGGCGATGCAGAGTCACAAGCGCAAATCTTTCCGGGAAACCGTCCAAGCTGCTTTGCCGGGCAACAGGCAGGAGTTGCACAAGAGAATCGATCATCACATTGCCGACTCGATGAATTTTCTCTGGGGCCACGCCTTCGCGTTGGAGATTCAGATCGCCGTCCTCGGAAGGAGTAAACAGAAGGTCCGCCAGTTGGTCCGTCACTAGCCGGTTGATCTCCTCCGGCATGCTGCGATCGAACGAGCGAAGTCCGGCCTCGACGTGTCCCACTTTGAGCCGTTCTTTTGCGCACACCAGGGCCGCAGCGGCGGTAGAGTTCACGTCCCCGTAAACCAAGACCGCATCAGGTTTGCGTTCATGCAGAACCGGTTCGAAACGGCTCATGATCTCTGCCGTCTGTCTGGAGTGTGTTCCGGAACCGACGCCCAGATTCACGTCCGGCGGGGGAATCCTGAGCTGCTGGAAAAACACGTCGGACATGTTGGCGTCGTAGTGCTGGCCGGTATGCACGATGGTTTGTCGCGTGCCCTCGAGTTTTTCCAAAGCATGCAAAACTGGCGCCAGCTTCATGAAATTCGGGCGCGCACCCACGACGTGACAGATATGCATCATCTCTTATGAGTTTGCCGGGCGGGACATTCGACCGAATAAGACGGACCTGTCGTCCCGAATTGGAAACTTCGCGAACATTCTCGCACAGTGGGGTCGTGATGTGATTAGCGTCGTCGACGCCGTTCTGGCTGTGTTGGACTGCGTCAGTGATGCATCGCACCCAGAAGTACGACTGACTTGGGCGTGTCCTTCCGCCTGGTAGGTGCTGACCTTTAGAGACCTGTCCTGCAGCAGGTACCCCGGGCAAAACTGGTGGAGCCGAAGGTACTTGGCCTCCCCGCAATAGAGCGAAGACCGAGCGGCCGCGGTGAAGTAAATCCCCCGCCGTGCTTACGCGAAGCACGGCCAAAAATCGAGGTCTCCAGTGGACGATCTCCGCTCGCGTTTCATCGCTCTCATTGTCATATTCTTTGTTCTGTATCCATTGTTCGGCTGCCAAGGGTTGTTAGCTGATCCGCGATATATTTCCACCAGTCAGAATCTCATTCCCCGTACTTCGAATCTGAATTGGGGAACCGTCTTCGTCGGCGCGCCCGCGACACTCAGCGACACCATCTACAATCCTACGCGCCAGAATGTCACCATCTCCCAGGCCACGGTGACTGGCGGAGATTTTCAGATCACGGGGCCAGCACTTCCGGTGACGATCGCGCCCGGCCGTAGCGCGTTGCTCACCGTCTCCTATGCGCCAAAGGCCACAGGTAGGAGCACCGCAACCCTTGTGATCTCCTCGACGGCGCCGAATCCGTCTACGACGATTTCGTTGCTGGGGACAGCGGTGGCGCCGGGGCAGCTTTCCGTCAACCCATCGGCGGTTAGCTTCGGTAGCGTCAAAGTTGGCACCAGCCAAAATGTGAGTGCGACGTTCACCAATTCCGGCGGATCCAACCTCACGATTTCGCAGGCAACAGTGAGCAGTACGGACTTTACCTTGAACGGTTGCAGCCTCCCGCTCACCTTGGCCCCGAACCAGAGTAAGGCCGTCAGTTTCACCTTCGCGCCAAAACAGAGCGGCACTCGAATTGGCACCGTCTCCATTGCCGGAACTGCTTCTCTCTGGTCGACGCCGCATTTCACGCGACCCGGAGGTACCAGCTCGCAGAATATCGCCGTTAGTGTCCCCTTGAACGGAACAGGCACCATGGCGGGCCAGTTGGTCGCAACTCCCGGCAGCCTGAATTTCGGTAGCGTACAAGCCGGAAAGTCTCAGACACTATCCGGGACGCTGACCAATTCCGGCGGGTCCAGTGTGACCATTGCGCAAGCGTCGGTGACGGGCGCCGGATACAACGTAAGCGGCCTCAGTCTGCCACTGACACTGGCGGCAGGCCAAAGCGCCGGCTTCACGGCCACATTTGCTCCGCAGTCGGTGGGTACCGTTGCCGGCGACCTTGCCATTGTGAGCACAGCTTCCAATCCGTCCCTGGACGTTCCACTTTCCGGGGCGGGCATCGCATCCGGCGTGCTCACCGTCTCGCCGGCGAACCTCGCGTTTGGCAGCGTGCAGGTCGGCAGCAATCAGAAACTGTCGGCGACCCTCAGCAATACCGGTGGATCGAACGTCACCGTCACGCAGGCGACGGCCACTGGAACGGGATTCAGCGTTAGCGGCATGACGATGCCAATGACCTTGGCGTCGGGCCAGAGTGCCAGCCTGATGGTCACTTTTGCACCGCAGACCTCGGGCGCCGTCACCGGAAACCTTAGCATCGGCTCAGATGCGACCAATGCCACCGCCAGCTTGCCCCTCAGCGGTACTGGCATTGCAGCAGGTTCGCTGAGTGCGAATCCCGCCAGCCTGATTTTTGGCAATGTGCAGACGGGAAGCAGTCAATCCTTGTCCGGAACGTTGACCAACTCGGGCGGGTCAAGTGTCACAATTACGCAAGCTTCGGCAACTGGAACAGGCTTCACTCTTAGTGGACTCAGCCTGCCGGTAACCCTGGCTCCGGGTCAGAACACCAGCTTCAGTGTCAAATTCGCGCCGCAATCGGCGGGCAGCGCCAGTGGCAGCGTCTCCATCACCAGCGACGCCCCGTCCCTCAGCATTCCGCTGTCGGGAACAGGTGTAACCCCGGGCGCGCTCACTGCTAACCCTGCTAGCCTGAGCTTCGGCAACGTGCAGACCGGCAACAGCCAATCCCTGTCTGGAACATTGACCAACTCGGGTGGGTCCAGCGTCACGATCACACAGGCCTCGGCCACGGGAACGGGCTTCACCCTCAGCGGGCTCAATCTGCCGATCACTCTGGCGGCGGGCCAAAGCGCGAGCTTTAGCGTGAAATTTGCTCCGCAGTCGGGGGGCAGCGCCAGTGGCAGCGTTTCCATCACCAGCGACGCTCCTGCTCTCAGTATTCCTCTGTCGGGAACCGGCGTAACCCCGGGCGCGCTGGCGGCGAACCCCACCAGCCTGAGCTTCGGAAGCGTGCAGACCGGCAGCAGTCAGGTACTCTCTGGCACGTTGACCAACTCTGGCGGCGCCGCAGTCACCATCACCCAAGCTTCGGCCGCCGGCACCGGCTTCACTCTCAGCGGAATCACCGTGCCCGTGACCGTAGCTGCCGGGCAGAGCACATCTTTCAACGTGACCTTCGCGCCGCAATCCAGCGGCAGCGTGACCGGGAGCGTGTCGATCACCAGCAACGCGCCGAATCCGACGCTGAGCATTCCGCTCTCCGGCACAGGGGTGACACCAGGCGCAATCGCGGCCACGCCCTCGAGCGTGAACTTCGGCAGCGTTCAGGTAGGTAACAGCAATCTGCAATCAGAAACAGTGAAAAACTCCGGCGGCTCAAGCGTGACGATTTCTCAGGCCACGGTCTCGAACTCGGCGTTTACCATCAGCGGGCTGAGTCTCCCGCTCACACTGACGCCAAACCAGAGTTTCACCTTCGGTTTGACCTTCACGCCGCAAACCAGCGGAAACGCCAGCGGGAACCTAGTCTTGACCTCCAATGCGCCAGTGGCAAACCTGACCGTGTCCCTGTCGGGAGTAGGAACTTCGCCCGGCCAGTTGACGATCACGCCAGCCAGTCTCAATTTCGGCAGCGTGACCGTCGGCACCAATCAAAGTCTTACGGCTACGCTTAGCGCGACTGGATCCAGCGTGTCAGTCTCTTCTGGCAGCGTGACCTCGTCAGACTTCACGGTGAGCGGGATGTCGTTCCCCACAACGATTGCGGCGGGACAAAGCAAGACCTTCAGTGTTGTCTTTACGCCTCAGTCTGCCGGCTCGGCCTCGGCCACACTTTCGTTTGCGAGTAATGCCGCGAATACGCCGACGGTGGAATCGCTAACTGGGAGTGGCGTTGCCGCCCCGCAGCACAGCGTGACCCTGTCGTGGAACGCCAGCACTTCCGCAGTCGCAGGTTACAACGTGTATCGAGGTTCTGTGACCGGAGGTCCGTACAGCAAAATTAACTCCTCGCTGGACGTCAGCACCAGCTACGTGGATGATTCGGTGCAAAGCGGCCAGGCGTACTTTTACGTGACCACCGCTGTTGACTCCAAAGGTGCGGAAAGCGTGTTCTCGAACGAAGTGCGCGCCGCGATCCCGACGCCATGAACAACAGCTCGGGCCCGAGGGGACGTCAAAACCCGCCTCGGGCCCGGCTTTTCCATCGGTTGGCGATTTGCATGTCACGCGCGCTCTAAGGACCCAGGAACTGAGAGGTATGCAAACCATCGGGTAATGGAATTGCCCCACTGAGACCTTCTTGCGAAAGCAGAAAAAGCCAAGAATGGCAGCATGCACACCTTCCCCCAGCGTGCTAACGTACTCTTCTTCCTTGCGGTTCTGGTTACTGTTATTGGGTTGTCTGGGCTAAGCGCAGGGCAGTCTCTTTCTTGCTCTCCGTGCACTTTATCTTTCGGGAATGTCAGCGTCGGCCAGAGCAAAACCCTTGCCTTGAACCTTCACAACGCGGGCCGGACCACGGTCACGATTTCGCGCGTCACCTCGAGCAAGGCCGAATACAAGATCGGCAATCTGAATTTGCCGGTCACGGTGGGTGCCGGACAGAACATCTCCGTTCAGGTCCAGTTCACGCCCGTAGCGAGGGGCTCCGACACTGGTTACCTTGCTGTGAGTTCCACTGCCAGAAACAGACTGACCTACGTGAGTCTGAGCGGGACCGGCATATCACCGACTCCAAGCACGGGCTCGCTCTCGGCGAGTCCGACCAATTTGGCCTTCGGGAATGTGTCGGTCGGCAGCAACAAGCTGCTTGCTCTGAGCTTCCGGAATTCCGGTTCTGCTGCTGTCACCATCTCGAAGATCAACTCGAGCCTTTCCGCCTATAGCATTGCCAATCTGCAACTGCCGGCTACGGTGCCTGCGGGCGGCAGTGTGCAAGCGTCGGTGAGGTTCTCGCCGACCACGCAAGCTCTCATTCGCGGATACCTGATAGTTAGCTCCAATGCCCGGAACTCGACCATGTACGTCGTGGTGAGTGGAACGGGTACATCATCGGGCGGAACGAGCACGAGTGCTTCGCTCGTCGCCAATCCCACCAGTCTCAGTTTCGGCAACGTGCAAGTTGGTGCCAGCAAGAGCATGAGCGCCAGCTTGCAGAATAACGGATCGTCCGGCCTCACGATTTCTCAGGCCACGGTAAGTGGCACTGGTTTCGGCTTCGGGACCACTGCTCTCAGCTTGCCCATGACTCTAGCTGCAGGCCAGAGCGTTACCTTCACGGTGAGTTTCACGCCGAGGGCGAGTGGCGCCAGTGCCGGAACTGTCACGGTAGTTTCGACGGCGCTGCAGGTTGCCATTTCACTCTCCGGAAGCGGGATGGCAGCAGGACAACTGGCGGTATCTCCAGCAACAATGAGCTTTGGCAATGTAGTAGTCGGTTCCAGCAAGAGTCTCACCGGAACGATTAGCGCTTCCGGTTCCAGCGTGGTAATCTCATCGGCCGGCACAAACAGCGCCGAGTTTGCCATGAGCGGCCTCACATTGCCGCTGACATTGGCGGCCGGGCAAAGCACGTCTTTCACTCTGGCGTTCAAGCCCGCCTCGAGCGGCACTGCTTCGGCGGTAGCATCTTTCGTCAGCAATGCCGCCAACAGCCCGGCCACTGAGGCTTTGACCGGAACCGGCGCGGTCTCCGCGCCAGTGACGCAGCACAGTGTAAATCTTTCCTGGACAGAGAGTAGTTCTGGCGTCGCGGGGTTCAACGTTTATCGCGGCACGCAATCCGGAGGCCCTTACAGCAAGCTCAATTCGGCCTTGGACACAGCCACGGCTTACTCGGACGCTACGGTGGTTTCCGGGCAGACGTACTATTACGTAGTAACTTCAGTGGGCTCAACGGGTACGGAGAGTGGCTATTCCAACGAGGCGGTGGCGCCTGTCCCTTAGCGCATCGTTTTTGGGCTGAAAAAGGGGAGTTACGTCCGTTTTTTTCACATGTTGATGGCACGGGAGTTGCGGGTTAAGTTCTAGGAGTCCAGTAAACCGAGAAGTACTTGTCTGTGGAAGGCGGCGTGGAATCAGGCGAATTTCACGTCGCAGAGAGGACGTCTCTGGGCCGACAGGGCGGTTTCACAGGCACTGGAACATGTCCTATCTCCTGGTAACAGTTACGTAGGTAGTGGGACCAATCTCATAAGGGACCCTGCATTTTGGGACTCTGGTCGGCCGCGAAGTTGCTTTTCATAATGTCCGTAGAGGGCCATCGAATGTTCCCCCGATACTCGGTGTTGCCGTTACTTTTAGCCGTCGCTGTACTCATAAGCTGTGCGGGTGGTACCGGGATTTCCAGCAATTCTTCCGCCCCGACTGCAAGCCTTAACGCAAGTTCGACGAGTGTGAACTTTGGCAACGTCTCTGTGGGCAGCAGCAAAACTGTTACTCTTACGCTCAATAACTCGTCGAGCAGCGATGTCGGCGTCGTGATTTCGAGCCTGACGGTGTCCGGCAGCGGGTTCAGCATCGTTTCACCGCCGACACTTCCAGCAGTCGTGAGCCCCGGCAGCTCCGTTACTTTGAGCCTGCGATTTGCGCCAACGTCTGCGGCCGCCGCGAGCGGCACGTTGACTGTCGCGTCCGACGCTTCCGACCCCTCCGTCAGCGTTGCGTTGTCCGGTACCGGCACCGCAACCACGGTTGGGCTGACGGTCTCGCCTCCAACGCTGAGTTTTGGCAGCGTCAACCTTGGAAGCAGCAAAACGATGAACGGAACCCTGACGGCGAGTGGGTCAAGCGTGACGGTTTCGTCCGCCAACTGGAACGGTCAGGGCTACGCGGTAAGCGGTATCTCCTTCCCCACGACGATCGCGGCTGGCGGCACCAAATCCTTCTCCGTCACTTTTGCTCCGCAGGTCGCGGGAAGCACTCCGGGCAGCGTTTCGTTTGTCAGCAACGCTCCGAACTCTCCAACCAATGAGACCTTCTCTGGAACAGGCACGCAGGCGGGGCAGCACAGCGTCACGCTGTCTTGGACGGCCAGCACCTCCTCGGTGGCAGGTTACAACCTCTACCGAGGCACCGTCTCGGGTGGACCGTACAACAAGCTGAACTCCTCTCCGCAGCCGGGAACCAGCTACACGGATGCCACCGTGGTTTCCGGAACCACGTACTTCTATGTAGCGACTGCAGTGGATTCCAGCGGGAACGAGAGCGCCTTCTCAAACCAGGTGGGAGTGCCTGTCCCATAAGCTGCGGGTGCCAGCCATGCAGCCGTGCACACCGAGGGCTGGTGTGTCTTTCCGAAACGCTCGAGAAACTCGACGAAGACTTGTCGTCGAGAACGGTGGACTAGCCGGGCTGGATCAGCTAGGTAGGAAGAGTGAAACCGGATAGGGGAGGGCTGGGGAAGGCCTGCCAAACCACGTGCCCGCCTAAGACGTTGAGAGCCTCAGGGTCGCGTCCTCAGGAGAAGGATGTTTCTCCCCTCGCTGCAGCAACCGCAGGAATAACAACAGGATTGCCAGCGCCAACGAGAAGAAAACGATTCCGCCACCGTGATGCAACTTTCCCGTCAAAAAGCCGGGGTCTACTCGGGTGCCCAGCATCGCCAAGGTGAAGATCCGCACGCCGTTCTTCAGGACTGACAAAGGAACAGCGATAAGGAAGATGACCGCCTGACGCCAGACAGCGCGAAGGTAAAGATGCCCGAGCACCATGCTGGTGAGCAGCAATGTGAGGCTCGATCGTATGCTGCTGCACTCCTTGGCGATCTCAAGCGTCAGACCGGGAATGGAGAGCACGACTCCATCCTGGAGCACCGGAACACCGACAGAAGAAAAAAGCCCGTGGGCGCACGCTGCCGAGCCTTGCTGCAAGGCTGTGATGGCTTTCCCCAAGACGAGTTGAGGAAACGGAACCAGCCAAAACAAGAAACAGAGAGGAAACAAGAACAAGCGCAATGTCCTGGCCCCATAACAGAGGACGAATGCCCCAATCCACCAGGTCACCAGCGCGAACATTCGCAAGGCAAGCTGGACGTCAACGGCAACGCGCATCCCTACGGAGAGAATCCAGATCGCCACGGCGACTGCCAATAAGACTAGACCGGCTGGACTCGTCTGCCTCTTTGGCTTTACCGATTTCCACTGCAACCAAAGGAATGCAGCACTGATGGGAATAACCAGGAGTAAATGCGTGTATTCCTGATTCTGAACCGCTAGGGACGCGACACTCGCTACAGAACGCCACAAGACGACGACCGGCAGCGCTGCAATCACGGCGCAAACAGCGTATCGCGGTAACTTGTTCACCGATCTGTCCCGGTCCGCTTGTCAGGTTCGAACCGCATAGCGCTCGGCGGCTTGAGGGGCCTCAGGCTGGCGATGAATTCAGGATAGCCCAGATCTGCCTTGGGCGGCTTGCCCACGCGGGCGATTGGTTTGGCGGGGTTTCCCTGAACCAGAGTGTGGGGAGGAACGGAATTGGTGACAACACTGCCAGCAGCGACCACCGCGCCGCGACCGATCGTAACATTGGGCAGCACAATCGCGCCCGGCCCCAGAAACACATCTTCCTCGAGAACGACCGGTTTCTGGAAATCCCAAAAGTGGGCAATGATCGTGCTGCGAATTCCGACGGTTGCACCTTCCTTAATGGTCACCATGTCGGGGTGAGCGGTCTCAATGATTGCGTCGTAGCCGACCCACACATTCTTCCCGATGTTCACACCGCGCCAGCGATGCAGGATTGGACGCAAGCTCATCGCGCCGGGCAGTTCACGAGCGAGTTTTTGGAAGATGCGGTTCTTGATACCGGTGAAGAAATGTTCGGCCACGTTAAGACTCCTTCCTGCTTATGTCAGAGGATTTTCTGAGTCTTGCAGACTGACTAAAACGGAGGGCGCGAGCGCTCTGAGTTTTTCTTTCAGCACCTTACCCGACTGATTCTTGGGGAGGGCCTCCATCACGACGATCTCTCGCGGGACAAGTTCAAATGAGAGACGCTTCCGGCAAAACTCTAGGAGATGGTCTTCGACCAAGGTCAATCCCGGACGGGGTACGACAAAAGCCTTGACTGCCTCCCCCATCATTTCGTCCGGTATTCCTATAACGGCGGCCTCGAGTAACTCTCCCCATTCCAGTAGTTGTTGCTCGATGTGATGACAGCTGATGCGTTTTCCGCCGCACTTGAGAAAATCCCGGCTACGGCCAACAATCGAAATAAAGCCTTCGTTGTCCACGATAGCGAGGTCGCCGGTATGAAGCTTGCCATTCCGGAACGAAAGCGCGGTTTCCTCGGGAGCTTGCCAGTAACCTGATGCGATGTTTGGGCCCTCGGCGACGATTTCTCCCACTTCACCCGGTTGCACCGCAATACCTTTATCGTTCAGGACCGCAAGCTTGACTCCCGGGATTCCCCGTCCGATCGAACCCATCTTAGTCGAAAGCAGGTGCGGCGGCAGATAGGAGAGACGCGCCGTCGCTTCGGTTTGTCCGTACATGACGAAAATCTTGGTTTGGGGAAGGGCCTCGTGGAGTTCCCGGAGAAATGGCACCGCCAGATGCCCTCCCGCCTGCTGTACATAACGCAGATGCGGAAAGGATTTCTTCCGCAGACCCGTCTTGCGGACCAGCACCTGGTAGTGACTCGGAACTCCCGCAAACCCGGTGCACTCGGTTTCCTGCATGCGCTGCAGCACTTTCTCTGGATACATGAACCGCGGATCAATAACCAGACTGCCACCAACGCGAAGATGCGTGTGCAGCAGAGACGTGCCGAAGCAGTAGTGAAACGGCAAGACGGTCATGATCCGGTCATTGCTGGTCAGTTCCAGATACTCGATGATGGATTCCGTGTTCGCGCGGATGTTCGCATGGGAGACCATCACGCCACGGGGCTGCCCGGTGGAACCTGAGGTAAACATCAAGGCAGCTAAGTCACTAGCATTGACGGTCGGCAACTCCGTTTGTGCAATTCGGGGCTGGGTCGCCAACTGAGCCAGGTTCAGTGCTTCCGGCCGGGGCGCTACGCCATCCGTCACTATGCGAACCCCGCGAAGGCGATCAATGTACTTGCGGACCAATGCAGTCTGTAGAAAGCAGATGCCAGCTCCCGTTGTAGTCAAGATAAGTTCGAGGTCCTCCGGGTCAATAATGGGAGGAAGAGGAACACAGACCAGACCCGCTAGCAGGACACCTAAGTATGTTGCTACCCAAAAGAAGGAATTGTCGGCAATCAGAAGAACCCGATCGCCCTTCTTCCCTCCAGAACTGATGAGATGGCTCGCGATGTCGGTGGCCGCCGATCGCAATTGGCCATACGTGTACGTCTGTTGAAGCGTGTTTAGCGCTTCGCGCCCCTCCTCCTTGCCGGCAAGCAAGTAATCGAAAATGTTTGGTCCTACGCTTCCCATGACTCCAGCGTGGAGATCAAGCGTACGATTGGAATTTTTGAAGCAACAACTGCGTCGAAAGAATACCCACTAGCGCCATATCGTCCTTGGTCGTCACCGCATTCGCTGACTTGAATTTTGTGACCAATTTCTGCACCGGGCCGGGATCGAAAATGTTGTCCTTCGTGATCTGCTCAGCGCTGAGTGTCCCTTCGACATAATCAAGCGTGCGGCCTGCAAAGAAACTCTTACCATCGGGGGCGCGATAGGGCTGCTTTTTGCGCTGGAGAATGGCAGGCGGCACCATCCCGCTCGCCGCCTTCTTCAACAGATACTTCTCGTTCAGGACATGCATCTTCAGGGAGGGGTGGAGATTCGCAGCAAATTCGGCTACGCGATAGTCGAGGAATGGGTAACGCCCTTCCACCGAGTGGGCCATCGCCATCCGATCGCCTTGAGACGATAGGATGTACCCCGGCAGCAGGTACATCGTTTCAAGGTATTGAGCGCGGCAGAAGCTGGGCCATGCGGCACACGAAGGCATGCTCTCGCGAAGTTCAGAAAGGCCATCGTAATCGCTCAAGCTGGCCTTCACCGCAGGCGAGAAGAAAGACTTCAGTTTGGCGGTCAGATCCCAACGGGTCAAGTGCGAGAAGAAGGGGTTGTCCATGTCCTGCGGACGAACACGGAAGAAGTGCCGCAAATAGGCCTCCGGCTGCTTCTGTACGCCTGGAAGGTAGGGATAAAGCCGCCGCAGCAACTGCGGCCGCAGGCGAGAGTCTGGCTGCCGACCCCAGAACCGGCGAATCTTGTCTTCCTTGAAGATGTCGTAGCCACCCAGGAGTTCGTCGGAACCCTCTCCGGTGAGCACCACCTTGAACCCCGCTTTGCGGACAAGCCCCGAAAGCAGGAACAATGGCGCCGGCGCGGTTCGCAGGATGGGCTGTTCCACATGCCACACGACATCCGGGAATATTCTCCCGATGTCTTGCGTCGAGCAACGCACCTCCTCATGCTGCGTGTTGAGGTAGCGGCTCGCTTCTCTCTGGTAACAGCTTTCGTCAAACTCTGAGTCCTCGAACGCTACGGAGAACGTGCGCAAACGGTTCTGCGCGTGCCTAAGGACGAGAGCTGTCGTGACGGTGGAATCGATTCCGCCGCTCAGGTAGGCGCCTACAGGCACGTCGGCACGGAGCCGGATGCGCACGGCGTCGTTCAAGAGGGCGAGTAGTTCCTCGGCTTGACTCTCGACTGTATCTGGCTGGGGCTCATCCTGCCCGGAGTAATGAGGGCTCCAGTACTGCCAGGTCTGCAGGCGCCCATCCTGATATGTCATGGAATGCCCCGGTGGCAGCTGGCGGATGTCTTCGAAGGCAGTTCGAGGTGGAAGCGTGACCCAGAAGGTAAAAATCTGATCGAGGGCCTGGAGGTTCAGTTCTCGCTTCGTCCCCGGACAGGTCAAGATCGCCTTGATTTCTGATGCGAAGACAAGATCGCCGTTGGTGAGCGTGTAAAAGAGTGGCCTAACTCCCAAGCGGTCGCGAGAGAAAAAGACCTTCCTTTCACGTTTGTCCCAGATGGCGAAGGCCCACTGCCCGTTCAGGTCATGCACACATTCCACGCCCTTTTCGCGGTACAGGCGGAGAATCACTTCGGTGTCGGAGCGTGTCTTGAAGCGATGGCCGCGCTTTTCCAGTTCTTCCCGAAGCTCGATGTAGTTGAAGATTTCGCCGTTGAATGTGATCCACAGGGAATCGTCGTCAACGGACATGGGCTGGTGACCGCCGGCCAGATCGATTATGCTCAGCCGGACGTGGCCCAGTCCCACGTTGGTCTCCACGTGTACGCCGGTGCCATCAGGCCCGCGGTGGGCCAGCGTCGCAAGCATGTTCCGTAGCAAGGCTGGGTCTACACTCGCGCCTCGCGATTTTACGATTCCGGCAATGCCGCACATAAGGTGGGAACTCAGTACTTAAGCGCTGCCTCTTTCAGCCCCATGGACCAAGGCGCGCATATTTAGTCGTGCAGTGCAACCTCCTTGACGTCTCCGAGGAGTTGAGGGGGGGCGTGAAGATATCGGGTTGCGCGCAACTTGGAATCGATCATGGCATAAACCTGCTCTACTTCTGCGCTGGTCAGTCCAGTTGCACTGGCGATTTCGGAAATCGCGATGCCGTTGTTCTTACCGAACAGGCAAAGGTCCAACGTACCCAGGGAAACAGAAAAGTAGAACTCTTCCTGTGACTGTTCTAGAGAGTACGTGTCGGTGGTGGGCGGACGGCGCAGGACCTCTTCCGGCACGCCCAGGTACCGGCCAAGCTGGTAAACCTGGCTTTTGTAAAGGTGAGCAATAGGCTTGAAGTCCGCGGAACCATCTCCGTTCTTTACGAAGAAACCCTGCGCATATTCGAGCCGATTGGGGGTGCCGGCCACTGCATGCCAAAGCCGGTCAGCGTGATAGTACTCAATCATTTTGCGGGTGCGCTGTTTGAAATTTGTCGCAGCCACAATGCCTAAGTACGCTTCGGACGAAAGCCTCACCCGCTTGATTTCTCCGCTGGGAGATTGCACAACCAGGGAAAACAATGCGTACGAGGATCCTTGCGCCAAGCTGGGAAGG
>Ga0335070_10003935_pt1 | contig 17318 bp, 25 predicted proteins | sample Lox_Sample_13_FD_206722 | JGI IMG/M metagenome (GOLD analysis project Ga0335070, IMG submission 206722) | Soil microbial communities from Loxahatchee National Wildlife Refuge, Florida, United States - Lox_Sample_1.3 | ecosystem: Environmental > Terrestrial > Soil > Wetlands | place: USA...
GAACGGCTAGCCGTACAACGCCAGTACGACGACTGCGCCGTTCTGGCCGACCGGCTCGGCTGGACCATCGTCGAGCACTTCTCCGACAACGACATCAGCGCCTACGACGGATCGGCCCGTCCTGGGTTCGAGGCGATGCTGGCCGCGATCAAACGCGGCGAGGTCAACGCCATTATCTGCTGGCAACCCGACCGGCTCTACCGATCCCTGAAAGACCTCGAGCGTCTCGTCGATGCCACCGATCGCGGGGTGCAGATCGCCACGGTCAACGGCGGGGATCTCGACCTGTCGCATTCCACCGGCCGGATGCTGGCCCGAATCCTCGGCTCGGTATCCCGTCAGGAGTCCGAGCTGAAAGCCGAGCGTCGGCGCCGCGCCAACATGCAGCGCGCCGGACTCGACGGCAAGGGCGCCGCGCGCCGGCCCGGGCGGTGGCGCGCCGATCAGCCCCGGGTGTTCGGCTACACCCAGCGCGGCGAACCACTGGAACCGGAAGCCACCGCTGTACGGCAAGCCATACTCGATGTCCTCGGTGGCCGGTCGCTGCGATCGATCGCCGCCGAATGGAACGAGCGGGGACTGCTCACCCCCCGCAGCGCCAAACGCGGCGGTGGCCGCTGGTCCAACCTCACCTTGCGGCGCGTGTTGGTTCGGCCGGTCTACGCCGGGCTGGTCGTTTACCAGGGCAAGGTGGTCGGGCGGGGTGAATGGCAAGCGATCATCGATGAGGACACCCACCGCGGCCTGGTGGCCTACCTGTCCGACGAGGCCCGCCGCCCGGCCACCGCGTTCGAGCGCAGGCACATGGGTTCGGGTGTCTACCAGTGCGGGGTCTGTGACGGCAAGCTATACGCCACGTTCCCGTCAGCGGCGCGGCCCATGCTCTACAGCTGTAAACCCCACAAACACGTCGCCCGTCTCGCCGCCCCGCTCGACGAACTGGTCACCGAAGTGGTGCTAGGTGTCCTACGTCGCGACGACATCGCATCCCGGCTGCGCCCCCGTGAGGGGTTCGACGTCGTGGTGATGCATGCCCGCCGTGAAGCGCTGCAATCGCGCATGGACGAGCTGGCGGCCATGTTCGCGCGCGGGGAGATCGACGCCAGCCAACTACGTTCCGGCACCGCCGAGCACCGCGGCCGCGTCGGCGAGATCGACCGGATCTTGGCCGAGCAGGTCCGCACCAGCCCCACCATAGTGCTACTCGACGGCGACCCCGACGACCTCGAAAACCGTTGGGACGCATTGCCCCCAGACATGCAAGGCAAGGTCATTGATGAACTGGCGACGGTGATCGTGAAACCGACCAACGGGGCCAAAGGCGTTGACCGCGACGGGATCGTCGACCTCGACTTCGTCGACATCATCCCGAAGAAGCTGCCCGGCGATGCCTGAGCCTGAGCACATCATCCAAGCCATATGCAACGACCCGCGGCACGCACGCGGCAAGGTGGCGAAGGTGGCGACGTTCGGCCGGTTCACCTTCCCTCACGGCGAGGTCCGCTGGCTTATCCTCGATGCCGGTGAGTGGCGCTACACGCGGCCCGACCCGACCGGCGTTTACCGGCGTTACGGCGCCCACGACGAGGACAGGGGCAGCACCTATGTGTGGCCGTGCAAGCTGTGCCCGCGGTCGTTGGAGGTCACAGAAATCACATTGCGCCGAGTGTTGGAAGACACCTATCAAGGGTTGCTGAAAACGACTGGAAATGAGCGTGTGTCGCAGGTACCTATCACCGTTCTACGGCAGGTAGCATCTAGACAGCCGCGGTAATTGGCGGTGCGACCGGTGACGGCATATCACCGGGTAAGCCTCCCCACGGCGAGGGTGTGTTTCACCCTGCCCAGGAGGCATTTTTCATGTCCACGTGGACATCCGAACGCGCCCGCATCGCCGCCCTGAAACGTGGCATCCGCGCCGGTGAACGCCCCGCCGACGACCCCGCGCTGACCGAGGCCTACCGCAACCTGCGCGCCGAACGGCTCGCTGAACACGTCGCGACGGTCGTCGCCGGCTTTCCGAAGCTGACCGACGAACAACTCAACCGCGTCGCCGCGATCCTGCACGCCGGCGCCCAGAACGGCGCGGCATGACCACCCGCGGAGGCCCCCCCAATGACAGAGGCCGGGCGCTAGACCCGGCCTCCGCAGAAGCGGTTTTCACCACCATCACCATCACCGCCGGGCACCACCCCAACGATGGCCACCCGCCCCGCAACCGGAAGCGGGTGACGTGACCGATTATATCGGTTCCGGCCGGCGCGGACGCGTATTGGTGGGCGGCGATGACTGAAAAGACCGCCGCCGTCGACTTCACCGCCCTGCTGCTCGGCGTCCTCGGCCACGGCGACGGGGAATTCACGTCGCTCGGCTACGAGGACGCCGACGGCACTTTTCACACCGCCGTCTACCCGCCCGCCGACGCACCCGGCACCGTTGACCAGCTCCCCGCGACGGCCAACACCTACTTCGGCGTCTGCACTGTACGCGGCCCGGCCCGCCGCAACGCCGGCCGCGGCAAAGAAACCGACGTGACCCGGCTGACCGGGCTGTGGTGCGATCTCGACGTCAAGGAGGGCGGCTGCCCCTCCCTGGACGTCGCCAAGGCGATCATCGCCAACCTTTCCATCATCCTGGACACCCGCCCCACCGTCATCGTCGACTCCGGCCACGGCCTACACCCCTACTGGCCCATCAGCGACGGGCACATCACCGATAGTGACATCGGCCCGGCCAGGGCGCTGGTGAAGCGGTGGGGGCGGCTGGTCGACGTGGTCGCCGAGAAGCTCAACGCGGGCGTCGACAATGTCTTCGACTTATCGCGCATGATGCGCGTCCCCGGCACCCTCAACTGCAAGCACACCAACGGCCAAGGCCCCCTGCCCGTCATCGCCCACGACGACCAAGGCAGGCCGCTCACCGTCACCGAGGTAGACGAGCGGCTCACCGAGGTCGGCATCCTCGAGGAACCCGGCGACCGCGACGCCGACACCGAACAGATCAGCGACCCCGGCGAATGGCAATACGCCAACCACACCTGTGGCTACGTCGCCGCGATCCTCGCCGGCCTACCCTCCGACGGGCCACCCGCCAACCCGAAGCCCGGCAAGGGCCGCGGCCGCCACCAATGGGCCGCCAGCCAGGCCGTCCGGCTGACCTGCGCGCTGCGGCAGGGCTGCATCACCGAAGCCGACTGGCGCACCGCGCACAACCTGCTGAAGCAACGGCTCCAGGAGCTGCGCGCCGCCACCGGCGACACAGTCCCCCGCCACGAGATCGGCGGCCTGTTCAAACTCGGCAAGCAACGCACATCCACCAAAACCGACGACCAGCGCCGCGCCGAACTCGGCGACCACACCCACGACAAGGGGGCGGCCGTAACCGCGGCAGACACCGGCCCGACCGACAGCGACGACAGCATCCGGGCGTTCAAATTCCCCGACGGACACCGCCCCACCGACATCGGCAACGCCGCCCGACTCCTCGCCCACGCCGGGCACCAGCTCCGCTATGTCCACGCCTGGGGAAAATGGCTCGTCTACCAGCGCGGCCGGTGGATCATCGACGAAAAAGATGCCCTCGTCACCGAGATCGCCAAACAGGTCGCCAAGGGCCTCTTCGAACTTGCGGCGAAAACCGCGAACCGCGACAAGGAGGAAGCCAAGCCAATCTGGGAGTGGGCGCTGCGCTCGTGTTCCTCGAGTGCGATCACCGCGATGATCCGCCTCGCCCGCGGCCACCCCGGCATCCTCGTCGGACACGAAGAACTCGACGCCGATCCCTGGCTGCTCAATGTGGTCAACGGCAGCATCGACCTGCGCACCGGGAAACTGCGCCCGCACGACCCGGCCGACCTATGCACGATGCAGGCGCCCGTGGTCTATGACCCGAACGCCACCGCCCCCCTGTGGGAGGAATGCCTGCAGCGCTGGCAACCCAACGACACGGTTCTTGACTACCTGCAGGTGCGCGCCGGTGCTGGCGCCACCGGAGAACCCACCGAGACCATCGACATCGACTACGGCCACGGCAGCAACGGCAAATCGAAATTCCACGGCGCCATCCAGCACGTCCTCGGCCCCTACGCCACCGTGCCGCACAAAAGCCTGCTCGTCGCCGGGCGCTTCGAGCAACACCCCACCGTCGTCGCTGACCTGTTCCGTAAACGCCTCGCGGTGGCCTCCGAGACCCAGGCCGACGAGGCCCTCAACGACGAGGCCGTCAAGAACCTCACCGGCGGCGACCGGCTCAAAGGCCGGCGGATGCGTGAAGACGCTTGGGAGTTTTGGCCCACGCACAGCCTGATCATGTTCTCCAACCACAAGCCCACCGTCCGTGGCCGGGACGAAGGCATCTGGCGGCGACTGCGGCTGGTCCCGTGGCAAGTCACCATCCCCGAGCACGAACGCGACGAAGGACTCGCCCGCAAGCTGCAGGCCGAGGCGCCCGGCATCCTGCGGTGGATCGTCGACGGAGCCATCCAGTACAACAGCGCTGGGCTACGCCCGCCTTCCGTAGTGCGCGACGCGACAAGCCGATACCGCGCCGACGAAGACATCATCGGGCGATTCATCCGTGAAGTGCTCGAGATCGACACCACCGAGGTCGGGCTCCGCAACACCTGGTGCTACTCCATCGACATCAAGAACGAGCTCGACGACTGGTGCAGCGAACAGGGCATCGAGGAACCGCCGCGAATGAACGAGATCGCAGCAACCCTCCGCGAGCAAGGCTGCAAAGACGGCGGCCGCAAAAAAATCCACGGGAAACGATCCACGATTTGGCGCGGCGTCAGCGTCGCTCAGAGAGGGAGCGAAACGCTGTGACCTGCACCGTGCCACCCATGCCACCCTCCGCTGGTTTGTTTCTCGCGCGTACGCGTTTTCAAATTCAAATAAGAACAGGGTGGCATGGGTGGCACGGCTGGCCTGCCAGCAAACTCGCGGAGCGCCCCTGATGGCCGGAATCCCTACCCGCTGCGCCGGCTGCTGTGCCCGACTCCACCCGCACAACATCACCCGCCTGTGCGCCGAGTGCAAACACATCGCCCGCCACCGGCGCTGCACCGGCCAACCCGCCGACACCACCGACCCGGTCACCCACGATCAGGCGATCGCCACCACCGTCGCCGTCCTCGGCGGCCGCATCATCTCGGAAGGCACCACCCTATGAACGGCCGCCAGCGCCGCCACGCCCGCGACCCACAATCCGTCCGCAAAATCCGCAACCTGCAAGACCGCGTCGAACAAACCGGAAAACCCGGCATCCTCCACGGCTTGACCGGCGCCTGCAGGGACTGTCACGCCACCGGTGAAATCGTGCTGCTACCCGGCCGCCGCCACGTCGTCGGACACATCTGGCACGACGAAGGATGTCCCGCCGCCGCAGGTGTCACCAAATGGCAGCCGGAACCCATCTAAATAAGGAGAACAGCATGACCGACACCACCACCGATTGGGAGCGCCGCGTCATGGCCACCGACTGGCACGACATCCCCCGCGGCCACTACGCCATCGCCGTCTACGACGACGACGACGAGGACTACACCCTGCTCGGGTACAAACTGTTCGAGCGCAAGGTCCCGCAGACGTACAAAAACGGCCGCACAGTCGGATGTGACGGCTGGAAACGCAGCTACGCCCTAGCACCCGGGACCACACCTAGCCGCGCGGCGTTCGACAAGTTACGCGAGAACGCTCTGGACGACACCGAGTTCTGCCGACGCTGCGACATCGATTCTCTACTGAGTGACCTGGACTGGCACCGCGAGGAGTTCGGACGATTAACCGGCCGGTGCGGTTGCTGCGGCAAGACCCTCACCGACCCGGACTCCAAGATGCGCGGCATCGGACCTGAGTGCATCAAGGGCCTGCGATGACCGGCCAGCCTCGCCGCTTGTGCTGCACATGCTTTCGGCGGTACGCGCCGCCCGGAGGGTACAAGTGCGGCGACTGCGATCCCGGCCGCCAGGCCGATCGGTCCGCTTTCTGCGAGCCCCGGGTGGGCGTGTCGTGACGCCTGAGCCTGACACCATCGCCCACGTCCTCGACGAACTCCTCGACGCCATCAACGCCTGCCCCAATCCCGCCCCGGGCGTCTGGGGACGCTTCGGCCAGGTGGCCGGCTATGCCAAGGAGCTGCGGCAGTTCCTTGGCACCGAGGCGGGCACCGCGCGCTTCGACGACTACATCCAAGCCCACCTGTTGGCCTACCTGTTCTCCGCAGATCCCGACCAGGCGCAGCAGGCGCTGGCAGAAGAATTCACCGCGGAAGTGCGGGCAGCCTACCGCCGCGGCCCCGAGTGATGCCCGGCTCACCGGTCGACCTCTCGGAGCACATTCGCTGCGTCGACGGCGCGCTGCAGCTCACATACCCGACCGCGATATATGTCGTGGCGCTGCTCGACGTGTTGGAGAAGTTGGCCGCTGACCGCTACGGCGCCCCGCCCCGAGAGCCGTTCGGGGCGGTCCGGGACGCGCTCAACGCCGCGGCCTGCCAGCTGGCGCCGGCCGGGACTTGCGCAGCCGCAAGCGAGGGTGAGGAGGCTGTCAGCATGGTGGAAGGAGCACCGATGTCGACCAGAGAGGCAGCCGAATTGCTTGAGATCAGCACAGCCGGCACGACGTATCTGATCCGACACGGCCGGCTTCAGGCCACCAAGTTCGGCCGTCAGTGGGCGATCACCGGCGCCTCGGTCGCAGCGTACCGGGCCAGCCGCAGGCGAAAGGACGTGGCCTAATGGGTCCTCACCCGCGCGAGATCATCGCCGGGGCAGCCGCCGATGCCGACGACGCCTTCGAGGTGGCTGTGGCCGAGGCGCTCGAGCGGCGCACCGCCGAGCACGCCGCCGCGTCAACACAAACAGCGGCTTTTGATCGCCCCCTACACGACGCCGAGCGCACCCTGCTCGGCTTCCTGGCGGCCCGCACCATCGCCGAACAGATCGGCTGCAGCCTCGACGAGGCTTTCGACGCCCTGTCCGCCGCGGCAGGCGAAGGGCAGGTTGTCCTCGCCGGGGACGCCGCCGACGTCCGTGTCAGCGTCCGCGGGAAGGTGGTCGTGCATGCCGGGCGCGACTGGCTGGCCTTCCGTTCACAGTGGCCCGGCGACGATCCTTGGCAGGACCGAAGATGAGCGACGAACCCACCGACCGCTATCCCGACAGCGAAGGCCCGTTCGCCGGTCCCAACAACACGTTTCCGCTCAACACCCGCAAGCGAGTGCTGAACGCGTGGGCCCGCATCCACCAGGCCAAGGTCATCGCCAACCACAGCCCGGCCGAAGTCGCGTCCATCAAAGCCAAGATTCGGGCCCGCGCCAAAGAGCTCGGAATCGTGCTCGAGGACGGCGCGGGAACCGACAACGACTCCGTCTCCTCACTAGAGCGTGCTTTCACGCCCGGCCTGATCGAGCTGCGCTCCGGCGGTGCCGGGCGAACCATCTTCGGGTACGGGGCCGTATTCGGCCAACTGTCCCGCCGGATGGCGTTCGGGTACGAGCAAGTTTCGCCGGCGTTCTTCGACCACAGTTACACCGAGGGCTGGCGGGACGTGGTGTGCAGGGCGGAACACGACCCACGATTGCTGCTGGGCTCGACCCACTCCGGCACGTTACGGCTCGCGGTCGACCACCGGGGCTTAGCTTATGACTGCGACCTCGCGCCCAGCCGCCAGGACGTGCTCGAATCGACCGCCCGGGGCGACTACCCCGGCAGTTCCTTCACCTTTGTCTGCATCTCAGACGAGTTCGAATACCGCAACGGGGACCCTGTGCGAAATCTGCTGAGCGGCAAGCTCATCGACACCGGCCCTGTCACCGTCCCGGCCTACGGCACCAGCGCCCCCGGCTTGCGGAGCCTGGCCAGACACATGGACGCCCCGCTCGCCGACATCGAGCAGTTGGCCGCTCAAGGCGAGCTGCGGCGCCTGTTCACCCGCTCCGACATTGACTGCGGCGCACCCGCCAAGACCACGACCGGCGTATGGGACTGGGAGGCCCAGCACCGCGACCGCGAAAGGCTCCTCCGCCTATGGGAACTCCGCATCCGAGGCGGCTGGTAAAGAATCACAAAACCGAAAGGAAACACGAAACATGAAGGTACGCATGAAAATCGGCCGCCTCGGCGACTTCCTGGGCATACCCGCCCAACCCCCGTTCGGCCACTCCGTCCACCCCGGCGACATTTTGGATGTGACCGACGCGATCGGGCTCGGCCTGATCCGGGAAGGAGCGGCCGAACTCAAATTGGACGGCCCGCTCGGCCGGCCTTACCAGCTCACCGGCATGACCACAAGGGAATTCGAGGCCTTGGAGCGGAAAATCCTCGGCAGGCCCGAAAACCCGGCACCGGCACCCATCGACGGCCCGCACCGGCAACGCAGCCGCGCCGAAAAAGACGAACTGCTGAAATCGATCAACTGGTAGAACCCATGAGCCGCTCCGCGGGCGCAGGACCCCTCCTTTCGGTTACGCCAGCGTGAGCAACCCGGCGCGGCGGCCAAAGGTTAGCTCGCCGTGGCCGCCCGCCGGGCCCAAAAACCATCAACAACTAGAGGAGACCAAACAATGGCGATCCGACCCCGCGACTGGCAAGAATCCATGCCGGTTCCCTACGACGCGAAGAAGAACCTCGGTGAGGTCAGTTACCAGCCCGCTACCCACGATCCGGTCGTCGACCGGTACCTCGACCGCGATGAGCGCCACGACGAGCAATACGCGCCGGGCCAGTGGTGGGGTGTAGCAACCCACAGTCGGCCGAGTACCGAAACGGGGCCAGACGCATGAGTAACGACGCATTCGATCAGGCCGACACCGAGCACCAGCAAGCCTTCACCGACCGCGCGCTGGCGGCCGACCAGATGCCCACCGCCGGCCACGATCAGCAGCCGCCGGAGACGCCAGCGCGGTTCCTTTACCCGAACCCGGGACCCGGCGGCCGGCTAGGCACAACCAGCTCATGATCGTCACACCCACGATCGACCGCGGCGGCCGGCCCCGCAGCAACCCTGCCCCGGGCAGCACCGTGAACCGGGGCTACGGCTCGGCGCACCAGAAGCTCCGCCGCCGCTGGGCGCCGCTCGTGGCCACTGGCACGGTCCGCTGCGCCCTCTGCGGGGAACGCATCCGCCCCGCCGGCAAGTGGCATTTATCGCACGCTGATCGTCCCGACGCGCACCGGCTGGGCATCTACAGCGGTCCGGCCCATCCGAGGTGCAACAACGGCACCAACCGGCGCCAGCGCCGCTCTAACCCCCAGCCTGCGGCGCTCGATTGGTTCGAACCCGACACCTGATTAGCCACCCATCCCAGCAAACATCTCAAATGCGCAGGTCAGGGCGATATTCAGATACGCCCTAGGGGTATTCGCTCGCAATAGCAAACGCTGTAGCCGGGTGGTGCACCATAAGCGCAGGTAGATGGCCTGGAATCAGCCCAGCAACGCAGCCAGCAAACTTTTCATTCTGAACAACGCCCCGTTTGCCCATCTGCCGCAAAGCATCCTGTTACCTGCATCGATAGGCATTCCCCGATGGTAATCATGTTTGCTGCATGCGCGGCTCGTTGCCCCGATGCGGCATATCGGCATCGTCGCAGGTCAGGGGGGGTCTTTTTTTGGTAGCTGGTACGCCCCGACCTGCGGACAAAACCATTTGCACACACAGAGCGGAATTTCCGCAGGTCAGCGGCCTGAAACCGAGCTTGAGTCTTTGCAGCAAATTGTAGGAAGCTGAAAAGTGCTATCCAGCAAACTGGTTGTAATTCGCGGCAAACTAGCCAAATGGCGAGGTTTTTCATGTTGGCCTCGCCTGTTCTAGTTAAAATCGGGGGATGGCCATGCGCAAGCGCACCCCGCTGCTGGGCGAGGTGGCGGGAACCGGCGATCGGCTCGCCACCCTGCAGGTTCTTCGTGACCGGCTGGCGGCCGACCTCGATAAGGCAGATGATCCGCGGGACGTCGCGGCGTTGGCGTTGCGTCTGACCGATGTGTTACAGCAGATTGAAAGCATGCCGAACACTCAGCAGGCGTCCGCTGCGGACGAGATCGCGGCGCGGCGCGCCGCCCGACAGAAGCGCGCGCCGAGACGAGGCGCACGAGCTAGCGGCTAAGCTGCGGGGCCGGTGTCTGGCTTGTACCGGTCCAGGTCGTTGTAGCTGAACAGTTCGTTGCGCTTGGCGATGATCGCGGCCTCGGCTTCGGCGATCGTGTCGAAATAGCCGACGTGGATTTGTTTACCGTGATGCTTGACCCTCGCGTACCAACGGTTCACCCGCTTGTGCCAGCAGATCCCACGCACACCGCTAGCGCTGTTCCGGTAAGCACCGCGGCGGTTCTCACCGTTGAGTTTGTTCGTGGCAGGGCGCAGGTGAAGCACATTCACACACGCGGGATTGTGACAACGGTGATCTAGTTGCAGATCGGCGGGCAGGCCCCAGGGGTAGAGCAACAACTCGTAGGCGAAACGATGGGCCCCGACCGTCTTCCCGTCGGCACGGAATTTCCCGTAGCCGTCGCGCTTAGAGCCTGTCCAGAGCCAGCAATGTGAGGTTAGTCGCGGATTCCACTTGCCAGCCGCTACGTGAGTCCAGAAGCGTTCCCCGTCGCCCTGCGGTGTGAAGCTAGGGTCACCCCACTTGCGTGCCCTCTGGTAGTGCATTTTGCAGTAACCGCGCCCATAGCGCGCCCTACCGCACCCTTCGATCGAACACGTACGCTTGGCCATATCGACGGTCCTCTCGTCGGTCACTCCCGGGCCTGTAACCGCAGGTGCCGGGTTGTCTTCTCAGCCTAGATCCGTGCACCGCGTGCGACAATCGAGGGCGTGAACGCGCTTCCAGACGGCGGCGCAACGCCGCGCATCCGCCATGCGCCAAGAGCGCGTCTCAGCGCCGCGCAGGATGTCGTCGACCTTGCCGCCAGCTACGACCTGAGGCTCCTACCGTGGCAAGAAAACGTGCTCAGGGACACCATGGGCGAGCGCCAGGACGGCACGTGGGCCGCGCGTCACGTCGGCCTTTGCGCGCCTCGGCAGGCGGGCAAAGGGGCGGTACTCGAGGCTCGCGCTCTAGCGGGCCTCCTGCTTCTGGGCGAGCAGATGATCATCCACTCGGCTCACGAGGCGAGGACTGCCGCTATCCAGTTCCGGCGACTGAAGGCCTATTTCGAGAATTTCAGCGACCTCCGTAAAAAGGTCGCGGGGATCGGTAATGCTGTCGCTCGCGAGTACATCAGACTGCGATCGGGGCAGGAAATCAGGTTTATCACCAGAAGTAAGTCGGCGATCCGCGGGTTTTCCGCTGACTGTCTTTTACTCGATGAAGCCCAGATTTTGGACGATTTGGCTTGGGAGGCAGCGTTGTACACAGTCAGTGCGAGGCCGAGCCACCAAATTTGGTTAGCAGGCACAGCGCCGCTGTCGATCGAGCAGGGCATCGTTTTCGATAGATTCCGTCGCCGCGCCCTGGAAGGGAAAGACCATCGCCTCGCCTATCTGGAGTGGTCGGCGCCGCCGAACGCCGACTTGGACGACCCGCAAGTGTGGTCAGTCGCGAACCCCGCGTTGGGGACGCTGATCAGTCACTCCACGGTGGCCACCGAGCGGGCCGCCGCCTCTGATGAGGGGTTCGCTCGGGAGCGTCTCGGTATCTGGCCAACCGAGGAGTCGTCGGGCCCCGTCTTCGACGCGGGCGGCTGGAATGCGCTGGCGGATCGTCGGGCTCCGGCGCCGCTGCGGGTGGCGCTGGTGGTCGACGTGTCCCCGGATCGCCGATGGTCGTCGATCGGGGTGGCCGGCGCTATCCCTGATGGCCGGGTGCTGGTGATGTGCTTCTGCGGGCAGGGAACCGGGTGGGTGGCGTCGCGGCTCGCCGAGTTGGTGGCGACGCGCACGGTGGTCGAGACGGCGCTGTTCGTCGGTGGTCAGGCTGCCGCGCTGCAGCCCGATCTGGTGGCCGCCGGTGTCGAGTTCGTGAAGCTGTCGGCCGTCGATATGGCGTCGGCGTGCGCCGCATTTCAGGAGACGGTGAAGGCGGGCGGCCTGGTCCATGTCGGTCAGCCCGAGCTGGGTGCCGCGATCGCGAATGCGAGGGTGCGCCAGGTGGGTGAGTCGCAGCGGTGGGATCGCCGGGACGACGGTTTCGATATCAGCCCGCTGGTGGCGTGCGCGGGGGCGCTGTGGCGGTGGGGTGTGCTGGACGCCGCGCCGTATAACCTTCTGGACTCGGTGCTGTGATGAGTTTCTGGCCGTTTCCGAAGCGCGCATGACTCGACGCATCTGCTGCGCGTGCCTAGGTGCGCTCGCCGAGCCTGGGAAGGCGCATTGTCACGATTGTGGCGGTGCCCGTGACCGCTCAAACAGCGCGCCGGCCGTCGATCTGGATGACTTGCTCAGAGGGGCTGGGATCGACCCGGCGGTGGCCGCCGGGTACCTGAAGCCCTGAGCAGGCCCGCGCCGTTCGACATCCAGCCGTGATCTGTGTCCGTTATCGTTGACGCCATCGTGGGAACACGGAACAAGGAAATCGACGCCGCCGCCAAGGAGGTCCTAGCTCACGGGTGGGCAGAAGTCGCAGGAAAGGGTTACCGCAAGTTCAGGTGCCCGTGCGGTATGCACACGAAAACCATCAAACGGACTCCGAGCGACCCGAACTACGTTAAGAACTTGATGGGATGGTTTCGACGTCAGCCATGTTGGGGAGAAGGTGAGAAGCGGTGAACAGCTACTACGTTGAGATGACATTCGAGATGGGGCCGCAGAAGGACCGCGAGGGCTTTGAGCGGCATCTTGACGACGTGGCTGAAGCGTTTGCCGATGTTGACGACGTGGACGGCGATGTCGGCGCCGATTCCGAGAAGGGCCGAGTCGATCTGTGTATGACGATTACCGCGGAAAGTCCTGTCGACGCGCTGGCCAGGGCGGTCACTGCTGCGCGGACCGCCGTTCATACCGCTGGGGGCCGAACCCCCGGTTGGGACAATCTGCTTTCGAAACTCCTCGATGCTGAGGATTACGCGCTGAAGTCGATCCCCAGCACATGGGCGACCCGAGCTGACTGCATGGCCTAGCCGCCGGCCTAGTCGCCGTCAAGCAGGTCGGCGGCTGCCAGCAGCTCGGCGGCTAGCTGGCGCGCTGCGGCCGCGTCTAAACCGTGGCGGGGCGGCTCGGAAAGGTAGATGGCTCCGGGGCAGTGCGACCATTCCCCGTTTTCGTCGATCCGGTCGGCGCCGGCGATCCACACACCGCCGACGTTGCGGCACCAATCCAGGATCCCGGCCCCGTCTGGGGTGAGCTCCCAGTCGGGTTGGGTGCCGGGTTCACACCACGGCGGTGGTGTGGGGCCGAGATCACCGTTGTCGGCGGTCATGGTGCGGTTCCTTTTGATGGGTTACTGGCGCGCTTCCTAAGCTCGGCCGATGTTGCCGGGAGCGGCGGCCGATCCTCTAGCTTGCCGAGTCGGTCAGCTAGCGCCGCCGCTTGCTCGGTCAGCGCGTCAGCTTCGCGGTAGTCGTCCGGTGTGGGTGTGGTGTTGGTCATGGTTATCGTGGTTTTCCCTTTCATTTCCGGTGATGGTGTTTAGTCGCCGTGGCCGTTGGTGTAACGCTTCGACTCCATCAGCCGGCGGCACTGCTCGGCGAAGTCCCACCGGCTGTCGAGCAGCGGATCGGGGCGGTCCCCGTTCAACTGGGCGGCCGGCAGGTCCGGCAGTTCGGGAAGGTCGAACTGGTCGGGGTCGATCCGGACGTCGTCGAGGATCTCTTCCAACCGGTCGCGGACTTCGTCGAGCCGGGCGGCCGCGACGGCCCGCAGATCTTCGAGTTGCTCGCCGCCTTGTTCGTTGATGGCTTGCTGTGCAGCCGTCCGCCATTCGTCTGCTATCGCCCGAACCCGTCTCGACAGGGTGTCGTCGTAGAACGGGGCGATGGCGTCGAGGGCCAACTGGCGTAACTCGTTGGGTCGCAGTGCGATGGCCGCGTCGATCTCTGTCTGCTCGACACCCATCGCGGCCGTCCATTTGTCGGCCCGCTTCTCGGTGTCCTTCAACGGGGTTGACGGCAAGCCATATTCGCGGACCTGCTCCGGGGTGAGCGCGACCCGGTGTACTTCGAGGTCGAGGTCGCCGAACTCCAGCGCCTTGATCGCCTGGAGCTTGCGGCTGACGCTGATCGACATCTGCCACCCGGACGGGTCGCAGTCGGCGAAGTACAGCACGACCATCGGCCGCCCGTCGTAGGCGCCGTCCCTAGCCATCTGGTAAATCTGCGTGTCGGAGATCTCGCCGGTCGGCAAGTACAGATCGGCGGCGTAGCGGACGGCGATCGGGTCGAGCACCGCCCGCAGTGACGACTTCTCACCGACGAGCACGACCCGATACGGCTGGTCAGCGTTGAACCCGGCCAGCCCCACTCGTGGCGCCAGGTCATCGGCGTCCGGGACGGTCACGTCGAAGTCGACCGACACGTACGCTTCCGGCTCCGATCGGGTCCATCTGCGGGCCACCGGCTCGTCGTTGCGTTGGTCGACGATCGCCTCGAACGGGATGTACCGCAGCCAGCGGGCGGCTTTGGCGGCCTTACCGAGCCAGATCCAATCCGGCTCGGTATTGGTGTACGGCAAACCGTTCGGCTTGGTCACACTACCTCCGACGAGGATATAGTGCAGGCCCCGCAGGTGCCGCTGCCCGGTGACCTCGAGCGCAGCCAACGTGGTGGCTAGCCATGCACCGTCACGGTGGCCGGAGTCGGTGTCGACCCGGAACGGGTCGTTCGCCGGCGCGAGCACGGTCAGCTCTTTCAGGTTGCCGCCGTGCGCGTCGAGAACGTCGCGCAGGTTGTTGAACTCTTGCACTGCGATCACCGCTCGTGCGGGTAGTAGATGCTGGCGGCGTCGGTGTCGAATTGCTCGATCCATACCCGCTGAACAGACCCATCGCCGCGCTCGTAGGAGCCCTCGAAGATCGGGTAACCGACGTCGCCGGGTTCACTGGTGTCGCGGGTGGATGCGGCGATCTCGTTGGCCTTGCGCGCCAACTGCCCGGGGGTGCAGAATCCGTCGATCTCCAGGTGGTCGGCGAGTTCGGGTCCCATGCACACGATCGGTACGGACCCGATGTGGGCGCCGAGGCCGCGGAGGCTGACCACCCCAGATGGGTAGACGTATTCGTTGAGGTTGATGGTCACGAAGTCTTCGGGGAAGCCTTCGTTGTGGGTGGTGTTCATTGGGCGGTGTCCTCTCGGTGTTGGTGGTTACACCGACACAAGGCTGACGGCGCTGGCGCAGGCCACCACGCGACTGCGGCTGGGCACCCTGGTCACGGGAATCCACTACCGCCACCCCGCCGTGTTGGCCAACATGGCCGCCGCGCTCGACATCATCTCCAACGGGCGGCTCGAGCTCGGGATCGGCGCCGGCTGGAATGAGGAGGAGTCGGGTGCCTACGGCATCGAGCTGGGCAGCATCAGGGAGCGCTTCGACCGGTTCGAGGAAGCGTGTGAAGTGCTGACCAGCCTGCTCAGCCAAGAGACCACCGACTTCGACGGCAAGTATTACCAACTGAAAGGCGCCCGCAACGAGCCAAAAGGCGTGCAGCGGCCGCATCCGCCGATCTGTATCGGTGGCAGTGGCGAGAAGCGAACGCTGCCGATCACCGCGCTTTACGCCCAACACTGGAACTTCGTCGGCGGCCCGCCGGATTTGTTCGCGCGCAAGCGCGACGTATTGGCCGCGGAGTGCGAGAAGATCGGACGGGACCCGAAAGAAATCACCCTTTCGGCGCATCTTCGCCTCGATGAGGAACGCAACTACCAACGCGTCGTCGAGGAGGCTGCCGCGTTGGCCGCCGAAGGACTGGACCTGGGCATTGTCTACCTCAACCCCCCGCACGACCCCGCCGTCCTGGAGCCGCTCGCCGAGGCGATCCGCGAATCGGGGTTGCACACTCGGTAAGCCCCCATTTCGCCACGCTGAGCAAACCTGCTCGTGCGCCGGTAAGAAGTCCCCCCGGGGGTTACATCCCGAAAAGCAGCAATTCCTCGGCGGTAACCAAACGTTCGTGCTTAGCCGGAAATTCGCGGCTTTTCACCGGATGACGTATCCATGACCAGGCGATTCGCCCCATCCGCGACCGAGGTACCGGGTTGATGTGCACAGTGATCACTCCTGCGATCGGTCCGTTCAACCGGGCCCCCATGCGACGCCCGTGTGACGGGACCCACAACAAATTATTAGACACCCGCCGTCTGGCAAACGGGAACAGACGCGCCGAACTTTGTGAGCGGTGTTTCTCCTGTGACTGATGTGACTACTGAAGCGGTACGGCCGTCGGCTTGACAGGCGCCGGCAACGCGGTCGAACCCATCAGATAGCGGTCCACGCCGGCCGCCGAGGCCCGGCCTTCGGCGATCGCCCAAACGATCAACGACTGCCCCCGGCCCATGTCCCCGGCGACAAACACACCCGGAATCGACGTGTCGAAATCGACGCCGCGGGCGACGTTGCCGCGGTCGGTCAATTTGACGCCGAGGTCGGTGAGCAAGCCCGGCTTCTCCGGGCCGACGAATCCCATCGCCAGCAACACCAAATCGGCCTCGAGCTCGAAATCGGAACCCTCGACCTTCACAAACTTGCCGTCCTGCATGGTCACCTCGTGCGCTTTGAGCGCCGTCACGTGGCCGTCTTTGCCGACGAACTCCTCGGTGTTGACCGAGAACAACCGCTCGCCGCCCTCTTCGTGCGCCGACGACACCCGGTACATCAACGGGTAGGTCGGCCACGGGGTGGATGGTGCGCGCACCTCCGGCGGGCGGGGCATGATCTCGAACTGGTGCACGGCGATTGCGCCCTGCCGGTGCACGGTCCCCAGGCAGTCAGCCCCTGTGTCGCCGCCACCGATGATGACGACCTTCTTGCCTTTGGCGGTGATCGGTGGCTGCCCATCGGGATCGAGATCGGCTGGGTCGAGGTCGCCCAATGCTTGGTGGTTGCCCCACGGCAGGAACTCCATCGCCTGGTGGATGCCGTCCAATTCACGACCGGGAATGGGCAGGTCTCGCCACGCGGTGGCGCCACCAGCGAGCACCACCGCATCGAAATCGGCGCGCAGCTGCTCGGCAGTGATGTCCACCCCGACGTTGACGCCTGCCTGGAATTCGGTGCCCTCTGCCCGCATCTGGTCCAGACGCCGGTCGAGCACCCGCTTCTCCATCTTGAATTCCGGGATCCCGTAGCGCAGCAGTCCGCCGATGCGGTCGGCCCGTTCGAAGACGGTGACACTGTGCCCGGCGCGGGTCAGCTGCTGAGCCGCGGCCAAGCCCGCCGGGCCCG
>Ga0335070_10003937_pt1 | contig 17309 bp, 11 predicted proteins | sample Lox_Sample_13_FD_206722 | JGI IMG/M metagenome (GOLD analysis project Ga0335070, IMG submission 206722) | Soil microbial communities from Loxahatchee National Wildlife Refuge, Florida, United States - Lox_Sample_1.3 | ecosystem: Environmental > Terrestrial > Soil > Wetlands | place: USA...
CTACGTCGGGTTCGAGATCTTCTTCCGAGGGCTTGTGCAGTTCGGGCTGCGGGAGAGGCTCGGCGACTGGAACGCGATTCTGGTGCAGACGGCCCTCTCCTGCCTCGTGCACATCGGCAAACCTTCGGGCGAGATCTTCGGCGCGATCGTGGGCGGGCTCGCGTTCGGGATCGTCGCCTTCCGCTCGCGGTCGCTGCTCTACGTGATCGTGGCGCACTGGGTCTTGGGGGTCGCGCTCGATCTTTTCATCTGCCTCGGCTGACGACAGCGGCGTTGCCTCAGGGAAGATGAGGCGGGCCGACCATTTGGCCGGCCCGCCTGCGCAAGGTGGAAGTGGCATCAGTGCTGCAAGCGGCGGCGCAGACCCGAAAGACAAGCTCCAAGGCCAAGTAAGAGAAGACCGAGCAGCCCGACCAATGGCAGCAGGCTTGCGGTCTTGGGCAGCTTCTTGGCAGGGGCGGGCGGCGCCGGTGGAGCGGGCGGAGCCGGCGGGGCGGCCGGGGCAGGAGCGACGGCCGGAGCCGGCTGCGGCTTCGACACCGACGCCTCGAGCTCCGCCGCGGTCACCGTGCCAATCTCCCTCTCGCTCACGACGGTCGCGCTGAGCCGCATACCGGGCCGGAGGTCCGCCACGGCGAGCTTCTTGCCGTCGACGTTGAAGCGGTACCCCTGTGGGACGACGAACTTCTTGTACTTCCCGTCGGCTGTCTGGACGAACAGGTTCCGCCCGATGACCCTGACGACTGTCCCTTCTTTCACCTCCTCCGTCTTCTCCATGACGGGTGCCGTGGCGCTGGTGATGGTGGCGGTGATCACCTGGCCGGGCTGGAGGGCGCTCAGCGGGACCTGAGTGTCGCCCATGTTGAACATGAATCCGTTCGGGACTTCAAAGCCCTTGATCGTCCCGTCGGGCAACTTGACCACGAGGAAGTTCTCGCCCGCGTGCACGACCGTGCCCTGGCGGATCTCCTGCTTGACGACCACCTGGGCCTGAGCGGTCGCGACGAACGCGAGACACACCACGACCAGCACTGCCAGAACTGCAAGCCTCTTCGACATTGTGCCTCCTCCTCTCGGTGTTCCTGTGACCCTGGAGAAACGATTCGCGGCTCGACGAACTGTTGTCACGACAACATCCGCGTGTTGCCGCGCGCAAAAAGCTCCTTCCCTCGGTTGGTCGAATGTCTCACTCTCCGCCGGCGTCCGGCGCGTGATGGTCATCAGCGGCCCTCCCCGGTGAGGCTGGCCCGCACGATGAAGCGCTTGGGTGCGTTGCCGACGTAGTAGAACGGGTAACAGGTGAGCAGCGTCAGGGAGGACTCGCCGGTCGGTTCGAGCACCTTCACGTCTTCGGGCTCCACGATCCGTGTTTCCTCAACCGTGTAGTTCAGGGTTTGTTCGAGCGTCACCAGGTGGATCTGGTCGCCGCTGGTCACGTCCTTGAGGACGCGGAAGAACCCGTCGCGGTGCCCGGCGATCGCGACGTTTCCGCGCTCACCCGGGAGCGCGGTGCCCTCGATGTGTCCAACGCCGCGGTTCAGGGTGAGTTCGTCGGTCCCCTCTAGCACGGGCACGGTGAGGCCGAGTCGCGGAAGCTCGAGAACCGCGATCGCGAGCGGCGCAGCCTCCTTCTGGCTCTTCTGGTAGGCCCGCACGCGGCTCTCGGACCACAGGGTGAAATCCACGCTGGTCGGCACAGGCAGGGGGGCCTGTGCGTTCGATGCCGGTTGCGTCGCCTGCTGGTGCGCGGCACGGGCGGCGTCGAAGCGCGCGAGTTCCGCCCGGCTCGAGAGCGCACCGTGCACCCTCGCGATCGCAAAGAGCGCGAGGAGCAGAAGGCCTGCACCCCACGCCAAGCGTTCCAGTGTGTTCAAGTGTTTCATGTCGTCGCGCACCCGCCCGCCTTACGGCCCCGTGAGCGGCCCTGGGCGCCCCTGTTTTCGCCAGGCCAGTCTTGGGCCTCCTGCAGGGGCCGTCAATTGGCCTTTGGTCCAATACCGGGGGACCCCTGCTGTGTGGCGGTTGCCGCGGTGCGGCCGCCCCGATTGCGGGGTCTCAGTCACTTCGGTGCGACCACCGGCTTGCCCTGGGCGCTCGGGACCTGCTTGGCGAGGGCGATGACGGCATCGATGGCTACGTCCTCCACCTTGTCGGGTTTCGGCACGGCGCCGGTCTGCTCGCCCTTCCAGAGGAGCTTGTTGGACCAGGGATTGATCAGCTCGACGGTCAGCGTGGTTTTCATGGGAGCCTTGACGTCGGCCCCGCGCGCCACGATCCGGTAGGTGACCAGGGCGCCAGCCGAGGCTTGATCGGGGGCAACTGTCCAGTCTCGGAAGAGCAGCCCGGCCTCGAGGGCGTTCCGGACGGCGCGGTCGGTGTTGACGTACTGCGGCTCGACGCCGGGCCTGGTCGGGATGTCCTTCCACGCGTAGGTGGCCACGTTGGAGAAGCGGGCCTCGAGCAGGGACGTTCCGGAGAGATCCGAGTCGAAGCTGCGCCAGATCAGGACGCCCGAGGCGGCGTGGACGAGGTCGACCACCAGGGTGACGGAGCCGGCGCTGGTGTCCTCCGGATTCCGCATGGCCACGTAGGCCACGACGTACATGTCGGGGGCGCCCTCACCAGCTGGCCGGTAGCCCACGCTGGCGAGCCGTTCCTCCACGCGGCGGTGGAGCACGTCGCGCACCTGCGACGCGTCGCCGTGCAAAGCGCTGCCCTTCCACGCGAAGCTCTTGGCGACCTCCTGGCTCTCACCCGTCTGGGGCGGCGCGGCCATGGCCGCTGCGGCGGCGAGGACCGTGATGCAGGTAATCAGTACACGCACGTTCATGACGCCACCTCCAGGTATTGTGTTGCCATGCTCTCGATAACACGCGCAAGCACCAGATGTTTCGAGGGCGGTGGGGAACCCCCGTCAGCGCGAGGAGTCCTGCCGGAGGCAGGACGACGCCGAAGCCGCGAGCAGCCGGACAAGGCTGCGTGGCGGGATCTCGTCAATATCGACGGGATTGTTTCGTCGCTTCGCTCCTCGTAATGACGGCAGGGGGAAGAGGACTCCCGCGGCCCCTTCGGGGCCTCGCAGTGACAGCCAATGCTCTGCGACGGGCTGTGGATTGGCATTAGAACAGGAAACGGAAGCGCATCTGCAGCTGCGTGGCCGTGCCCCGTGAGCCGTCCTTGTTGATGCGCTGCCCCCAGATGTATTCGATCCCGGCGTCCACGCTTTTGACCGGCGACCAGAGGGCGTTGAGGCTGATGCGGTCGGTCTGCTTGTACGACGATCCCGGCATGAAGGAGAGGTTGTCGACCTTGACGCGGCCCCAGATGAGCGAACTGCGGAATGCGTTGAGGGGGAGTTTGAGTGGGTTCGGGAAGTTCTCCCAGTGGTGCTCGTACGCCGTGTAGAAGCCCCAGACCGTCAGGGCGTTGAGGCCACCGTCCAGGCCGAAGACCGCGTCCTCGCCGCAGTTGCACGACTGGAGGTCGTTGATGTAGCGCGCGATCCCCTTGCCCCCGTTGAACTGGAAGATGAAGCGGTCGTTCTTGCTCCAACCCTTGCCGCCGACGGCGAGAACGCCGCTCGCCGAAACGCCCCAGGCCCAGGCGCTGTAGATCGCATCGGGATCTTCGTTGGGCTGCGCGCGAATCTGGCGGACGACCACGGCGCCCTGCAGGTGGCCTTTGGGGAGGTTCTTGGTGATGCGGCCGATGAAATCGGGGATCTGGTTGATGGCCGTGCCTCCGGTGACCGATGCCGTCGGGTACTCGAGGGACACCGCGAGGCGGAGGGCCTTCGGGAGCGGCATGAAGTAGCGAACCTGCGCCTGTCGCACGACGTTTTCGGCGTTCACACCCTCGAAGTCGATGTCTTCGTGGTCGGCGTTGGGGTCCGAGAACGTCGACCAAGTCTGCCCGATGATCAGGCGGCTGTACTGCCCGTAGGCGTGGCGGAGGCGGAACGCGCCGTTGGTGCCGTTGAAGTCGCCCTCGATGAAGGCGCGCATCTCGCCGAGATCAGTGGGCGCGCGCACGTCGAAGTTGAACTTGCTCGGCTTCGCCCCGATCGAGAGGCGCGGACCCTGTCCGGCCTGTTCCATCCCCTTTGCCGGGATCGACCAGGTCAGGAACTGGGTGTCCGAACCAAGGGGGGAGAAGGTCTGCACGAGGCTGGTCCAGACGAGGCCGCCGATCTTCATCGCGGCGTCGGTGCCCGGGATCTTGAACGACCCCGGGAAGTTCCCCGCGGAGACCACGTCGAGCAGCTCCGGCTTTTCCTGGAGAGAGCCCTCGATCTTCTTCAGGCGTGCGTCGAGCTCGGTCTTGCTCGCGGTGGCTGCGGCGGCCTGCTGCGTCTCCACCTCGTTGAGGCGGGCCGTGAGCGCGTCGAGAGACTGCTGCATCTGCGCGAGCTGCGCCTTGAGCTGCTCAATGTTCCCGGCCTGCTCTGCGATAAGCTTCTCCTGAGACTCGATCTGCGCCTTCTGCTCGTCGATGAGCTTCTGCAGCTCCCTCACAGTCGGCGGCCGCGTCTTTGTCTTCTTGGCGGCCTTGGCGTCAGGCGCCGGCGTTGCGCTTGGCGCCGTCTGCTGCGCGAACACCGCGCCCGCGAGCAGGGCACAGGCGAAGGCGGGCACGACAACCCTTCCAAGGCTGCAGCGCAGCCGCGAACGGGAGGCGACTGGGGAAAGGATCTTCTCGCTCACGCTCCTCCTGCACTCGGCATGATACCGCGACGCTTTTCGAGCTGTTCCCTGGCGACGGCGATATGGTTCTTCAGGATGTAGCGGCGCTGCGCGAAGCTGAGCGTTACGAACATTCTGGTCGTTCGTTCCTGCAGGGTGTCGAGCGCCGATATCAGATCGTCGACGCTCTCGCCGGCGCCGCGACGCTTGGCCTCGATCTCGAGGAGCTTCAGGTCGCCGTAGAGCTTGAAGAGGTGGTGCTGCATCCACCATTGATAGGCCTGCGGCAGGATGCGTGCAAGGGGGTATGCGACGGCGAGCAGTGGTATCAGCACGATGAGCAGGCGCTCCGTCAGGCCGCTGAGCCAAAAGGGGAGGTAGCGGTAGAGGAACGGTCGGCCCGACTTGTAGAAGGTGCGGGCCTGGTCGCTCAGCGGCAGGTCGATCGCCTCGCCGGCGGGGAACCGCCCGGCTTTCTGAAAGATCCCCGGGCCGCCGTGGACCTCCGAGGCAGCCTCCAGGAGGAGGTACTGCGCCGCGGGGTGGAGATCTCTGCGCACGGCCAGGCTCTCCTGGACCGCGAGCAGAGTCACGTCCGCGGGTGGAATGTTTCTCGCCAGGTCAACGACGCCGGTCGGAAGCACGAGCTTGTTCAACAAGGGGAACAGAGCAACGTAGGCGTCCGCGCGGGGAAAGGTCGCGAGCACGATACCGTCGGCGGCCAGGAGCTTCCGTACCGCCGGCGACTGCAACGATGTCAGCATGACGGCGGCGTCGATCTTTCTCCGGAGCAGCGCGTCCGAGGCTTCCTCTGGCGTGAGCCCGAGCAGTTTGACGCTTGCCTCCTCCACACCGTTGAGTTGGAGGAGGCGGCGGGCCACCACCCGTGTCCCGCTGCCCTCTTGGCCGATCGAGATGCGCTTACCCTCCAGCGCCTGGGCCGGGGTGGCGTGCGGCTGGTCCCGGAGGAAGAGCCAGATCGGCTCGAAGGAGACCATCCCGAGCGAGGCAAGATCGGACGAATCCTCCTTGCTGGCGATCCCGGCCTCGACGAATGCAACGCTCACCCCCGAGCGGCGATCGCGCAGCCTGGAGAGGTTCTCCACGCCACCCGCGGTGGGTAGCAGCTTGAGATCGAGGCCCGCCCGGGCGAGGATGGCGCGGTAGCGTTCCCCACGCTCGTGGGCGGCGCTGCCCTCCGGGCCGGTGGCCATCACCAGTGTGCGCGGTGGGAAGACGCTCTTGCTGGTGAGAAGCGTCCAGACGACGGCAGCCACGATGGCCGCAACGAGGGCCGCCACGACGAAGACCAGGCTACGCCGACGGCGGGATCCCTGCGGTCTGCTTGCGGTTGGCATCAGCATCGTTGATAACTCAGGCCCCGAGCCGTGTCAATTGGCCTTTGGTCCAACTCATGAGATCAGTGCAGGTGCGGATGCAACGGTCGGTCGCTCATGTCCCGGGCACCCCTTGTCCGGGGCCTTTTGATCGGCGCCCTTCTGGTCAACTGCCTTCTGCTGCTGCGGCTCCTGCTTCTGCCGCGGCGTGTCGGCTTCCTTTTTTATGGCCGCGGCGGCGCAACGTCGCCCAGTGTGCAGGTCTGCATCCAAAGCCGCCGGCGTCGGCGACGTGCGTCGGCCACCGCGCGGCTCGTCGGGCAACGGTCCGTTGGGGCTTCTGAGTCTTTTTCTCTCCTGTGCTAGTCTTCATGAATGGCAAGCGGTCTGCCCGGCTGCCGACCCGCTGCGTGCACCGGCCGCGTCCCGGCTGTCCACCCGTACGGAAGGCGGCGCATGCCCCGACGGTCAACCGGCGTCATCGCGGCAGTCACCGTTCTGCTGGCCGTGCCGGTTTGTTTGCGCGCGCAGCAAAGGGAGCCGTTGCCGCCCGAGCCCACGCTGGAGCGGACGATAGAGGCGGGCGAGTCGGGCGTCCAAGAGCCGCGGCGCAAGCTCGTGCGCTGGAACGAATACGACGGACCTTTCTCGACCCTCAAGTTCGGCGCCGGGATCCTGTACGAGTACGCGGCGTACGCCCAGGACGAGCAGAGCAAGCAACAGTTCACGCTCGAACCCGAAGCCAAGGTCCGGGACTTCCGGCTGCTTTTCAAGGGGCGCCTGAAGACCAAGCGTGACATAACCTGGACGTGCGGCGTGATGTACGACGGCCCGACCGATTCGTGGCTGGTACGCGAGACCGGCGTCATGATCGCCGTCCCGGAGCTGTGGGGCCACCTCTTCATCGGGCGCACCAAGGAGGGGTTCTCTCTCAACAAGGTGATGACCGGGTACTCGGGGTGGACGATGGAGCGCGCCACGATCACCGACGCGACCATCCCGATCCTCGCCGACGGCGTGAAGTGGCTCGGCTACGTGCCGGAGCGGGGGCTGATCTGGAACATCGGCTGGTACCATGATTGGCTCTCCGAGGGTCAGACATTCTCGACCTACGACAGCCAGTTCGTCGTCCGGGTCGCGTGGCTTCCGATCGCCTCCGAGACGAGCGGCACGCTGCTCCACATCGGCCTGAACGCCCGCTACGGCAAGCCCGACGAGGGCAAGCTGCGCCTGCGCTCGCGCCCCGAGGCGTTCCCCGCGCCCTACTTCGTCGACACCGAGGAGTTCCCGGCGGATCACACGACCACGGCGGAGGTGGAGGCGTACTACCGGCCGGGTCCGCTGTTGATCGGAGGCGAGTACCTTGTCCAGAAGGTCGCTGCTCCCCAGGCCGGCGATCCGCTCTTCCACGGCGGCGACATCGTGGTCAGCTGGCTGCCGACCGGCGAGACGCGCGCGTACAACACGGTCGGCGGCTACTTCAAGTCGATCTCGCCGGCGCGGACGGTGTTCGAGGGAGGCCCGGGGGCGTGGGAGCTGGTCGCGCGGGTGTCGTACATCGATCTCGACGGCGGCACGCTGCGCGGCGGCAAGTTTTGGCGGTTCACTCCGATGGTGAACTGGCACCTCTCCGACAACCTGCGGCTCGAGTTCGAATACGGCTACGGCGGTCTCGACCGATTCGATGTCACCGGCCACACTCAGTTCTTCCAGAGCCGCATCCAGTTCCAGTTCTAGCACCGCACCGGCGTTCGCTTCGCACCCGAAATCGCGCCCACATTCGGCGCGCTCGGGACGGTCCGGCCGCGGTGTTTGGGGGCCGTGGCGTGCGCGGACCGCCGTGACCACAAGCGCGAGCGGCGTCGGCCAGCGGCGCGTCCTAGCCGCTTCTCGTCACCATGAAGACGGAAGCGTGCCAGGGCGATTCGTCAAGGTACAGCCCGTGTTCCTGAAGGTCGCTGCCCTGCCGGTCGTAAATCGCGTCGCCGAGCAGGTCCTTGAGCCGCCATCGCCCGCCTCCGAGATCCGTGAACGGCAACCGGACATGGCACTGGCTCTGGTTGGGAGCGTAGTTGACTGTCACCAGCAGGCGGTCTTCGCCGGGCCCCTGCCACGCGAAGGCCAGGAAGCAGTCCCAGGTCCAGTTGTCTTCCCAGGCGGGTTGGCACTCGAGCAATTGCCACTGGCCCTCGCGGACGGCGGGTTCGCGGAGCACGCCGAGCAGCCGTTCGTAGAACTGCTGCAGCCTCCGATCGGTCGGCTCCTCGGGGGCCCGGCCGAGGTGGGGCGAGATCCGCTTCCTGCGCCCCTCGAACTGTCCCTGATGAAAGAAGCGCAGCCCGGGAGACAGGAAGGTGATCACCGCCGCGGCTTCATGCACGTCTGCAGGGAACGTCGCGGCGGCCCGGGGTTCGTCGTGGTTCTCCATGAAGCGGGCGAGCCTGTCCTGGTAGTCGAGCCCCGCGTGGAAGTGCTCGCGCACCGGCCGCGCGTGTCCCTCCCGCAGCCGGTCGTAGAGCCGCTTGTCGTAGGCGTAGTCGAACCCCTGCTGCTGCAACGTCCACTCCAGGTCCCAGTACACCTCGGCCATGAAGCAGAACCCCGGGACCCGCTCGCGCACCCGCCTGGTGGCATTCGGCCAGAACAGCTGCGCGGGCCTGCCCCACGTACGCTCGAAGACGTCCGGGAGCACCAGCATCGCCATGTCGCAGCGCACCCCGTCGCACTGCCCGGCGATCCTCATGAGCTCGCCGATCATCGCCTCCTGCGTCGCCGGGTTGCTGTAGTCAAGCTGCAGGGTGTCGGGCCACCCCGGGAAGTAGGGGTCACGTCCGTGTGCCAGGATCAGATCGCCTGCCTTCCGCCTGACCCAGGTGTAGTTCTTGGGCTCGCGTGTCAGCTCCAGTTCGCCGGCGTGGATGAAGTACTCGGGGTGTTCCTCCACCCAGGGGTGGTCCGGGGCCATGTGGTTGGGGACGAAGTCGAGCATCAAACGCAGCCCGCGGGTGGCGAGGCGCTTGCGCAGTCGAGCGAGGGCCGCGTCTCCGCCCAAGGCGGTATGCACCGTGTAGCCGCTGATCGCGAACCCGGATCCGGGTATGTCCTCGTCGCGCAGGTCCGGCAACGTCTCCTCGAACTCCCGGCGCCATTCGGGGTTCTCGCGCGAGAGCCGCTGCGCGACCGCCCCGGTCTGCCAGACGCTCAGGAACCAGATCCAGTCGAAGCCCCTCTCGGCCAGGCGGTCCAGCTCGGCGTCGGGGATGTCGTCCAGAGTGGCCGGCCTCCCCAGGTGCCGCGACAGCTCCGTCAGCCATACACGGGTGTTGATCTGGTAGAGCGACGGATAGCGAGGTGTGGACACGGCTCCCTCCTACTCCCCGCCCACCTGCTCGCGGACCAGGCGGGCACCGAGCCTCTCCTTGGGGGTCACCAGCGCGTCTTCGGCGGTCATGCGTCCGAAGAGGTCGAGGAGGACTGCGATGAGGCCCGTCCAGCCCGTCTGGTGGTTGGCTCCGACTCCGGCCCCGATGTCGCCGTGGAAGTACTCGTAGAAGAGGATCAGGTCGCGCCAGTGCGGGTCTTCTTGGAACTTCCGGGTGCCGCCATACACCGGCCGGCGACCGCTCGCATCGCGCAGGAAGATGTTCGAGAGGCGCCGCGAAATCTCCTTCGCCACCTCGAAGAGGGTCATCCGGTTCCCGGAGCCGGTCGGGCACTCGACCTTGAAGTCGTCACCGTAGAAAGCGTAGAGATTCAGGAGGCCCCGCACGATCAACCCGTTGACCGGCATCCAGATCGGGCCACGCCAGTTCGAGTTTCCCCCGAACATCCCGGTGTCCGAGTCGGCGGGGAGGTACTGAACGCGAAGCTCCTGACCGCCCACGTGGAAGACGAATGGGTTCTCGAGGTGGTAGCGCGAGAGGGCGCGGATGCCGTAGGGAGAGAGGAACTCCTTTTCGTCGAGGAGGTAGGAGAGGACGCGCTCGAGCTTTGTCTGGGTGAGAGGCGAGAGAAGCCGGCGTCCGGCGTAGCCGATGAACCCCTCCATGGTCGGGGCCACCTGGGCGACCACCTCGGGGTTGCGCTTCCTGAACAACGCGATCAGTTGCATGAATTTCGGGTGGTTTATCACCGACTCCTGCTCGAACACTGTGCTCGCGCAGAGCGGCAGGAGCCCGACCATCGACCGCACCTTCAGCCGGAACGCCTTGCCGTCCGGTAGCCGGAGGACGTCGTAGTAGAAACCGTCCCGCTCGTCCCACATGTCGTCCTGCTGCTCGCCGACCTTGTCCATGGCGTAGGAGATCCAGATGAAGTTCTCGAGGAACTTAAAAGCGAACTCCTCGTACACGGGGTCGTGGTCGGCGAGGATGGTGGCCATCTCCAGCATGCACTGACTGTAGAACGCCATCCAGGCCGTGCCGTCCGCCTGTTCGAGGGACCCGCCGGTGGGGAGCGGGGCGCTGCGGTCGAAGACGCCGATGTTGTCGAGGCCCAGGAACCCGCCGGCGAAGACGTTCCGACCCAGCGGGTCCTTCCGGTTCACCCACCAGTTGAAGTTGAGCAGCAGGCCCTGGAAGGAGCGCTCCAGGAAACGGAGATCCTCCCGACCCAGGTTCTTCTCGAACTTGTAGAGGTACAGCGTCGCCCAGGCATGCACCGGAGGGTTCACGTCGCTGAAGTTCCACTCGTACGCCGGCATCTGCCCGTTGGGGTGGCTGTAGAGACTCCGGAGCATCAGGAGGAGCTGCTCCTTGGCGAAGTCGAAGTCCACGAGCGACAGCGCAATCGTGTGGAACGCCAGGTCCCAGGCCGCGTACCAGGGGTACTCCCACTTGTCGGGCATGGAGATGACGTCGCCGTTCAGCATGTGGAACCACTCGGTGTTCCGGACTCCATGCTTCGCGCCGGGGACATGTGGGTGCGCCTGGTGCTCCTTCAGCCACCGATCCAGGTCGAAGTAGTAGTACTGCTTCGACCACAGCATCCCCGCAAGCGCCTGGCGGTGGACCCGACGCTGGTCCTCGCCGAGCAAGCGGGGCGTGATCCGGTCGTAGAACTCGTCGGCGTCAAGGAGCCGCTGCCGGAAAATTTCCTTGAACGCCGCGCCGAACTTCCCGCCCGCCGTGCCTTTGGCGAGGCGGAGCTGGACAACCTCGCAGCCCCCCGCTGGCACCTCGAGGATGTAGCGCGCCGCGGCCTTCGTCCCGGTCTTCCCCGGGTTCACCGCGTCCCGTTCCCCGGAGATCACGTACCGGTGGAACGCGTCCTTGACGTACGGCGTCGGGTTCTGCTGGCCCCACAGCCTCTGGGCGTTCGTCTCGTTCTCCGTGAACAGGAGCTCCGGGGTGCCGTCACACGAGAGCGTGTAGTCGCCCAGCTCGGGATGGGAAGCCACGATCGCTCCTCCTGCCGCGCGCAGGGTCGGTTTCGGGCCCTCGTCTCCCCACGACCAGGTGTTCCGGAACCACAGCGTCGGCAGCAGCTGCATCCGGGCAGCCTCCTTCCCGCGGTTGTAAACGGACACGCGGATCAGGATGTCGTCCGGACCCTCCTTGGCGTACTCGAGTAAGACGTCGAAGTACTGGTCGTCGTCGAAGATCCCGGTGTCGAGGAGCTCGTACTCGAGCTCCTGCTTAGTCCGCTTCCGGTTCGTCTCGACGAGGTCCCGGTAGGGGAACTCGCGCTGCGGGTACTTGTAGAGGTACTTCATGTACGAGTGGGTCGGCGTCGAGTCGAGGTAGAAGTAGTAATCCTTGACGTCCTCGCCGTGGTTCCCCTCGCTGTTGGTGAGGCCGAACGCACGCTCCTTGAGGATGGGGTCGCGCTCGTTCCAAAGGGCGAGGGCGAAGCACAGGCGCTGATGGTCGTCCGAGATCCCGCCGAGGCCGTCCTCGCCCCACCTGTAGGCCCGGGAGCGGGACTGGTCGTGCGAGAAGTAATCCCAGGCGTCACCGCCCTCGCTGTAGTCCTCGCGGACCGTCCCCCACTGCCGCTCGCTGAGGTATGGCCCCCACCTCTTCCAAGGGATGCCCTCCTCGCGCGCGTCGTTCAGTCGCTTCTGCTCGGCGGTATCCACGATTCCCGTATCGGCCGCTTTCTTCGTTGTCATCGATGTGTCCTTTCTCTTCCGCTGCGATGTTGTTTCCCGCCGACCCGGCCCGGTCGAGGGGTCGTGCCCGCCATGGATTCTTTCCCTTGCTCGAGGACCTCTTGCGCATCAGAAGACGCGAACAGGTGCATGACCCGCGCGATTGCCCCGGTCCATCCCGTCTGGTGGCTCGCGCCGACCCCCGCGCCGGTGTCGCCGTGGAAGTACTCATAGAACAGGGGGTAATCGCTCCAATGGGGATTTTCCTGGAATTTCCGTGAAGCCCCGTGCACGGGTCGTTTCCCCTGCTTGTCCTTCAGGAAGATTCTGGACAGGCGGCGCCCGATCTCCTCCGCCACTCCGTGGAGGTTCATCTGCCTTCCCGATCCAGTCGGGCATTCGATGGTGAATGAATTCCCGTAGTACAGGTAGTACTGAAGCAGCGCGCGGATGATCAGCATGTTGACTGGCATCCAGATCGGGCCGCGCCAATTCGAATTGCCGCCGAACATGGCGTTGTCCGATTCCCCGGGGAGATACGACACCCGATACTCCTGATCGCCGACCCGATAGGTGTAGGGGTGTTCGTGGTGAAAGCGCGACACCGCCCGGATCCCGAAGGGGCCCAGGAATTCGTTCTCATCGAGCATGATCTTCAGCACCCGGCGGAGATTGGCTTCATTCAGAATCGATCCCAGGAGTCGGTCTTTGTACCCGGGTTTCTGTGGGTCATGGATGAACACCATCAGTTCAGGGCGCGCCTCGAGATACTCGCGCACGGTCGGGCCGATCTCGGGGTAATTCGTCAACATCTTCCTTTCGAAGATGGTCACCGCGCAAAGGGGCAGCAACCCGACCATCGAGCGGACCTTCAGACGTTCAAACCGGCCGTCCGGAGAGCGGAGCACATCGTAGAAGAAGCCGTCCTGCTCGTCCCACATCCCGGCTTCCTCACCCGGCCGGATCATCCCCGACGCGATCAAAAGGAAGTGCTCGACGAACTTAAGCGTGAGGTCGACGTAGGCCGGATTGGCCATCGCCAGCTCCGCACTGATCTCGACCATGTTCTGACAGAAGAGGGCCATCCACGCGGTCCCATCGGCCTGTTCCAGGTATCCGCCGGTCGGCAAAGGGGCGGACCGATCAAAGACCCCGATGTTGTCCAGCCCCAGGAACCCCCCTTCGAACGCATTGTTGCCGCTACGGTCCTTCCGGTTCACCCACCAGTTGAAGTTCAAAAGCAGCTTGTGAAAACAACGCTCTAGCCAGGCAAGATCGCCCTTCCCACGATGCGCTTTCTCCGTCAAGTAGGTGAAGATCGTTGACCAGGCATGGACCGGAGGGTTCACGTCTCCGAAGTTCCACTCGTAGGCGGGGATCTGACCGCTGGGGTGAAGGTAGCGGCCCTTCAGGAAAAGTTCCAACTGTTCCTTGCCGAACTCCTCATCGACCAGCGTGAGAGCCGTGACATGGAAGGCGAGATCCCAGGCGGCGTACCAGGGGTACTCCCATTTGTCGGGCATGGAGATCACGTCCGCGTTGACCATGTGCCCCCAGCGGTCGTTACGGATGGAACGCTGATTCGCTCGGTACGGCTGAACGCCGTGCTGCTTGAGCCACCGGCCGACGTCATAGAAGAAAAACTGCTTGGACCAGAGCATCCCGGCCAGAGCCTGCCGCATGACGGTCGCCTCGTCCGGGTTGAACGAGGAAGGAATCGCGGCCGCGTAGAACTCATCGGCTTCCTGGCGCCGGGTCTTGAGGACAGAGTCAAACGCCTTCCCAAAACGTCCGCCAGCCGTCTTGGGGGAGCCTCCCTTCGGCCGATCGCTGAGTCGCAGGCGAATCGTGCGGGATTCCCCGACCCTCAGCGTGAGCGGGTAATGGGCCGAGACTTTCGTCCCCGTCTTCTCGGGATTGACCGCGCCTTGTTTGCCGTGAACGATGTAGTTGTTGATGCCGTCTTTCACGTACGGGGAGGGATTGGGCGTGCCGACCAGCCGCTCCGTATTGGTTTCATTCTCCGTGAAGAGGAGCGCCGAGGCGCCTTCCGCGAAGAAGAGCCGCTCGCCGAGATCCTGATGCGAGACTGCGACGATCGCGGCGGTCTTGTCGTGAGCCAGTTGACGAACGGTGGGGCGGGCGACGTCATCCCCCCACGACCAGTCATTGCGGAACCAAAGGGTGGGCAGGAGCTGGAGCGTCGCCGGTTCCGGGCCGCGGTTGTGAACGGTGATCTTGATGAGCAGGTCCTCGGGTGTCACCTTGGCGTATTCCACGAAAACATCAAAATAACGGTCCTGGTCGAACACACCCGTGTCGAGCAGCTCATATTCCGGTTTGCCTCGGCCGCGGTCACGGTTCGTCGCAACCAGATCGTCGTACGGGTACGCCACCTGAGGGTATTTGTAGAGGTACTTCATGTACGAGTGGGTCGGCGTTGAGTCGAGATAGAAATAGTACTCTTTCACATCCTCGCCGTGGTTGCCCTCGCCGCCCGTCAGACCGAAGAGGCGCTCCTTGAGGATCGGATCTTTTCCGTTCCACAGCGCCAGCGCGAAGCAAAGTCGCTGGCGGTCATCGGAAATGCCGGCGAGGCCGTCTTCGCCCCAACGGTAGGCACGGGAACGGGCATGGTCATGCGTGAAGTAGTTCCATGCGTCACCGCTCTCGCTGTAGTCCTCCCGCACCGTTCCCCACTGCCGCTCCGAGAGGTACGGCCCCCACTTCTTCCAGGGGACGTGCTTGGTGCGGTGCTCCTCCAGACGTTGTGTCTCGGCGCTCACGTGCCACCTTGAGGGTTCTTCAGCTTTCGGCGCAACAGCCCGGACCGATCGGTGTCGAAGTGGTAGATCTTGGCAACCTCGACCTTCAGTGCCAGCGCGTTGCAGACGAGGATCGCCACGAGCGTGCCGATCAGCGGGCCGACCCAATAGATCCACCACGCGTGCCACTGTCCCGAGATGATCGCTGGGCCGAGGCTGCGGGCCGGGTTGCAGCTCGTGCCCGATATCGGGGCCTCGTAGTAGGACATGATCGCGAAGAGAACCGGGATGCCCGCGGGAGTGAACCTCCGGAGTGCCCGGATCCCGATGAACACGCACAGATACGTGATCAGGCAGAACGTCGTGACGATCTCGCCCAACAGGGCCACCCGCACGGGCCAGGTCTGGCCCGGCAGGGTGGCGCCGAATGCCACGCTCCGACCCATCGCGCCCCAGGCAAGCAGCGGCAGGACACCGAAAGTCGCGCCGGTCAACTGGCCCAGCACGTAGACACCGGCGGTCTTCACGTCAAGCTTGCCCACCAGGTGGAACCCGAGGGTGACGACCGGGTTCATGTGCGCACCGCTTTCCTTGCCGAGCGGGGAGAGAGCGATCAACGCCCCGAACAGGCCAAAGATGAAGCCGGTGATCCGCCGTCGCCACCCCTCATTCAGGATCAACCAGATAACCGGGCTGCCTTTGCCGAACATGAAGATGACCAGCGAGAGGCCGGCCAGGAGCAGCATGGCCGTGCACACGAACTCGGCGTAGAACAGCCGCCACGGAAAGCGCCATTCGTCCCGCTCTTCCCCCGAATCAGACACGCAACCCCCCTGGGAACACGCGCGATTATTCGGCCGCTGCCGGGGCCAGTCAATTGGCCCTTGGTCCAATACGGGGACCGTCCGCGAACCGGAAGGGCGGGTCCAATCCGCGTGGGACACAGATCCGGCTCTCGGGTGAGGGCTTCTCGAATCACCTGGGACTCGCGAAGTCCACTGGGACCAGAATCCCCCCGGGCAGTGCGGGCAAGTCTCAAGTGCCTCTCAGGGCGGAACGTGCCGGTCTTACTTGCAGCCGCCAAAGCACGCAAACGGCGGAGTAAACAACATAATCCCGAACTCCCATCCCGCACCGTTGTCCCCACTAAATTCGGCCCCATAGGTGAGCGCGAAGACGGCATACTGGTTGGGTTCCCACCGCAAGCCGACTCTGTATTCTGCGGGGGACCCGGCCTCACCCCTCGAACCAAAGACCTCGCCAACGATGGACGTCCGCGGGTTGAAGGCGTACCACGCCACGCGGGTGCAGTAGGTGAAATCCCAGGCCGTGTCCTTGTCCTCTCCGTAGTTCAAAGTCATGCTCGCGCCCGGCGTGATGTCCCAGGACACTTTGTCGTTGAACAACGGCACAGTCAGTGGGGTATTCACCCAGTAGGTAGAGAAAGCGTCCTTCACCCTGGCGTCCGCCGCCAGAAAACCCGGGAAGAGCCCGGTGCCGAATTTGACTGCCATGCCGCCGGTCTTTGCCCTGTTCTCGTAGAACATGTACTTGGCATAGAGCGAATTCGAGTACCCGTCATTGGTCGTTGGGTCATTGTCGTTGTTGTAGAAATATCCGGACACGGTGAACTCCCACTTGGGAAAGAGCGAGAACGTCGTCATCAACATGGAGTTTCGTTCACCAAATGTGGGGATGATGGTCACCGTACCGTGGGGCTTGGACAGGTAGCTGTCGGAGTTGAATTGCTGCGCCTGAGCCGGGGCGGCAAATGCTACCACCGCCAGCACGGCCAGCGCCCCAAGTACTGTGAGCCTTATCGACATTTCTCATCCTCCCTATACTTGAGGTTCTTCTAAAAGGCGCGATGCCAGTTTCGGACCTCCTGCGGGGAATGTCTATTGGTCTTTGGTCCAACACGCAGGCCGTGCGCGGACCGAAAGGCCGATCCGATCAGCGGTGGACGCGCATCCCGGCAGGGCTGGTTGCTTCGTGCCGTCGGCGCCGGGAGGTCACGAGGTACACTGCCTGGGTGCACCTCGAGCTGGTTGCGGGCTTTCGGCATCCGCGGGTGGTACACGGCGGTTGCTGCGAGCGGAGGTTCCCGATGACCCGTGCCCGTGTGTGTTTGATGCTCGGCCTGACGCTTGCCTGCCTCGCTCCGATCCTGGCGCCTGCCGAAGGCGCTGCCCCGGCCCCACCGGTGCCCGTGTACGTGGGCACCTACACCGGCAGCGGGAGTCGTGGGATCTACCGTTTCGAGTTCGACCCCGCGTCGGGCGCCGCGACTGCACCGGTCCTCGCGGGCGAGTCGGACAACCCATCGTTCCTGGCCGTGCACCCGAATGGGCGTGTGCTGTACGCCGTCAGTGAGCTCGCGAGCTTCGGCGGCGCACCGACCGGCGCCGTGAGCGCCTTCGCAATCGACCCGGCG
>Ga0335070_10003938_pt1 | contig 17308 bp, 22 predicted proteins | sample Lox_Sample_13_FD_206722 | JGI IMG/M metagenome (GOLD analysis project Ga0335070, IMG submission 206722) | Soil microbial communities from Loxahatchee National Wildlife Refuge, Florida, United States - Lox_Sample_1.3 | ecosystem: Environmental > Terrestrial > Soil > Wetlands | place: USA...
TAACGGAGTTATTTTCTACGTAATTCCAAATTTCAATTTCAAATGGTCCAAACGATCCTGTTTTGAGTTTAGAATTTTGGACATTGGAATTTGCTTGGTATTTGATGCTTGGGATTTGGTGCTTATTAAATATATATGGCAAGTTTAGATTTGCCAACTCTATAAGTTCAACATGCTTAGCCTTCCTGCACCAAAACTGCGGCGTAGGCAGCGATCCCTTCTTCCCTGCCGGTAAATCCCAATCCCTCTGTCGTGGTGGCCTTCACGTTCACCCTCTCGGGTTCGATCTCCAGGACATCTGCGACCTCTTTCACCATTCTGGGGATGCTGTCGGAGAGTTTGGGTTTCTGGGCGACGATGGTGGCATCCACATTGATCGGGCGAAACCCTTTCTCTCTTACCTTGGCCAACACCTTTTTCAAGAGTATCGTGCTCTTGATATCACGGTACTGGGGATCCGTGTCAGGAAAATGTCTTCCGATATCTCCCTCTGCGACGGCTCCGAGCAAGGCATCGCAGATGGCGTGGACGAGAACATCCGCATCGGAATGTCCCATCAACCCGAAGAGATAGGGGATTCTTATTCCACCCAAGATCAACGGCCTCCCTGAAACGAAGGCGTGAACGTCATATCCAAAGCCAACTCTCATCTCTTTCTTCCTCCTCCGGTCGTGTCTCCTTTAGAAAGGTTGTCCGTCTTGAGATAGAGGTTGGCCAATAACAGGTCTTCGGGGGTCGTGATCTTAATATTCGTATAGGATCCCGGAAGGATATGGACCTTTACCCCCAGGCGCTCGACAAGAGAGGCGTCATCGGTTCCGATAAACCCGTCTTCTGCTGCCCGATAGCAAGCCTCTTTGATCAGATTGACCTGGAAGGTCTGCGGGGTCTGGATTTGCCAGAGGGTTTCCCGGTCCAGCGTCTTGAGAACGGTTCCATCCGGATTGGACACTTTAATCGTGTCCTTAACTGGCATGGCCAGTACTACAGCCCCCACCCGGACCGCAGTGTGAAGGGACTCTTCGATCATGGCTTGGGTCACGAAAGGGCGGACCCCGTCGTGAATGGCCACCACGTCCGCGTCCTTCGGCAGAGCGTCAACCCCGTTTTTTACAGACTCCTGCCTTCGTTTTCCCCCCGGGACGATCTGCGAGACTTTTTGAAATTTATATCCTTCGACGATTTCTTTCAGGCAGTAATCCATGTCCTCCTGACCCACCACGAGGAGGATGGAACGGATCAGAGGGCAGGTCTCGAATCTTTCAAGGGTGTGAACAAGAATGGGCTTCTCCCCTAGGGAGTGGAATTGTTTCTTCTTCCCCTCCATGAAGCGGAGCCCCTTCCCAGCGGAGACGATCACTGCGTCGGCCTTCATCGTTCAACAGCGAGTCCAAAGGCAAAGGTTCAGGTTGAAATTGAGGCCAAGGTTTAGAATATTCCAAAACAAAATATGAACCTCGATATTAGAAGGTAAGTCTCAAGGCAGGATCACTCCAACCTGTTTTGTTTGACCTGTATTAGAATTCACTGTCCAGGGGGTAATAATAATCTTTTCCCTTGGTCTCCCGATTCGCCTCCTCCTTGAGGCGAGCGAAGATCATTCGTCCGGCAGGGGTTTGGAGAACGCTGGTGACGACGACATCGATCGTCTTGCCCATGTGTTTCCTTCCATTATCGACCACAATCATCGTCCCGTCGTCGAGATACGCCACCCCTTGCCCGATTTCTTTTCCTTCTTTCAGGATTTTGACAATAATCTCCTCTCCGGGGAGGACAACGGGTTTTATGGAATTGGCCAACTCATTGATGTTGAGCACCTCGATCCCCTGGAGCTCCGCTACTTTATTCAGGTTGGAGTCGTTCGTGATGATTTTTCCGCGGACCTCCTTCGCCAATTCAATCAATTTTGAATCGACCTCTTTGACGGCAGGATAATCCTTGTCGACAATTCGAACATCCACAATGGCCTGTTTTTGTATGTGGTGGAGAACCTCCAAACCCCTCTTGCCTCTGGTCCGTTTGATGGAGTCCGAGGAGTCGGCAATGTGCTGGAGCTCGTTCAAAACGAATTGCGGGATGATCAACGCCCCCTCGATAAAGCCCGTTTCTGTGATGTCGGCAATCCGGCCGTCGATGATCACACTGGTATCCAAAATCTTCGCATTTTCAGCTTGAGGCAGATTTTTCGAGAACAGTTTCCAGTTGGGCAAGTGAATTTCTTCTCCCTTCTTAGAGCCGATTTGAAGACCGATATACCCACAAACCCCGTAGAGGGCACTTAAAAAAGGAGCCGCCATTTCCTGATGGTTAATGAGATTGGAGAAAAAGACATTGGAGAGGAAATTGGCGATCAGGATGCCGACGATCAATCCGAGAAAGCTTCCCAAAAGATTCTTTAAAGGAATTTTTTTCAATCCCTTTTCGATCAGAACGGTCAAGGCGGCGAGGAGGAGTCCGCCGACGAACCCCAGGAAGCGAATCGGGGAAGACGGAGAAATTCCCTGGAAGAGCGTATACCCGCTGACTCCGCAGACCAGGAACAATAAGATACGAAGAACCCATGAGCCCAACCCCTTCACCTCCCTTTCATGATGGGATGATATGAGAAGACATTTCAACGAAAACGAACGATAGGAATTTGGGAGAGGTTATGGTCCGAAGATCGAATTGATCTCCCTCAAGATATCCGTCTCTTTCACATCCCGGGCGATGGCCAGTTCCTTGACTAAGAGATTCTTGGCGGTGTCCATGATTTTCCTCTCGCCGAAGGATAGATCTTTCTCTTCTTTGAGAAGATGGAGATCCCGGAGTACCTCCGCGATGCCGTAGATCGACCCCGTGTTGATTTTTTCCATATACTCGCGGTATCTCCGATTCCACGTCTGGTTATCGACGGTCACATCCCGGTCCTTTAGGATTCCGATGACCTTCCGGACGTCAATTTTTCGGATGACGCCCCTCAGTTTGGCCGCCTCCACATTATCCCGGGGAATCATAATGGTCATCCCGTTTTCCAAAATTCGCAGGATGAAAAAGATCTGTTCTTTACCGGAGATCTGTTTGGTCTCAATGGCCTCAATGATTCCAACACCGTGTCCTGGATAAACCGCTTTGTCACCGATCTGGAACATAAAATGAAAACCTCCTTCCTGGCAGTAAGAAAAAAAGTAATTTCAACATCGGGACGGACGATGCCACATCAACGCGAGGATACTTCCCAAAGGGACTGTCTTGATGATGGCTGACTCAACGCAGGAAACTCACCCCGTTAAAAATGATGCCCCGCTCGGTTTCGAGTCGCAACGACTGGAATTTCTAACGGGGTTCACTCTTGGCCAATTTCAAAATGTCGTTGACATCGGGGTTCTTCCCTTGGATCAGCCTGCCCATCGAGGCATCGATTCCCAAAAAGGCCGACACGCGAATCTTACCTTTCACCTCTCCTCGGTCCCCAAATTCGCCGTGCCGGAACACTTCCATTACATCTCCCACCTTGAGGCCGGTTAATTTTCCGGCATTCAAATAGACTTCTTCCCCCTCTACCTTGGTGATCCGACAAAACCAATCCATGCCGTCTAATTCCTTGGCGAGGGAGCGTCCCAGGGAAGCAACGGCAAGGTCGATCGCTTTGACTCTGGCCCTCTCTTCGGGAAAAGAACCCTTTTCCTTGGCCGCGAAGATGGGATTACTGGCCGATAGGGTTTTAAGGGTTTTACCTGAAAAGGTGTCTACCAACCGTATGTCTATTTTGATAATGGCCGAAGCCGTCCCTTCTTGACCATCCGTTGTCCTGGTAGTAAAGACGTAGGGGCCGGAGAGCTGGCCAACGACAAGGGCACGGACCCCAAAGATCTCGTTGATGTCCTGGAGGACTTTGGGTGTTTCAAGGTCCTTTACATCAGCGTCCTTTTTTTCAAGAAATTCTTTGACCATTTGATAGTCCGTAAAGAGGACCTGGAGAGACCTTCGATTTACCTCTTTCATCAGCTTTTCAGCGACCCAATCTCCCAACACCTCTTCACCCTCGGCGGTTCGATCATCGAAATAGGATACTAAAACCCTTTTCTTTAAGCCCGAAGACGTCGGTTTCGATGGAGATACGACAAGGCCTTCCTCTTCTAAGGAAGAGGGTGCCTTTGCATAAGAAGCAGTAGGGGCTTCTTTCTTAGCTTCCGCTGTCCGCACGGGCGGGGTCGCGAAGGCTTCCTTATTGGAAAGGTATTCATTAACCGGAATATAAAGGTATTTGGGTTGATCCCTTCCCTCCGAGGCTTTTGGGTTCAAGACCTTGACATATTCTTCCTTATCAATGATGATGACTTCTTTATCCAGCAATTCTTTCATTTTTGCCTTGTCAGAAGGTCCTTTCTTAATTGGAAGCCAGGACGGCATGGAGCAGGCAAAAACAAAAAAAAGGGAAAAGAAGAAAATGAAGAAAAGTGAAAGGCGGGACTTGGACACTTTAGAGACCATTTTCCCTTTTTCAATTACTATAAGTAAATATACACTAAAAATACAAAAAAATCAATGATATTTGCATGAAAGTTCGTAACTTTCTGCCCGGATCCTTCAGGGTAACTGAAAAGGGCTGCGGGGATCTCCCTCATAGAAAAATACCTAATAGTTTCATGGTGTTAAGCTGGAATCGACCTCGGTAGGTACTTCTGTTCTCCCGTTTCCAAAAAAAAGGCAGGGTTCGAACTTTGCAACCCTGCCCGTTTTAGGCGTGAATACTTAATTGCCGGCCAAGACCCTGTTACCTATTTACTCTTTGGTTTTACCTCCACCATCTTCATCTTCTTGCCGCAAGTGCAGTTACCCGGATTCTGGCTGATGGTGTCGCATTTACATTCAGGTCCGCAGTCGCAGACGTATTTCGCGACACTTATGAAAGGTTTCTTCCTTGACTCTACTGTAATCATCCCCTTCTCAACCTTTGTCACCTTTGTCTTTACCATGTCCTTGTCACATGGACACTTACCGGGGTTCCTTGACATCGTGTCACATGGACACCCTTCACCGCAGGCACAGACGTAGAGTTCATCTCCAACTTTTGCAGTCATTTTGGCCTTAGCGGCGATTGCGAGGGTTGCAAGAGAGAGGGTAAACACGAGGGTGAGAATGAGCAGCTTCTTCATTTAGTATCACCTCCTTTCGATTTCTATAATGCTCGGAGACTAACCCATAGGGTTGACAAAATCAACATAAAGAATTTTTTCCCTGGATTCAAATTATTTTCGCGAAAAATCAATTTGGCTCACGAACTTCAACGAGGGGACAGAAGGAAGGCTTCTACTTTTTGGATATCTTCAGGGGTGTCCACGCATATCGGCTCATAATCGACGGGAGTGAGTTTAACGCGGTGCCCGTTTTCCAGTGCCCGAAGCTGTTCGAGTTTCTCAAGCTTTTCCAGGGGAGTGGGCTTCATCTTTGAGAATTGGAGAAGGAATTTCCGCCGAAAGACATAGACGCCGATGTGTTTGAAAACCCTCTTCGGCAGAGGCCTATTTGTTCCGAAAGGGTTGGATTCCAAACGCCCAATCTGGAGTTCCCGGGGGAAGGGGATGGGAGAACGGGAGAAATAGAGGGCGAAATCCTTTTGATCTGCGACAACCTTTACGATATGGGGATTGAGCCAGTCCCTCACTTCCTCTATCCTGGTCATCAGGGTGGACAATTGGAGAGTATCATCGGCGAGGAGAGGGCGAATTGCTTTATCAATGATATCTCCTTTGATTAAAGGCTCATCTCCCTGGACATTGACGATGATCTCCGACCTGAGCTTCTTGGCGACCTCGGCGACCCGGTCCGTCCCGGTAAAATGGGTTGGAGAGGTCATGACGGCTTTTCCGCCGAAGGATCTTACGGCCTCTATTATTCTTTGTTCATCCGTCGCAACGATCACCTCGTCAATCAGCCTTGACTGACGCACTCCCTCGTAAACATGCTGGATCATGGGCTTGCCGAGAATATCGGCGAGAGGTTTCCCCTCGAAGCGAGTCGAGCCATACCGTGCTGGGATAACGGCGGAGATTTTGGTTTGGGTCTTTTTCATTGTCTCCTGCCCTAATTAAATCAAATTAGCCTAACACTGTCAACCTCCGCCTCTTTTGCGTCTCCGCTCGCGGCCTTTCCGTCTTTCCCCCCTCCCCTTGGCAACTGTGTCGTAATATGATTTACCGAATAGGCACACATAATATGTTGTAGGGCCTCAATTCATTGAGCCCTATCGGTGGGCTTGATAAATCAAGCCCCTACAGTTGTGACACAGTCTCTCGCCGGAGAGGGATGAGGTGAGGCGAAAAATATTAGCGAAAAATATTAGTTGACTTCCCAAAATAATTTTGATAAAGTCCGTCGCGTTCTTGGGGCGGGGTGGTGTTCTTCAGGAAGTTCGGAAAAGAATCAAGATGTAGCTCTCGGAGGGTTTTTCCTACCACAGTTCAGTCTTGTGGAGTGAAAGATGAAAAAGTCCTTCCCGAAGGTCCTCTATTGTTATTGTAAGCTCTAAGGGAGGTTTTCCGTTCCCTTAGAGCCTTCCGCAAATTTCTCTCTCATAAGTTGAGAAGTATCTAAATTCATTGATCCTCATATTTTTTGCTCTTTCTCTGGAGCAAGAGGCCTTAATTGTCAAAGACAAACAGCCTGCTCAAAAAAGCCAACATTACTCAAACTGTCGTAAAGAGTTTTCCGGCAATCTAGTGTACTGCGTCAGAAGTCCCTTTACTTTGTTTGTCATTCCGGACTTGATCCGGAATCCAGTCTTTTCAACTAGATTCCCGCTTTTGCGGGAATGACGGCTTGGGAAATAACGTAAAGAAATGTTGGACGCACTACACTAGGAAGTCCGGGCCCTAGACGACCGCAAGGAGGTGTGAACGGTGGAGGAATTGAATCCTAAGCTTCTCGAATTTTATACCAGTCATTACAAACCGGGGAACATCGGGATGGTGGGGGCCAAGGATATGATTGGGATGGCCGTCAGGGAAGGGCAGAGGGTTGTTACGAAAAATGGGAAAGCTTCCTTATGGTCTCATTGCTTCATATTTGGGGATTTAAGGCTCGACCGGAGAGGACCAAGTAGCACGAAGAGTAAGAGCCCCTACATATTCGAATCAGACCTGAAAATCAATCTCCTTAAATCCCAGATCCGGAATGGCGCCCAGGAGAACTGGGTCGGGAAATGGAGTAGGGAGGAAGTGGAAAATGCGGCCGTGATCGATCTGGGTCTTTTAGAAGATCAGAGAGAGAATATTCTTGCCACAGCGTTGCAGCTCGTGGACGAGCAGGTGCTCTATCCGATTCACGAGCTTCTTGGGACCTGGTGGGCCATCATCACGAAAAAACAGTGGCTTCCTAACCCGGTAGATGATCCTCATGCCATGTACTGTAGTGCCTTTGTAAGACACTGTTATAAAGAGGCAGGCAGAGATTTTATCGGTCCCGAGGTGAGCGTTTCCAACACGACTCCCGAAGACATCGCCCAGGCAGGGATTAAGGCGGGTGCAATAAAAATTTTCAGCCTATAAGTTGCCTGAAGACAGGAATATATAGGATGACAGGAAGCAAGAAGTTAAAGGAAGGGAAACCCTTCACGAACGGAGTGGAAAATATGAAAATGAATCTAACCGATACACAAAGGGCAATCGTTCGTCTGCCGAAAGGTGATAGTTCACGTTCTTTACGTTTCGCGTCTCTCGGTATCCCTACTTCGAAGAAATTGACCGGGCTGGAGGTTCGATTGTCGGAGGTCCTCATCAGAGACAACAAAACGCCCCATGTCTGGCCTTTTATTAGATATTCCAATCTCTATGTTGTTACCTCCAGTGTCGATAATCTCGGGACCGAACCCTATTCGCTCAATTTAAAAGGCTTTGCCGATGTAGACGATGGAGAACAGCTACCTGTTGACAGGACCGTTTATTATTGGAAGGAGGATGATAAAAAAAACAAACCACCGGGTGCAATCCATATCCTTGCGTCCATCATAAAAAGTAATGAAGGCATTCGTGACGTTGGCGCCGCTTTGGCGTCACTCAGGAAGACAGACGATTTTAAGGCGGTGATCAAAGCGATTATTGCAGCGGCTACTGGAGGTGGGGCGGGTATTTACGAAGCCTTTCTTCCTCTGGTAGGGGTGATCGGTGAAGTATTAGGAAAAATTGATGATGCCCCTCTCTTTACGACGGTCTTGAGCTACACTGATATCAATGGAGATTTTGACCAACTTGGCAGACACCCCTACCCACAGGGGAACAGGTACGTCGATATGGTGACAACCCTTATTGTTCGTGATGCCACAAGAGATCCATCTAGGACAATAGCGCGTATGGTGTAGAGAAATCACATCAAATATAGAGGGAGCAGAGAGGACTTAGGGTCTAAAACAACTTGGCATCGGCTTGCCATTCTTGAAGAGGGGATTGAGGTTCACGCCCCAAGAATCAATGCAAGCGACTGGTACTTGGTCTTGAAACTTGACAGAAGATTTTATTTAATCATGGAGCGAATGCAAGATCAAAGACTCAAGGTTGGCGAAATTTGGTGGAAAAGGTGAACGCTGAGAAAATAGACTTGACCCTCGCTGTTTTTACCCCGGCAGCAGAAAGCCACGGCCTTTGGCCGTGGATGAATGCGCCAGCTCTTGGCCGGGATGTCGCCCCGCTTGGGCGTTCGTTAGGTGCCACGGGCTTTGCCCGTGGGGCTCCACAAAAGATGGGATGTGTCCCTGTTTTTGAAGATTGGTGTTTTGGTCGGTGGGACTTCTGAAGTCGTGATTGTTCTGAATCGTGCACCGTACAATCTTTTACTAAGGGGTCCATAATAGTCCAGACATCAATTAAGGAACCCATCTATGTAAAGACGCCACACTGGACTCCGGCTTTCGCCGGAGTGACGATTTTAGGGCACGTTTTGTTTTCCGTCATTCCGGTGAAAACCGGAATCCAGGAATTAAGGATCGATTGGAACGTCCACACAATTATGGCCTGCTCAGTAAGTAGTAATCGATAATTCTTGTTGAAGTCTCCATCTATAATTGGTAGATTCATATCAGACCATAGGAATTTAAACCTACCTCGAAACTATCCTCACTCTTTTTGAATGGGTGACGAGATAGGATATTCAAAAAGGTGCCTAAAGACGTAAAAAAAGGATATTGAATGTATTTAATTAATAAGGGAGGAAAATCTTATGGAGGAAAGGGAGCGCCGGTCCGGAAAAGATCGGAGGTTAACAGTAGATCGCAGGAAGTTTGATGATCCTAATTACAAAGGGCGTGAACGGAGAAGTAGGAGAAGTAGGAGATCAGGAGTGGAAAGAAGAAAGGCGGAGTCCATTCTGAATGGAAAGAGTATCCTGGCTGTAGATGATGAACCAGATGTTTTGGAAATTTTGGAAGAAGAGATAATGGCTGCGTGCCCAAGATGCACCTTCCATAAGGCCACCACCTACGAACAAGCAGATGAGCTAATAAGGGCTTGGACCTATGGACTGATCATCCTTGACATCATGGGTGTTCGTGGATTCGATCTGTTGGAGCTTGCCGTTTCCTATCAGCGTCCTGTCGTCATGCTGACGGCTCATGCCTTGAATCCAGAAGCTCTGAAATGCTCCATTGAAATGGGTGCTCGGGCATACCTTCCTAAGGAAAAGTTGGGTGAAATCGTTCCCTTCTTAGAGGATGTGCTGAGGTATGAGAATTTAGCTGCATGGGGCCGCCTTCTTACGAACCTGAAAGGACGTTTTATTTTCAGGTGGGGGGAGAATTGGAAGAAGGTCGATGAGAAATTCTGGAAAGAATTTGACAAAAAAATTGCTTTAATAAAGAAGTAAGAAATTGTGGACAGCCTAAAGTAGGTGTTATCCACACCCGCTTTTTTAAAATCGTCGTTTGACAATTCTGGCTCATGGATAACGTATCGGAGGGGACGTAGGTTGTAAAACAACTTTACATTCGCAAGTAAAGGATGCTTGGTCTTGAAACTTGACAGAAGATTTTATTGAAGTGTTGAGCGAACTTGCGGACGAAAGGTTATGTATTAATAAGGCCATTATTGTATAGACATCAAACCCTTCTTTAATACCACTGGATTCCGGCTTTCGCCGGAATGACGAGAAGGGACGACGCCTTAAATTCGTCTCTCCGGCGAAAGCCGGAGTCCAGTCCAGGGGCTTCAAATGGCCAGACCATCAAATCGATGGTGTCTATCCTATTATGGACTCCTTAGTAATTAAGATCCTATTTCTCCTATTTCTCGAAGGGATCGTGTGATGTTGAAGGAATGGTTACCGTCCTCCGACGAAAGCAAACCAAAGCCCTGGGGTTTGTGGGCGACCCTTGGGTTTTCGGCGATCGTCTTCGCTCTCTTTTTGGCCCTTCAACTTTTGACTGTGATTGTCTTCGTTTCAGTCGAGAAGGCCCAGCATCCGGAATTGGATCTCGAGGTCTACGCGAAAAGTCTCTCCTCTAACGGCCTTTGTATCGCCATGATGGTAATTGTTTCAGGCCTGATTTGCACACCCCTGACTCTTTTGTTTGCCAAACTTCGCAAGAATATTTCCCTCAAGGATTATATCGGCTTCAGGGAGCCCCTGAAGAGAGAGTGGGCCAAATGGCTCCTTATTCTGGCGGCATTTTTGTTTCTATCCGATGGGGTGAGTTACCTTCTCCGTCAGCCGATCGTCCCTCCTTTTATGGTCGAGGCTTATAAAACCGCTTCCTCTCTTCCTGCCCTTCTTCTGGCGGTCGTCGTTGTGGCGCCGATTTTTGAAGAGATCTTCTTCCGGGGGTTCCTCTTCCAAGGGATTCGATACTCTCGGCTGGGGCCCGTCGGGGCAGTGGGAATTACTTCCTTGATTTGGGCCGTGATCCATCTGCAGTACGGCGTCTACGGCATTGCCACCGTTTTTGTTCTTGGCCTCTTGCTTGGAATAGCGCGGCTTAAGACGGATTCAATTCATCTTTTGATGGTCGTGCATTCCGTGGTGGGTCTCGTGGCTACGGTGGAAACAGTGGTATATGTGCACGCTACTGGCTAAACATTCCGCCCTCGCGGCGCAAGCCGGGTCACCGCGTGACATGAGTGTGAACATTTCCAGAATTTGATAGGGAAGGTGAACGCTGAGAAAATGGACTTGGCCCCGTCATCCGCATAAACGTTATGGAGAGTCGCAACACGGCAAGGCTGATCTCATATCTGGCAGTGTTCTGGAGGTTTTTATGAAGAAAGTGTTTTTTGGTTTTCTGGTCATGTTTTTGTTTGTTTCCTGCTTCGGTTCCGCCATGGCGTGGCATGATCGCACGCACATCGCCGTGGGCATTGCCGCCAAATTCGATCAATCTTATAACCTTGCAGCGCCGGATGTGGCCAAGCTCAAGGCCTATCACGTGGAAGATTACAATCACTGGGTGAATAACGAGGAGAAGGACGAGATCAGCCCAGAATTAGTCAGGGGCCAAATACAAAAATATAACCTTGGAATAGAGGGAGAAGAGAAGGGCCATCTCTATGGTGCCATTGTTGCGGCTGTTCGGGCTTATCGGGACGAATCGGGAGCCGGCAAATTCGCCACGTATCACCTTGTTTACGCAGGCCATTATATTGGAGACCTATCCATGCCTCTGCACAATATTGTCAACAGTCCGCTTGATACACTACCGAATCACTATGATAATGATCATATTCTTGAGAATGAAATAACAAACAACATTAGCAAAATTAAGTTATTTCCGATGACGATTAAAAATGAAGAGGATCTGATTCAGAATATCGCGCTGATTGCCAGAAAGGCGAAAGATTTGGGATATAAGCTTCTAAAAGAAAGAAGGAATATGACCAAGGAAGAAGCCTATCAACAGATATCCCAATCGGCGAGCTTGTTCAAGGCCGTGCTCGAATATGTCGGTTATTCTAAAACCCCGTAAGGCGAGTTCCACAAATTGTTTGCATTCACCGCGGAGTCGCGGAGAACGCAGAGAAAAGCTAATTTGCTTGTCGGGAGATACCGACAAACAAATACCTTTCAGCCTTGCTGGAGAGATTCTCCGCCGAAAGTCAGGGGCTTATAAAGAATCGCCATCTCCCGGTTCTTTATAAAATGGATATGTTGCTCAGCGACCTCTGTGTCTCTAATGAGTCCTGTTCTTCCAAGACGAATGGGCGGTGAAAATCCAATTCTGGAATGTAGACTATTTCATGCACCTGGTAATAATTGGACGGCAATGATGCGAAATTAGGAAATCCTCATAGTGATTTGACTCTCATAAACGCGGGGAGGAACTGCCATGGCCGTTTATCGAATCCTTTCAATCGATGGAGGGGGCATTCGGGGGATCATCTCCACCATACTCCTTCAACGACTCTCAGCGGAACCTTCCCTGTCCGGATGGCTGGAAAAGGTCGATCTGTTGGCCGGCACTTCCACAGGTGGCCTTCTCGCCCTGGGCATTGCCAAGCCGCTCAATCTTCAGGTCATTCGAGATCTCTATGAGACCAAGGGCAAAATCATCTTTGACGATTCCTGGCTCCGCGACCTTCGCGACCTGGGGGGCATCATCGGGGCCAAGTACGATATTGCGAACCTCGATAAAGAACTCCACGCAATCCTCGGCGCGACGACACTTTCGCAACTTTCCAAGAAAGTCCTCATCACTGCCTTTGACCTGGACAACGACGTCGCTGACGAACAGCAGCGAACATGGAAACCAAAACTGTTCCACAACTTTCCAGGCCCTGACAGTGATGGAGATCGACTGGCGTTCAAGGTGGGGGTTTATACGGCCGCCGCTCCAACCTATTTTCCCTCTGCGGACGGTTATGTCGATGGCGGCGTCTTTGCGAGCAATCCCGCAATGTGCGCCCTTGCCCAAACGCAAGACCCGCGGATCGGCGATCGACCGGCGCTGAAGGATGTCGTCCTGTTCTCGCTGGGCACAGGCACATCCCTAACCTATATCACGGGCGAATCCCGCAACTGGGGCTACGCCCAGTGGGTCAAGCCGCTTATCAGCCTCATGTTGGATGGCGTCGCCGGCATCGCCGACTACCAGTGCTGTCAGCTGCTGGGTTCAGCCTATCGCCGGCTTGCCCCTGTCTTTCCGCCGCCGCTAAGTATTCCCATGGATGCGGTAGATCGAATGCCTGAAATGATCGCTTTTGCAGAGGAGGTGGCTCTCGAACCGACAATCGAATGGCTGAAATCGCACTGGTAGCCCTTAAAGCCTATCTTATTCTTTTAATAACCAATAATTTTTGACATCCTGGAATGACCATTTATTACTTTTCAGAAAGGAGGAGATTATGAGACCGGCTAGATATTTGGGAATTCGTTCTATCATTCCGCCATATATGCTGGAGGAGATTGCCAAGCGGGGCAAGGCTCATCAGAAGGATTGGGCTCTCCAAAACCTGGCTTCGGCCGGATTTATCAGAGGGCGGCGCTCTGCATTGGGAATCCTTCCATCCGCGGCGCCTGTCGGCCATAAATACCGGACGGTCTATGACTGCAAGCACAAAGACGGGCAGCCTCCTGAGGGCACTCTCGTCCGCAAAGAAGGCGATCCTCCCAAAAAGGATATTGCGGTCAACGAAGCCTATGACGGAGCAGGCGCCACGTATGACCTCTATCATGATATCTATGAACGAAACTCCATAGACAATAGGGGGATGGGCATCGTCTCGTATGTCCATTACGATGTCAACTATGACAACGCCTTCTGGGACGGCAGCGAGATGGTGTATGGTGATGGAGATGGTGAGATCTTTGCCCGCTTCACCAAATGTATCGATGTCATCGGCCATGAGCTGACCCATGGCGTGACCCAGTTCGAAGCCAATCTTGCGTATTCGAATCAGCCGGGGGCGTTGAACGAATCCATGTCGGACGTCTTCGGCTCCCTCGTCAAACAACGGACGTTGAAACAGACAGCGGCCAAAGCCGACTGGCTCATCGGTGCGGGCCTTTTGATGCCCAAGATTCACGGAAAGGCGCTCCGTTCCATGAAGGCGCCGGGGACGGCCTACGATGATCCCGTTCTTGGGAAGGATCCCCAGCCGGCGACCATGAAGGACTACGTGCAAACCACTTCGGATAACGGCGGCGTCCACATCAACTCGGGCATTCCTAACCATGCCTTCTATCTTGCGGCAATCGAAATCGGGGGCAATGCGTGGACGAAGGCAGGAAAAATTTGGTATATTGCTCTGCGGGACCGGCTGCGGAGTAGGTCGACATTTGCAGGCACAGCGTCCGCGACCATCAGTGTTGCCAAAGATCTTTACGGTAATGGAAGCAAAGAGATGAAGGCTGTACAAAAAGCGTGGAAAGCCGTTGGGGTGGCCGGAAAGTGACCCGCAGGCCACGTCCTTTAGGACGGGGTCAAGGGGCACAATATGATGATACCACCTTCTCGGAAAGCCCTGCCCTTTAGGGCGGGGAGCTTTACTTAACACCATAGGAGGAAAAGATCTTGCGAATTTCCATTGAACGAAGCGGTGGTTTTGCCGGCATAACGATGAAGACGGCTGTTGATAAGAAAGACCTTGCGCCGGATGAAGCTCTGAAGCTTAGCCAGCTGGTCGAGGAGGCCAACTTTTTTAATTTACCCGGTAAGATCGTGTCCCGGTCTCCCCAGCCTGACCGCTTTCAGTACGAATTGAGGCTGGAAGAGAAAGGCCGGCAGTACGCGGTGATGGTGAGCGAGGAAGTCATGCCGGAGAAATTAAAACCGCTCGTCAAATGGCTGATGGAAAAAGCCCGCCAGACGAGGAAGGGTAGGGATTCTCCCTGATACCGATTTAATCCGCCTCCGTCACCCTCAAGGCACGTTCCGCGCGGCTGTATCCTGTGCCTTGTACGGGCCTTGACATATATATACAAATCGTCTAATGTTATATATATTAGGAGGTACCCATGAAGACGTTAGTAGACATTAATGAAGATGTTTTAAGAAAAGCGATGGAATTATCTGAAGCAGTCACGAAAAAAGAGGTCGTCGCGCTCGCGTTAGAAGAACTGATCCGATCAAAACTCCGGGAGAACCTTAAACAATCCGCCGGCAGCGGGATGATCGAAACAAGACTCTCTGATCTAAAAAGAATCCGTCATCGTCGAGAAAAAGTGCATCGAAATCTTCAGATGGTCAAGCGATGAAAAATCGCGTTCTTATTGATACCAGTGGATGGATTTGCTTTTTTGCCCGCCGCGGATATGAGGATATGAAAAAAGCCATATCCATCCTGCTTGACGAAGACAGAGTGGCAATAGCGGGCCCTATCCTCGTTGAGCTAATCCAAGGAGCGAGAGATATTGAAGAAAAGCAGAATATCCAAGATTACGCAAAGGGTCTTTACTGGCTTCAGACAACAGACGAGCACTGGTACAAATCAGCCGAGTTGGTTTTTCAACTTAGAAGAAAAGGGGTTACAAGTTCGATCATCGACGTACTCATTGCTGTTCTGGCGATGGATTATCAATGCACCCTCCTGCATAAAGATTCAGACTTCGACCATATTGCGGAAAATTCTTCTCTGAGTTGCTATCCATCGAACGCCGTTTAAGTGCACTCCTCTATCCTCTCGAAGAGGAGGCACTGTGTTATGGTTACGGTTACGAAGCCCATTTGGGTTAGGGTGAATGTTGCAATTTACGGACACGGGACACGGATACGGACACGTAACTTTCATCTAAAGTGACAATTCTTGTCGGGTGTTTACATATCTGTCCGTTTCGAACCCTCCGCTAATCTCCAAAAAGCCTGTAATTTTAAAGCATTAGATTTGGCATTGGAATTGCCTCTTAAAGGGTGATGAAACTCCTGGATGATAATCTACTTGCAGAAGTTGCAAATGACATCAAGGCCCCGTGTGAGTTGCCTGGAGAGGATAAGGACTTTCTCAACAGCTTGGAAAAGATGGCAAGAGAAGTAGCGGACGAACCTAACAGTATTGATTAAGGAGGATCCCACCCCTCTTTGTCCCCCCTTAATTTAAGGGGGGGGACGAAGGGGGGGTTACAAAATAACAAAGGAGGAGAAGTCAGAGCGAGAGGCAGTGGAAAATGAGACATTAAATTTGAGACTAAGCGACTTTGAAAAGGAAGGACTTTATCTCCTTTTCCCCGATTCGACAAAGTTAGAACTGACGAAAGAAAATATCGAAAAAGTCACGGACAGCTACTGGCGAGACCCTGCCAAAATACCTGAAGATAAGAGAAAAGCCGTCGAGTTCCAAAAGTGCTACTTTTGCCCGCACAAGAATGAAGAAGACATTTGCGATTCGATCCGACCCATGCTTCCATTCTTGGACATCGTCGATAAGTACGTCTCTTATGACGAGGTCATAGCCGTATACAAAGGGAATGAAGACAAATTGGTACACGTCAAGGCAACGTCGATGCAGGATGCGCTCAAATATGTTTCTATCCTCAGTTTATTGCGGTATAACCTGGTGCTCCAAAAATACTGGAAATATTATTATGGCATCATCCCGATCATGGGCGGAAAAGAGGTAGCCACCAGAGTCTATCTGAATATGCACTGGCTTCATAAGGGAAACCTCGACGAGATTAAAGGGATAATTAAAAGATTTGGAGAAGAGTTGAGAGTCTCGAGCACGAATCAGGTAAAACGACTGAACCTGGTTTGTAAGAATGATGCCTTCATGAATGCGTTCGTAAACACCCAATTGGTAACACAGTTTCTGATACATGAAGAAGATCTTCTCGCAAAATCCTTTGATGACTTTGAGAAGAGTTTCCAAATTCAGTTATAATGACAATTCCTTTGTTAATCTGACATCTGGAAAGACCGAGGTTAAACCTGAGTTAGCACATGAGAGCTCTGATAAAGAACCTTTCACTCTCTCTAATCGGTGTAATCTTCCTAAAATCTGTGTAATCGGAGATTTCTGGGTCTCCAGAAATCTCCCCTTTTTTATCCTTGACAACCCAAAATATCGTGGTAAGGTTTCAAATGAACAAGGAATTTCCTGAAGGGTAAGTGGACTCTAAGAACAACCGTCTGGATTTGCCTGTTATTTTAGGAGGAGGTTTTTATGCCGAACGGACAGGATATTAAGGTTAATTAGCACCTAGGTAAACCCCCGGCTCTGCCGGGGGACTCCCAGGGTTTGACAGTTCCGGGAGTAGGATCGTCATTCCGGGCAAGTGAAACGCGACCCGGAATCCAGAGGAAGTACTGGATTGCTGCTTTCGCAGACCTTATGATTGAAAAAGAAAGGCAAGTCTCGCGTTTTCGGATATAGTTTTTGGTACCACGCAAAAACTCACCGAAAGGAGGCTTGCCATG
>Ga0335070_10003939_pt1 | contig 17304 bp, 16 predicted proteins | sample Lox_Sample_13_FD_206722 | JGI IMG/M metagenome (GOLD analysis project Ga0335070, IMG submission 206722) | Soil microbial communities from Loxahatchee National Wildlife Refuge, Florida, United States - Lox_Sample_1.3 | ecosystem: Environmental > Terrestrial > Soil > Wetlands | place: USA...
AGCAACTCGATCCCGCGAGAAGGCGGCGTTCGATTGTCCAGACAGACCGTCAATTCGACGCCCTGGGTCTGCGAGGGAGAGCTGAAATTGGTGATACGAGACTTGGCGAGGTTGCTGTTCGGTATGACGATGCTTTGGCGGGTCGCCGTCATGATGAGAGTCGCCCGCCAGTTGATCTCGATGACCTGGCCTTCCGCGCCGCCTTCGAGCGCGATCCAGTCACCGACGCGATAGGCCCCTTCGATGTTCAAGGCGATGCCGGAGAAGACGTCGCTAAGCGTGCTTTGCAGCGCCAAGCCCAAGACGATGGCGATCACGCCGGAGGTGGCCAGCAAGCCCGTGATGGGAAGATTGAGGACGAGGCCGGTGACTGCGAAGCACGCACCGACATAGACGATCCCAGCCAGGAGGTCAGTCGTAAACTTGCGCTCCCTCTCTCGGTGACCAATCAACAGGAAGGCCCGCCCGAGGTCGATCAGGAGGTGCGCCAGCCAGAACCACCAAAGGACTTCCAGCAACTCGAAGGCGAAGCGGCGGCTGCCCTCGATGGCGACTGGCGGTGGCCGGAGAGGCGCGACCCCGCTTTGCCAAAGCGCGGCGGTGAACAACGTCATTACGACGATGCCGATGGCGAGCCGCGTCCTCGTCGCCTGACGGAGCAACCAACTCGAAGATACGAGACCGACTACACCGAAGAGGCTTATCAGGAGAAGAGACAGATCAGGGTTCATCGCGCCTAATCCCAGAGGAAGAACGAAACCGCCAGAGGGCTGCGGGAAAGCTGATCACGTGCGCTAATCCCTCACACGAACAGAAAGAGACGACGCATCTCGGACAGATCGGGGAGTCTAGTGAGCTTTTTCATACCAGTCACAGTCTATGATTTCGCGATGAAGGTCCTGAACCGGCCCAGCGATACAGGGACATAGGCGACGGTGAAGCCCGCCAGGACGAGCAGCAGCGGTCACACGATGTCTAGCCCTGCACCTCGGAACAAGACGCCCAGAACGAATCTCACGAAATGCGGCGTGGCCGCGAATGCCGTTACGTCCCGCAACCACGCCAGCATGCTTTCCTCCGGAGTCATGGTGTCCGACAGAAGGCTCAGTATGATTATGGCAGGGATAACCAGCAAACCGAACTGCCCCATCGATCCAGTGAATGTCCCAAGCAGAATACCTAGATGTGAGCTTTCGTGGTTCGCCCCTCCTAATCCAAGCGACGATAGGCCCGACGGGATCGAAGTCCTGCCGATCCGGAAAATCGCGGAGTTCACGAGCCGTCATTGTGGGCCGGCTTAAGCGGCGATTATCCATGCCCGTTTTGGCGACATGATGGCGCTGGCGGCTGCTTGCCACTGTATATCGATATCGAACAAGCACGGTTTCAGAAAGTCCGCGCTCTGTGGGACTGGTGAGCCGCTCCACGCGGCTCAACTCGGGAATGTTTCGCCAGGAAGGTCATCTTGGCGCCATTCTGGCACGGATCCGGTGCGTCCTCCCCGCAAGATGCTCGGTGAAGGAAAGGAACTGCTCTGGAGCATCCCCGAGGAGTTCTTCATCGGCGGCCGGAATCAAAGAGGCCGCCAATGATATGCGGTCTTGGGCTCGTCCATGGGCAGCGCGACCGCGCGCCCGTCGACGTAGTCGGCCCGTGCCTTCTGTGCCGCTTCCAGGATGCCCACCGTGTCGGCGCCGTGGACGAACACCTTGAGGTTGAGCGCGGTGGCGGCGGAGATCAGGCGCGTGAGCGCGGTCGCGGCCTGCCCGGCGTTGCGCGACAGCGACTTGGCATCGACCGAGACGCCGAACAGGCTTGCCGATGTCAATTCCTGGAGCCGGCTGCCGTTCGCCGAGACCTCCACCAGCACCCCGTGGCAATAGGGCTTCAGCGCCAGCGCGATCTCGATCAGGCGCGAGACCGGCGTGCCACGGGCCGCACCGTGCACCTCGAACAGCAGGAAGCGCTTGTAGTATTCGGGAATGCTGCGGCAGAGGTTGAGGTACTTCTCCCGCGCCGTGCGGTTGGTCAGCGAGTTGAAGTTCACCGGGACCACCATCTGCGCCATGCCGCCGGCTTGTAGCAGACGGTCGAGGGACTTGATCGTCCGGCCGACCATCAGGCAGTCGAGTTCGTGCAGCGTGCTTTTCAGTTCTTCAGGCGTCGAGACCCCCGCCAGGCGCTGCATGGCATATGTGCCGGTCTGCTCGTTGAGCATGGCTCGATAACTGCTGACGATGCGGCGCTCCGGATCCCAGATCGGACCGAAGCGAATCCCGGCGGTGCGCAGCAGCTCGTTGCGCCATGCCCGCGCCGCGGCATCCGCCCTCTCGCGCACCTGACGCAACTCGAGGGCGATGAGCTCGGCAATCGATTCCGGCGCACCGCCGTCGATATCGGCCCATTCCACCTCGGCGACCGTATGGTCGACCCGCAAGCGGATCTGCGGTGTCTCCTGAGCCAGCATCTTGGCGATCTCCTCGGAGATGGTCCTTGTCTTGGCTTCCGCATGCGCCTTGTCGGGCGACGCGAAGCAAAGCACGAAGGTCTCTTCGCCGTGGCGCTGATAGGCATCCTCCGCCGAGATATGCCGCTGGATGGTCTGCTCAGCGATGCGGCAGGCAATGTCGGCCACCACGGTCCAGCGCGCGCCCAATCGCTGCTTGATCTCCGCCATGCCGAGCAGCTGAATGCTGCCGGCCATGACGGTGGGGGCGTTTCGCATCTTGCCGAACGTCTGCGGCCGATTGGGGTTCGGGCGGGCGGGCGGCGACGGGTTGTCGGCGGTCAGTGCGAGCAGCACGCTCGCGAGTTTCTTCACGCCTTCGCGGATCAGGGCCATGGCTTTCTACCTCTCCATGGACTGGAACGAACCGTTTGCCGGCAGGATCGCCGTTACCGCGGTGCCGCATCCGGGACGGCTGTCGATGCGCAGTTCGCCGCCGTGCAGACGCACCAGGCGCTCCGCCAGCGGAAGTCCCAAGCCGATGCCGCTGCTCGCCCGAGTCATCGGTCCGTCGATCATGCGGAACGGCTGCATTGCGGCGGCGACCTGGTCGGGCGTCATGCCGATGCCGGTATCGGCCACCTCGAAGGCGACAGCGTCGTCGTGGCCGGTGGCGCCAATGCTGACCCGACCGCCCGGCCGGGTGAACTTGATGGCGTTCGACAGCAGGTTGGTCAGCGCCTGTTTGAGCCTGGCTGGATCCGCCGCGACCTGCGGGGCGGTCGAAGGCCGCACCGTCAGCTCAACCTTGGCGGCTTCGGCCTGCGCGGCCACCGACTGGGCGCATTCCTCGACGATAGCCTGCGGCTCGACGGGGCGCAGCTCCAGGTCGAGCTGGCCGGCCGCGAGCTGGCACAGGTCCAAGGTGGCGTCGATGATCGCCGCGAGCTGCTTGCCGCCGGTGCACATGTGGCCGACGTAGTCGCAATAGCGCCGGTCGCCGAGCGGGCCATGGATCTCACTCAGGATCAGTTCGGCGAAGCCGATCACGGCATTGAGCGGCGTGCGCAGCTCATGGCTCACGTTGGCCAGGAACTCGGTCTCAGCGCGAGTCATGGCTTGGGGTTTGTCCTGGGCCTGGGCTGCGCCGGATTTGCTCCGTCCGATCGCAATTCCGAGAGTAACGGCCGCGACCCCGGCCGCCGCAAGGGATTCCGCAGCGATCAGCCGATGCTGCGCGAGCGCCTGCAGCCCGTTGCCGAGCGGATCGGCCAGCGCGGCGGCGAGCGCTACGATGGCTCCCGTGGCCGCAATACCGGCGACCGTCGTGCGTGCCAGCTTAGACATCGTGCCGCTCCAAGGCGGCAGGGGCCACAACGACGGACACCCGACCGATCGCGGCGCCGTGCTCGTCCCGGACGGTGACGGCAAAGCCGTGAAGGAAACCGCAGCCGCACCCGAGTTCGCCGCACATCGTCACGGCGTGCAACATGGCTGCGCCATGGCTGGACAGGGCGATGCCGGCGGAATCCTCGTCCATGCCGCGTTCGCCGTGAATCTGGAAAAAGTAGCGCCGCATTGATCGTCTCCTCCAAGTTCCACAGAACTGGGGCGCCGGCGCCGTTATGAAACCTTGTAAGACTACGGGGAAACGCCGATACTGGTAGAATTACGAGGATACACCGTTCTGCCGTTGTCGGGCGGGTTCCTCGAATCATCACGCGCGTCCAGATGCGTCGGTATTCGCGGCCCATCGAGACGGCAGATCGCGGCGCCGGGAGAGCAAGGTGTCCCCAACGATCGTCACCGCGCATCGCGACGGCGGAGCCGCCAGGCGCCGGCCGGGCAAGGCCAAGCCGGTCGGGTCCGCAGAGGTCGATCAGCCGCTGCGGCAGAGCGGCATCCGCGTGGTCGGCGCGGTGCCCTGGGGAACCCATATCTGCATCTTCTACGAGACCGCGGACGACCTGCTCGATACCGCGGCGGCCTATTTCAAGGCCGGCCTGGCGAACAATGAATTCTGTGTCTGGGCGATCTCGGAGCCGATTGCCGAGGCCGACGCCAAGGCCGCGTTGCGCGGCGCCATCCCCGACCTGGAGGCGCAGCTCGCTGCCGGACGGATCGAGATCCTCCAAGGCAACGACTGGTATCTGCGCGGCAACCAGTTCGACCTGCAACGGATCACCGGCGGCTGGAGCGAGAAGCTGCGCGCCGCGCTCGCCAAGGGCTTCGAGGGCATGCGGGTCAGCGGCAACGCCTTCTGGATCGAGACCAACCACTGGCAGGAATTCTGCGAATACGAGCACGAACTCGACCGCTCGCTCGCCGGACAGCGGATGGTGGTGCTCTGCACCTACTCGCTGCAGGCCAGCCGGGCGGTCGACCTGCTGGACGTGGCGCGTGCGCATCGGTGCTGCACCGCCCGGCGCAACGGCGATTGGGAGTTCCTAGCAACGCCGGAGCTGCAGCAGGCCAGGCAGGAGATCGAAAGGCTGCACGGCGCGCTCAAGGTCCTATCCAAGCCGTTCCCCGGCTACACACTGCTGACGCCGCGCGAGCGCGTGGCACTGGCACAGATCGTGCGCGGCGCTTCCAGCAAGGAGGCGGCGCGGACGCTGGGCATCAGCCCGCGCACCGTCGAATTCCACAGAGCGAATGTGATGCGCAAGCTGGGCGCCAGGAACACCGCCGACCTCGTGCGCCGGGTGCTCGGCGACTGAGCGAGCCGCAACTCGGTCGGACCTGTCGAAGGTCCAAGAATATTGAAATGCGCGCAGATGCCGCGTGCTGATCGAGCGCCGCATGACGCGGCCGCACAGCCGTTTGGGCCATCAGCCCGGCTGGTGGATGTTGTCGCCACTTCGGCCTGACCCTGTCGTTCGGACCGACGAAACGGTGCTTTCGCGGGGCCAAAGTCCGCTATGCGCCATAAGCCGCCCCTGGTCGTGGCCGGTGCAGATCGCTAGACTAGAGAGATGATAACTAGCCAAGGCCGGTAGCCGAGAATGACTGGAGATAGCTGGAAAGACGATCCGCTTGAATACAGTCAACCTATCAGAGGAAAGCGAAGCTTCCTCGATGAGCGCAGTTATTCCGATCCAACGGAGACGAAGATAAAGTTTGAAATAGTGTCTCTTATGCAGGATTTCAGTGCATCAGAGCAACTGACACCGGAAGCCATCTTTGACTCACTTCGGAACCGCGACGACACCCTTGAAATTGGGACGGTAGACATATCCCGAATCCTCCGAGGCAATGTAGCGAGCTATTCTCTTTCATTTCTAATGACCGTACTCGCGACACTCGGGGCACGACATAACGATTACCATCCAGCCGGCCAAGGGGATCGGGCAAATTCGCCTCAATGGGCGTCACATAGCCTGAGCGGTCCAAAGATCAGGCTTAAGCTGCAAGATCGTAGTCGTTCCGGGCCTCGAACTAACGTCGGCCGCATGATAGCCCTCAGCTCTCAGAGCCACTCAACAGCCGTACAGCGCAATGTCGGCTTACTTCCCCGGCCTGGACATGACCTATTCAGAAGAGGTGATAGAGGATGAACTCTATCTTTCTCTCACTCCAGGCCGCGTCCCTGGCTAGGCCTCGTCTGCCTCTTTTGTCGTGGAGCATGACTTAATGCCCTACCGTTGGTCAGATCTCCGCTGGTATTTGATTCCTTGTTACTCGATGCCGAAGCAAAGACGCCCAATCTCAGAACGAAAGGCCGCAAATCGACCTAAACGCGGAATCGAAGAACTTTCCGCGGAATGGGACCGTCGGCTTTCTGTCTTAAATGAGCCCCACTCTCACGAGCGCCTTGAGGCCGTGATAAGGGCAAGGGGTCATTTGAAGCGCAGACCGAAGGCTGGCCCTTCATTCTAAGCTCCTCAGCGGAGCCAGCTGCGCCAATAACTCACCTCGTTCGGCTATGCATTAGAAATGCACGTTAGGTGGCCGGCAAGATTACCGTCTGGCATTCGGCACCGTCGAAAGGCGCGAGTTTTTGAAGCTCGTTGCGCTCGCCCGATGGATCGATTGCTCCCCCGGAGAGGTCATTCTCAGAAATGGCCAGCAGATATCTGATGCCATTGTCCTCATTTCCGGCGAGATCGAAGCCGTTCTCGACGGCAAGACCAGAATCGCGCTCCGCCCCGGTCAGCTCATCGGGGATTCGGGCGCCTACAGCGGCCTTGCCAGCCCGGCCGACGTGGTGGCCCGCAGCCAGGCAACTCTTGCAGTATGGGATCTGCGGCATCTGACGGAGTTCACGGCGAGCAGGCCTGCTCTCCGCGCCCAGCTTCTGCAGATCGTGAGCGTGGATCTTGCCGCGAAATTGCGCGATGTTGCCGCGGCGGTTTCCGGCATCACCGAACAGCAGATTACCTGACGAACGTCGTCAAGGGGATGCTCGTCGAAACCTCGCTCGATCAAGTCTATGGATCACGAGCGCCGCTAGTGGAGGATCTTATGCAGTGCGGTTATCGACTGGCGATCGCTACCCTTCTTGCTGCAGCGTTCGTAATGCTGACTTGCTCGCATCAAGCTACAGCCGATGCAGCCGGTCCGATCATTCCCTTGCCGGACGCGGATCGTGTTCAACTCGATCGGCTCTTGGGCAAGGGTGTCGTCGGCGAGGCGCTTCCCAGTACACCGCTTGCCGGCATCGAAGCCTATCTTCCGCCCAAGGATAGGATCATGACTCTGCAGGTCGTCACGTCCGGCAAGCAGATGACCACCGAAACCCATAGAATAGAAGAGACCGTGGATACCGCGTTCGCGCCTGGCTGGCAGTACACGATTGAAGGGATTGCAGAGCTCTATTTCCAGAAAGATTCCGCCGGCAATATCCGCACAGTTGCCGAAAAGGATCTCGACAAGGCGGTGCTTTCCCGCTTCACACCCGGCGATCCTCTGATTGTTCCGGGGCTGAAACCTGGTCAAAGCACCAAGTCCAAACACAAGGTCGAGGTGTTCGACCTGTCGAACTTGAAGGAGGTGGCACATTCCGGATCGCTCGACGTCACCTACACTTATGTAGGAACGTATCGGATAACTGTGCCAAACGGGACCTATGCCGCGGCCCTGATCAGGTGGGACTACACGGGTGAGGTGGGCCCTGCGACCATCAAGGATTCGCAGTATCGCTTCTTGGCGAGCGGCGCCGGCGAGGTTGCGATGATCCAAATTCGCAGCATTTCCGCGTTGCTGATCTATAGCGACCATACGAAGCGGGGGAAGCTCCTGGAACGGGTGCAATAGCATCGACACGCGGCCTGGTTTCCGACTAATAAGTCGCTTCTGCTGGACGGGATACACTTGGCGCGGCGCTGGCGAGGCGGATGCTTCGGACGGAGTTAACCCCGGACCCGGAGACGATCGAACGGATCGCCGATGCTGCTGGCGCTGGACGGCAGTCAGCGGATCGTTGGCGCGGATCGCGTCGCGCGCAGGACACTTCATCTTGAAGATGAAATGCTAATTCGAACCGCCCAGATTACAAAGACGCACTCGACAACAAGCCAGACGAGGAAGAAGTTCAGAGAAAATCGATCAAGGTAGATCGCCATATGATCGTTATCGAATCCCTCCTGCCAGTTTGATGAATCGCCTGATAAGTGTCTTTGGCGTCTCGACCTTTGGCATATGCGTAAACCTGTATTACGATCCCTTGGGCACCTCGCGAAATTCTGCCGTCTCTTGCCGGCCGCCTTAGGGCGCGTCAATGACCGCTTTGCGCCCCGGGAGCGGACGTGCCTTGTGGGCCCCGACGGCGTCTCACCCCGGGCGGTATTCGCGGGTCGATTCCGGATCGTCCATGGAGAAGGGGAAGGACTTCAGTTCCTCCCACAGCCGGTCCGGTATCGGCCACGCCGCCCAGTCCAAGGTTTCCTTGACCCGCTCCGGTCGGCTCACGCCGCAGATGGTCGAGGTGATCCGCGGATCGCGCAGCGAGAATTGCAGCGCCGCGGCGCCGGGCGGCACGCCGTGGCTGGCGCAGATCGCCTCGATGCGCCGCACCGGCGCCAGCATCTCGGCGGAGGCCTCCTGGTAGACATAGCGCCGGTAAGAAGCCGTTCCCTTGGCCAGCACGCCGCTGGCGTAAGGCGCCGCGTTCAGCACGGCGATCCCCTTGCCGGCGGCGAACGCGATCATCGGCTCGGCGTTGCGGTTGACCAGCGTGAACCGGTTGTGGGTGATCAGCGCGTCGAAGTCCCAGTCCCTGAGCAGCGGCATCATCACCTCGACCTTGCCGGCGGCGAGGCCCACCGCATCCACGAGGCCCTCGTCCTTCATCTTCATGAGCTCGGGCAGGGAGCCACCGGGGCCGGTGATCTCCGCGAGCGACGCGGAATGCTCGGGGTCATGCAGGTGCAGGAGTGGGACCCGGTCGAGCCCGAGCCGCTCCAGGCTCTCCTCGAGGGATCGCCGCGCCCGGCTCCGGTCGAAGCGATTGGTCGCCATGTCGCGGTCGAGCTTGGTCGAGATGACGAAGCCCGCAGGCAGCCCGCCGCGTTCGCGGATCACGTCGCCGATCCGCTCCTCGCTGCGTCCCAGGCCATAGTTGTTCGACGTGTCCAGGAAGTTGACCGGGCCGTCGAAAATCGCCCGCACCGTGGCATGGGCGCGCCCGGCATCCACCTCATAGCCGTAGGTGTCGGGCATGTTGGAAAGCGACGAGGTCCCGAAGCAGATCCGGGAAACCTTCAGCTTCATCCGCGGCGCGACCGCCTGCCGGCTTGCCGGTGTCATGACCTCTGTCTCCTCCCCCTTCATCCCGCCTTCAACGCTCGGTCGGCGCAGCACGGCAGATGCCAGCCTGACCAACAGTGACGCCGGCGGGGACTTTATTCATCGATGCGCTTCCGGTCCAGCACGGTTCGCATGCCCGCCAGTGAGCATGACGGCGGGAAATCTTCCGCTATGCGCCGTCATCGACCGGCTGGGCTTGCCGATTGAGTGTCCGCTTCGCGCCAATTCCTGCCATACCCGCTCCACCGCCTAATGTAGTCAGACCATGGGACCGAAGCTGGTCGCCCTTAAGGCCCAAGTAGATGAGATCGTTGCTGCGCTCGACCGAGGACATCCGCGAGGAGGCGAGTCGCGACTTCCGTGCCGTTGGGGTTCATACAAGTCCAAGACGGCCATCATCTGCGGGGGCGATCACTCCTACGACGGATCCGGAGCCTTCAATTGAAACGACATCCGGGCGCCAGAAATGGTGCCCGGATCGACAAGCTGCTTGAGGATCAGGCGGCAAGACCCCTCTCCAGCTCCTGGTAACGCGCCGCATCCTCCATCGTTTCGTGCGCCGTCATGGGACTGAGCTCAAGAAAGAGGAGGAACCGGATGTCGGAATGCCAGTGCCGGTCGGTCGATCGGCAGCTGCAGCCGACCGGATAGTTCCGCTTCACCATTGCCGGCCAGAGCCGTTCGAGGTCGCTGTATAGATCGCGCAGGATTCCCATTACGGCAGGGGTGGCCTGGAACACGATATCTCCGATGCCGAGTTCGAGGCTCGGCTCGCTGGACGGCGTGCCGGTGCGGCAGAACATCATCACGCTGCCGCGACCAAGGTCGATCCCGGCTTTCCGCGCGGTCTGCCGCAAGACGGTCTTGAGATCGTCGATGAGTCCGGCTTCCGAGCCATGGCGCCACCGTGGCCGATTGACTCCGCAATCCGGACCCTGCATTTCCTCAGCAAAGATTCGCGGAACAACATCGACTTCCTTGAAGACCCGCCTGTACGCGTCGACCGGAGTTTCTCCGGGCTCGATTGCTATCCGTTTCGACGGAGTGATGTCGAATCCTTCGTTGCCGTGGCCCGGCTCCGGCGGCAGGTACCAGAGTCCGATCTCTCCGGATTTGTCATAAGCGATGAGCGGCTGTGAAGGGCTCAAACGCCCAGGACTCTTGAGATGCTTCACGCGTTCGTCGGTGGAAAGATCGGAAGCCGGGCCAGCCATCAAGCACATGCCTCGCTGCAAGGTTTACAACCTAGAAATTGACGCTTATTTACGGTCCAGTCATGCTCCGAGCCGCGAGTCTAGCACGGTCCCGAGTCAAGCCAGCGCCATTTTTAGTAATTGACTTACACATTATTGTGCTGGTCATCGTGCATTTTTTTGGTGCGCAATTCCGGCCGCTGGGACTCGCGCGATGCGCCGCCAACGGACTTTCGGATTCATTCGTACTGCGAAGCGGTCGTGCGTTCTTTGTCCGCTTCAAGTCGGGAGCGGACCGATCGTGCACCCCTCCGACTTATAGTCTAGCGCGCTCCCGTTAGTCGTCTCGACGTCACGGATGGCTTTGGCGCAGGAGATCGTGCCGGGAAAACGGGCTATCGGCCAAAGCGGTGCAGATTCTTGCTTCGATCCTTATCGAGCGTTCGGATCGAAGATGACGGCCTCGGTGGCTTCACCGAGGGCGCGATCCAGGCCGGCGTGCGCGTTCTCTGGGCCGGCAACCACTGGCCGGAAGCCGTGCGCGCCCACGCCGCCAATCATCCCGACGTCGAACACCTGACGCAGGACCTGCGCCAGGCGGATTGGCGGGTGGCACCGGCGCACGACCTCCTGACTGCAAGTCCGTCATGTGTCGGCAATACTCCAGCGAGAGGCAAGGAGAAGCCGCACCACGATACCGCACGCTCGACCGCCTGGGCGGTGGTCGATTGCGCCGAATATCATCGCCCGCGAGCGATCCTGGTCGAGAACGTGCCGGGCTTCCTCGACTGGATCCTCTATCCCGCATGGAAGCTGGCGCTCGAAGCCTTGGGCTATTCCGTCTCGCCTCATCTCGTCGAAGCCGCGGATTGCGGCGTTCCGCAGGAGCGCCTGCGCGTGATCGTCGCCTGCACACGATCGAAAGCGCCCCTGCAGCTGAAGCTGCCGAAGTACCGGCACGTGCCGGCGCTCGAGATCATCGACTTCGAGCAAGGCTCCTGGACGCCGGTCCGCAAGCCCGGCCGTGCTCCGGCGACGCTCCGGCGCGCCATCAACGGGCGCCGCCAGTTCGGCGATCGCTTCGTCATGCCCTACTACGGATCAGGATCCGGTTTGACCGGGCGCACGCTCGACCGTCCGATCGGCACGATCACGACCGTCGATCGATGGGCGGTCGTCCGGGGTTCGGAGATGCGGATACTTTCGATCTCGGAATATAAGCGCGCGATGTCCTTCCCTGAAGGGTACCGGATGCCCGGCACTTCCAAGCGCCTCGACATCCACCTCCTCGGCAACGCGATCCCGCCGTTGATGGCCAAGGAGTGTATCCTGGCACTGCAAAGAGCTTGGTGAGCTCCCGTTTCCTGATTCTTAAGAACACGTAAAGGTCTTCGATTCAATCTGCCTTCAAGAAGCAACATCCGGGGAATCAAAGATGACGATCTTCAAGCTGCGCGCTTCTTTCATCATTTTGACCGCAGCGCTTGTCCTGAGCTTGACCGCGCCGGCGCAAGCCAAGAACGGATGCCCCAATGGCTCGATCCGGCCGAACTTGCAAAGCAAATGCATCGCTGAAGACCCGACTTCCAGTCTGCCGCTCGACGAGATGGATCCGATGCAGTTCGAAATCCTTGACGACGGCCAACGGTTCATCCAGGCGACCGGACAAATCACCTACCAGACGCCGGATGTATTCAAAGCGTTCCTCGCGGCAACCAAGGACCTTCCTGGTGAAATCCACTTCGACTCTCCCGGCGGAAACCTGGAGCCGGCCCTGGATCTCGGCCGCGCGATCCGGCGGGCCCGCCTCACGACCACGATCGGATCGGCTTTCAAGACTGTCGGCGGCGACCTCTACCAGTCTCCAGAACCATACTGCTATTCGGCCTGCGCCTACGCATTCCTCGGCGGCGTAACGAGGCGCTTCAAAGGTGAAACGCAGTATGGAGTCCACCGCTTCAGCACGGAGAAAGCCACCGCCGACGACGCACAGGCGGAAACCGCCATGATTGCCACCTACCTCGAGGAGATGGGCGTCAAGGAGATGCTGCTCCAAATCGCTTCGACGACATCCTTCGAGAAGATCAACCTGATCGCGCCGGCGGAAGCCGAATCGCTCCGTGTCATTTTCGATCCGAACTCGACCACCACCTTCAAGGTGGAGCGGACGAGCGCCGGAACACCTGAAGCCAGCTTCGAAGCCTTCTTCAACAACCGGCGCTTCAAGGGAATCGTCTCCTGCCTCGCCGGAGGCCGGGATCTGGAGCTCGAAGTTCTCGACACCGACAACGCCACCGTGGCGCTTTCCATACCGGCAAGCGGCGAAGCCAGCCTCGAAGACGGCTCCGGAAAAAAGTTAAGCGCCAAGGCCGAGTTCGCGCAGGATGTCGACGAAGGAGACATGGCCTTGAAACTGACGCTGAAGGCGGACGATCTCCGCGACGACGCCTTCGAGGGCGAAGGCCTCAGGCTCACGGCCATAAAGGCCGACGGCGAAGATCCGGCCGGCGTCAACGAGCCCGACACCTTCGATCGCCTGGGCTTCCTCATCAAGGCGAGAAACGCCACCGACATCATGCCGCTGATCGCCGCTCCCTGCCGCGCCGGGAATCTCTAGGAGCAGCCCGGACCTATTTCGGCCAGAGGGCTACCAGGCGATCGAGGTCGCCAGTCGGCTGCAGGAACTGCTGGAGAGAATCGGCATCGGCGAGAAGGAAGCCCTAAGATTGATCGATGCGATCGGCTGACGGGGCTACATCGCAGCCCGGGCGCGCACCACGTCATTGCGAGCGGCGCCGAACCGAGATTGAAGGAATGCTTGATCGCGTCGCCGATCGACTGATCGCCGAAATCTGATTAGCGATCGATTAATCGACGCGGCCTAGATTCTCTCGAAAGAGTCGAAAGGAATGGCTCAATTGTCACTCGCTTCGCAGAAGATCATTGCGCATCGCGCCGGCACGCTCCACGATGGCGAGCCCGCCATGGGCGCTCCGGCGGCATTCGAAACACGTGACGACCTTGCCCTCCTGGTTCGCGCCAGCGCAGACGAAGCCGAGCTCGAATTGCTGGGACGGTCGCGTGACTATCGGCGCGAGATCGGCAGTCTCTTCTTCACCGTCAGCAAACTCATCAACGTTCCCGACGACCTCGCCGTCAAGCTCTGGTCAGTGACGCATCACGATGCCGCGCGCCATGGCGTCGTCGGCTTCAAGAAGCCGCTCAATGAATTTGCCATCTGCAATATTCATGGCCGGCTGCGCGCCTTCACCCGCGATCATGCAAAAGGGTTCGTCAATCATCTCGTCGAAATCGACCTCGGCAGACCCTGGGCGGTCGATGATGATCAAGACCTCGTCGCCTATTTCTTCGAACACATCAATCCGACCCTCGGCAACGGCCGGATCCTCAGCCCAGAGGCTGCGGAGGCCTACGTCGATCCCCCGCACACCATCCAATCGCCATGGCCGGAGCAAAGACGCGACGCCTTCCTGGACGCGGTCGGCGGCTGCATCCAGGCCTTTCTCGAAGAGGCTTCGGTCGAAGTCTTCGGCAACGAAGTTGTGCTGACCATCCAAGTGCCAACGCCACCCGCAACGCCGATTGCCAGCCACGCGATGAGCTGGGCATTTCGCGGCGGCCTCAGCCATCGCCTGACACCAGATTTCTGCAACTTCATGCAAGCGAATCTCGAGCAGCGCCTGCCGGACCTGCTGCAACGCTTCGGCCCCGATCCCGGCACGCTCGTGCTTCGGCCGGACGCCGTCACCCGCTGTTTCCGAAAGGATTGGACGGAGGGGACGCGCATAATCGTCGCGCCAGCGAGACTGAAGGCAAAGAGCCGACCCTTGGCCTTCGGCTAGACCAGCAGCACACCATTCGCGCGGCCGCGGCTCCAATCGCGCGTGAGATCGTCAAGCTGCAGGAGAAGCTGGGAAGACTCGGGTATGACATTCCGGCACGCGATTCCAAGATCGGGCCCGGCGTCCTGAAGGCGTTCAACCAGTGGCGCTCGGAAACGGGAAGAAGGCCGGTCTCGGCCATCGGCAAGACCGAGTTCGACGAGTTCGAACGGGCAATAAACCGCTGAGCGTTCTATATCGCAAAGCCGCGGTTTTAGCGGCTCCGGAAATATTTGCCGATCGACGTGAAACGACGTGGCGCGACGCCAAACCCGATCCAATAATCCTTAGTAGGAGAGCTCGTCACTCCCTCGCAAAGGATCCGACGAGCTCACGAAGAGATAGCTCCACATCCGAAAGGAGGTGATCCATATCTCGGGGCGGCGTCAACGCCTATGCTCGACGCACCCTTCGCTCGCAGCCAGCGAGCCATCATCACGAAAATTGCGATCGACCAATGACGCGCGCACTCAAAGCGGCTGCACGACCGCACGGATGAGCGCCGTGAATGGCTGATTGTTGACCTCCAAGGTCCGGCCCCAGATTTCTGGCGGCACGATCCCGGCGCTGTGCGCCAAGACTTCGCGCTCCCAATCCGCAGCGCTGCCGAAGGCGGGGCTGACATCGTTCATCTCGAGCGCGTTCAAGAAGCCCAGGTAAACCAACACCACCGGCACACCGAGCTCAGTCAGCCGCCACGCCCAGGCAAAGCGGTTCGACATCTGATAGCAACGGTCGCGGTCGATTCCCCAATGGAAACCGGTCGCCTTCCGCAATCCATCCCTGGCGTCTGCGATCGCACGGCCGATCGTCTCGCCGCTGGCGTCGCGATATTCCGGCGTTTCCTCCGGAGATCCATCATTGCGCGGCTTCCTGCGCCGGCCGACCGTTTCGCCCCGGATCTCATTCCCATGCGCCTTGGCTTCGATCAGCAGCAACCCGCGCCGGTTGTCGATTCTGGCGGTCGATGCGATGTCGAAATTCGGCGTCCGCGCCCGCGGATAGTTCTCGGGCAGCCACCAGCTTCTGAGCTGCTCGCGATTCTCTGCGTCCAGGAGGTCGACCGCCTTGTCGAGCTCGGCTTCCGAGGTGTCAGAAAAGCCGAGCGGCATCCAGCGATCGGCTTCGGTCACCAGCGCGAAGGGAGCTGCGATCTCGTTCAGCCGGCGCGCCACTTCCTTCGGACTGCCGTCGGTCATGATGTGGCAACGAGGCTTGGAACCTCGCGAAGCACGCGGACCAAGCTTCAACCGCAATTCGTCGGGCGAGTATCCCATGTCGTCCCCTTTAGCGCATGCTAATGCGCCTACGGCGGCGTCTGCAAGCACGCGATTGAATCGTCGGCTCGTCGGAAGCCTTGGGTCAGGGGCGGCCTGCTTGACCGGCGGCACGACCGCCGGCTGCGGCAAGGCTGGCTTTGGCTTCGCCGCGATGTTCGGCGCCGCCTTGGTGATCGGGGTATAGAGCGCCGGATCCGTGCCGATGAATTTCGTTGCGACCGCGTCGTAATGCGTCTGTGGCGAGAAGAGCGGCACGTCGAGGCCGAGATCCTCCGCCGACCGGATGATCTCCTCTACGGCTCGCTCAATCCGCTCACCAGCCACCAGAGCACCATATCGGTCAGGTCGACGGAGACGCTGGCGATGGCGCCCGGCCGGGATCGAACAGAATGACGAGCCAACTGAGGTTCCCGCATGCGTTGCTGAATCCAAGGCCGCCGCAGAGCTACCGGCGCCGGTCAGGCCAATCGCCACTCCACGGCGAGCGGCGACGCTCGAAGCGCCGTTCGAAATACCAGATCGATCCGCGGCAGGACAGGGCGAGCCAGTAGATGCCCTGCCGATGACCGGTCGGGATTGCCGGAACGTTGGCCTCTGCATCACCGAACTGAACGGCAGAATCCGGCCGGAGCCGGATGAGGCTCCAGAGCGACTGCAACCAAGCGCCCATCTCAGCGACCCTCCGGACGGTCCAGGCGCTCGAAGTACCAGGTGCAATCGCGATAGGACCGGTCGAGAAAGTGCGCGCTGGGCCAGTGCACCGGCCCGAGTACCGGTGGAATCCAGTCGGTATTCCCGCCGCCGAATCGCATCCGGGATTCCCGCCGCACCAGATCACGCATCACCTCCTGCAACCTCTTCAGCAGGCCGTGCATCTCCGCCTCCCTCATCTTGCTTCGAGAAGCAGCATGACGGGTCGGCGTGAAGCCAGCCGGAAATCGGCCGGCCTAGAGGATGGCTCCGGCGTGAAATCGGCGTAAAATCGGCGCTCCGAGGGCGGATGGGGGTCGGCGCAGCCAACCGTTTTCAAGCTCGAGCTCGCCTATACCATCCCATTCATCGCGGTTGGTCGGAAACCGCACCGCGAGGGCAATCGAGAAGTCCAGCTCTGGGCTGAGCAGAAGCTTTGAACGGAAAGAGTCAAACCCTGCTGAGCCAAGACTGAAGAAGGCGTTTATCGATCCAGTCTTTCTATCTACGACACCGTCTCCAGAATTCATAGGTTCAAAATACCTTAGTCCTCCGACGACATCGACTACCAACTTGCCTTCCGACGTATTTCTTTCTTCGCTTTCCTGTAACGCCTTTATGAATTCATCATCGGCGCGTCGGATTTCTACAGCTATCGGAATTGAGTCCAGTTTCTCCCGCGTGCTGCCAACGAACAATTGGTCAACGCGAAGATTCCGCCTCCACTCACAGCCGATCTCGACTGAGCCCTTCTCGGTTTTCTTGCCCGTCGCACCAAAAGTGAAGATCCGCCAGCTTTTCGGCGTGAGTGCTAGGGTCTTTGCTCCAAACACTGCGTCAAAAGCTTCCAGAACTGAATGTGGCTTCGCTTGTTCCGACATCAGCGGAATCTCCCAAGGTGACAAAAGCGAGAGCCTTCCGGTGGTCTAGCGTCAGCTCTTTAGTCGCTGAACCGCGCCGCAAAAGTCTTGAAAGTCAAAACCAGTTATCAGAGGTCTTGCCCACATTAGCTTCTCTGGTGGAAGCGACTCGATGTCCGGCGGAAT
>Ga0335070_10003940_pt1 | contig 17300 bp, 16 predicted proteins | sample Lox_Sample_13_FD_206722 | JGI IMG/M metagenome (GOLD analysis project Ga0335070, IMG submission 206722) | Soil microbial communities from Loxahatchee National Wildlife Refuge, Florida, United States - Lox_Sample_1.3 | ecosystem: Environmental > Terrestrial > Soil > Wetlands | place: USA...
CTGCAGCTGGGAATATGCTGAAAAAGTCCTGCGGAAACATGCCAGAGGCACCTCTCGCTGCTTGCCCTTCTTGGTTGCAGGCAACCCAGTCAATTACGGTGCAGGAACCAAGCTGAGTACAGTGGAAGCTTTAGCCGCAGCCCTCTACATCGTTGGATTTACCGAAGAGGCAAACAAGCTTCTTTCAATCTTCAAGTGGGGACACACGTTTCTAGATTTAAACCAGGAAAGGCTTGAAAGCTATTCAAAGGCGAAGAACAGCACAGAAGTAGTAAAAATGCAAAAGCAATTCATGGGAAATGCTGAGAGCCCTGAGTTAAGGAAGCAACAAGAGTGAACGATGAAGAATTCCACGTTGGAAACACTAAGGTTTGCTTGGTCAAAGGCGACATAACAGACATGGACACCGACACCATCGTAAATGCCGCCAATTCGTCTCTCATGGGTGGTGGAGGCGTGGATGGAGCAATCCACTGCAAAGGCGGACCAAGAATACTTGAAGAATGCAAGCACATACGAGCTACCGAATGGCCAGAAGGCTTGCCAACAGGAAAGGCAGTAATAACGACAGGAGGCAATCTGAAGGCTAGGTATGTGATTCACACTGTTGGTCCAGTCTGGCATGGAGGAAACCATGACGAGCCAAGAATGCTGGCAGAAGCATATCGCAACAGTTTGAAACTAGCAGTTTCAAAAGGATTGAGAACCATTGCTTTTCCATCAATAAGCACAGGCGCATACGGGTACCCAATCGAAAAAGCAAGCCGAATAGCCATAACCACGGCAAAGGAGTTCGTTGAAGAAGAAGGCAAGCTTGAGAAGGTAGTGTTGGTTCTTTTCACCGAGTACGATCTACAGATTTATAGAGAAGGAGCCGCAAAGATTCTGGATCACGTCTGAGGGTTGAATATGGCTTATTCAGAAGCGGGTTTCTGCGGAGACTATTGCGGGAAATGTCCGAACTATCCTGATGAGTGCCAAGGATGCATTCCTTCTGCGCACATGGATTGCCATTTTGTCAGCTGCTGCTTGCAGAAGAATATCGAGCATTGTGGATTCTGCGAAGACTTTCCCTGCAAAAAACTGAGAGAATTTGTTCCTGACGATCGACCAGAATGCCCATCAGGTTATCATATCGAAAACCTTCGAGCACGTAAAGCAATTGGAACAAAGGATTGGCTGGCGAAGCAGCAAGCCAAATGGCAAGCAAAGTAAAGCATTCAGAAGAATTCTATTTTTCTCTCCTCAAGAAGTCGCCTACGTCAGAAACATTCTTGACGATGACCTTTTGATTGCCAGCCTCTTTATCCGTGCTGCGTAAAAGTTTGCCGAAGCCAAGGCATTCGCCGTGCTTATTCATGATCAGCACGTGAGCGCCTTTGTTTCGGGAGCCAGTTACTTTCACTATTCCCTGTTTGAATATGTCTCTTCCACAAATGAAAAGCCACTCTGTTCTCTCGTCAACAGTCACCTTGTTCGCCTCACCTTCTGCAATCATTCTTAGTAAAATGAAACTTGGGAAGAATACGTTACGTTTGACCTTTCCAAGATAGACTCCAGCATAGAAGAAAGCGTCGGTTAGCAGCTTCTCAAGATTTTCGTTCAAAAGAAAGTATCTGTCCTGCTTCTCTGTGATCAATTTCTCGTCTAAGCTTATTCTTGCTCCGAATCGACTTGCAAACTCGTCAATCGCCTTCATGCGTCACTTCTCCGCACTAATTTGCAGACAAAAAACCCTTGAGTTTTCTCGGGCCAAATTCTTCTGCAGTTTTCAACTGAGCTGTCTAGCTTTTTCCCGAAAACCTTCGTTAATCCCTTTTCTCCATAGGAAATGTTTAGGCTTTCGGTTCTGAGATTCATATTCTTTATTGCCCAGTCAATGTTCAGTTCATCCTCTTCAGGCTCCAAAGAGCAGGTTGAATACACTATTTCCCCGTTATCCTTCATCACTTTAGCCGCTTCTTCAAGTATTTCTCTTTGAAGCGCCGCGTTTCTCTCCACATCCTCGACCATTCTTCTATGAAACCAGTTATCGTCTGTGGCGAAATTACCTGAACAAGGAACATCCAACAGCACACGATCAAATTTGATCTGCAATCTGGACGCATGTCTTGCATCCATCTTGTAGACAATTGTGTTCTTCACGCTGCACCGCTCCAAATGGTTCGACAACGCAGTGAGTCTTTGCCTATCAATGTCCAAAGCAACTACTGCACCCGTGTTCTTCATCAGGTCAGCCAGTTGAACAGTCTTGCCGCCCGGGGCAGCACAAGCATCAAGAACAATCTTGCCTCTTAGATCAGAGAAAAACGTAACTGGAATCTGCGCTGCTGCCTCTTGAATTGAATATAGACCCAATAGGTATTCGGATGTTGCTCCGACAGAGACCCTTGATTTGCATACCCAATATCCATTGTTAGCGAAGGGAATCTGCTTCAGCCTTATTCTCTGAGACCCCAGTCGTTCTTCAATATCCTCTCTTCTGGCGTTTGTAGTGTTCACTCTGATCGCTTGCATAGGCTTGGCAGGGGCATATTCCCATCCTAACTCGCGGTAACGATTTATGAAGAATTCTTGGCCCGACATCAGAGAAGGATAACAGTAGTCATCATAAAAACCTGATGTTCAGTGAAAGCGGCTTCTCATTTCGCCAGTCTTCTGGACAGCCATTTTCTGATTTCCTCAACAAAGATTACGAGGAAGGCGAGAGTGGCCAGAAATACCCAGTCCATGAAGCCAAGGGCGGTCGTGCTGAAGAATCTCTGCATGAGTGGAACATAAACGATTATGGAGAGAATCGAAAGTTGAGATGCTACGCCCAACCAAATCCACTTGTTACTCTTCAGGCTTGTCTTGAACAGCGAAACCTTGTTCGTTCTGCACGCGAAAACATTGCCAACTTGAGCGACGACTATGCCCGCAAACGTCATGGTCGTGCCCTTAATGTAGACTAGGCTGCTGGGATCCAACTGCATTCCAAGACGCCATCCGCCAGCCGACCACGCACTCAAGCATCCGTACATTGCTCCAGCCGAAATTATCAATCCCAAGTAAAGTGATCGGAAGAAAACGTTCTTGTTGAACAGCCTTTCTTTAACGCTTCGAGGAGGCTCCTGCATGATTCCTGCTTCTGGCGGCTCACGGCTTAACGCAAGCGACGGAATGACGTCTATGCCCAAGTCAATAGCCAAGATTTGCGAGACGAGAAGGGGCAAGGGCAAGTTTAGGAGAATGTAGAGCACGTAGGGGACCAGTTCAGCCCAATTGTGTGAGAAAACATAAATTATGAATTTTCTCAAGTTATCGTAAATCGCTCGTCCGGACTCGACAGCCTTGACTACAGACGCGTAGCTGTCGTCGAGCAAAACCATGTCTGAGGCTTCACGCGCAACATCTGTGCCGCTTACACCCATTGCAATGCCTATGTCAGCCTCTCTCAAAGAAGGAGCATCATTAGCACCGTCTCCAGTGACGGCGACAATCTCACCGTGTTCCTTTAGAGTTTTCACAATTCGAAGCTTCTGCTCAGGCGAAACACGAGCAAAAATGACATCACCTTTCCTTACCTCTTCAATAATATCTTCATCGCTTTTTGTCTCCAAGTCCACTCCGCGGACTATTCTGGAATAATCTGGGTCAACGATGCCCACTTCGGCTGCGACAGCCTGCGCCGTCGGTCCATAATCACCTGTTATTATGACAGTTTTTATTCCTGCCTCCTTTGCCAACTTGACTGCAGCTGCCACTTCCGATCGAGGCGGATCTTTCATTGCTGCAAGTCCAACGAATATCATGTCTTTCTCAATACTCTCAGCTTTGCGTGCGCTGAATTGCGACTGTTCCTTGTAGGCAACAGCTAATACGCGCAGACCTTGATCTGCGAATTCTCGAAGTCTTGTCTCGACGGTCTGCATATGTTGAGGTGTCAACTCCTCAATGTTGCCATTCACGGCTATTTTGTTGCATATGGAGAGAATGCTTCTTGGTCCGCCCTTAGTGCATATGCATATTTTCTGGTTGTCTTTGTGCACGGTTGTCATTCGTTTTCTTTTCGAATCAAAAGGTATCACGTTGATGATTGGCTTCTGCACAAGCATACTTTGCACGTTCAAGCCATATTTCAAGGCGGCAACAAGTAGTGCGCCGTCAGTTGGGTCTCCGATAACATTCCAAGCTCTGTTTCTGTCAGACGGAGGCTCAATCCTTGCACTGTTGCACAAAGCCGCAATTTCTAGAAGCCTCTCAATATTGCGTTCATGCCCTTTCTCCAAAGCGCTTCCGCCATAGTTGAAATCGCCAATCGGAGTGTAACCAACACCAGAGACCTCGACAACTCTGTCAGCAACCCAAATACTTGTTACAGTCATTTCACCACGTGTGATTGTTCCAGTCTTGTCAGTGCAAATGACAGTTACGCTGCCAAGGGTCTGAACCGAAGACAAGCGCTTGACAAGAACGTTTTCCCGAGCCATTTTCAACACATTGATGGCTAATGCACTTGACACTGTCACCTGCAGTCCTTCAGGAACGCAAGCGGTCATGACGCCTATCATGAAAAGTATGCTAACGTAGAAGCTGACGTGAAGCCAGATGAGGCTTAGAAAGAAAAAGACGACTCCCACGGCGATCGCAAAGATGAAATCGATTTTTGCAGTGTATGCAATCTCTTTCTGAAGTGGACTTTGCTCATCCTTTATTTCAAGAGTCAGTTCTGCAATCTGCCCGAACTTTGTATTCATGCCTGTTTCAGACACGACTGCTTTGCCGCCTCCTTTGGCTACGCTGGTGCTCATGAAAACCATGTTTGGAACGTCAAGATACGCTGAATCATCAATTATCGTGGGCTTGTCCGTGCGAGGCTGAGGCTCAGATTCTCCAGTCAAAGGCACGTTGTTCGTCCACAAGTCATATGCTTCAATCAAGCGTGCATCGGCTGGAACACGGTCGCCTTCCTCCAGAACTATGATGTCGCCTGGGACAAGCTCTCTTACGAGAACTTTTGTGAGTTCACCGTTACGAATGACTTTGGCGTATTCAGGCATCCAGCTTTTCAGGGTTTCCATGGCTCTTTCTGCACGCCATTCTTGGAACAGGCTGAAGAATGTGTTGACAAGCACCAACGCTACGATTGCTGAGCTGAGTTCGGGCATTCCAGCGATCACTGCAAGCAATGCTGCAAACAGTAACAGAATGCTAAACAGGTCTTTGAGATGGGACAGAAACCTGTAGGCGAACGAGATTTTTCTTTTTTCAACCAACACGTTAGGACCGTACTTGGCAAGGCGTTTTTGAGCTTCTTCGCTAGTCAAACCTTCTGGAGAGGTTTCCAGAAAATCAAGAACCTCGCTTGCTTGAAGACTAACGAGACGCTTCAATCAAATCCATCCAAAAACCCTGCACTTAGATGAGAAACTAAGGTCCTCGACAACAGTTGCCAAGAATCATAGCCTTGGCTAGGAAACGGGCGGTGAACGGAAAGCCCATTTGCATCATTGCATGTTTTAAACAGTTCATCGAGATCACCTGATCAAAACGCGTATCCGGTTGAGAACACACGGCTCTTACAGGACGAACGTCATTTTGCTTCGCATAACTTCACAAGGGTTCAATTTAAACTAATCGGCGATGTAATAGAGAAGTTGTGATTTGATAAGATTTAAGTTGGGAAGTAACCGATAAGGGCTAGCAAGTGATCTGGGTTGGCCACTGAAAAATACGGCTTTGTGATGATGATCAGACCAGAATATTGGAGTGAATTTCAGCGACATAACAGGGAAGGAAAGCAAGTGCAATCCTACGTAAATGTAGGAGAAGCACCTCCAAAGAATACGTCCAAACTGTTTTTTTATGTTGTGAAACCAATCGGCGAATTAGCTGCCCATGCAGAATTCATTGAACGAAAAGCTGGAGATGCCGAAGAAGTCTGGAAAGAACACGGGCATGAATCGGTTCTGATTTCACTAGAACAATATCGTGACTTTCTCAAGAATAAACGAAAAGTCTCTTTCATCCGTTTCAAAAACCTCCACGAAGCAAACAAACCAATACCTCTCAACAATCTTCTCATGCTTCTGGGGTTAAAGAGACTATCAAGAAGAGGCTTCTACGTGGACAAGAAAACTGCGGACAGAATGGTCGCACTTATGAAATAACAGTGCTAACCCCGCAACCAACCGCTGCCTGCAGTAACGGCAAAGCTTGAATATTGTGATTCTATCATTGCTGCAAAAGGTTAATAGGGTTCGGTTTTTATTGTCAAAGGCGAATTCCATATGTTTCAGCAAATTTCCCACGCTTTAATCATTCTGGAATGTTTGGCTAGGATAGAGAAGGATTAATTATGGGTCGTTATAGGCAAACGGAAGACATCGTCAAATTAATGAACAGCCCAGAAATGATCAGAAACACAAGCATCATAGCTCACGTTGATCATGGAAAAACCACGCTTTCAGACAGCCTATTGGCTGCTGCAGGCATCATCAGCGAACAGACAGCCGGACAAAAACTCTTTCTAGACTCTTGGGAACTTGAACAAAAGAGGCAAATGACCGTTTTCGCCTCCAACATCAGCCTAGCCCACACGTTTGAAGGAAAAGACTATCTAATCAACTTAATCGATACCCCAGGTCACATTGACTTCAGCGGCGCAGTCACCAGAAGTCTTCGTGCAGTGGACGGCGCACTGGTAGTTGTTGATGCTGTTGAAGGACCCATGACGCAGACTGAAACAGTTTTGATGCAGGCTTTGCGCGAAAGAGTCCAGCCCATTCTTTTCATTAACAAGGTTGACAGACTCATTAAAGAAATAAAGCTCACTCCAGAGGAGATACAGCGCAAGTTTGCCAAAATCATTCTCCGCGTGAATAACCTTATCGAAAAGTACGCGCCCGCTGAACATAAGAAAGATTGGCAGGTTAAAGTTGAAGATGGACGTGTGGCTTTTGGTTCAGCGCTGCATAAGTGGGGGTTGAACTTGCCTCACATGAAGGCTAAGGGCATTACCTTCAAGGACATTATAGACGCTTACACGGGAGAACCAGAGGACATTGGAAAAAAGGTTGATGCTTTAAGCAAGAAGGCTCCGTTGAATGAGCCGGTCTTGGACATGTTTGTTGAGCATTTGCCTAACCCGTTGCAGGCGCAGCCTTACAGACAGCCTCAAATCTGGCCGGGAGACGTGAACAGTGCCGTTGGTAAAGGCATGGCAAAGGTTGACCCTAACGGACCGCTGCTCATGTGCATAACCACAATCGAGGTTGACCCGCACAGCGGAGTCATTGCCATCGGGCGGATTTTCAGCGGAACCGTTGAAAAAGGAAAGATGGTTCAGCTGGTGACAAGCCACCAGAAAGGTCCAATTCAGCAGGTTTACATGAGTATGGCTACTGACAGAGTGATCGTTGACAGGATTCCAGCTGGAAACATAGCGGCGCTCTCAGGTTTGCCAGCGGTTCACGTTGGCGAAACGCTTGCTGAAGATGAAGTGGAAACGCATCCATTTGAGGGATTGAAATATGTTTCAGACCCTGTGGTTACTGTGGCGGTTGAGCCTGCAGACGTGAAAGACTTGCCATTGTTCGACAAAGTCATACATAAACTGACAATTGAAGACCCGAACCTGCATTTTGTGATAAACAAGGAAAGCGGCGAATATCTGCTAAGCGGCATGGGTGAACTGCACCTTGAGATCACGGCTTACCGAATGCAGGAAGCAAGTCTAAAAGTGAAAATCAGCAAGCCCATCGTGATTTACCGCGAAACGATCAGCCACGACTACAAGGGTCCCGCAATAATGGGTAAAAGCCCCAACAAGCATAATAAACTCTGGATAACCATGGAGAAGTTGCCGGACGAAATCATCGAAGCCATCAAAGTTGAGAAGATTTCGGAAAGCCAAAGCAGAGAAGAGAGACAGAAGGTTTTGAAGCAGTTCGGATGGTCAACAGACGACGCGCGCAACTTGGTTGCGATAGAAGGCACAAACGTTCTTGTCAACAGAATTAAGGGAAGGCAATACGTGGATGAAATAATAGATCATGTTAAGTCTGGATTCCGAGAAGCCGTTTTCACTTCAGTTCTGGCGAAAGAACCAACCTACGGGCTGAAGATCAACTTGGAAGACGTTTCAGTCCACGAAGACCCAGTGCACCGCGGACCTGCACAGATTTTGCCAATGACGTGGCGTCCAATCTGGTGCGCCTTCTTGCTGAGCGACCCGAAACTGCTTGAACCGTTGATAAGCTTCGAATGCAAAGTGCCTAACGAGTTTGTAAGCAACGTAATTGCCATAGTGCAGAAACGCCGAGGAAGAATCTTGGACATGATCAATGAGGAAGACATGATAATAGTCAAAGCAGAAATGCCTGTGGCTGAATCTTTCGGGTTGGCAGAGGAGCTACGTTCTTCAACACAGGGTAGAGCCTTCTGGGCAACACAATTCAGTAGATGGGCGCCAGTTCCAGAAAACATGCAAGCAGACATAATCAAACAAATTCGTGAACGCAGAGGTCTATCGCCTATACCGCCAAAACCAGAGGAGTTCTTCGAAGAAGCATAAGACGGAACTACAAGCCAATTTCCCTCTATTTTGCCTATCAGTCCGTTGAATCTTTGTCGTATTACGAAAGGGGTTTATTACTAGAACAAACTAATGACAAGATCACCCGTTCAAATGTGACTAGAATTGAAATATGACATGCACGTTCATTCAAAGTATTCACGTGACGGCGTTCTCGAGCCAGAAACCATCATCAAGACAGCAATGATGCGAGGACTAGGAGGCGTGGCTATCACAGACCACGACACCATAATGGGTGCATTGAGCGCCAAGAAGCATGAACCCAGAGATTTCGAGGTCATCACAGGCTCGGAAATCAAGACCGATCGCGGAGAGATAATTGGGCTCTTTCTTGAAAAAGACATTGTCTCAAGGAAGGCGTATGAAGTGATTAAAGAGATTAAGGAGCAAGAAGGCATAGTCGTGGTTCCTCATCCATTTGACAGATTGAGAAAAACCAGGTTCACCCCGAAAGACGAAGATGTTAGACTCATAGATTGCATAGAAGTCTTTAACTCAAGATGCCTCTTCCAGAAGTACAACGAAGAAGCGATGAGATTCGCTGCCAAACATGCATTGAAGACAATTGCTGGAAGCGACGCTCACTTTGAATATGAGGTAGGAAAGGCAGGCATTGAATTGAGTTCTGAGGATGACGGAGATCTCAAGAAGGCTATACTTGAAGGCAAGGTTGGGATTTTTGGTGACAAATCCCCTATTGTGAATCATGTTTTCTCACGAATCTTGGAATTGCTTAGGAAGTGAACTCCCCAAATGTTGAGAAGGATTCACAGAGCTTCAAAATCGGCTAGAACGATCAAATTTCTCATTGCTATTGGCGGGCTTTGAGCAGTGTTAGACGCAAAGATCATTCTGTACATGCTTGGTCTCACGGTTTCCTTGGTAGCTGGTGTGTTGTTGGGCTACTTCTTGCGAAACAAAAGGCGAATGAGTCTTAACCGCATCACTTTAGGGATCATTATTATTTTGATTTTTTCGCTTGGCTTCAGTATAGGCTCAAGCAACGAATTGCTCAGCGCCTTGCCGAAAGTCGGTCTGGACGCGCTTGTGATCACGTTGCTGGCGATATGTTTCAGCGTGGTTTTCGCGAAAATTGCCGGAAAAATGGTGAAGCTAGAATGATAAAGTACATTCTTGCCGCGCTTGGGATCGGCGTCGTTGCTGGCTACTTGAGCAGCAATTGGGGTAGCATTCTTGTTGGCAATTTCATCTCTGATTACGTGTTCAATGGTGCACTGCTGTCTCTGCTGCTTGTCATGGGCGCATCCTTCGGCATGGATAAGGATTCTATAGCAAAGATGCGGCAGACGGGAATCAGGATTCTGGTTGTACCATTTGCCATTGCGATTGGTAGCGTTCTAGGAGGATTGATTGGCGGATTAATTTTGGGAATTGATGTGGTTGCTTGTATGGCTGTGAGCGCTGGTTATGGTTGGTACACGTTGGCTGGACCTTTGATTGGGCAACTGTTTGGGGCGGAGTGGGGCACTCTGGGTTTTGTATCGAATTTTCTTAGGGAACTGCTTACAATAGTAGCCATTTCTCTTTTGATTAGGATGGATAGATACGCGCCTGTAGCGTCTGGCGGAGCTACTAGTATGGATACTACATTGCCTGTGATCGTGCGCTACAGTGGTTCTGGAGCCTTGATAACTGCTTTCTCTAGTGGCTTCGCATTGAGTGTAGCTGCGCCTTTCAGCATAATGGCAATCGCAACGCTAAAATGAGCAGAAGTAAATCAGTGAGGCACAGAGTGACAGGGCATGAACAAGAAAGGAAAACTTGATTTCACTGTCGTATTGACGCTGGTGATTGCAGTGTCTTTTGTTGTGGTCTATGTTTTCTCGTCGAATCAAGCAACTGTTCAAGGCACGGCTACTTCATCATTGGGGATAGTGATTTCACGTCCTGAGAACAAGACGTATTGCACTCGTTGCATTTTCTTGAGCTTTCCCATGAACTTCATGCCATCATGGATTGGTTACAGCTTAGATGGAAATGCTAACGTGACTGTTGAGGGTCTCGTTATAGGGACTTGGACAGCTGAGCTGGTTGATGGGTCGCATAGTGTTGTTGTTTATGCTAACGATTCGGTTGGAAACATGTGTCATTCAAGAACTGTTTATTTCACTGTCGACACTAGATCACCAGTTATCACGGTTTTCTCGCCTCAAAACAAGACATACGCAACAAATGCCGTTCTTGTGAATGCCACGTCTGACGAAGCCGTCTCTTGGATGGGCTACAGTCTGGATGGACAGGCAAATGTGGCAGTTCCTGAAAACATGACTCTATCTGGGTTGAGTGATGGAACTCATAGCTTAGTGGTTTACGTGAAGGATGCAGCAGGGAACGTTGGCACATCCGAAACAATATTCTTCAGCGTAGCCGCAGACAACGGTAGTGCCTTTCAACTTTGGATTTTAACTGCTGTAGTTGTGATATTGGCTGTTGGAGCAGCCGTCTTGATCTATGTAACCAGAGCAAGAAAAAACAGACCATCAGAAAAGTTGATGGGAACGTCAGAAACTCAATAACGAGAGACGTTTGAAAACGATAGGGGTATGCCGTATTGGCGTGCGAAAGCACCAATAGCTTTTATAACTGCTTTTAATCATCGAAGTAAAAGGACAGGTGAACCACGTTTGATTTCTGCACAAGGCTTAGTCAAGAAATACGGTAAAGTGGTTGCTGTCGACGGCTTAGACCTTAACGTTCAAGAAGGATCTGTTACGGGCTTGATTGGACCTAACGGCGCTGGCAAGACAACCACGATCAAGATCATTCTGGGTTTGCTGAAGCCTGATTCAGGGAACATAAGAGTTTTCGATCAAGACCCTTGGGACAACCCTGCACTGAGAGAACTGATTGGAGTTGTTCATGAAAAAGCCTATTTCCCATCTCATCAGAAGGTCTTGGACTATCTCAGAAGAGTCTGCAGAATCTTTGGCGTGACCGAAGACAGAGCAGGCGAAGTTCTAAAACTTGTGGGTTTGGAAGACGCATTTGACAGACAGATCAAAGCTTTGTCTGCAGGCATGCTTCAGAAATTCGCTGTGGCTCACGCGATAATTCACAAGCCCCATTTGGTTTTGGCAGACGAGATGACGGCAAACCTTGACCCTCAAGCAAGAAGCTCCTTGCTGGATTTGGTGGCGAATCTGAACAAGACCGAGAAAACCACGTTTCTGCTTTCATCTCACATTTTGCCTGAGTTGAGCCGAATTTGTGATTCGGTAGCAATAATAAATCGCGGCAAGGTTTACGCCGCAGGGAAACTTGTGGAGCTTTATGATAAGTACGCTGCGGGAATGATAAGAATCACCTTAGAGAATCCTGAAAAACTCGCAACTGAAATTCAGAAGCTTCCATACATTGAATCGGTCACTATTGATGCCCGAGGAATTTCCGTGCGCACATCAAAGAATAAGGAAGAGAACCTGTACGAAGACGCTGCCAGACTCGCCAAACAGGCTGACCTCAAAATTCTTGGCATAGAAACTGGAAGCGCTTCACTCGAGGAATTGTACAGGCTTGTGGTCACAAGCGGAGGCAAGGAGGCTTAAGAATGGCTGGAAATGAGAAAAAAGGAAGACCTTTCCTTGAAATCTTCTCCCTAGCCTTGCAAGAGGATTATCGATTTCCAATTCTGGAAATCTTTGCCTTCTTATATGCATTCGGGACGTTCATTCTAGCGTATTCCTTTTTCCAGACCAGCATGGGCACCATGAGTGAGCAGACAGCCTACTTGATGACCACGACTCTGATGGGTCTTCCATTAGACATCTTCATTATTCTGATTTTCAAGAACATAGCTTATGGCATCGGAAATGATTTGGAAAAGGCTACGATACAGACGCTGTTCTCTTATCCGCTCAAGAGAGCTTCGATTCTCACAGCGAAGCTTCTCTCAGCAATTCTCATCGCACTGCTGGTTTTCTTTGGGACACAGATTACGGCTCTTTACCTGCTTGCTCCAGACATTGTTTCAGGCTATCTCAGCGTTGTGCTTCTGTCATACATAACAAACCTAGGTTACGCACTGTTTCTAACAGGGCTGTTGCTACTATTGACCTTGAAGACAAGAAGAGGTGGTCTATCCGTCGTTTTCGGATTGATACTGGTTTTCGCCATAAGCATAATTCAAGGAGTAGTCTCCGTGATCGAGATTTTTGGAGGCACAAGCTGGCCAAATCAAGTGCTCGCGGTGATTAATCCAGCTATTGCACTTGGACGATATTATGCTTCATCGGCTGTCTCTATCATGGGGGGTTCGACGTTGTGGGTTCCAACTTTCAATGAAGTACTGATGTACATAAGTGGATGCTACGTGGTGACGGCTGTTCTATTTCTGATTAGCTACGTGTATTTCAGCAGGAGGCTTAACCTGTGAGTCGGCAGGCAACACTCGTGGGAAGAATTGGAACCGTTTTGATATCTGTTGGTCTTGCTTTGCTGCTTGTCTCGCTCATTCCATCTGGGCAACAAGGGTATCCATCGTCTGGCGAACAATATCTTGCGGCATCGAATTTCAACTATGCAGGATATTTTCTATACCTTAATCCGCAAAGAGGCATACATGTAAATATGACAACAGACAGAGAACTGCAAGTTTATGTCTTCGGAAACAATTCGATGTACGTCATGGACTGGATTTATTCACATTTACCAGATTCACACAACTTCACATTTGTAGCGGATACTTTCATGCTGGACGCTTTGCTAGGCAACAACACCAACCTGATCAAATACCAAACCAACGTGACGGGTCAAGCTGAGTTTGATTATACACCGTCCGAAGTCGAGGAAGCAACGCTCATATTCGCCAACTATGGGAGCGAACCCGCACAATACAAGTATGAAGTGACCATAGTCAGCACCATAGCACCAGTGGCAAAACTGCAAATCACAGCGGCAATCACGATACCAATAGGCTTGGTCCTTGCCGCACCATGGATAATAGGCAAAACAAGAGAGAAACGCCAATCCACAACAAAAAAGAACAGTTAACCCGTGGCAAAAGAAGAGCCTACAGTTGAAACAAGCTTGTTCTAAACGAATAACAAGAAACCAAAGTCAGTTGGTGCGGTCGCCGGGATTTGAACCCGGGATCATTAGCTTGGAAGGCTAATGTCCTAAACCAGACTAGACGACGACCGCACAACATTCCCGAACACTTCATTATTCTGGGCTAGCTAGATAAAACCTCTATTTCATAAAACTATTGCGGCTTCTTATCAGACTTGAACAAGCTCTTCTCATGCTTCGGCTTAGGCTTAAAACTCCCCCTAAACGTGGGCATAGCCGTCCGTTGCCTCTCCAAATTCTTAATCCGAGCATAAAGCTTCGAAATCTTCGTCTTTGAAGGCTCCTTCCGCCTAATAGGTCTAACATGCACAGGCGTGAAAGGCTTCTTAATCTCACTCGTCGACTTCCTCAGCGGAACATTTCTCACCTTTCTAAAAGCAACGTATTTTTCTTTGAGATTGACCTCTTGAACCTCCCAGCCAGCCTCCAGCCAAGACCTAGCATGCACATTGCTCGGCGAATTGCTCCACCACGATTCCTCATGATAAGCACTCATCGGCAAATTGTCACCAATGATCCCATCCATCTTCGCAAAAGGAAGCTTCACAAGACTGGTGAAACTTCCCCGAAACTTCAGATAACCCTTAAGCCCATCATACTTTGAAACGGACCTAGGCGAAACCGTCCTCCGAGCACAATTCAAACATACAGGTTTCATCGGATCGCCAGTTGAAACATCAGAAACCATACAGTCCCTACAATACAATTTCCCGCAACGCTGACATTTCCTAAGAAAACCATACGGAAGAACACGCTTGCAGAGGTTACATTCATCTTTCAAGAACGCTTCAGCCTACGATGCTTACACGAATCATTGCCGAAGCTTTCGATATAAACTTCACTTACGCATCTCAAACTTATTCGGATTCTGCAATAAGACTTATACAAACCCATGTCATGCAAAAACCGTGGACTAGATGCTTTTTAGCGAGTACCTTCACGAAAAAGCAGAAGAATCCAGACACAACGAAATCATCGGCTACTTCATCACAGTCATAGGCTCAATATTCTTCGTAGGAGGACTTCTCGAAACAGCCACAACAGTGCAAAACCCCCAATGGTTTCTAATATTCCCGTACAATTTCGCATCAAATCCCTATATATACTTGGGTTATACGCTCACAGGCACCGGCATAATCCTGTTCTGCATAGGCTTGAGCTTAAGCTTCTACTATGCAAGAGAAAGATCATGGTACATGGAAGAACTGCACAAATCACATTCACTAGAACAGCAAAGGTTCGAAAGCGAAAGAAAAACAAGGCATTCCTAACAGCTACGCAATAGCGGCTTTATCCCTTTGCAACGGCTATCGGAACAAACCTCGCAACCTTCGTCGCAATGCCAATCTTGTCACTAACATCAACAACAACATCCACGTTCTTGTAAGCAGGATCAGCCTCCTCAGCCAAAACAACCGCACTTGCTGCACGAACATAAATGCCACGTTGCTCCATAGCCTTCTTGATGTCTCCACCCCAGAAATTCCGCTTCGCAGCAGCCCTACTCATCATTCGCCCCGCACCATGCGCAGTAGAACCAAAACTAACCTGCATCGCCCTCTCAGTGCCCACCAAAAGCCACGAACTCGTCCCCATACTGCCAGGAATAAGCACAGGCTGACCTACAGAACGATAGTCTGCAGGTATCTCCTCATGATTAGGCGGAAACGCTCTCGTAGCGCCTTTCCTGTGAACCCAAACCTTCTTCTGACCGCCATCGATTTGATGAGTCTCGATTTTCGCGATGTTGTGAGCCACATCATAAACAAGTTTCAAACCAAACTTCTCAGGATTCTGCTTGAAAACTTGCTGAAAACTCTGTCTCACCCAATGCATTATTGCCTGCCGATTCGAAAAAGCATAGTTGACGGCACAACTCATAGCTTGATAATAATCCTGTGCCTCCTGGCTTTTCCCAGGCGCGCATGCCAACTCTCGATCGGGTAACGCGATTTTGTATTTGCCCACGGCTCTTTCCATGACTCGCAGGTAATCTGAACACACTTGATGACCGAAACCGCGAGAGCCACAGTGAATCATTATGGTCACCTGTCCCTCAGTTTCGATGCCAAAAGTCTTAGCAACGCTGGAATCGTAAATCTTGTCAACCTTCTGAATTTCCAAGAAATGATTTCCAGAACCCAACGTGCCAATCTGAGTCAACCCTCTGTTTTTCGCATCTGCCGAGACTTTGTCAGGATTAGCATTCTTCATGCACCCGTTTTCCTCACAATGCTCAACATCTTCCGCCCAGCCTAATCCTTGGTCAATGATCCATTGGACACCCTCAATTGCCAGCTTTTCCAGATCATGTTGCGTAACTCTGAAATCCTTCCTACGGCTTCCAAGCCCGCACGGAACGTTTTCAAAAATCGTATTAGTCAATTCAGTAAGCTTTGGGCGTATTTCCTTTTCCGAAAGATTCGTGGTTAGCAGTCTCACTCCGCAGTTTATGTCGTAGCCCACGCCGCCTGGACTGATCACGCCTTCATCATAATCTGTTGCAGCTACACCACCTATTGGAAAGCCATAACCTTCATGACCATCTGGCAAAGTAATTGCATACTTGTAGATACCTGGCAGATGCGCGACATTTACACATTGCTCAAGAGTCCTGTCTGTTTGCATTTTCTCTAGTAGATTCTTGTTTGCAAAAACCACGCCAGGGACACGCATGCCCCGCCTATACTGAGGGATGCGCCAGTTATAATCATCTATCTTCTCCAACGGAACTCTTTCAGAAGGAGAACGACTCTCGTCTTCGCCCATAACGATCTCTCGCCAACGGAAAATGTCACGTGGGAAAATATAAATGATTTTGGTCTTTACACCAAAACGCTACTATTCGGGCACAACCCTGTATTTCTGAACGAAATCCACAACTCCCAGAACACTCTGCGCAAGCACAGTTTCACCCAGAACTGGATGGATTTTCACGTAATCCAACGCTTTTCGAACAGCAGCATCACTCTCCACTATCCGCTTGCGAATCATCTCAACATCTTCTCCATCATCTATGCCTTGCTTCGCAATTCCCGCCCACAACCTCAACTGCTGAGCATAACCCTGCAACTTCTCGATAGCGTTCGACGATTTGCCAAAGTGGCTGTAAAACAGGCTTCTAGGCTTTAGGTTCTTAAGCTTATTCAAAGAAGCGAGCGCAACATCCAAGCGCAGTGGCGGAGGTGTCGTCGGCACTACGACATCAATTCTGTTTAGGTAGATGCCTGCAGCATCGCCTGGAAAAATGCCTTGGCTAAGCGATTCGTAATAGCTTTGATGATGCGAAGCATGCCCAAGAGTCTCTATCACTTTCAGCCTGATGCCTTCACCTATGTCAAAAATCATGCCATCGGTTGCCGCTATTATCCTGTCTTCAGGAACAGGTTCAGGTTCACCATACAGTTTCGTTATGCTTGTTCCAAGGACAAGTTTCGATTGTTCCCAAAGCTTTTCAGGATGAACCAAGTGAGGCGCTCCGCGCTGATGAACAATGACCTTTGCGCTGGGCAAATGCTTCAGAAGTGTGCCTACGCCACCTCCATGATCAAGATGAATATGCGAAATGGCAACATAGGCTACGTCTTCAGGCTTTACATCTAATTGTCTCAAGCCCGCCAGCAGGTTTGGCACA
>Ga0335070_10003941_pt1 | contig 17298 bp, 11 predicted proteins | sample Lox_Sample_13_FD_206722 | JGI IMG/M metagenome (GOLD analysis project Ga0335070, IMG submission 206722) | Soil microbial communities from Loxahatchee National Wildlife Refuge, Florida, United States - Lox_Sample_1.3 | ecosystem: Environmental > Terrestrial > Soil > Wetlands | place: USA...
CGAGGCCCGAAGTGCGGTAATACCCGTCATTCTTGATTCCAAAGACATTTTCATCACAGGCCAAGGCGAAATCCCGAATCCATAGAAGTCACTCGATAGTACGTGCGTCTCTTCCAGCGTGTGGGGCTTGCTTCAGAATCGAGTTCTCAAGGAAGATCCGAAACAACTCTGCCATCAACTGTGACCCAGGGCGAAACCAACGCGGTCACGGTCTCTATCATCACCAAGATTTCGTCAGTGCCCGAGCGAACAATTTCTGCGTTGTGGCTTCGAAAAACTTTCAACGCGCAGATGACTGCCTTTGAGAATACTCAGAAAGAGAGCGAAGACGACAAGTATTGCCGTCAACGCTAAGGGACTCAGCTCAGGGAACAAAGTCGTTCCCGTTATCTGAATCTCACCTTCCTCCATCCCATTGTACTTGAAATATAGGTATGTGTTTTCCGCGCCTGCAATACCTAAGTACTGAAGCGGTGTCGAGCTGTTGCCTTGAAACGTTACAATCCAATCAGCTGAGTCAGCGCAAGACAACAGGTTCTTGGGAATCTCAACTCTCAGCGAACTTGCCCGGTCCTGTGCAGGGATGACATGGAGATCCAGACTCTTTGTAGAAACGACAAAATCCGCTCGGGTCGCAATGGTGTTTGTTGAGGCTTGGACGAGGTATACTTGTTCATTGACTCGAATGTCCAGGTTCGTTATGGGGTTTACCAGAGGATAAACATCCAGAGAAAAGCCTTGGTCGAATATGCCGTCACTTCCGCTTTGGTCCTGACCGCTTCCGCTCTTCAGGTCAACGCTCGAAAAATCGCTCCAATAATTTCCTCCAGCAGGATAACCAGCGTCAAAATAGTTGACACCACCAAGAGAATAGACCTGAATGGTGTTGTTCTGAAAGTTGTTATGAAATACCCTGTTGAACTGAGAGGACATGTCTGCAAAAACAATGCCGCGGCTATTGTTCTGAATCGTATTTCCAACGATGACGTTGTTGCTGCTTCCTTCATGCAAATTGATCCCCATTGAACTGCACCCAATGATCCTGCATTGATCAACTTGCGTGAAATTTGAGGAGCGAATCTCAACCCCACATCCTGCATTTCTCACGGTTACGTTCAACATTCTCGCGCCCCCTACCCCGTAAAATCGAACGCCTGGAGCCTGAGCCAAGGGGTCAAGACTTGTATTCTGCAGTGTCAAATTCTCTATTAAAACATCGTCCGCAACAACTTCAAATATGACTAACGCCGAGCTTCCTCCATCCACAAGTGTTCCTTCCACACTTTCTCCAACGATAGACACACTCGTATTTACGACTATCAAAGATTGAACGTAAATCCCGTTCTTGATGAATATCGTGTCACCTGTCGATGCCGCGTTCAATGCCTGAGCTATCGATTGACCAGCTTGAACGACGATGATTCCGCCCGAACCGAACACGACGCTTCGTGATCCACGGAGACACACACCTGACCAAACCCCCAGAACAACGATAACGAACAGAACGCACAACCGTTGAAAGATGTTTGACCCAGTCATGAACAGTCTCACTTTTCACTCCTAAGATAAACGCTGCTGCAAATAAACGTGAAGTCCAAAACCAAGGACATGATCGAACTTATCACCGACCTGAACGCAAGTTTTCGTCACAACCAGTGCGTGATCGTATAGAAGTCTGTTCCATAACCCTTAAAAAGTCACTTCATGATAAGATTAGCAGGCGAGAGAGAAGGGAGAATGCTAAAGCTACGTACGGTTCTAGTAGTTCTAGCGCTGATAGCAGTTTTCTCAGCACTGGCAGGACTGATTCATGCTGAAGGCTCCTACCAACCTCCCGTCGCATCCTTCACCTATTCACCCGATATTCCCGGTCCGCAAGACCTGATCGCTTTCAACGCCTCGGGCAGCTATTCCTCTAACGGGTATATCGTTCAGTACACGTGGGACTTTGGAGACGGCAACGTTTCTGCAGTATCAGACTCCTCAATTACACATACGTACTTCGTCGACGGCGATTACACTGTTCAGCTCACCGTCACCGACAACGTCGGATACACAGCAAATGCCATAGCAATCGTTTCCGTCAGATGCGTTGTCTTCTTCAGGGTCGTAATTCTTGGCACGACGATCCCCATAGGAAACCTAAAGGTAACAGCTTACTATTACAATGGAAGCGCATGGGTTACCGCTCCAGCCAACAGTCATGGAATCGAAATAAAATACGACAACATGACCCAACCCCACTTGGCAAGCACCAATGCCCAGAAATACAGAAACCCAGGCTACACAGCAGCAATTCTGTGCCGCAACGCAAGCAACATAGGCTTCGACATTCATTCAATAACGTCCCGGGAAGTCTTCTTCAAAGTCGAATGGGGTTCATGGGTTGCGTACTGGCCCAACGAAACGGCTCGCGTCTATACGTACAGTTCGAATCACGGCGGCACGGTGCAGGCCCACGATTATCATCCCGGTCATCAAGCATATTGGGACCCGACTGCGTCAGCTTACGTGATAAGAGCAGGAGACATAGCAGGAGCGGGTGTAAGTCCAACTGAAAGCCATCCAATCTTACTGGGCATCTATTGCCCTCCTCCAACGCCAACATACTATTTGACCGTAAACACGAGTCCTCAAGGCATCACAACAATCCCCGGTCAAGGATTCTACACCGCAAACACAACTGTCACGCTGACAGCCCCAACGTACGTCAACGTCTCAACCGGCAGCAGGTACAGATTCGACTATTGGGACATAGGTGGAGTTTCACAAGGTACCGGCATGAACCCGATAAACGTGCTTGTGAATGCCAACCGCACTGCAACAGCTCACTACGCGATGCAATACTCCGCGACTTTCAACCAAACAGGTCTATCTTCAGACGCAACAAGCACAATTGTAACGATCAATGGCGTTCCACAGACCCTGACACAAATTCCGTGCACGCTATGGGTTGACAGCGGAAGTCACCTCAATTACTCCTACAGTTTGACAGTCTCAAGCTCAATTTCAGGAAAACGATTCAGACTTAACACCTTATCTGGACCTTCCTCCCCGATCACACTGTCCAGCGCGACAGCAATCACTGGCAATTATATAACACAATATCTAGTCACGTTTGCTCAGACGGGCTTGGATACTGGCGCGACAGGAACGGTTGCAACGGTCAATGGCACCACGAAAATCTACGGAGATTTGCCATGCGGCCTGTGGGTTGACGCTGGAAGCTCGATTACCTACTCTTACAGTTCAACCGTTTCAAGCTCCACTTCGGGCAAACGTTTCAGACTTGGGACATTAAGCGGTCCTGTTTCTCCGATTTCAATCAGTGGGCCCACAAACGTAAATGGTAACTTCATCGTTCAGTGCCTGATCACGTTCACGCAGACCGGTCTGGATCCATCAGCCACCGGCACCGTTCTTACGGTTAACGGCAATCCCAACGGATTTGTCGACCTGCCACTGAATGTCTGGGTTGACAGCGGTTCATCAATCACGTATGCATACGGCAACGCATCGAGTTCTCTTGCCGGAAAGCGGTTCCTCCTAACAAGCTTCACAGGACCGTCGTCTCCCGCGACGATAACAAACACGGCGATCGTTACGGGAAACTACAAGACTCAGTACATGATTACGATCGACCAATCAGGCGTCGGATCAACCTTTGCGGGCACGGTGATGACAGTAGACGGTACCAACTATAACGTTGCAGGTTTGCCCGTTCAGTTCTGGTGGGACCAAGGCTCAAGTCACAATTTCGCTTACGCCTCGCCTTTGACCGTTAACTCGAGCATGCAGTACTCTTGGAGCTACTCTTCTGGTCTGTCAACCCTGCAAAGCGGAGCCTTGACAGTCAACACGGCAGGAGATTTGATCGGAAACTACGCTGTTCAGAACTGCGTGACGTTTGATCAACTGGGACTCAGCTCAGACTTCGCAGGAACCGTGGTTGTTATCGATGGAAGCTCCTACAGCCTTGGCGCGCTGCCTGTGAGCTTTTATTGGCAGCTCGGTTCAACGCACAATTTCGCCTTCCAATCCCCGATGGTTGTGACCTCAAATGGCAAGCAGTATCTGTGGACAAGTACCAGTGGGCTATCATCGGCACAAGCCGGATCCTTAACATTGTCAGCTTTTGGAAGCGTAATCGCAAACTACAAAACACAATATTACGTGACGCTGACAACTGGCCCTCTTGGAGTCAACTCGCCCTCGGGCACGGGATGGTACGATGCCAACACCTATGCAACCATTTCTGCAGGGCAGCTCGTAGACATAGCGCCAGGTTCCTCGCGTTACAGCTTCAGCAACTGGACGACTTCAGACATGACAGAAATAACCAATTCATCGGCACCAACGACGACGGTGCTGATGGACAAGATCAAGACGGTGACGGCCAACTATGTTGTTCAATACTCGATAGTCTTCAGCCAAGCAGGCGCGAACTCTGACTTTTCGGGAACAGTTGCCACTATCGATTCCACAGGGTACACGTACGGTGCACTTCCTGCTTCGTTCTGGTGGGACAGTGGCTCCTCTCACACGTTCTCGTTCTCCTCACCACTTGCGGTCAACGTCAGCAAACAGTACGCTTGGGCATCCACGACCGGGCTCTCGACACTTCAGAGCGGAACACTGAACGTTGCTGCTTCGGGAAGTGTAACTGGAATCTATTCAACTGAAAACAAGTACCAGATCGCTTTCGATCAATCAGGAGTGAGCACGGACTTCACTGGTAGTGTAGTGTTCATCGATGGAATTGGCTTCAACGTGTCTCAACTGCCAGTCTCGTTCTGGTGGGATGTCAGTTCATCACACACCTTTGCTTATCAATCACCGTTGACGGTAGCTCCTAACGGGAAGCAATACGTCTGGACCTCAACCACTGGTCTGTCGAATTCTATGAGCGATTCCATTCTCGTGGCAGTGTCAGGAAACGTGGTAGGAAATTACAAGACGCAATACTACTTGAGTCTTGATACGGCTCCGCAAGGCGTCACGAATCCATCTGGAGCCGGGTGGTACGATGCAGGAACAAACGCGTCGGTATCGACCACTGGTTTCATCGACGTAATCCACGGTTCTTCGCGTTACAGGTTCAACGGGTGGACAACCGCGGACATGAGCGAGATACAAGACCCCACGAGATCACCAACCCAAGTTCTAATGGATCAAGCCAAAACGGTCACGGCCAGCTACGCAGTCCAATACAATGTGACCTTCAACCAGGCTGGCATCAACTCTGACTTTTCAGGCTTGACAGTCACGATCGACGGATGGGACTACAACAATGGTGCGTTTCCAATATCGTTCATGTGGGACGACAGTTCCATCCACACGTTCTCCCTTGCCTCTCCACTCATAGTCAACCCGTCCGAACAGTACGTGTGGTCGTACACCTCGGGTCTTTCAACGTTACAGAACGACTCATTAACAGTCTCGACCTCAGGCAGCGTTACGGGCAACTACGTACAAAAAGTGACCTACAGCTTGACAGTAACCGCAACCAGCGGCGGAATAACCAACCCAACAGTCGGAACGCACATCTACCAGAGCGGATCAACAGTTCAGGTCAACGCTATTCCAAATGCCGGTTTCCAACTGGATCACTGGGAACTAAATGGCACGAACGTGGGAAACGCCAACCCCTACTCAGTCCTGATGACGCAGGACTACACGCTGAACGCTGTTTTCACGTCAACACCGCCCGGCCTGTTAGTGTCAATAAACCCAATGTCGGACTCGATGTACCTAGGTCAGTCTTTAACGTTCACCTCGAACGTCAACGGCGGAGTATCCCCGTATAGTTATCAATGGTACTTGAATGGCACACTTGTTAATGGCGCAACTTCAAGCAATTGGATATGCACGCCCGCGCAGACTGGCACTTACCACGTATATTTGGAAGTCACAGATTCCAAAGGCGTCATCATTCAATCTGATCCTGCAAAGATAATTGTCAGTTCGTTCGTGATCGGGGGATATTCAATTCCCTTCGCCACGTCCACTCTGCTCTCAAGCCTAGCTGCCTACGCAATCATCGTCGTTCTCTCGACGGTCGTTCTCAGCGCAAAGAAACGCAAGAGAAAATAAGCTCGCTTTCTCCTTTTCTCTATACGACGCCACGCAAGGACCGTACGGGAGGTCATTCGTAAACGCCAAAGAATCAAAGAGAACCCTTGAAGAAGAACAAGACGACTCTGTCAAGAAGACAAATAGCCGTGATCAGCGTCGCAGTCGTACTTGTCGCTGGTGCTATATCTGCAGCTTTGCTTGTGCAGGCTCCTCCCCCAAAAATCAGTTTTCCCCTTACTGCGGGCATCATTGATCCGTTAGCAGAAGAAATTCCAAACCCCCTGTTTGTAAAGAATGTCACAAAGGCACTCGAAACCTACGGCTTCAACGTTACCTACGACAATGGCACGTTGGGAGTCGACTTCTTCCAGAACCTGGCCAATTATAATTACGGAATAATAATATTGCGAGCCCATTCCGCACTTAGAGCAGATGGCTCAACCGTAGATCTGTTCACGTCTGAACCCTATGACCCTTCAGCGCACCTTGAAGAACAGCAGAACGGGTTGCTCGTAGAAGGTTTCCTAAACTACACGGATGTCAAGACAGAATACTTTGCAATGACCTCCAAGTTCATAGAAAACTTGCAAGGGAATTTCCCGAAGAGCATCATCATAGCAATGGGCTGCAATACCCTAGCCCCTGGATTAGCCCAGCTTGCAGAAGCTTTCAACAAAAAAGGTGCCAGTGCTTTCATCGGCTGGAATGGTTATGTGGGAAACGTCGTCACTGACGATGAAACAGAAAACTTGGTCAACAAACTCACGGTGAACAACGAGACGGTCGGTCAAGCTATTGACGGGGTTTGGGATACGTGGTTTGGAAGCAAGATGGAGTGCTACCCGCAAAAAGCTCAGGATCTAAAAATATCTTACTTGACCTCAACTTTTTCAGGTGCTTCTAACGCACAGTCTACTACATCAAATCCTTGGCAGCGGGGCCAGACTTCGAGCCAAACAATTCTGCAAATTGCGCAGAGCGGATCCTCAGTGCCCGCGACCTTGACGAAGACAGAAGTTCTCCAAGGAAGCAGAAGAATCAGAGAGACTTATTTGAGAACACAGCCGCAGTTGGATTAGTCAGATATCTGAATCGCCTTGAAACCGCTAGATACAGCTGGCTTCGGAGTCGTTCTCCCGTCAACCCAGTCTTCTGCAGCTTTCTGATTTCGACAGATAACGCTTGGTCCTCCAAGATTTCTGATGTCCATTTTTCAAAATCTCCGCGTCCAAGATGGAATTCCAAGGATTTCACGTTCACTTTGTTGATTTTTTCCATGAACTCCCTGAGTGAAGAAGCGCTCATACCAGTGTAGTTGCCAACCGACGTGTAGAACTTGAACGCCTTATCTGCAGGCACAGTCCTTAAGGATTTCGAATTCATTTCGGAAGTCATACAATTCCCCTATTCTTTAACATCGTTCCATTAATAAGGATAACTCTTCAGTGACGATTCAACGAGATCGAAGCAGTCACCATTTCAAACTCCTCAACGCCTAAAGCGCCGGCATTAGACGGTCAAAGACTTGATAAAGGCGAGCGTCGGATTTATAGGTGTGAAAACGATGTCCGAAGACGCCGACAAAATGAAGAGGCTCATCGCATTCAAAAAGAAGCTTGAAACGAGGATAGAAGAGCTTGACATTGAACTGAAAGATCTGAAATCAACGCTTGAAATTGTCAACTCAATTGTGCTTGAGAAAGGGTTCAAGCGGCCAGAAATCAGCACCAAATCTGCAGTCGGAGCATCGATCGGAGAAAAAGAAGAATCGGCGGCACCTGAAGAAGTCGTCAGGACTGAAAAAGGGCTTGAAGATGTCACTGTCCTGAAATCTGACAATGGCGAAGTTCTGGCAGATCTTCATGTTGAAGATGACGGTTCATTGCACGTGGTGCTGGCCAAGGACAAAGACTTTGACATTAATACGCCACCTTTCAATCAGTTTCTCATTCAGAGAGTGCTGTCAAAAATGCAAGAGAGAGACAGCGAACTCGTGAGATCTGGCCAGCTTTCGGCCGAAGGCATTTTGGGTTTTGACGTAGTTCGAGAGGGTGACATCATACGCGAGCTGGTTATTAGTAACTTTGATGGCGATCGTTTGAGAGAGCTGAAATCAAGCATTCGCTGGACTCTTGAAAAGATGTTTGAGAAGATGAGAGGATAAAACTAGGATTTCACTTCGCACGATCAAAATAGATGTTCTTGCCGTGAGCCGAAACCGGAATCCCGATGATGGTCGAGGATCCTGGCATCAACTTCAACCTTATCGCTGCACTGCCAACGGTGAACATCATCCTGTTATCAACGTTCAAAAGGCTCGCCGTCTTGACTGCAGAGCACAAGGCTATTCCCAAGTCAAGCATTTTGAAAACACACGTGGGACCAAAGAAGTCTTTTCCGAGTTTCTTCTTCTTTACTCCAAAGGCTCTGCACGTCGTGAAACCACATCCACCGCAATTCAGTCCGACACTCTTCTCTCCTCTGACACCAATTAGGATGATAGCTTCAGATTCTCTTACGTTCTTAGCGTCACGCTCAAACACCTTATGCTGATGTCCACCCCGTTCCAGACCGATTTCTTCCATCTCTTTGGCAATCGCATCTTTTTCTGCACCGTGCAAAATCAGCGTTAGAATGTCATCCAAACCAGTAGCCTTGGGCGCTGTTCTTGCTGCGACGAGCATTGCCTTTGCAATAGCTAAAATGGCTTCCTCTTCAGCTCCTTTGCTTCCTATTATTGGTGGCTTCACGGTTGGACCTCATGATTCCAATTTGCTGAGAACCATCTTGACAACTTAATAACGTTGATTTGTTACCAGCTCGTAAAGGTCTTTTTCAGAAGATCAACTACGATGTTAAACTGGCCCGTGTAGGCTCCAACAGCCAAGAAAGATATTCCCAGAAGAAGCAAGAGTGCTCCTATCATTCTGCGTTGCTGCACGTCCATGTTCTATCCCAGATGTTTGTTCAACGAGGCTTCAATGTGCTTTTTCGGAACGCAACCGACGATTCTGTCTACTTCTTTTCCGTTCTTCATGATAATTAGTGTCGGTATACTGAAAACTTGGAAATTCCCCGCAGTCTGCGGGTTCTGATCAACGTTGAGTTTCCCAATGAATACCTTTCCCCTGTATTCTTTATGCAGTTCTTCGACCGTCGGAGCCAAAGCTCGACATGGACCACACCACTCCGCCCAGAAATCGACAAGAACTAGAGGGTGCTTCTTGACTGTCTCATCAAAATCTGAATCTGTAACGTGAACCGGTTTGTCACTCATCTCTTTTTTCGCCTTGAACTGCGCCATTTTCCTCCGTCGTATACTCTTCAGTTCTTCGTTTTCCTCTGATATAAATTGTTCGTGTTCCCTGCCCATCCATTACTCTTCTATTTTTTTACGTTCTGCTCATTGAACAAGCTTGCGCAAGTTTTCCATAGGCGACTGCTGGATCGTTGACCTTTTCAACCAACTTCTCAAATGGGCATGTCTTCGTTTTATTAGCGTTCAATACTCTCTTCACAAGAGTGTCCCACTCCAGATGGATCTTATTTTCTTCCAAGAAGATCTTTGCCTTCTGACTCAGAGTCTGCGCATAAATTGATTTCACTTTGGAATAGACGCACATCAAGGCAATGGCTTTTCCCACAACCCTATCGGCAACGGAAGCGCCTTCAAATTGAACTCCGAGTCTATCAATGGCTTCCAAAAAACCTGACACTCCTCGTAACTCAGATTCAAGAATCACTCTGTTATCTTTCACAACGACGAGCGTCAATTCTGCACCGCGGATTCGCTTTTTCGCAACATCAAGATCAGTCGTACTCACGTTCTTTCTTCCAGCTTTAGCAATCGAAGGCGTTTAGATTTCTCTATCGTGAAAAGCGCGTTTTCTGGCATCGAAGCAATCTGCATTGCAAGTTCTTCGTTAGTCACTCCTCTGCTAAACCGGTTCATCAACTCTTCTATTACGCCGCGCTTCACCCGTATCGTAAGAGCTCGCTTCGAATTATGGACTTGAAAACTGCCGCATATCTCTTGGTCTGATTTTTCTATCTCAAGTTTCTGATTTCCGATGGTGCAATGTGTTGTTGATTGAATTCCATCGATGGCGCATGAAAACGGCGTAGTCTGAGGGACTCTTATCGTTACTTGAAACGTGAAATCGTCCCCCGTACGGCTTCTGAGGATTTCTTTCGCAGCTTTTCCCATTCTCACGCCGATGACAAGAAATGGTCCTAAGTGTCCGTGCAGTTTCAATGCATCATCTATTGCATTCTCAAGCTCTTTCTCTATGGTCTTTGTTTTCAATTTGCTCCAACCTTGCGTCGTTCCGCCATTCTTAGTATAATCCTACCTCAACTCAAACATTCTTTCAAGAGCTTTCCTCGCCTTCTTGGCAATAGGCGCTGGAACTTTCACCACATACTTTTCTTCTTTAAGTGACGCATAGATTCTTTCCAGAGTGTTAAGCTTCATGTTCGGACAGACAGCTCCAGCATACGCCAGTATGAAAGTCTTCTCTGGGTTGTCTTTTCTCAGTCGGTGGAGCACTCCCTCCTCTGTTGCCACGATTAAGGTTTTCGCGCAACTCTTTTTGGCGTATCTGCAAATCTGTGAGGTGCTTCCGACGAAATCTGCCATCTTCTGCACTTCAGATGTGCATTCTGGGTGAACTAGAACGACCGCATGAGGCTGCTCTATCTTGAGTATCTGAATATCCTCAGGTTGAAACAGCAGGTGTGTGGGACAGAACCCCCACTCTGGAATCGGAATTACAGTTTTCCCTGTTTGCCTTTGAACGTATTCAGCAAGGTTTCGGTCCGGTCCAAAAAGCACTTTGTCAGCTTTCAAGGATGCAACAACTTGAACAGCGTTGGCAGATGTGCAACAGATGTCGCTTTGCGCCTTGGCTTTAGCCAAAGTGTTAACGTAAACGACTACAGGCACTCCAGGATGCTGCGTTTTTGCCCTCTTGATCTCTTCCACTGTCAACATCTGTGCCATTGGACAACGCGCTCCAGGCGAAGGCAGGAGCACCTTCTTCTCAGGATTTAATATCGCGGCCGATTCTGCCATGAAATCAACTGCCGCGAAAACTATGATCTTCGCCTCCAGTTCTTCCATAGCCTTTCTGCTCAGTTCAATGCTATCTCCAATGTAGTCTGCCATGTCTTGAACCTCAGGTCTTTGATAGTTGTGAGCCAGAATAATCGCGTTCTTCTCTTTCTTCAACTTGGCTATCTCTTCGGCAAGAATCATGCTTTCGCCTTGAATGGAATCACGTTTCTAGTCAAATGGAAAGATATATGCGTTTACCCGAACGCTCAGAATTCTCCACTATAGTATCCAGTATCAGTTCTCCGTGGAAGATGCAGAACGGGGATAGTGCAGGGGGTGAGATTTGAACTCACGTACCCCTTCGGGACGGGATCTTGAGTCCCGCGCATAAAACCCCATCTATCGCGGGTTTGGCCATGCTCTGCTACCCCTGCACCTCTTCCAGAACTACGCCTTCTTTCTTATTAATTATTTCTGGAAGGTACGGCGTGATTCAACTCTTCGATAATTTTCAATGCTAAGAAGCGACGCTTGTTTCATGGATGTAACGAAGCGAAAACCATGCATCATACATAAAAAAGTTTATTAGAAAGCTGTGTTGTTTACGTTTTAGCTCCTTAATATTGGTGACCATTTTTCAAGTTGGAATGACCCAACAGTCGGAGGAAATTGAAAATTTGGAGAAACCCGCACCAAAACGCGTTCGCGCAAGTCTAAACGTTTAGTTGCGGGAGATGGTTGAAATTGACTGAAATATCGAAAGAAGATACCCACGTGATGCTGGACGCATTTTTCAAAGACAAAGGCTTGGTTCGTCAGCATTTAGACTCTTTTAACGAGTTTATTGATCGAGGACTGCAAGAAGTGATAGATGAAGTAGGAGAGATCCCAATTGAAGTCCCTGAAAGCCCGTACAAGGTTAAACTTGGTCAAATCTGGATCATTGACCCACAGACGAGAATAACCGGGCCATACGCGACCGAAGTGGACGGGACGAAACATGAGATCTACCCGTTGGAGGCAAGACTCAGAAACCTGACTTACGCAGCGCCCGTTGCCCTTGAAATGACTCCCGTCATAGATGGGCGAGAACAAGACACCGAACTCGTCTACATCGGAAACATCCCTGTGATGTTGAAGTCAAAACTGTGCTTCCTGTCGCAATTGTCAAGAGAAGAACTCATTGCTTGCGGAGAAGACCCTGATGATCCTGGGGGTTACTTTGTTGTTAACGGTTCAGAGCGTGTAATAGTTGCCATGGAGGATTTAGCGCCCAACCGCATAATCGTGGATATTGATGAAAAGGGCGCGACCCCGGTTTACATGTCAAAAATATTCTCAACTACGGTAGGCTTCAGAGCAAGAATCGAATTGAAGATCAAATCCGACGGTGCGCTTTATGTTACTATGCCGGGTGTTCCTTCTGAAGTTCCGTTCGTCGTGTTAATGCGAGCTCTAGGGCTTGAATCAGACAAAGAGATCGCTGAAGCAATTTCGTTGGACAAAGACATCCAAGCTGTTTTGGACCCTTCTTATGAAAAGGCTCTAGGAGTAGACACGGCTAAAGACGCAATTCTGTTCATTGGCAACCGCGTTGCCCATGGACAAGTTGAAGAGTACCGACTTCAGAAAGCCGTGACTGCGATAGACAAGAATTTCCTACCGCATATAGGAAGAGTAGAACAGAAGAGAAGGGACAAAGCACTGTTCTTGGGCGAGATGGCCTGTAGAGCGATTGAACTGCAACTTGGAAGGAGAAAACCCGATGACAAAGATCATTTCAAGAACAAGAGGCTAAGGTTAGCAGGACCACTTCTTGCCGATCTTTTTAGAGTCGCATTCAGAAACCTCACACGTGACATAAAATACCAGCTTGAACGCATCGGCGTGAAGGGCCCGATAATAACCGTTTCTGCTGCCGTACGGCCTGGCATAATAGCTGAAAGATTCCAACATGCCCTAGCAACGGGAAACTGGGGAAGAGGAAGAGTTGGCATAACTCAGCTTCTCGACAGGACAAACCACATTTCGACGTTAAGTCATCTGCGACGATTACAGTCTCCACTGAGCAGGAGTCAACCCAACTTCGAAGCAAGAGACCTACACGCGACGCATTGGGGTCGCTTGTGCCCGAACGAGACGCCTGAAGGTTCAAACTGTGGCCTGGTCAAGAACCTTGCCCTATCTGCGTCCATCTCCGTGGGCGTCAACCCGGAGAAGATCAAACAACTTTTGTTTGGTAGCGGTGTAACCCCAGTCCTTGAAGCCAGTAACGACTTGAAGCTCAATGGAGCCAAGGTCTTTGTTGACGGCAGCATCGTAGGCTACTGCACCAACCCTGGACAGTTGGCGCGAGAATTCAGGGACAAGAGACGGAGAGGCGAAACATCAACGGAAGTAAACATCGCTTACTTCTCAAAATCGCAGGTCGAAAGGGAAGAGATCTATATCAACTGCGACGAGGGCAGGGTTAGAAGAGCCCTCATAATAGTCGACAACGGCGTTCCAAGGCTTCTACCTGAACACGTGGAAAAGATCGCAACTGGAGAATGGGCGTGGGAAGATCTCGTGAAAAACGGCGCAGTTGAATACTTGGACGCTGAAGAGGAAGAAAACGCTTACGTGGCATTGAGCAATGAAAGTTTGAGCCCAGACCACACTCACTTGGAGATTGCAACCTACACTATTCTTGGAATCTGCGCTTCGACAATTCCATACGCCGAACACAATCAGTCACCGCGCAATTCCTATCAAGCAGCGATGGCAAAACAAGCGTTAGGAGTTTATTCAACTAATTTCCAGCAACGTGTGGATTCAAGATCACACATTCTGCATTATCCGCAAGTGCCACTTGCAGAGACCGCCTTAATGGACACGATGGGCTACAAGCTGCGCCCATCAGGACAAAACTACGTGGTCGCTGTGCTTTCCTTCGAAGGCTACAACATGGAAGACGCTTTAGTCTTCAACAAAGCATCGATTGAAAGAGGCTTGGGCCGTTCCACTTTCTTCAGGATCTACGAAGCAGAATGTCGCCAATATCTCGGAGGGTTGAAAGACAAGTTCACTCTACCTGAGGCAGGAACTCGTGGATACAGAGGCGAACAATACTATCGGTTACTAGAACCAGACGGCATAATAGGGTTGGAATCAGGCGTTGCAGGTGGGGACGTGCTCATCGGTCGCATAAGTCCACCAAGATTCCTAGAGGAGTACAAGGAATTTGAAGTCAAAGGTCCGTCAATGCGTGACACTTCGGTCGATATGCGCCCGTCAGAAAATGGCACTGTTGACGCTATTTTCATCACGGAATCTGGAGACGGGAGCAAGTTGGTTAAGGTAAGGGTCAGAGATCAACGTGTGCCCGAGCTGGGCGACAAGTTTGCTTCGCGACACGGGCAAAAAGGCGTTATCGGACTGATTGTTCCTCAAGAAGACATGCCTTTCACGGAAGATGGAATTGTACCCGACTTGATCATCAACCCTCACGCCATTCCTTCGAGGATGACGGTTGGACAGTTCATAGAGTCGCTGGCTGGAAAAGTCGCTTCTGCGCGTGGAAAACCAGTCGATGGAACACCTTTCTCAAACGAAGGACCAACCGAGCTTAGAAACGAGTTAATAAGGCTGGGTTTCAGCAGCACAGGTGCAGAAGTATTCTACAGCGGCGTCACTGGTCAGAAATTCGTGGCAGACGTTTACGTAGGTGTGGTTCACTATCAAAAATTGCACCACATGGTTGCGGACAAGATTCACGCCAGGGCTCGGGGACAAGTTCAGATGTTGACGAGGCAGCCAACAGAAGGAAGAGCCAGAGGGGGCGGTCTCAGGTTCGGCGAAATGGAGCGGGACTGCCTAATCGGCCACGGCGCTGCTATGCTTCTCAGGGACAGACTGCTTGAAGAGTCCGACAAGTACACGCTGTACATCTGCGAGACGTGCGGGCACATAGCCTACTATGACATGAAACAGAGAAAATACGTGTGCAAACTCTGCGAAGACAAAGCAAAGATATCGCCTGTGATCGTGTCATATGCGTTCAAGCTGCTGTTGCAAGAACTCATGAGTTTGTGTATTTCGCCCAAATTAGCGCTTAAGGAGAAGGCATAGTATGTCTCAAGAAGAGATTGTTCGGAAAATTGTTGATGAAATAAACTTTGGCATGTTCTCGCCGCAAGACGTTAGAAAACTCTCAGTCGTGGAGATTCAGACACCAGACACGTACGACGAAGACGGTGCACCCATATCGGCTGGCCTAATGGATGGTAGGTTGGGCACGCTCGAGCCACGACAGAGATGCAAGACATGCGGAAATACGGCAATTCGTTGCCCAGGACATTTCGGTCACATAGAACTTGCGGTTCCGATAATACACATCGAGTTTACCAAGATAATGTACGATCTTCTAAGAGCAACGTGCCGCAATTGTGGACGTATACTACTTCCGGACGACGTCATCGATAAGGCCAAAACCCGAGTTGAGAAGACAAAACAACTTTTGGGACTGGTTCCTGATGAAGTCTACAAAACGATCATACAAGAGACAAAAAGGAAGCAGTGCCCACATTGCGCTGCTGCACAGTACAAGATAACCTTTGAGAAACCGACGAAGTTCAGCGAGGTCATTCCTGAAAGCGGTTCTGAACCTTTGACACCGTCGATGGTTCGTGAAAGAATGGAGCGCATCACGGACGACGATCTTGAACTTCTTGGGTTCAATCCGAAGACTGCACGTCCCGAATGGATGGTTCTTCAAGTCCTGCCAGTTCCGCCCGTGTATGTTCGTCCGTCAATCACTTTGGAATCCGGCATCCGCTCGGAGGATGATTTGACACACAAACTTGTTGACATAATCAGAATAAACCAAAGACTCAAGGAGAACATGGATGCTGGAGCGCCAACACTGATCATTCAAGACTTGTCAGAACTGCTGCAGTACCATGTGACCACGTACTTTAACAATGAAGCTTCAGGAATCCCCCCAGCACGGCACCGCTCAGGAAGGGCGTTGAAGACTCTGTCACAAAGGCTGAAGGGCAAAGAAGGACGGTTCAGAAGCAATCTCTCAGGAAAGAGAGTGGACTTTTCAGCAAGAACTGTCGTTTCTCCCGATCCGAATCTTGATATAAACGAGGTCGGCGTGCCCCTTGAAGTTGCAATGCGTCTGTCAGTCCCAGAAAAGGTCACTGAGTGGAACATTGAAGAGATGCGCGAACTCGTAAAGAACGGTCCTGAAAAATATCCAGGAGTCTTGTACATCATCAGGCCAGACGGCAAACGAATACGCCTTGAATTCGTAGTGGATAGAGAGAAGATTGCGGAAGCAATCGAGTTAGGTTTCGTTGTCGAACGGCATCTTAAGAACGGAGACATAGCGATCTTCAACCGTCAACCTTCGCTTCACCGCATGTCCATTATGGCTCATTACGTGCGTGTTCTGCCGTTCAAAACGTTCAGACTTCACCTGTGTGTTTGTCCGCCGTACAACGCGGATTTCGACGGCGACGAGATGAACTTGCACGTTCCTCAGAGCGAAGAAGCTCGGACTGAAGCATTGCTGCTCATGCAGGTTCAGGATCAAATACTGTCGCCACGTTTTGGAGGACCGATAATCGGAGCCATCCGAGATTTCATAACCTCTGCGTATTTGTTCACGAGATTGTCAAACTATTTGACGAGAAACGAAGTCAACAGACTGCTGCTGGCAGCGAAGTATACGGGCGACATACCCGAACCCAAGATCAAACAGCCGCAACCGATGTGGTCAGGAAAGCAAATCTTCAGCCTATTTCTGCCCAAGGATATGAACTACGTTTTGAAGGCTAACATATGCCAAGGATGCATAAAATGTAAAGAACAAGATTGTGAGTTCGACGCCTACGTGGTTGTGAAGAACGGTCAACTCGTGAGCGGAGTCATAGACAGGCGCTCTATCGGTGCTGAACAGTCTGAAAGCCTTCTGCACAGGATAATCAAGGACTATGGAACACAAGCTGGACGAGAGTTCCTCAACAAGATAACGAGAATGCTGAAGTACTACATTTCCATGCGCGGTTTCACGTACGCCTACAACGAGTTGGTTCTCTCTCCGAAAGCCGAAGATAAAATAAGCAAGACTATGGAGAGAATTGAGAAAAAAATCGAGGAGTTGATTGCGAGTTATCAAA
>Ga0335070_10003942_pt1 | contig 17298 bp, 15 predicted proteins | sample Lox_Sample_13_FD_206722 | JGI IMG/M metagenome (GOLD analysis project Ga0335070, IMG submission 206722) | Soil microbial communities from Loxahatchee National Wildlife Refuge, Florida, United States - Lox_Sample_1.3 | ecosystem: Environmental > Terrestrial > Soil > Wetlands | place: USA...
GCGGCAAGGCCGGCGCCGGGGAGGAAGATCCCCCGACGCCGGCCTCGCTTTGTTTCACCACCCATCGGACCGCGGTTGCCCGACGTGTACTTCCGAATGTCCGCCGCTCCCGGCAGCGCTCTCGCCGGGGTGCCGGCCGCCGTCATCCTGTTCTCGAGTGTGACGGGTCTAGCCCGGGGCCGCTCCCTGGGTGCTGGTGTACACCGCGTACAGGGACTGGCTGGCGGCCATGAACAGGCGGTTCCGCTTCGGGCCGCCGAAGCACACGTTGCCGCAGACCTCCGGGAGGCGGATGCGCCCGATGAGCTTCCCTGCCGGCGTCCAGACGGTCACCCCGTTGTAGCCCACGGCGCGGCCGGCGTTGCTGGAGACCCAGAGGTTGCCGTCCACGTCGGCGCGGACGCCGTCCGGCCCGCACTTCACCCCGTCGATCATGAAATCGCTGAATAGCTTCTGGTTGGAGAGCTTGTTGTCGCTCCCGACGTCGAACACGTACATGTTGCCCTGTCCGCCGGGCCCGGTGTCGCCCGGCCCCTTGCCGGTGCTGATGACGTACAGCTTCTTGTAGTCGGGCGAGAAGCAGAGCCCGTTCGGGTCCGGGACCTGATCCTCGGTGATCACGAGGTCGATCCTCCCGCTCGGATCGACGCGGTAGCAGTTGGTCGGCAGCTCCCGCTTCAGCACCCCGCCCAGGTCCGAGGACTGTCCGGCCCGTGACCTGAGCCGGCCGGCCGGGTTGGTCGCCCCGCCGGGCGCGTCCACCGCGCCCTCGTAGAGCTGGCCGCCATAGGGCGGGTCGGTGAACCAGTAGCTTCCGTCCGGATGGGGGACGACGTCATTGGGCGAGTTGAGCCGCTTGCCATTGTAGGAGTCGGCGACCACGCCCACCGAGCCGTCGTGCTCGTAGCGGACGACCCGGCGCGTGAGGTGCTCGCAGGAGAGCTGGCGGCCCTGGAAGTCGAAGCTGTTGCCGTTGCTGTTGTTCGAGGGCATGCGGAAGACGCTCACGCGGCCGTTGTCCTCCAGCCAGCGGAGCTGCCGGTTGTTGGGGATGTCGCTCCAGACCAGGTAGCGGCCCTGGCTGCTCCAGGCCGGCCCCTCCGACCAGAGGGCCCCGGTCCACAGGCGCATGATCGCGCTGTTGGCCTGCGCGTAATTGTTGAACAGGGGATCGATGGTGAGGACGTCCGGATCCGTGAAGTAGGTGGTCGGCGCGCCATTCGGGCCGAAATCGCGTGGTGGGCTGGTTACCGTGCTTGGCGGCGCGACCGGGCCTCCGGGTGGCGCTTGCGCTCTCGAGACGCTTGGCGCGACGACGGCCGCACCGGCGACCGCCCCCATGCCCATGAGAAGCGCGCGCCGCGACATCAGGCTGGTGCTTTCTGACCCATTTCCATCTCGCGTCATGGCCAATCCTCCCCTCGTTGAGATTGCCGTGGACGGAGACCTGCACCCCTGTGGGACCGTGCCCCGCACCTCCTGGTGTGTGTTGTTGGGATTTCCCTCTGGCCTGCCCCCCGCTGGCGACCTTCGGGTTGTGAGGCCGGAACCTCGGCCTCGGCAACGGGATCGTTCCACAGGATCACGGGAGCTGTCAAGTCAAAAGGCGTGACCGCGGCCGCCTGCCCCCGGTGCGCCCCGTGCGCCGGGGCGGGCGCGGACGGATCGGCGCCTCCAGCGTCAAGCCGCGCGCATCGTCCCACGCCGCCGGGTCCTGCCGGAAGAAGCCCGTCAGCAGCTCGTACAGCTCCCCGTGGTCTCGCCGCAGGGCCAGCGCCGCTTCGAAGAACGCTTCCACCGCCACGGCCAGGAACTCCACGGGGTCGTGGGCGCCGTACTCGTCGAGCACCGATTCGCCGCGCAGCATCCGCGGGATCTCTCGCTCGCGGACCGCGACCCAGCGGGCGGCCGCCGCGTCGTCGAAGCCCAGCGGAATGCCGTCGAAGCGCGCCTGCTCCAGGTCGAGCAGGTGGGCGAACTCGTGGAACCCGACGTGGTAGGCGTCATCGGGGTCCCGGAAGCTCAGGCACAGTGCCGGTACCGACAGGATCACCGTGCCCCACGGATGGGCCTGGCCGGACAGCTCATCGACACCGAACTCGTAGTCCCGGTCGAAGTCGTCGGGGTAGAGCAGGACCTCGTTGAGCTGCTCCCACTCATAGGTGGGCCAGCCGAGCGACAGGGTCACGGCCGAGGCCGCGACCAGGAGGCGGAGTTCGTCGGTGACCTCGACCCCCACGCCGCTGATCGGTTTCTCGGCCAGGAAGATCCGCAGGTCGTCCTCAAAGCGAGTCCGCCGATCATCCGGCAGGCGGCTGTAGTGATCACTCCATTGTCGCAGTAGGGTCCGCCATGCCTCAGGGAACGGGGCGGCGAGAGCGGCCCCGCGAGTGCGCCACCGCGCAGCGGAACGCCAGGCCAGGACACCGACCGGCACTGCGGCCAGGACGAGGCCCCCCAGGGCGCCCCAGGGGCCCGCGAGGAGACCCAGGAGAGCCGATACGATCCCGGCGCCGAGGAGCAGGCCCGTCCAGGCGATGGGTGGTATCGAAGGCGGGGCAGTCCGCATCTCTCACACTCGTGCGCGTTCGGGTTAGCCCTGAGAATTCACGGGCCTTTTCGGGAATTCTCCGGGCTAGCGACCTTCCGGCTTCCGCTTGGGGTGATGCGCGGGATGTGCGGCGACGTCCTGGTAGAGCCGGAGGAGGAACTGCACGCGCAGGCTCGTGTAGGGCAGCAGGATGAGCAGGCCCAGGGCCACGTAGGCGGCCGCGGCCGCCAGGAAGGATGGGCCCGCAGCGGCCGCGCCGAGCGGCGCGGCGAGGATCGCGGCGACCAGCGCCGCGAGCGCTGCGAAGAGACTCGGCCACAGAAGCCCTCGAACGAGCTGTCCGAGGAGCAGGGGGTGCTCGATCCGCTCCCAGCGCTCCAGCTGCCGCTGGGCGACCTTCACGATCTCCCGGTCGATCCGCTCATCCGATTCGGGTCTCCTCGGCAGCGCCTGCACGGCCAGCGCTCGCAGCCGCTTGAGCTCCGCGCCCGCGGGAAAGACAAGGAACGGCGGCTGGCTCTTGTCCAGCCACGAGCCGTGCGGACCGTACCAGCGCGCGAAGACGACGCGGTCCCAGAGGTCTGCGATGAAGTGGCTGGTCACGCCGAGCAAGAGCCCGATGCTGATGGTGGAAAAATGGAGGAGATTCGGCGGGACCCCGGGGAAGAGTTGCGCCAGGGACGGGGTGAGGAACTCGAGAAACAGGATGGTGCCGAGGACGGTGGTCACCAGCGCGGTGCCGGACCGCAGGACGCCCCACGCGCCGAGACCGGTCAGGACCTTCTCCACAGTCGTGGTGGCATCCGCAGCCATCTCTCCGACCCCGCCAGGAGGGCCTCACGTCGGAACGCGGTGCCACCCTACCCCGTCTCGCCGCTCATTGTCAAGGGCACCTCGGGCCGCCCTCGGAAACCTGGTGCGACCCCGGCCGGATTGTGGTATGAGGGCGGGTGACAGTTTCGCCCGCGCGGGGGCGTGGCGGGGGCGATCCACGGAGGTGGCATGGATATGGGCCAGGCTGCCGAGACGATGGCGCGAGAGGAGGCGAACGAACCGATGGCCTTCTATGCGCGCCTGGTGGAATTGCTCGGCGGGGGCGAGCGCCTCGCCCTCTGCACCGTCCTGCGCCTGACCGGCTCGGGGCCGCGGCGCGCCGGCGCCAAGATGCTGGTCCGCGAGGTCGGTGGGTCCCTGGGGACGGTCGGCGGCGGGGTCCTGGAGACGAAGACCACGGCGTGGTCCCGAGAGGCCCTCCGGGAGGGCAAGGCGCTCTGCCGGTCGCTCGCCCTGGACCTCCGGCAGGCCTCGGACGAGGGGATGACGTGTGGGGGAGCGGTCGAGGTGCTGGTGGAGCCGTTCGAGGGAAGCACGCCCGCCGCACGGGATTTCTTCGACCGGGCCCTGGGCGCGCTGACGCGCCGCGAGCCCGGCTGGCTGGCGACGGCCATCACCCCGGGGGACCCGGGCGTCGTCGCGGAGCACTTCCTTGTCGTGGGCGGGCGAACGGTCGCCTCGCTTTCCCTACCAGGCAACACCCTTCCCGAGGATCTCCTCCTCGCCCCGCCCCCGCCGACGCCCACCCTCGCGGAGCGGGGAGCCGTGCGGTACTTCCTGGAGCCGCTGGCGCCCCCGATCACGGTCTACGTCTTTGGCGGTGGCCACATCGCCGCCTTCATCGTCCCGCTCTGCGATCTCCTCGGGTTCCAGACCGTCGTGGTCGACGAGCGGGCCGACTTTGCTTCCCGGGAGCGCTTCCCCCGGGCAACGCGGCTGGTGGTCGTCCCGTCCTTCGACAACGCCCTGGCCGAGCCCTCGCTCGGACCCATCGGGAAGGACGGCTACGTGGTCATCGTCACCCGCGGCCACGGTGGCGATCTGGCCATCCTGCGCCAGGCCCTGCGCTGTCGCCCGGGCTACATCGGGATGATCGGGAGCCGGAGGAAGCGGCAGGTCGTTTTCGACCAGTTGGCCAGCGAGGGGTTCACCGCCGACGACCTCGCCCGGGTCATCTGTCCCGTCGGGCTGCCGATCGGGGCCGAGACCCCCGAAGAGATCGCCCTCAGCATCGCGGCCCAGATCGTCGCCATCCGCGCCGGTCGAGCCGCGGAGGGCTAGGTGGTGAGCGCACGGCCCGATCTCGCGGCAATCATCCCGGCGGCGGGCCGGTCCAGTCGCATGGGAGCGTTCAAGCTGCTCCTGCCCTTCGGTCCGCACACCGTCATCGAGGAGGTCCTCTCCGCCGTCCGCGAGGGAGGGGTTGGAACCATCCGCGTCGTCGTCGGCTGGGATGGTCACCGCCTGATCCCGGTGCTGGAGCGGCGCGGGGTGCCCTGGGTGGAGAACGAGCGATACCCGGGCGGGATGTACACCTCGATCCAGGCCGGGGTGCGGACACTCCCCTCCGACGTGCGCGCCTTCTTCATGCTCCCGGCGGACATGCCGCGGGTTCGAGCCCAAACGCTCTTCCGCCTGACCGCCGAGTGGGATCGCCAGCCCGCCGGGATCCTCTATCCTTGCCACGAAGGGCGGCGGGGCCACCCGCCGCTCATCGATCGTGCCTATGTCCCCGAGATCTTGCGCGAGACCCCGCCGGGCGGGCTCCGCGACCTCCTGGCCCGTCATGCCGAGGACGCCCGCGACATCGATGTCGCCGATCCCGGCATCCTCGTGGACCTGGACACACCCGAGGAATACCGGAGCAGCCTGCCCCAGCCTTGACTGTTCCTGCGAGGATGTTAGGGTACACCCAGGCGGTTCCTCGGGACCCGAGGAGCCGGTCGGCGGGCCGGTGTCCTGGCGGAGCTTAACGACACGGCCTGATGCGCCAGGAGGGTTACTCGTGATGGGGACGTCGGATCCAATCCGGCATGTGGCGCCTGACCAGCTTCAGGTCAGGGAGGGCGGGGGATGCCTCTCCCTGTTCGGCCTCCCCTTCCTTGCCGCCGGGATCTTCGTGACCTTGATCGGCGTTCGGATCGTGCCGCTCCAGAATGCCCGGGAGATCCCCGCCTGGGCCTGGCCGCTGATCCTCATGATGGGCCTCGTCTTCGTCGCGGTCGGGGGTGGCCTGGTGTTCGGGCGGCGCTGGATCACCCTAGACAAAGGCCGCGGGACTATTCGCAAGGAATGGGGGTTGCTCGTCCCCTTCCGCGGCGAGGAGAACCCCCTGAGAGACTACGAGGCCGTGGTCCTCCGCTTCGACGCTGGGGACTCGGACACGGGGGACCGCTACCCCGTGCTCCTCAAGGCCAGAGCCGGCCGTGCGGACCTCGCGCTGTCAAGTACCTCCCAGTATGGTGAGTCACGGCAGCAGGCGGCGGCGGTTGCCAAGTTTCTGGACTTCCCCCTGGTGGACGGCTCGACGTATCACGAGTCGGTAACCAGCGCCGACCAAGTAGATGTGACGTTTCAAGAGCGGCTGCGCGCCGGCCAGGATCGCCAAGAGCACGCAGTCCGGCCGCTGCGACTGCGGAGCCAGGTTCGTGAGTCGGGGTGCGCGGTCGCGATCGTGCTGCCGGGGCCTGGGTTCCGGTGGGGGGCGCTGATCGGGGTTGCCATCTCCGCCGGCCTCCTGGCCTATGTGGCACCCCCGCTCTTCCGGTTCTTCCGACAAACCAACACGCCAGAGGCGGTGCAGCTCCTCTCCTTCGGTGTCGCCGTGCTCCTCTTCGTCGTCATCCCTGTCCTGGGCGTCATCAACGCCGCCGCCCTGGCGATCCGAGGCCGCACCTTGGTGCAGGGCTCCGCGGAGGGCATCACCATCGAGGAGCGGGCCGCTTGGCGCGTCAAGACAATCCGGGTCCCTGCCGCTGACATCCTCGGCCTCGACTTCGCCCCGGCGGACGCTGCGCTCGCGGCCCCACGCTGCGAAGCCAAGCGGCGCGTGACCCAGGTCGGCCAGACCCTCCTGTTGCCAAGAGGAGGCGGTGCCGAGCCCCGCTGGCTGTCAGCCATCCGCCGCCTGGTCAAGTCCAAGGGTATCATCGTGAAGAGCCGCAAAGGCCTGGTGAGCTTCGGAGCCGGGCTCCCCGACGAGGAGCTCCGCTACATCTACGTCCTCGTGGCGCGCGCCCTGGGCAGCGCAGCAGGGCACCGCTGGTAACCCCTTCACCAGAAATGCCCTTTCCGGGCCAAGCCTTTTGATATATAAGATTGGGGAAATTCATCGCGAAAGGAGTAGGTCATGGGCTTGCTCGATGGTTTGCTACAAGGGCTGACGGGTGGGCAAGGCGGCTCGGGCGGGGGACTCCAGCAGGCGTTGTTCCAGATGCTGCAGCAAGGTGGCACCGAGGGACTGTCGGGGCTGGCCAGGAATTTCCAATCCCAGGGGCTGGGCGACATCTTCTCGTCCTGGGTGAGCACCGGCGAGAACCAGCCGATCCACCCGGAGCAGCTCCAGAATGCCCTGGGGGCGGAGACATTGCAGCGGCTCACCGGCGGCACTGGCATGTCCGTCCAGGCTGCCTTGCCGCTCCTGGCCCAGCTGCTACCGGTGGTGATCGACAAGCTCACCCCGCAGGGGCAGCTTCCGCAGAGTAACAATCTGTTGCACCAGGGATTGGCTGCGCTCTTGGGTGGCGGCAAGGGGTCTTAAGGGTAAGCAGCGCGTCGAGGCGCACGTTCGATTGGAACGTGGTTCCTTTCTCCCCACCCCGTAGCAGGGAGGAGAACATGAAGACACTGATTGTCGCGCTCGTCACCCTGGCTTTCCTCGTGGGCAGCGCCGCTCCGGCGGCTTGGGCGCAAGCACCGGCGAAGTCCGACACGAAGGCCGCGGCGCCCACCAAGACCCCGGCCGCCGCTCCTGCCCCGGCGCCCGCCCCTGCGCCTGCAGCACCCGCCCCGAAGAAGGCAGCCGAGAAGAAGGACAGCGAAAAGCTCGACATCAACACCGCCTCCGCAGCGGACCTGAAGGCGGCTGGTTTCTCGGACGCGGAAGCCAAGAAGAACGCCGACGGGCGACCCTACAAGCGAAAGGACGAGCTGGTCAGGAAGAATATCATCACCAAGGAGAAGTACGAGCAGGTCAAGGAAAACATCATCGCTCGACAGGCGAAGGCGGAGCCCAAGAAGAAGTAGTCACCGCCAGACATGTCGCGGCCCACACTGTGGTCTCTTCGGGCGCGAGTCCCCACTCGCGCCCTTTGATTTCCCCGCTACGCTGGTATCGAGCCGACCGGGATCGGGGCCCCTTCCGACTTCCATCCCAGGAGCGCCAGCCTCGTGAAAACACGGGCGGCACCCGATGGTCTGGGTGCCGCCCGTGCCAGCGCCAATCGGTGACAGCCTACTGCTTCGCGGGCGCCTTCTTGGCCGGGGCTTCCTTCTTCGGTGCCTCCTTGGACTCGACCTCCTTGGCCGTCATCGTATACTGGATGGTTACCTTTGTTCCTACCTTCAGGTCACCGGTGACCTTCGTGTCCTTGTCCCGGGCGATCTCCCACTTATCATTGCCCTTCTGCACGACAATGGCATCGTCCCTGAGCTCGAGAACCGGGCCGGTGACCTGGTAGGTCTTCACAGAGGCGGCATAGGCGACTGACACGGCGATGACGAGAATGGCGACGAGCAACACGAGCCGTTTCATCAGACCCTCCTTGTGAGTTTTTGGGTGCCAACCCACCCCCGGAAGCGGGCCAATGCTATCCATGAAGAGAAAGGGGCGTCAACCGAAATCATCGCCGCGCCTCCTGCGGAGATGACCCGGACCACTCTCCCACTTTCCCGCACGCGATGCCACACCGGAACCACGGGTTCCCACGCCCGGGGCCACGGCTATAGCTCCCCCGACCGGCGGGCTGGCCGGGCACCCCCCTGCTCCTGCAGCCGACCCGGAACATCCATCCCATGCTTCCCGGGTGATGCACGTGGCGCTGGAACCAGGCCCAGCGCTCCAGTTGCCGATCCTGCGCGGCCATCTCGCGAAATTGCTCCCGCAGTACATGCTCATGGAAATAGAGTGTCATGGCCATCTCCTTCCCCTCCCGGAGATTGCGAGGCCCGATGCCTGCACCTGCTCGCCCGGGCCACGATCGCGTCCCGCGGCACACGTGGACTCGCCGCGGTCGGACGTGCCGCCTTCGGAGCCTCGAACTTCCGTGATGGCGCATGCGCTCACCTCCCTTCAATCGCCCTGAGGGCTCTGTCGGAAAAGCAAAAAGCCCTGAGGCCGGCGGCCCCAGGGCTCTGGCAGCATCTCCACTCGCGATTAGCGTGTGGCTATGTCTCTCTCCGCCTCTGCCGGCACCCCTGCCCTCCGGCGACGACTCGCCGTCGCGGGCATCGGTTCTTGACCAGCGACAGGCCAGGCACGATCTACTATCCTCCTTGTGCGCAGTTGACTATAACCCATCCTTCGCGGGGGTCAAGCGGAATCTCCCGCACGCCCCCGGCGACCGCGACTTTGTCAGCGTTCAGGCGAGACCCGGTTTCTCTTCGGGGGATCTCCACACAGAGCTTGACGCATGTCAAAGGCAACTAGTGTGATATCCTTCGCCATGGCCGACATCACCATGTGCGGTCACAGCCGTGCTTTGGTTGGGCGACTCACTCGCGAGACACCATATGATCTTGCTTGAGATTTTGCTCTTCGCAGTGAGCATCCCTGCCTTTGGCTTTGCCTTTATACTGATGCTCGTGGTGAGCTATGAGCGAGCCCGTCTGAAGGGATATCGTCTTCCGGGCGCGGTGTTGATCATCCTTGCAGGCGCGGCTACCGGCATCACGGCCACGATCCTCCGGAATCCACCGAACTCGACTGACTACCGGTTCTTTGTGGATTTCTTCTGGCTTCCCCTGCTCTTCTCTGGCGCGGCGACGGCAATACTCATCCTGGTCTTGCCCCGCAAGAGAAGCCGTGTGTTCGGCCAGCGACAAGTGAGGTTTCCGTTTGTCTGGGTCGGGCAGGCAGTCATCGCCCTCGGTCTGCTGCTCATCGGGGTCACGGTCCATTGGTCGCTCGCTGGCCACGGAGACCTGAGTCTTGTATGGAAAGGAGCGCTGATTGCGCTGGGATTCCTAGCCCCGACAGGACGTTATCTGATCCGTCGCGGACGGCGCCTCGAAGGGGCTCCATCCTTTGAGCAACAATTGGCCCAGGACTCCAGGTCGCCCGTATTGTACTTGAGGGCCTTCAAGCAGGAACGGCAGTTCTTCGTGATCGGCGGAAGCGCAGAGTACGGCGCCCAAGCCAAGAGCTGGCATGCGAGGGTGTCGAAGCCCGAGCAGAAGGTCGGCATCCCGTTCGAACAGTACCTTTCCGATGCGGTGGAGGGCTCCCTTGGCCCCTTCGTCGCACTCGGCAGCCCGGAGGACTATCTCGCGCCGGAAGGCGCACGCCGCATGTATGCCAAGGATACGGACTGGATGGAGAGGCTGGATGGGCTCGCCCGGCGGGCCATCTGTATCCTCGTCGAAATGGGAAAATCGGCCAATCTGCGCTGGGAATTCGAGCACCTGCGGCGAGAGGGCCTGCAGCAAAAGCTATTCGTCGTGACACGCCACTCCACAGAGGGTTCCGGGTTGGCGTGGGCGTTCTGGGGTCTGGTCTGGCGCCTGCAGGGTATTCGGGACGTCAAATGGAAGGAGTTTTCGAGCGACCTTGCCCGCCTCGGGTACGATCTCGGCCTCGAGGACCCGGGCCCGGGCTCCGTGATAACCTTCGACGGCGAAGGACGTGGCATCCTCTTAACCACCGAGGCCGATCGACCTGCGGACTTCGTGGAGCCGATCCGGGCCTGGGCAACCGAGCGACAAAAAATCGGGCGCCATGTTCCGTCGTCATGCTCGAAGTGCGGCCGAGGGATTTACGCTCTTCCGGGGGAGGCGGGGGTCGCCGGGAAACGGTGCCGGGACTGCGAGGAAGGGTCGCCGCGTAAACGCACCTGGGAGAGAATCGCACCCACCGTCTATTTCTTGCTCGGGCTCCTGCTGTTCCTTGCATTCTTCATTGCGGTGGCCATCTGGATACCGGAAGAGTCCTTTGTGAGCCGGCACATCGGTGGGATCGGCACGGCACTCTTCATCGCACTACTCGCGATCTGGGTTGCCGTGGTTGGAAGGATGGACTCGCGGGCCCCGAAGGCTGCCGAGGACACACCTCCGGACAAGAATCGCCAGGATGATCAGGCGAAGGAACACGATCCCGCGGGCACCCGCAAGTCGACTGGCGAGATCCGGAGACGCCGCCGGCACCGTCGCTAGCCACCATACCCTTCTGTTCGAACCCGCCTTTCGATTCCGAAACACCTCGCCAGCTTCCTCGATAGACTGCACGTCGCCAGGAGCGGCATGAGCACCCGGAGTTCTTTGCTTGGCGGAACACGGTCACAGCCAACGGGTGCCACATGGGCATTAGTGAGAGGGGACCGGGATGAGATCCGCACCGAAGCGCATGACGGTCACCGTCGCCTTCGGCCCTTGCTTCTCGAGGGCCATCGCGAGCCCTCCCCGGACGCTGTCCGCGAACCGGAAGCCGACCCGCTCCACTTCCTCGCGCGGGATTCCCGTTGTCACCAGGACTATGTCGCAGGCGTCCCTCACCTGCAGGACATTGGCCGCCGGCGTGGCGATGAAGAGATCCTTTTCCTCCCCCGCATCGACCCTGCGGATGATCTCGCCCCGGGCGAGGCAGAGCAGTTCGTAGAACCGGGGTTCGTCCGCCCATCCCTCCGGGCACGGGCAAGCCAGCACGATGGTTCCACCGTCCTTCACGGCCATCCGGCCCGAGTACAGTCCTCTGCCGCCCTGCCAGAGGTTGAAGATATGCGGGTATGAATCGACCACGACGATGTCGGCTTCTTCCGGGAACTCCACGCTGAAGATGGTCTTCGCGATCCGCGCGCCGGTCAAGAAGGCCTTCCGGTGATCGCCGCAGACGATCGCCACCACCTCGCCCTTCAGGTTCATCACGGTGTTCACGATGAACTTCAATCCCACCGTATCCGCGACCTGCTCCATTTCTCGGCGGATCGGATTGTCGGGGTTCCCTATGAAGAGACCGTTGCCCACCGAGAGCCAGTGGGTCTGTCCTGTCGTCACCGTACCGGAAACGCCGGGCTGGATGATTTTCGCGCCGCCCGAGAAGCCCGCGTACCCGTGAGGGAGGATGCTCGCCACCCCGATGACAAGCTCCGAGTCCATCACCATCTTGTTGATCCAGATCTCGGTGCCGTTCGGGGTCTTGCCCAGATACCGGAGGGCCTGCGGATTGCCGAACTCGTGTGGGAGGACCCTCACGCGGGTCAGCACGGCACGACCGAGCTTCTTGTCGAGCTCCGCCTCCGTCATGGGGCGATGCGTGCCCTGGGCGACCATGACCGTGATGTGCTCGTCAGGGATGCCCGCGCTGTTCAGCTCATCGAGCACGATAGGGATTATCCTGCCGGAGGGGGTGAGACGCGTGTAATCGTCCGTCAGGATCATGGCGTTCCGCCGGCCCGCCGCCAGAATGCGCAGGGGCGGGCACCCGATAGGGGCTGCCAGGCCCTTTCGTAACTCCGCTTCGAGCGAGGACAGGGCAACCGTCTCCTTTGGCTCGAGGATCGCGAGGAGATTCTCCTCCGGTACGGTGATCACCGCATCGTCAATCGCCCGGTAGTTCAATGGAATTGAGCGCACGACGCATCTCCCGGATCTGGGTTGTGGTTCTTTGGGACGTTCTGCCCTCCCGGTGAACAGAGCGTGACGGCCGGGACAGGTGAAGGCAGGTTAGAACGGGACTGCGCGGTGGCGGCGTTCATGAGGGACCTTCGCTTGTGCGGGGACACCCTGAGAGCGAGTGAAGCATACCGCAACCGGGTGGCGCGGTGTCAAGGGAAACAGGGGCTCCATTCAATGCCCAAGATACCCCGGAACGCCCTCTGCGGCTGGCAGCCCGCCGGCGGCTTCGGCTCGGCCAGACGGAAGCTCTGGCTATCTCGTGACCACCTCCTGGGCGAGCCTCGCCCACTCACCGAGAATATTCGGATTTCCGTTCACCGTCTCGACATCGGAGAGATTGATGTCGAGGATACAGTCCCCAGCGATGGCCACGATGCTCTCGATCTTCTTCCGCATTTCAGCCGGGTCGTGCACCAAGAGCGTTTCCCCTGGATGGACCTGCACCTCCAGCACCACTCGCCGCTCGAAGGTCCGGACGCAGGCCGCAAGGTCGGTCCACGCGCCCACATCGAATCGGCGAAGCCCGGGCAAGGTGGCAAGGATCTCGAGCTTTGGCGTCAGATCCTCGCAGCCGTGGTAGTAGATCCGGTGGGGACCAAACAGCCCGACCATACGCACGTTGTACGGGTGGATGAATTCCGCGTACATCGCCGGCGAGATCGTCCCGGTGGCCTGCGCCGCGATGTAGGCCCAGCACGAGCGCAGCAGGTGCGGGGGCTCCTCTCCCGGAAGCTCCTCGTAATGCACCCGCCACAACCAGGACCCCTCGGCGTCAACCGCCCCCTGCCGTTCCCGATCGCGCTGATAGTGGATCATCCCCTCGGTGAGAAATTCCATCATCGCGTGGATCAGCTTGGGGCGCTCGACGAGGCCGTATAGGAACCCGTCCCACCCCAGGAAATCGATGATCCGCTCCCCGGGGCTTTCCCGTACTTGATCGGTCCAGAGTTTCACGGGGAGGAGATCGCCGACCAGCTCTCGCGCACGATCCACAAGCCGCCGGGTGGCGGGCGCATCGATCTCATATCGGGGATACTGCAGGCGCGCCAGATCGGCCTCGTCCCGCACGATTGGGAGGAACGTGTAGGCACCTTTCGGGTCATTGGGCACCGCGCGCTGCAGCGGGGCTCCCCAGAGACGGTCCTCCCCCGACGGGCGAACCGGATCGAGCCAGAGAGTCGGCAGGAGCACGTCATCATCTGGGATTTCCCGGTAACGGAACAGCTTCTGGCGGAGCTGGAGTTCCAGGTTCCGCGCGAGCGGGTCTTGCAGGCGAAGCTGGGCGGACGGAATCAGCTCGCGCCATGTCGAGGTGTCGCCGCGGTGGAGGTGCACGCTGACGGGGATCTTCTCCACCTTTTCCAGCCGGTTGTGCCGGGTCCACATGGCCTTCAACTGCGCATAGCGCGGACCGGCGCAGGCTTCGGCGACCTGCTGCGCGAGGTCCCGCAAGACGGTCGTCATGACGCGATCTCCTGACTAGCGGCCGACAACGACCTTGGAGTAGGCGTGCCGGGCCCGGTGGGCGCGCCCGGCGGCAAACCGGGAGAGGGAAAAGAAGTCAGGGTCGATCTGGGGGTCTGCGGGTGTCGTCCCCAGGACCAGGTCCGCCACGAGGTCTCCGATGAGCGGGGAGTGCTTGAACCCGTGTCCGCTGAAGCCGGCGGCCAGGAACAGGCCCGCGATCCCGGGAACCCGGTCCAGGATGAACTGCATGTCCGGGGTGGTGTCGTAGAAGCCGCACCAGTCCCGGCGGAGCTGCGCGGACTCCATCGAAGGGAAGCGGGCGACCGTCCGCACGGCGAACTCCTGGACCCAGCGCGGGTCCGCCCGATCCGGGTACTCGTCGGGATCGACCACGTCGTCCTTGGTGTGCTTGGTGCTGCCCACCAGGGTCAACCCGCCGTGCTCCGGCCGGAAATAGACTTCGTTGACGAAGTCCCCGCAGATCAGGTGAGAGGGAGCGAATTCCGCGGGCCGCTCGAAGGCCGCCATGGGGTGCAGCGTATTCAGGATCGGTACCTCGACCCCCAGCGGCGCCATCAGCCGGGGCGACCATCCGCCGGTCGCGCTGATGACCACCCGGGCCGCCAGGGGACCCTCCGAGGTGTCCACGCCGGTGACGACGCCTGTCGGCGCACGGATCTGCCGAACCTCCACCCCCTCAAGAACCCGGGCGCCGAGGTCCCGCGCCCGACGAGCGAGGGCGGCCGTGGTCGAGGCCGGATCGGCGAAGCCCGCGTCGGCCTCATAGGCCGCGGCCGCGATATCGGAGACGTTGAGCTGCGGGACCAGCTCTCGGATCTCGGCCGGGCCCAGGACGACCGTCCGGACCCCCACCGCCTGCTGCATGGCCACGTTGGCCGCCAGGGCATCCCGGTCCTCCGGCCCCACCAGCGCCAGGTACCCGGTCCGGGTGAACCCCGCGTCCCCGCCGATGGCCTCGTCGAACCGGGAGAAGGTCTCCAGACAGAGCTTGGCCATCCGGGCCGTCACCGGGTACGCATAGTGCTGGCGGACGATGCCGCTGGACTGGCCGGTCGCGCCGGAGGCCAGGAACCGCTTTTCCAGCAGCACCACCTCCCGCAGGCCCCGCCGCGCCAGGTGGTAGGCGATGCTGGCCCCCATGCAGCCGCCGCCGATGACGATCGCCTCCGCCGCCCGGGGAACGCTCACCGCATGCCCTCCCATCGGCGCAGCATTTCGCCGCGCCGATGGATTCCTACCTCCCCTCGAAGCAGGGCCGGCCGGGCTGGCACATCTCAGGGGAGCACAGCGTGTCATCGGGGCCGAGGATGGTCACGGTGTGGGCACACCAGCACGAGCTTTCGGGCGAGAATTCGAAGTGGTCCGCCCCTTCGGGTCGAGCGAGGTAGAAGGCCCGGCTTCGAAGACGCTTGCAGACGGGCACGGCGTTCCCGTTCATCCCCGCGCCTCCGCCAGGGCGGCCAGCACCCGGTCCGGGGTCATGGGAAGTTCCCGGAGCCGGACCCCCGTGGCGTTGTAGACGGCGTTGGCGATCGCGGCCAGGGTGGGTACGAACACCGGCTCGGCGATGCCGGTCGCGGAGGTATTGTTCCCCGCGTTCGCCCCCTCGGTCAGGATCGCCACCGCCTCGAACATGTCGGCGGGCCCCAGGATCTTGTAGGCCTCGAGATTGGGGTTGACCATGGTGCCCGCGTTCCGGTCGAGGGTCCGGTGCTCGAACAGGGCCCACGAGGCTCCCTGGATCTGGGCCCCGATGAGCTGGTTCTCCGCCGTGAGGGGGTTCACCGGGGTCCCGCAGTTGTTCACCCCCACCATCTTGAGGACCCGGATCACGCCGGTCTCCACGTCCACCTCGACCTCCGCGAACTGGGTGGCGGCGAGGTCCTGGCGCACGGTCTCGAATTGCCGCTTGCGATCGGCGAGGCAGGCAATCACCTCGCCCGGCATCTTTTGCGCGGCCTCGCGGAAGGAGACCTGTCGCTCCGGACTGGCGGCGACGAAGATCTTCCCGTCCGCGAAGTCAAGCTGCTCGGGGGGCGCCTTGAGGAGTGGCGCAGCCAGGGACGCGACCCGCGCGCGGGCCTCGTGCGCCGCCAGACGCGCCGCGGGTCCCGACGAGTTGGTCGTGGTGCTCCCCCCGGAGGTTCCGCCCGGCGGGAAGCGCGTGTCCCCGACGTGGACCGTGATGTCGGCCGGCGTGAGGCCCAGCTCCTCGGCCGCGATGGCCGCCAGCGCGGTCCGGATTCCCGTCCCGATGTCCTGAGCGCCGTGGAACAGCTCCACGCTGCCGTCCCGGTGCACCTGAACCTCCACGGCCACCGCCTCCCGGACCAGGACATACCAGTTGCCGTTGGCCAAACCGATCCCCCGCTTCTTGGGGCCCGGCCCCTGCCCGGGGACACGGTTCCGGCGCTCCCAGCCGATGGCCTTGGCGCCGACCTCGTAGTACTGCATGCGGAACGGATGCGTGTCGTTCTTGCGCCGGAACTCGAGCGGGTCCATCCCCAGGCGGTGCGCCAGCTCGTCCATGGCAGACTCGAGGCCGAAGGCTCCCTGGGGATGGCCGGGGGCGCGGAGCGCGCAGGTCGGGCCTGCGTTGGTGGAGACGTCGTACTCCTCCAGCAGCACGTTCGGACAGTGCGCGTAGATATTCCCGGCGGGACCGCCGGTCCGGGCGCTCTGGCCGATCCCTGCCTCGGTGTGGGCGCGGAAATGAATCGCCGTGAGGGTCCCGTCGGCCTTGGCCCCGAGCCGCACGGTCATCAGCGCCCCGGGGGCATTCCCGGTGCAGAGCTGCTCCTCGCGCCGGTCGAGCATCAGCTTGATCGGCGCGCCCGCCTGGCGCGCCAGCTGGCAGGCAACGATGGCGAAGGCGCTCCCGACGGCCGAGGGATAGAGCTTGCTCCCGAAGCCGCCGCCCATGTGCTCCGAGATCACCCGGACCTTGTTCCGGGGGAGGCCGAACGTCTCGGCCAGGGCGGCGCGGACCATGAAGACCCCCTGCGTCGAGGTGTAGACCGTGAGCTCCTCCCCTTCCCAGTGGGCGACCACCCCGTGCGTCTCGAGCACGGCATGGGTGTGGACGGCCAGGCGGTACGTTGCCTCGAGGATCGTGTCGGCCTCGGCGAAGCCCTTCGCGATGTCCCCCCGGGTTCCCGCGCGGGCACCACCCAGCGCCGGGGGCGGGAGCGGTCCGCTCACGTTCCCCTTCCGCGGCGCATTCGGCGCGGCGGCGGGCCGCCCCTCCCCATAGACGAGGGGCGCCGTGGGTGCCATGGCGTTCTCCAGTCCCGTAACGAAGGGCGCCGGCTGGTACTGCACTTCCACCAGCCGCGCCGCATCCTCCGCGATCTCCGGGGACACGGCGGCGACCGCCGCGATATCCTGGCCGGCGAAGCGGACCTGCTTGGCGTCCGTGGTCCAGACGGCCTTCACCCCCGGGAGCCGTTCGGCCTTGCTCGGATCGATGCGAACGATGGCGCCGGCGGGAATCGGGGCCCGGACCATCTTGGCCCAGAGCATCCCCGGGAACCGCACGTCATAGGTGTACCTGGCCCGTCCCGTCACCTTCAGCGGGGCCTCCAGCCGCGGGTAGCGTC
>Ga0335070_10003943_pt1 | contig 17297 bp, 11 predicted proteins | sample Lox_Sample_13_FD_206722 | JGI IMG/M metagenome (GOLD analysis project Ga0335070, IMG submission 206722) | Soil microbial communities from Loxahatchee National Wildlife Refuge, Florida, United States - Lox_Sample_1.3 | ecosystem: Environmental > Terrestrial > Soil > Wetlands | place: USA...
AGCCATTGATCACGGCCGAGGCGGTACCCTTCACGCTCGCTCCAGTTCACTGAATTCATGACATCCTTCATGAGCACATGGTGAATTTACACCATTGACTGAGACACTAACCAGTATGCACCGGCATATAAAGATCAGTGCCAAAGCTGAATTAACTAGGCATAGATCCGATCTGTTACCGTTATAGCATTTTGTTCTATTGCCACAGTCGTTACCAATCGGAATATTGGCCTTGGGAGTATCCCTGTAGGAGATGAAGCGATTCCAACCAGCAACGGAATAACCCAGGTCATCACGCTGATAATGTCCTCCCTTTTTAGTAAAAGTTCGGTATCCATTTTTGGCGCATCGTTTCCAATATGATGATTGCACGCAATAAGTCGTTACTCACCTTACGCAGTGGCCGTAAAATAAGCTCGTTTTGACCGCCATATCTGGGCGAAATCCGAAAAGAAAGGCAAAGCAGCCAGTATTTGGTGCGTAGGGTGCGTAAGGTGAGGTCGTTATTGAGCTTCGGAGTTGCGACTTTATATGAAAAAAAGGGTGTATGGTATACTCTCATTCAATGTGGTTGACTCTCCCCTGCAAAGAAACATGAGTAATTGGGATTGGCGGATTGGTCTTAGATAGTTCTTGATGGTATATGCGTCCTAAAGTACGTGGGCATGCCACGATCGGATTCCTCTCCACTTGGTCCGTTTACGAAGGAACCACCATTGACAACTATACTCACGCACTTCTGAAGGGGGTTTGTGCTGCAGCGCGTGACCACAATTGCAATCTGCTCATTGGCTGTGGAATTTCCCTACCCGGGAGTCCGCGCGCTAGCCGGACAGCCTGGTCAGTACCCGGCGTGGGTATGGACTTTGTCCCGGTCGGACCCTGGAATGCCAACGGCCTGATTATCATCCCTGACGATCTCTCCGATTCCCAGTTTGAATATGTGCAGGACCTGATCCGCTCCGGCTACCCCATTGTCTTGACGACAGCTGAAAAACCCGGACCGCTCGTCGCCGTGGATAATGCCGGCGGAATACGTCAGGCATTCGATCATCTCTTTCAGCATGGGCATCGTCAGATCGCATTTATAGCCGGCAAGAAAGGGCGCGGAGGCGACAGCGCCGAAAGGCTGGCTGCTTACCGGAAGGCGCTGCTCGATGCTGGTATCGAGGAAGACGCACGTTTGATTGCCTTTGGCGAACACCGCCGCGAGGATGGGCGCTCCGCCATGCAGCACATCCTGGATACCGGCGCGTCGTTTACCGCCTTGATCGCCAGCAACGATTTATCGTGTCTTGGGGCGATGGAGGCGTTGCGCCTCTCTGGCAGGCGCATCCCGGAGGATGTGGCGATAATCGGTTTCGACGACATCCTTGAAGCGCGCTCGCAAAACCCACAACTCACGACTGTCCGGCACCCGACCTTCACGTTGGGATATCAATCCGTGCTTTCCGTGCTGGACGCGATCAACGGCCGGAGGTTGGACGAAGCCGGCACACGGGTAGCCACACAACTGGTCATCCGCCAGTCGTGCGGTTGCCGTCCAGAAAGCACCCCCGTCGCCTCGCTGGCACCTTCGTCCTCGCAAGAGCTTGAAACGTTGCAGATCGCCCTGGCCAGCCTGATGGCGGAGGCCGCCTCGGTGGAAGTTCAGCACAGCTCGAGCGACGAAATTGAAACTTTGTGCCTGGACTTGGTTCGCGCTTTTCAATCCAGTCTGGCACATCACGATCCAACACGCTTCGACGACGCCTTAGAGCGTCTGGTCGATTGGGTCGAAATGCAGAGCGAGGATGCTTACGCCTGGCACGCTGCGTTTTCAACTCTGCGCCGCGGCCTGCCCAACCTTCTCTCCGTGCAGGTCGGCGCAGAGCCTGGTTTTGCCGACACGCTGGTTGACCGCGCCCGCCTGGTCATCAGCGAAATTGCACAACGTCAGGCAAATGATACACTCGTCCGACACATGGAGACATCCAACCGGCTGGGGCTGATGACCTCTCAATTACTGGCGGCGCTGGACGTTACCGATGCCGCCAAAATCCTGGCACGGCATTTGCCCAAATTGGGTTTCCAGCACGCAGTGGTTGCCCGGTACTCACCAACCGAGGACGATCCATTGTCTCATTACACTATTCTGCTTGGCATGGATCTTGCTGATAGCGAAGCGGGCCTGCTGTTTTCCACCCGCGAATTTCCACCGCCAAGCTTATTCCCGTCCAACTCTGCCTTCCAGCTGGCCCTCCTGCCGCTGGAGATCGACGAGCAGACGGCAGGTTTCGTTGCTCTCAGTGCGACGAATCTCGAGTTATGCGCAGCGATCGTGCACAACCTCGCTGCAGCGCTACGCGCCGGCCAATTGTACGGCGAGGCGCTCGAAGGCCGTCAGTTAGCTGAAGAGGCCAACCGCCTGAAAAGCCGCTTCCTGTCGATGGTCAGTCACGAACTGCGCACCCCGCTCAGCTTGATCGTTGGGCTGAGTGAAATGGTTTTACGTGAACAGCCGGAGCTTTCCGGAGCCGCCCTGCGGGATGTCGAGCAGATCAATATCAGTGCCCAGCATCTTGCCCGGTTGATCGGGGACGTGCTCGATTTGGCAAGCAGTGAAGCCGGTCAGCTGAGGATTCTGCGCGAGCCGCTAGACCTGACCGAGGTTTTGGAGGTGGCGGTGAAAATCGGCGAACAATTGGCCCGCGAGAAAGGTCTGGAATGGCAAGCACAACTCCCGTCCCATGGGCCGTTGGTCATCGGCGACCAAACCCGTCTACGGCAGGTGGCGCTGAACTTGATCAACAATGCGATCAAGTTCACCCCGAGCGGACGGGTGGTTTTTAAAGTGGCTGTTTCCGGCCAACAGGTGCTGATTTCAGTCAGTGATACCGGGATCGGCATTCCCCCTCATGAACGCGAAATCATCTTTCGGGAATTTTCCCGCTCTGAACGTGCCATTCAATCGGGCTATAGCGGATTAGGGTTGGGCCTGGCGATCTCAAAACAACTGGTTGAACAGCATGGTGGCAGCATTGGGGTACACTCCCCTGGTGATTTGGGCTTGGGCTCGACGTTCTTCTTTACTTTGCCGATCCTCTCGGTGACGACCTCGCAGGCAAGCCTGGTCTCCCCATTGACCACCCCGGCTAATTCCGTGGTGGTGTTGACTGAACGAAATGACCCGGCTGAGCAGCTAAATGCTTATCTGAAAGGACGTGGCTTTCACCTGCGCATCTACCGGGTGGATGAAGATGTCGAATGGCTGTCGGATGTGATTGCAGCGCCGCCGGCTGCCCTGATTCTTGGGGATCGTCTGGCCGCGCGGGAAGGTTGGGCTATTATTGGAATGCTCAAAAGGCAGCCAGCCACAGAGCATATCCCGATCCTGGCTTACTCGCTGGATATTGAGCACGACCGGGGAGAGTTATTAGAACTGAATTACCTGCACAAACCCCTGCGGCCCGAAAAGCTTGCCGAGGAATTGGCCCACTATTGCGGGCTGGACGGCAGGCAACACACCGTCCTGGTCGTGGATGATGACCCGGGGATTTTAGACTTGCACAGCCGCCTGGTCAAGCAGATCGGCTGCCAGGCGATCACTGCTCGCAATGGCCGCGAGGCACTGGACGTGATCGGCCAAACCCGGCCGGATCTCATCCTGCTTGACCTGATAATGCCGGAGATGGACGGTTTTGCAGTGCTCGATGCCTTACAAGCACAAGAGAGTCTGCGGAATATACCGGTCATTGTACTGACGGCACGCCTGCTTTCCGAGGCGGACATTGAACGCTGCAATCGTGGCGTTGCAGCGATTTTGAGCAAGGGATTGTTCAATACGGCTGAAACCCTCAATCGAATTGAGGCAGCGTTGGCACGCCAGCATACCCTGGGCAGGGCAACCCAGCAGCTTGTCCGCCGAGCCACGGCCTGCATCCATACCCGCTACGCAGATGCTCTCACCCGGGAGGACATTGCCCGCCATGTCGGCATCAGCGCTGACTATTTGACTGATTGTTTTTGTCAGGAATTAGGTATCACACCAATGACCTACCTGCGGCGCTATCGCATCCGCCAGGCGCGCGAACTGCTGGAGACCACCGATCTTTCGATCATGCAGGTCGCATTGGCCTGCGGATTTTCCGAGAGTGCGCATTTTACCCGGACGTTCCAGCGTGAAGTAGGCATGACACCGCGCGCCTACCGCCAGGGCAGGAAAGAGTGAACTCTACCTGTTGAACCGGGGATTGTTCACAGCTTGAAAGCACTCATCGCTGGCAATGCTTTGGCTTCGTAATCGAACAAGGCTTGGTTCTCCCATTGGTCTCCGGAGTCGGGGTTGGCCAGATCCCAGCCGTTGCCTTCGACCGCCGTCCAGGTCGGCTCCCAGTAAAACACGCCCGTTGCACCTGCCGATCCGGCAGCCTTGAGGACGGCCCTAAAATTATTTGCCTGACCTGCCGGTGTTGCCGGGAAATCAGGCGAAAGCTGATCCGGAGAATGAATCACGTTCTTTTCATGGTCGTTTTCAGCCAGGGTAAACGGATAGGCTGTTTCGACGATGATGACAGGTTTCCCATAGCGCGATTTCAGATCAGCCACATTGGTTTTCATATCGGCAATCGGACCATGCCAGTAGGAGTAGTACGACAGGCCGATCACATCCCAACTCACCCCGTGCGATCTGGCGTTGTCGAACCATGCACGCGAAGCCGGGTTGTCACCACCCTTGTCGATGTGCAGCATGACCTGGATCGTGCTGTCACAGGATTTCACTGCATTGCAGCCTTGCTTCAACAGGGCAGCCAGGTTAGTCCAGTCACGGGTGCTTCCATCAGGCAGTAGCATGCCGGGCGTGATTTCATTGCCGATCTGGACCATATCCGGTGCCGCTCCGGCGGATTTCAAAGCGTTGCACACGCCATAGGTATGATTGAATACATCCATTTGCAGTTGGCTGAAATTGTGATCCACCCAGGCTGCCGGCTTGCCCTGGTGTTCAGGATCGGCCCAAGTGTCAGAGTAATGAAAGTCGATCAGCAGCTTCATGCCCATTGCTTTGACCATTGGCGCAAATTTCACAATCTTCGCTTCATTGTTGTAACCGTTCGCGGGATCGACCCATACTCGCAGGCGAATATAGTTCACCCCATGGTCCTTAAGAATCTGCAATGGGTCACCCGGGTTGCCGCTCTCGTAATAATATTTCGCGCCCAATGCCAAGGCACGTTGCAAAGACGAAACGTCCGCGCCGCATGTGGATAAACCGCCTGCAGCATGGATGTCACTCGATCGGCTTGTAATATTTTGCCTCCGCGGCACTGGTTGGGAACATTATTCAATTCTAAAGCTAATGCCTTTTGCGATCTTGACTAAAAGCGGGAAGTTTTGGGCTTTCCGGGAATCTCGGAAATCATCAAAAACTTACCGCTTTCTGGCAATACAAACCTGCCGGGCTATCCTACAATATCAATTACTCGCCTTGGGCATTTTTCCCAGGGGAAAATTCAGATTGAATAAAAAAGGAGAAGAACATGAAAAAAACGTTGGTTTTCTTGCTATTAATTGCCATCGTACTGGTTGCCTGCGGACCAGCTAAACCCAGCGGCCCCGTGACAATCAACTTCTGGTCGTGGGTGCCGCACCTGGAGGACCAGGTCGCTGAATGGAACGCGGCGCACCCCGACATTCAGGTCAACTATCAAAACGCCGGCGCGGGCAATGCTGAATACACCAAGCTCAATACAGCTTTGCAGGCCAACAGCGACATCCCTGACGTGGTGCAAATCGAGTACCAGTTCCTGCCCAGCTATATTGCCCAGGGTGTCCTGCTCGACCTGACCAAATACGGTGCGAACAGTGTCAAGAGCCAGTTCGTTCCCTGGACCTGGACGCAGGTTTCGCAGGGAAAGGCTGTCTATGCATATCCGCAGGACGCCGGCCCGATGGTCATGTTCTGCAACAACGCGATCCTCCAGAAATACAACATCGCCATACCGACGACCTGGGACCAGTTCTCCAGCGCTGCAGCCGCCCTGCACCAGGCTGACCCGAAGGTGTATCTGTCCAACTTCACCGCAGATCAGGGCTGGTTCTTTGGCATGCTGTGGGCCTCGGGCGCCCAGCCGTTCATCGTCAACGGCAAGAATATCACCATCAACTTCACCTCGTCCGAAGCCATGCGCGTCGCCACCCTGTGGGGCACCCTGATCAAATCCGGCAACCTGAGCCCGATCGACACCTACACCAACGACTGGAACACCGCCATCGGCAACGGCACCATCGCCTGCTGGCAGGCAGGGGCATGGGGAACCTATATCTCAGGCTACGGGCCGGACTTTTCGGGCAAATGGCAGGTCTACCTGATGCCGCAGTGGACGGCTGGCGGCGCAGTAAACGGCAACTATGGTGGCTCGACCGATGCCGTGATGAAAGCCAGTGCACATCCCAAGGAAGCGGCCGCCTTCGCCCAGTGGTTGAATACGGACGCTAAGGCGACACTGGAACTCACCAACCCCGATAAGGCTGCCCTCTTCCCGGTCACCCAGGCGACGCTGTCGAACACCCAATGGTCGGATGTCAAGTACGATTATTGGAGCGGACAGGCGATCCACCAGGTCATGGCTCAAGCAGCTCAGCAAATCAATCCCAACTACGGCTGGAGCCCGTTCACAAGCTTTGTTTACTCGACCTACGCTGACGACCTGACCAAAGTCCGCGCTGGATCAATGACCTTCGAAGACCTGATGAAGGACTTGCAGGCCAAATGCGTCTCTTACGCCAAGGACCAGGGATTTACGGTGACCGGCCCGTAAGCGCAGAATTGACCTTCCCGGTTCATGAAAACGTGCAACAACGCTGTGGTAAGATAATCAAGACGCAGTCTTCAAAACGCACGTTGAATTAGCATAAGAGTACCGGGGCAACATACGTAGCTGCCCCGGTACTCTCATCAAGGATTATCTCGATGTACGAGGAGGTCAACATGTCCCTTCGTGAGACGTCCGCACCAGGGTCGTCGACAGGAAAAGAGCGGCCCCCTACACGATTTTCATGGCAACGTTTCGAACGGAAATCCATTCCCTATTTCTTTTTGTTGCCGTTCCTGGTCGGGTACGTTCTCTTCCAGATCTATCCTCTGATATATTCGTTTAACCTGAGCCTGTATCGAAAGCAGCTCATCGGAGGAATCACCTTTATTGGGTTTACAAACTACCTTAAGGTATTCCATGACCCCTCCTTCTGGGAAGGGATCCGCAATGTATTGATCTTTGGCGCCTTTCAGATACCAGTGATGCTTGGGCTCGCGCTCATCTTTGCCCTGATCCTGGACAGCGACATCATCAAGAAGAGGACCATCTTCCGCCTCGGCTTTTTTCTCCCTTTCGCCGTGCCCAGCGTCGTAGCTGCTTTATTGTGGGGGTATTTTTACGGGCAGAGCTTCGGACCGATTGCGCAGATCGCCAATGCGCTGAAACTGACGCCTCCGGTGTTCCTCACCCCCCGAGGCATCTTCCCGGCCATGGCCAACATCTCCACCTGGCAGTATACCGGTTACAACATGCTGATCATCTATGCGGCTCTCAAAGCAATTCCACCCGAAATTTACGAGGCCGCCCGCGTAGACGGTGCCAGCAACTGGCAAATGGCCTGGCATATCCGCATTCCCCTGGTCTGGCCGGCGATCGTGTTAACCATCATCTTTTCGATCAACGGCACACTCCAATTGTTCAACGAGCCGAATGTCCTTACCGTCGTTGCGCCAACGGTCGTGAATCTCCATTTCACACCGAATATCTATCTATATAATCTCGCCTTCAGAAATGCAGAGTTCAACTATTCGGCCGCGATGGCCTTTGCCCTGGCCCTTGTGTCGGGAGCTCTTGCTTCGTTGGTCTTATTCCTCACCAGGCGAAGGGAAAAGGAGTTGAAGTGATGGCAACTCAACTGCTTAAACCGGTTAACTATAAACTGCGCCGGGGAGTTAGCACCACGTCGACGTATATTTTCATGGCTGCGTTCCTGGGCTACTTCCTGCTCCCTCTGCTCTGGTTGGTTCTGGCCAGCACCAAAACGAACGCGGGTTTGTTCTCGACGTTCGGGTTCTGGTTTGGTAATAACTTTAATTTTTTTCAAAACCTGAAAGACCTTTTTGCATACGACAATGGCCATTTTGCCCTCTGGATGCGCAATACTGCTTTTTATGCAGTTCTCGCCTCGATTGGATCGTCCCTGATATCGGCATTGGCAGGGTATGCCTTCGCACAATATCAATTCCCCGGGCGAAATATCATTTTTGGTTTCGTGCTCGCTTCTATATTTGTCCCGGCTACGGTCTTCGCTGTGCCGCTTTTCCTGATGATGAGCAAGACCGGTCTGTCGAACACCCTGTGGGCGGTGATCTTGCCCGCGCTGGTCAATCCCTTTGGAGTGTACCTGATGCGCATTTATGCCGAACGGGCCGTATCTCAAGATTTGGTCGATGCGGCCCGGGTGGATGGGGCAAGCGAGCTTTTAATCTTCATCACCATTGTCTTTCGAATCCTTGCACCTGGGTTTGTGACCGTATTACTGTTTGCCTTTGTCGGTGCATGGAACAGCTACTTCCTGCCCTTGCTCCTCCTGAGCAAGTCGAACTTGTTCCTGCTCACCGTTGGGCTGGCCTTCTGGAACTCCCTGGCTTCCCAGCCGGGAGTTGCCCAGGTGCTGTATATCCTGGTCGTCACCGGTTCGGTGGTGGCAATCGTACCGGTGATGGTCGTGTTCCTGTTCCTGCAGCGCTACTGGCAGGAAGGCCTGAGCCTGGGAAGCATCGCAGGGTAATGGAGCAGCTTGTGAAGCCGTCGTCGCAGCCCAAGATACTGTTGATCGGCAGCGATACCTCGCTAACCTACCTGATTGGGAGGTATGCCGAGCGCGGCGGCTACCGGATTATAGTCTTGACGACCAGGCCCTCCGCCGAGAAGGTGCGGGCCTCAAAACCACTTGCCGTCCTTTTCCCGTCAGTTGAAAGCCTCGAAGCAGCTCAACCGCTTATTTCTGACCTCGCCAATTGGGATATTCCCGTGATGGTATGTTCATCCGTCACCGACGAGCTTCGGGCGCGTGAGCTGGGCGCCGATCACTGCCTTCTCCACCCGCTCACCTATGACGGTTTTCTTGCTGCCCTCGCCGCAGCCAGGGCACCAAGGGATTCTTAGCTTGAAATTTGATTTCTCGTGTCGAAGTGGTAAAAACTTTTTTTGCGTGCGGTAGCCAAACAGCATGAGCGAATTCTTCGTAGCGATCGTTCACCGGCCGGAAATGGTTCCGGAATATATTCAAAAAGAAGTGGAGCAAGGGAAGAAAGAGGACCTGTCCCGCAGCAGCGTCTTACAGGAATCCCTTGAAATATTCCGTACCCAACAGCAGGTCGCCCATGACAACGGCTTGCGCACTACCATCCAGATGACCTATGCCAGCCTGTTCAACCAGGAGGCGGTCTCCATTGCCAAAGAGCACCATGCCCGATACGGCGATGAAATTGGTTCTACATTTCTCGGCCTCCAATGCCAGGAGTTTCGCGAGCGTTTTAAATCCAAGGAACTGGCGATCTGGCTATTTTCGATTGAAGACAAGAAAAAAATCGTGGACGAGGTGCTGGGAAAATTCCACGAAATATTTGGCTTTTTCCCGACTTCAACCGGCTCCTACTACATGGATGCTGAGCTGGTCGGCTATATCAAGGAAAAGTATCCCGCGATCAAAGTAGCGGTGGCAACCTGCTGGGAGGAGGGACCTAAAGCTTACTGGAACGCCAACAACTCGTGGTACACGATCTTTGATGGCGGTCCCTGGAATCCCTGGATTCCATCAAAGCGTAATATTCATTGCCCGGCCTCGGACGAGGAGGATGACATTGGCATTGTGGCCGTTCCTCACCTGTCCAGGGACCTGATGGCGGTTTTTGACGGGCCCGGCTCTTACTATGGCACCCATCCGCAAAATATCCTGCGCGGCATGGCCTACGAAGGCCGGGAAATCCCCTATTTCTATAATATCGTCGACCAATACCGGTCAATGGCGAAATATAACTTGGGCTATTCCTTCAACATGATGTTTGTGGGGCCCGGTTGGATGAGCAAGAACGGCCGCTGGGAGGCGGATTACAACTTCCTGCTCAAGAGCTACAAGGACGGGATGGCCTATTACGGGCAGCTCAAAAAAGAAGGAAAGGCCCGGGATGTCACGTTGAGCGAGTTTGCCGATCTCTATCGCCGGGACCGCCCGTACACCCGCCCCGAGTGCACCCTTTGGAAGGACATTCTTTACGGCTCCCGGCGCCAGCAGTTCTGGTATGTCGATCCCTGGATGCGTTTTTGCTTGGACATGAACCAGGGTGGCGCCATGATCGACCTGCGTCCATATGCCGCCAAACTGGTCCGTCCCTGCGGTGTCGGAACCCGCCAGCTGCAGGATGCCTCTTATCCTTTCCTGATCCAGTCTCTCTACCGGGCAGGTTATTTCACCCATTACGCAGGCGAAGGAGCGGTTAAAAGTTGTAAGTTCAATTATGGAGGCGAGGAAGTCGATCTCTGCGCCTGCCGCACGATGGCTTCCTTCTCGGAAGAAGCTGGCACCCGCATCCTGGTCCTTGACCCTGTGGACATCGAGTTTTCCGATTTAACCATACGAGTGCAAACCACCTTTCGGATGATTGAGGACACGGGAGAAATCGAGATCATCAGGACTGTCCTCAGCACCACCGACCCGCAGGCGGAAATCACGATTGATGAGTACATCACCGCTTGTTACGGCACAACTGAATATCCTGAAGACTTAACCGGTGTCAGGCTGACCGTCATGGGATCGTCTGAAGAGGAAAGCATCGAATATGCCTATAAATGCCGACAGGCCCAGGTGGCTGGCGTCACCCTGGCCGAAGCCGTGGTGCCTCAGGTGGACACGCGCCTGACCATGCGCACCGATACCGGAGATGCCAGCGGATACTTCAGGGAAGGATTCGCCTTTTCTCCGATGTATACCCTTGGAATTAAAAAGGCAATCACAGGGACAGGGGAGCTGCGCACCTGGCTCAGGGTCGAAAAGGCAACCTAAGTGACCCGTTTACAGACACGAAGCATAAGACTGTTTATTACGCTGGTTTTTATCATCACAGTCGTGGGCTGTACGGCCGCGCCAGCGCCGGTGCGGACTGCCTCCCCGGTCCCGTCCGCGAGCGTCGCGCCTATCGTCGTCATCCCCGCCGAAACCCTGCCTTTATCAGGCGAATGGCGTTTTTCCATCGATACGGATGGCGTCGGCGAAAAACAGGGATGGGCCAATCCGGAATTTGACGATTCCTCCTGGTTGACGGTCACGGTGCCCCACACGTGGAATGTCATGCCCGAATATACCAATTATGCGGGACTGGCCTGGTATCGCCGGACTTTTACCCTCCCGGCCGCCTTGAAAGATGCCCACCTGCGCGTGCATTTCGAAGCCGTTTTCTATCTGGCGCATGTCTGGTTGAACGGCCATCTCCTTGGAGCGCATGAGGGCGGTTATACCCCCTTCGAGTTCGATGTCAGCGCGATAGTCGAACCGGGCCGGGACAATGTCATCGCGGTCGAGGTGGACAACCTGCGGGCTGAGGATCGCATTCCGGCCAATCTCTTCCCCGGTTGGTCATACGATTGGTGGAACTACGGCGGCATCACCCGGGCTGTGTCCCTCGCGATCACTAGCCGGGCTTTTATCTACCGCCAACAGGTCGTTTCGACTCCGCACCTGACCGGCATCGATAAAGCCGATTCAGCCTCGCTCGATGCAACCCTTACCCTTGATAATGCCTCCGGTCAGGCGTTCAAGGGCTCGATCCAGGCGAACCTGTTGGACGATGCCACCGGCCAGCGAGTCCTGGACACCCCGGTGACAGCTCCGGTTAGCATCCCGGCCGGCGGATCGGCCCGCGTCAGACTCGCCGCGACTCTGGCATCCCCCAGGCTGTGGCATTTCGACCATCCGAACCTGTATCGCTGGTCAGCTTCCCTGCTGACCGGAAGCGGCCAGGTCTTGGATTCGCAGGAGGTCGCCATTGGCATTCGTTCCATTGAATTGAAGAATGGGCGCTTCTATCTCAACGGCGAACCGGTGCGATTGGTGGGCGTTGACGCGCATATGGATTACCCAGGCCAGGGATCGGCCGAATCACTCACCGCCATGGTCGCGGATTACAACGACCTGAAAATGCTGAATGAGGTGTTCACTCGCCCAGTGCATTATCCTCAGGCGCAATCTATCCTGGACTATGCAGATCGTCATGGCATCCTCCTGATCCCCGAGGTCCCGGCCTGGCAGCTGACCTCACAGCAATTGGCCAGCAGCCAGATGTGCAACCTGGAAAAACAGCAATTGAGTGAGATGATCGCCGCAGACTTCAACCACGCCTCGGTATGGGCTTGGAGCATCGGGAACGAATTTGCCTCGAATACGAGTGCCGGTTATGACTTCGCCAAGAAAATGATCGCCTATGTGAAGTCACTCGACCCGACCCGCCCGGTGGGCTTCGCCTCGGACAAGTTGGGCGCTCAACCGCAGGCAGATGCCACTGCCCTATCCGATTTTGTAATGATGAACGAATATTTCGGCACCTGGCACGGAACCAAGCAGGACCTCGGCCCAGCCCTGGACCGCATTCATCAAACCTGGCCGGACAAGACCGTGATCATCTCCGAGTTCGGTTTTGCGCCGCACTGGAACAGTACATCGGCCTCCGGCCTGAGCCCGGACCAGTATTACTTCATCCCGGACGACGTCCCGTCCGATTCGCAGGAAGCGGACACGGTCCGGCGCCAGGTCATCGAGGACCAGATGCCGATCTTTAGCAGCAAACCGTTCGTAGCCGGGGCCATCTTCTGGAGCTACCAGGATTACCGCACACCCACCAACTTTAAGACGGGCCTGGTAGATGCGGCGAGGGACAAGCGCGGCTCCTGGTCTATTCTTCGGGAAGAGTTCTCGCCCGCGCTCTTAGATTCGGTTGTGTTTTCTCCTGTAACAAACCATCAACGCACCGCGGCCGTTGTCCTCCACGCCCGCGGCCCGGTGGACGTGGAGATGCCCGCCTACACCTTGCGCGGGTACAGCCTCCATTGGGCGACGACCTCCCCGGGCGGAGACAGTACTTTTTCAGCGGGGGATGTGTTCCTGCCAGTCCTGGCTCCCGGAGCGAAATGGTCGGGCGAGATCGCCTGGCCGGTCCCCGCCCAGGACTACATCCTCACGATCAGCATTGTCCGCCCGACCGGTTTCAGTGTGACAATCCGATCGTATGACGCAAATGGCGCGCTGGTTCCTTGAGAAGCGCTCGCCAGTTTGCTGTCGCGTTCGTGATGCAGGAGACTTACGCTTATGGCTCAAGGTCAAAAAGGCAAGATGAACTACCGCTGCCCGCGTTGCTTGATGCGGGAGATTGATATGGACCTGCTTTACGACCGGGATAAAGACGAGTATTATTGTTTGCGTTGTTCCTTTATCGGGAACGAGCAGGAAATACTCCGTCTCAATGCCCAATTCCGTGACAGGTACAAAGACCGTATGAAAAGAATCACCGATTTCTAAAGTATAAAACTGCCCGCCAGCACGTCCAATTGGCGGGCAACTTATTAAAGGACAATCGGTAAACTCTCTGCATATAGGAGTGACCTTATGTTTGCGCACATACTTTATGGCGGCGATTACAATCCCGAGCAATGGACGCCGGACATCTGGGAGGAAGATGCCCGTTTGATGCAGGCCGCGGGCGTCAATATGGTGACCCTGGGAGTATTCGCATGGGCAAAACTGGAACCGGAACCCGGCCGGTATGACTTCGAGTGGCTTGATCAGGTGATGGACCTGTTACACGCTCACGGCGTACGCGTTGATCTGGCAACCGCGACTGCTTCCCCACCGCCCTGGCTTGTCCGCCTGCATCCCGCGATCCTGCCAGTCACCGTGGACGGCGTCACCCTCTGGCACGGCTCGCGCCGCCATTATTGCCCGCACAACCAAGACTATCGGAAGCAGGCTGTGGATTTCGTCACCCGCCTGGCCAGGCACGTCCGCGACCATCCCGCATTGGCGCTCTGGCACATTGATAATGAATACGCCTGCCACGTCTCGGAGTGTTTTTGCGCCGATTCCATCGAAGCGTTCCGCCAGTGGCTGCAGCAGCGATACGGCTCCCTGGATGCCTTGAACGAGACCTGGGGCACGGCGTTCTGGGGCCAGCAATACGGTGCCTGGGAAGAGATCAACGCCCCGCGGCGTACTCCTTCTTCGGTCAATCCCGCACAACGCCTGGATTGGCAGCGTTTCTATTCGGATTCCTGGCTGGCATGCTTCAAAGATCAAAAGTCAGTCCTGCGCGACATTACGCCGCATATACCGGTCACGACGAATTTCATGGGCTTCTTCAAACCGCTCGATTACTGGGAATGGGCCGCGCAAGAAGATGTCGTGGCGAACGATAACTACCCCGACCCTGGCGACCCAGCGTGGATGGTCCGTTCCGGGATGGTGTGTGATTTGATGCGTTCTTTGGGGAATGGTCGTCCATGGTTGCTAATGGAGCAGGCACCCGGCCAAGTCAATTGGCGTCAGCGAAATCTGATCAAACGCCCCGGCCAGATGCGGCTGGGAAGCTATCAGGTCCTGGCACGTGGTGGAAACGGGATCATGGATTTCCAATGGCGTGCCTCGCGGGCAGGTTCCGAAAAATTCCACAGCGGTATGGTGCCTCATGTTGGGACTGATTCAAGGGTCTGGCGCGAAGTTAAAAAGCTGGGCGAGGAGTTGCCCCGCCTCGACGCCCTACTGTCCAGCCGCGTTCAGTCTGAAGTTGCCATCCTGTTTGACTGGAAAAATTGGTGGGCATTCGAACAAGGCGACAAGCCATCCAACGATCTCAGATTGCTTCCACTGATTGAGGCATTGTACGCTGAACTCTTTCGCCGCAATATCACGGTGGATTTTGCACGCCCGGATGCAGACCTCACGCCATACCGCCTGGTCATCGCACCCCATCTTTACTTGATGGATGACCGCGCGGCGAAGAATATCGGACGGTTCGTGGCAGATGGCGGCACGCTTTTAATGACCTTCTTCAGCGGCATTGTGGATGAAGCCGACCGTGTTCTCCTGGGCGGATATCCCGTCCTGCTTCGGGATGTGCTTGGCTTGTGGGTCGAGGAATTTGTCGTGTATTTGGAATCACAGACCAACCAGGTCGAGACGACCGAAGGGCACCGGTTCGCTTGCAACTTATGGAGTGATATCGTCCATCCCACCGACGCAGAAGTGCTCGCGAGCTACCGCGAAGATTATTTTTCCGGGACACCTGCTGTAACGCGGCATCACTTCGGGGAAGGCACGAGCTACTATCTTGGAACGGCGTTAACAAAGGATGGCTTGAAATGGCTTTTCGAACACATCCTTGAGGATGCAAAAGTGCGATCAAGCAATGCTGTATCAAGTGACGTGGAGATAACCCGCCGCAGCGATGGCACTCACACCTGGATGTTTGTCCTCAATCACTCAAATGATGAGGCCAATGTCGAATTGTCTCAAGAAGGCATGGATGTGATCACCGGTGTACCGGTAAAAGCATCGCTGGTTCTTGAGCCCAAGGGGGTAGCGATTATCCAGTTAGACAAAACATGATATTCGTGCGATCCAATTCCTTTGTATTTGAGGGTGAAGACCAAGGCCTTCCGGATATTCAAGCACCTGCTTTAAGAGACAGACCTACCGGGCTCACTTCATAAGATCACGATCCTGCCGTAGAGCAGAATGTGACCTTTTTGTTTCCTGGTTTTGGCATAATTTTGTAAATTGATGAACATCGAACAGAAGTTAAGCTCCCGTTCATCGCTACCGCGATGATCCAAGCTTTTTTCTAGGGAGCAGCCCTGGCTATCTTTGAGGGCTCTAGCGATATTGCCAATCGCGAGTGTAAACAGGACTTACGCAGAATAAGAATTGATTGACAGGGAAGGCGAAAATGGGTAAGGTAAGGAGTGATGAGACCCAAAAGCCACACTGTCAGCCGCTTGGATTATTGTCAGTATTTGCTGGTCAGCCAGATCAATTATACGTTGACGAATTTTGCCGAACATGCGGAGAAGTTCAGCCATGATGCTGCCAACCGCTATATGGCCGGAGAGCAGATCCGGCCGCACCTGGTCTGGGAGAATGTTAAAGGTCAAGTTGAGCAAACGCCGGAAGGGTTTCTGGTCTTTGACGACACAGTGATCGACAAAAACTTCTTGCAGGCGATCGAATTGGTGCGGAAGCAGTACAGCGGGAATGCGCATGAGGTGATCAAAGGGATCGGGGTGGTCACCTGTGTGTATGTCAACCCGATCCTGGACAAGTTCTGGATCATTGATTATCGCATCTATGATCCGGACGGAGACGGCAAGACCAAGCTGGAGCATGCCGACGAGATGCTGAAGAACTGTGTCTACCAGAAGCAACTGGCGTTCTGGGCGGTGCTGATGGACAGCTGGTACGCCACCAAGGAGATGATGCTGTCGATCGACGGGCTGCACAAGATCTTCTACTGCCCGCTCAAGGATAACCGCCAGGTCGACGATTCGAGCGGCGACCAGCCTTATCGGCGAGTGGATTCTTTGACGTGGACCGAGAGCGAAAAGGAACATGGCAAGCTGATCAAGATCAAAAGCTTTCCGGGTGCTTATAAGGTGAAACTCTTCCGGGTGGTGCTGTCTACCCAGCGCACGGACTATGTCGTGACGAACGACTTGGCTCAGGATAACACGCAGGTCGTACAAGAAGTGTGCGGCTTGCGTTGGAAGATCGAGCAGTTTCACCGTGAGACCAAACAATTGACCGGGATCGAAGGCTGCCAATGCCGGAAAGCCAGGCTCGTCCGTAATCATATCGGCTGTGCCGTCCTGGTCTGGGTTCGTCTCAAGCAGGTCGCTTACGAAACCCACCGGACCATCTATCAAGTCAAGAAGGAATTGCTCTCCGATTATTTGCGCCAACAGCTCAAATCACCGTCTATTCAAATGGTTCTTGCGTAAGTCCTGAATGCATTCATGCTGCACGTGTTCAACATTCTCACCTCAGACTCTGGCAACACCTGGCTGTTGTTGGGCGAGTATGGTGCCGTGACGGCTGCCATGGGATTATTACTCGCCATTCTCTTCTGGAGTCTAAAAGCCCGGCTCCCTGCAACGGATTAAACCGGGCAAACAAGATTTCTTTAAACCTGCCAAAACCTTGATGACCCTTTTCCCTTTGCCCCTGCTTTCGTCCCAACT
>Ga0335070_10003944_pt1 | contig 17294 bp, 16 predicted proteins | sample Lox_Sample_13_FD_206722 | JGI IMG/M metagenome (GOLD analysis project Ga0335070, IMG submission 206722) | Soil microbial communities from Loxahatchee National Wildlife Refuge, Florida, United States - Lox_Sample_1.3 | ecosystem: Environmental > Terrestrial > Soil > Wetlands | place: USA...
GCCCGACGCGCCGCCGGGCACCGGCGTCACGCCCGAGCTGGACCCGCCGGCATCGAAGTCGGCCGGCGCGGTTGTCGTCGGCGTCGCCGCGGGGACGTCCTCGGCGGAGGTGAGCGACGTGCCGTCGTAGGCCTCGCTCGGCGTCGCCGCGCCCTGCGAGAGGAAGCCGCCGCGCGCCTTGCCGATCCCGCCGGAGTCCGCGGGGAGCGTGATGCCGCCGCTCGTGCGCGGTGCGTACGCGGGGCCGCCGACGACCGGACCGATATAGACCGGGTTCGTGCAGGTCGCGTCGGTGAACGCGTAGACGCGGTAGAGCTCGACGGTCTGTCCGGTGATCGTCTGGTTCCCCGTCCACGTGAACGCGGGCATGAGCTTGTTCGTCGTCTTCGCGTTCGCCGCGTTCACGACGTCGGAGATCACGTGCACGAGCTTGATCGGCCCGCCGGTGACGGCCGGGTTCGTCGACGTGTAGATCGGGCTCCACGGAGCGGGCGTCGTCGTCGGGAAGCCGTTGATCGGGCTCGTGAGCTCCGTCGTGCGGACCGCCTGGATCCGCCAGCGGACGGTCGAGATCCAGTTCGTGCTCTGGTGGAAGGTGTAGAACTCGCGCTCGTCGAGGACGTTCGAGTGCGCGGTGATCATCTCGCCGGTGCCGGCCTCCTTGCCGGGCACGTCGATCAGCCAGATGTTGTAGCTCGTGGCGCCGTCGACCGGCGTCCAGCGCAGGAGGCCGGGGTCGCTCGGCAGCGGCCGCGGCGGGGCGGGCGGCGTCATCGTGAAGTAGAAGCCGCTCCAGCTCGTGACGTCGCCGGTGCTGAGCGTCGCACGGACGCGCGCGTAGAGCGCGAACGGCGCGCCGACCCACGGCAGCCGGACGGGCGGCGCGGCGACGGGCGACGAGAGGCTGCTCGTGTTGTAGAGAACCGCGTTGTCCCGCTGCGGCGAGCTCAGCGTGATCTGGAACTGGTAGTGGACGGCGCCGGCCACCGGGTCCCAGGCGAACGCGGGGGTCCGGTGGAAGGTCGTCGTCGGGGTCTCGTCCGCCTCGAGGATGAATCCGTGCAGGCCGGTGGGTCCCGCCGGGACGCCGGACGCGGCATGCGCGGCTCCCACGGCGACGAGGGCAACGAGAACGGTGGCGAGGCGGAAGCGCATCGTCATCCCTCGTTTTCGGCATCGGCTAGGGCGCAGCCCTCCCTCGAACGAGGGATGCCAGGACGGTTCCTGCGGCCAGGACGAGGGCGTCTCCCCCGCCGCGGGCGGCGAGCTGCACGGAGGCGGGGAGCCCGTCCTCCGCCGGGCCGCAGGGAAGGGCGAGGGCAGGCCACCCGAGCGAGTCGAACGGGTACGTGAAGCGGATCCCGCGCTCGCGGATCGAGAGCTCGTCGACGTCGTTCCGCGGCGCGACGAACCCGACCGTCGGCGTCACGAGCAGGTCGACGCCGTCGAGCGCCTCGGCGGCCCGCTCGCGGTACTCGGCGCGCCGCCGCTGCGCCGCCGCGACCTCGTCGTCGGTGACGGCGAGGCAGCGCTCGATCTTCCCGCGCACGTTGTCGCCGTAGAGGTCCTCGTTCCCGGGGAAGAGCGCGCGGTGGGCGTCGGCGACCTCGCGCATGAAGGCGCGGTAGTCGTCGGCCGCGAGCGGGAAGTCGAGGGCGCGCCGGCGCGGGAACAACGCGGCCGCCTCCTCGACGCGCGCGCGGACGAGCGGGTCCGCGTCGTCGAGCCAGGCGATGCCGACCTCGAGCTCCTCGAGCGACTCGAGCACCGCCGGCTCGAAGCCGGGCGCGAGCGCGCGCATCAGCTCGGCGCAGCCCTCGACGCTCGACGCCATCGGCCCGACGTGGTCGTAGCTCGCGGCGAGCGGGAAGCAGCCGTCGGAGGGGACGAGGCCGTACGTCGGCTTGAAGCCGACGACGCCGCACCACGCCGCCGGGATCCGGATCGAGCCGCCGGAGTCCGTCCCGAGCGCGAGCTCGACGTCGCCCGCCGCGATCGCCGCGCCGGAGCCGCCGCTCGAGCCGCCGGCGAGCCGGCCCGGCGCGCGCGGGTTCGGGACCGTCCCGAAGTGCGGGTTCTGCGACGAGATCCCGTACGCGAACTCGTGGAGGTTCGTCTTGCCGGCGACGGCGTAGCCCGCCTCCTCGAGGAGGAGCACGGAGGCGGCGCTCGTCGCCGGGACGTGCTCGGTGAAGAGCGCCGACCCGTACGTCGTCGTCAGCCCGGCCGTGTCGAGGAGGTCCTTCACCGCGACGGGCTTCCCCTCCGCGGGACGTTCCGGTCGAGCGAGCCAGATGCCGTCGGACGCCGTCACGGCGCCGACTCTACTTGCGCTTCGAGCTCGTCTTCTTCGACTTCGGCGCGGACTTCCTCTTGGCGGCCTTGGCCTTCGCCGTCTTCTTCGCCGTGAGCGAGGTCGGATCGCCGATCCCGACCTTCTGCGTGACCGCCGTTCCCGTCGCGTTGCCCGAGGTCGGCGTCAGCGTGAGCGTGAGCCCCGCGGCGCCGGCCGAGCTGATCGCGTTGAGCGCGCCCGACGGCAGCGTGAACGTGTGGGCGTTCGTGCCCGCGGCGAGGTCCATCGAGCCGAGCGAGTACGACCCGAGGGTCACCTTGAGCGTCCCGTCACCGCCGGAGTAGACGGCGACGCGGATCGACGTCGCGTCCTGCGCGAGGAAGACCTTCGCCGGCCCGAGGATCGAGACCGGAGGGGCCGCGGAGAACGAGCCGGCCGCGACCGGTGTGCCGTACTGGCTGGTCGGAGCGGGCGGGTTCGAGGACGAGGCGGGCGTCGAGAAGTCGACGGTGAGCGTGCCGGAGACGACGAAGTTCGCCGCGTTCACGTTCGTCGTGCCGTTCGGGAGCGCGAGCAGGCCGTGACTCGACCACGAGCACGTGTCCCACGGCACCGTCGCCGTCGCGGTGCTGCCGGCGACCGTGAGCGGCACGGGCGAGCTTGCGCCGCTGTTCCAGTAGAACGTCGGCTGCGACGTGACGCCGCTCGGGATCTGCACGACGATCTTCAGCGTCGCGGCGTAGCAGGCGTGCGCGCTCGATCCGTCGCCGCGGTCGAACTCGACGTACCGCGTCGCGAGATGGTTGACGCTGAACGTCTGCTGCGGGATGTCCGCCGTCGTCGCGCCCGTCTGGACGACCGAGCCGGAGATCGGAATCGTGGCGGCGTTGAGGGTCGTCGCCGTCCAGCTGCCGCCGATCAGCTTCGCGGCGTAGCCGCTGAACTCGGCGCTCAGCGACGTCCCGTGGGCTGCGAGCGCGTTCTGGAGCCCGGTGAGCGCATCACCGGCCGAGGCGCCGTCCTGGAGCATCTCGAGGATGAAGCCGGTCCCGAAGCGCTCGGCGAGGTACTCGTAGAACGGCCAGCGCGACAGGCCGAGGTTCTCGTATCCGTTCTTCGAGCACTTCGACGACCCGAAGGTCGGGTCCCAGCAGTCGAGCGACATCTCGAACGGGCCGATGTCGGTGATCGTGCTCACGGGGAAGCCGTTGATCTTCGCCGCGGCCCACTGCGCGGTCGCCTGCGTCATCCACTCGTCGCCGGCGCCGTAGCCGATCCAGGTCTCGACCTGGGCGAAGATGTCCCAGTCGACGGAGATCGTCTCGTTCGCGGTGCCGATCGTCCCGGAGTCGAAGTAGAAGGAGCCGTCGCAGCCGTAGCTCGAGAGGCCGTAGGCGGACAGGCTCGCGACGTAGATCTCGACCTTGCCGGTCCACGGGTCGACCTCCGGCGCGGGGAAGCCGAGCGCCGCGTACTGGTTGAAGGCCTGCTCGGCGATCGCGGCGAGGTCACCCGCCTGCGTCTCGGTGATGTAGTCGGCCGAGGTCGGGTCGCCGCTGTACCAGACGTCGAAATGCGCGCTCGAGACCGAGCTCGGGCCCGGGCTCGGGGGGATCGACGAGAGGACGACGTCCTTCTGCGCCTGGATGGGCGCGCACGCCGGCGGCGGCGTCGCGGCATGCGAACGCGTCGCGCAGACGCCCGAGACGGCGCCGGCGACTACGACCGCGAGGACCAGGGCACGCAGACGGGCCATTCAGGCGCCAGATCGGCGTCCGCCGCCGTTTCCTTTAGCGCAGCCCCTCAGTCGAAGTGGAGGTACAGGAACGCGATCGCGAAAGTCCCTGCAAAAAGCAGCAAAAAGACGCCGAACAGGAGCCAGCCGAGGCGGTTGTTCCTCCGGGCGAGATCAGGGTCCATCAGACGGCCGCGTCCACGGCGAGCGCCACGAAGATCAGCGCGAGGTAGAGGAGCGAGTAGTGGAAGAGGAGCATCGCGCCGCGCTTCGTCGTCTGCCGGCGCAGGCGCTCCGCGAGCCAGACGAAGACGGCGCCGAGCGCGAGCGCGCTCACGACGTACACCGGTCCGGCGTCGCCGAAGAACCACGGCAGGAGCGTCACCGCGACGAGCCCGAGCGAGTAGAGGACGATCTGGCGCGCCGTCTCGCGCTCGCCGCGGACGACCGGCAGCATCGGCACCTTCGCCGCAGCGTAGTTGTCCTTGATCAGGAGCGCGAGCGCCCAGAAGTGCGGAGGCGTCCACACGAACACGATCGCGAAGAGGAGCAGCGCCGCGAGCGTCAGATTCCCGGTCGCGGCGGCCCAGCCGACGAGCGGCGGGACAGCGCCCGCGGCGCCACCGATGACGATGTTCTGCGGCGTCGTCCGCTTCAGCCAGCGTGTGTACACGACGACGTAGAACGCGTTTCCGAACAGCGCGAGCGCCGCGGTCAGCACATTGACCGTGCTCGCGAGGAGCACGAAGGAGAACGCGGAGAGCGCGAGCCCGAACTCGAGGGCGCGGCTCGGCGGGACGCGCCCCGACGCGACCGGCCGCTGCTTCGTCCGCTCGCCCATCAGCGGGTCGATATCGCGGTCGATGACGTGGTTCAGCGCGCTCGCGCCGCCGCAGGCGAGCGCGAGCCCGGCCATCGCGGAGACGGCGAGCGCGGTCCCGGGCCAGCCCTGCGCGCCGGCGATCATCCCGCAGAAGCCCGTGATGAGCAGGAGCGACATGATCCGCGGCTTCGTCAGCGTCACGTAGTCGCGCCACGAGCCCCACGGCACCTGCTCGCCGCGGAAGCTCTGGACGGCGACGACGAGGAGCGCCGCGAGCGCGAGCGCCGCGAGCGTCGCATGGAGCGCGTCGCCGGAGACCGCGGCCGTCGCTGCGAAGAGCGCGCACGCCGCGAGCACGGCCGGGACGAGCTCCCGGTGCGCGATCCACGTCATCACGACGAGCGCGGCGAGCGGCGGCGCGACGAGCGCCGCGAGGAGCTGGTGCGCCGTCCCGAGCCCGGCCGCGCCGGAGACGACGGCGAGCACCGTCCCCGCGACGGCGACGAGCGCGGTCGCGCGGAGCCACGGCCCGGGCGCGACGCCTGTCACGTCTGCTCCGCGAGCTGCCGCCGCAGGTCACGCAGCGGGCGATGGCTCGTCACGTAGGGGACGGAGTCGAAGTTGTGCGGCGGCGGCGGCGAGGTCGTGTACCACTCGAGCGTGTCCGCGAGCCACGGGTCGTTCGTCGCGCGGACGCCCTTGCGCTGCACGTGCGTCCGCCAGACGTTCCAGACGAAGATCAGGATGCCGACCGTCATGATCCCGGAGCCGATCGTCGAGATCAGGTTGTAGTCCTCCCAGAGCCCGCCGTGGCTGTACGTGAAGATGCGGCGCGGCATCCCGAGCAGGCCGAGCATGTGCTGCGGCAGGAACGTGAGGTTGAAGCCGGCGAACATCGTCCAGAACGACCACTTGCCGAGCCGCTCGTCGAGCAGCCGCCCGAACATCTTCGGCCACCAGTAGAAGAGGCCGCCGAAGATCCCGAACATCGCGCCGCCGAACAGCACGTAGTGGAAGTGCGCGACGACGTAGTAGCTGTCGTTCACCTGCCAGTCGACCGGGAACGCCGCGAGGAAGATCCCGGACAGGCCGCCCATCGTGAAGAGCGCGATGAAGCCGAGCGCGAACAGCATCGGCGTGTCGAAGGAGAGGTTGCCGCGCCATGTCGTCGCGAGCCAGTTGAAGATCTTGATCCCCGTCGGCACGGCGATCACCATCGACGAGATCATGAAGAACGAGTCGAGGCCGACCGGCAGCCCGGTCGTGAACATGTGGTGCGCCCAGACGAGGAGCGAGAAGAACGCGATCGCGAGCGTCGAGAACGCGACGGCCTTGTAGCCGAAGATCGGCTTCCGCGAGAACACGGGGAGGATCTCGGAGATCATCCCCATCACGGGCAGCACCATGATGTAGACCTCGGGATGCCCGAAGAACCAGAACACGTGCTGGTACAGCACCGGGTTCCCGCCCTCCGCCGGGATGAAGAAGTGCGTGCCGGCGTTGCGGTCGAGCAGCAGCATCGTCAGCCCCGCCGCGATCGAGGGCAGCGCGACGACGAGCAGGATCGAGTACGTGAAGATCGACCAGACGAACAGCGGCATGCGCATCCACGTCATGCCGCGCGTGCGCATGTTCGCGATCGTGACGATGAAGTTGATCGCGCCGACGAGCGACGAGACGCCGAGGATGTGGAGCGAGAGGATCCAGTAGTCCTGGCCCTTGCCCGGGCTGTACGTGAGCTCCGACAGCGGCGGGTACGACCACCAGCCGGCCTTCGCCGGGCCGTTCGTCGCGAACCAGCTCAGGTTCAGGATGATCCCGCCGAGGAGGAAGAGCCAGTACGACAGCGCGTTCAGGCGCGGGAACGCGACGTCGCGCGCGCCGATCATCAGCGGCACGAGATAGTTGCCGAAGCCCGCGAGGATCGGGACGACGACGAGGAAGATCATGATCGTCCCGTGCATCGTCAGCACTTCGTTGTACGAGTTCTTCGTCAGGAACGTCTCGTTCGGCGTCGCGAGCTGCGACCGCATCAGCACGGCGAGGACGCCGCCGACGCCGAAGAACACGAGCGACGTCGAGATGTAGAGAATCCCGATCCGCTTGTGGTCGACCGTGACGAGCCAGCTCGCGATGCGGCCGCTCTTCCAGCTGACCGGGGGCGCTGCTTCCGACCTAGCCGCCACTCGACGCTCCCTTGTAGATGTTCTTGCTGACGTAGTCGTAGAGCGCGCTCATCTGCTCCTGCGTCCACGTGTTCCCGACGGGCGGCATGTTGCCGCGGCCCTCGCGGACGAGCGCCTCGAGCCCCGCCTGCTGCGTCAGCAGCGGGTTGTTCGAGATCTTCGGGCCGTAGCCGCCCTGGCCCTGCATGCCGTGGCACGTCGCGCAGACGCCCTGGTACTCGCTCTTGCCGAGGACCGACTTCGCGGTCGAGTTGATGAACGTCTCGTAGCCGGCCTGGTCGGTGACGACGACGCTCGCGGTCATCTTCGCGTGGAAGACGCCGCAGAGCTCGGCGCACTGGCCGACGAACGTCCCCTGGCGGGTCGCCTGGAACCAGAGCTTGTTCGTCCGTCCCGGGATCGCCTGGATCTTCCCGCCGAGCTCCGGGATCCACCAGCTGTGGATCACGTCGGCGGAGACGACGTCGAGGTCGACGACCTGGCCGACCGGTGCGTGCAGGTCGTTGATCGAGATCGCGCCGTTCGGGTAGGTGAACTGCCAGTAGTACTGGTGGCCCTGGACCGTGACGTCGATCGGGTTCGTCGCCGCCGGCGCGTCGTGGATCTTCGGCAGCTCGTAGAAGATGACGAGCCCGATCACGAGCAGGATCAGGACCGGGATCACCGTCCAGATCACCTCGAGCCGGGTGTGCCCGTGCACCTGCGCCCCGTCGGCGGTGCGGGGGCGCGTGCCGCGGCGGTACTTCACGATGAAGACGAGGAGGATCGTCTCGACGATCAGGAAGATTGCGCCCGTGAACCCGAGGATCACGAGGTACGCGGTGCGGGTGTTCTCCGCGTTCGGCGAGGCCGGGCTGAGGGGCGCGAAGCCGCCGTTGCCCGCGAGTGCGGCGCCCGACGCGACGAGCGCGCCGACGGCGCAGACGAGGACGAGAACGAGCTTCCGGCGCACCCCGTCCGGCATTCTATGGGGGTGAGCGGAGGCGCGCGGGTCGAGCTGCCGGCGCACGTGCCGGACTCCTACGAGGTGTACGTGAACGGCGTCCGCCAGGTGCGGGGCGTCGACTACGAGGTCGAGGGCCGCTCGCTCGTGTTCCCCCGCACGATCGAGCAGGAGGGCCGGCTCGGCTTCTGGCGCTGGACGCTGATGTGGCTCGGGGTGATCGGCTCGTACCGCAAGCACGAGACGGTCGACATCGCGTACGAGGCGAACGGGAAGCGCCAGGTCGCGACCGGGCTCGTCCCGAAGCCGGACGCGGACTAGCCGGCTACTCGCCGGAGACGTCGCGCCGCTGGAAGACGACGAACGCGACGGCGAGCGGGACGGCCGCGAAGAGCGCCGAGACCCAGAAGGAGCGGACGATCGGCGTCCAGTAGATCGGCGTCTGCCAGAGCCCGTGCCAGGCGTCGAACTGGGCCGAGAGCATGTAGTGGTGGAGCCACTGGACGTGGACGAGGCCGACGATCGCCTCCATCACGAGCTCGAAGACGAGCGTCCCGACGATCGCCGCGGCGCTGTTCCGGGTGACGACCGAGAGGAAGATCCCGAACGACGCGATCGCGACGAGCGGGACCGAGAAGACGCCGATGCTCGCGAACGCGAGCCCGACGGCGCGGCCCGCCGAATGTGTCGATCCGGTGAGGTCGACGACGGGGTTGAAGCCCCACGCGATCCCGCCGGCGATCATCCCGGCCGCGAGCAGCGCGAGGAGCACGAGCAGGACGTACGTGAACGACGCGAGCGTCTTCCCGGCGAGGATCTGGCTGCGCCGGAGCGACCGCGTGAGGATCGTCTTCAGCGTCCCGCCGGAGTCCTCCGTCGCGACGATGTCGCCGGCGACGAGCGCGGTCACGAGCTGCGCGCCGAAGCGCGACGCGAACGTCAGCACGACGAGCGCGAGCGCGATCCCGGTGTGGCGGAGGTTGTGGCCGAGCGGCACGTCGTACGGGCCGCCCTTCTGGAACGACATCACGACGACGAAGAGCGTCGGCAGGAGCGCCGCGGCGCCGACGCCGATGTACGTCCGCTTCTGCGACGCGAGCTTCCGCATCTCCCAGCGGTACGCCGTGAACGTCGTCGGCCTCACGCGACCGTCTCCAGGCGGTGCGGGTGCGCCTCACCCTCCGTCAGCTCGAAGAAGAGGTGCTCGAGCGTCGCCGTCTCGGGAACGAGCGCGGCGATCCCGAGGCCCGCGTCGACGAGCTTGCGCGAGAGCGCGAGCACCGCGGGCTCGTCGGCGGTGAAGACGAGGTCGCCGTCCTCGTCCGCGAGGTCGCGCACGCCGTCGTCCGCGAGCACCGTGCGCGCGGCGCGCTGGTCGCTCGTGCGGAGCCGGTAGCGCGGCGCGGAGCTCGAGTGGAGGTCGGCGAGCGTCCCCTCGTAGACGATCCGTCCCTCGCGGATCACCGAGACGCGCGTGCAGAGCTCCTCGACCTCCGCGAGCAGGTGGCTCGAGAGGAAGATGGTCAGCCCGCGGTCGGCGAGCGACGTGATGAGGTCGCGCATGTCGCGGATCCCGCCCGGGTCGAGCCCGTTCGTCGGCTCGTCGAGGATCAGCAGCTTCGGCTCGCGCAGCAGCGACGCCGCGAGGCCGAGCCGCTGCCGCATCCCCTGCGAGTAGCCGCCGACCTTGTCGTCGGCACGCGCCTGCAGGCCGACCGTCTCGAGCGCGTTCTCGACGAGGCCCGACGCGCCGTTGCCGTCGAACGCGGCGAGGAGCTCGAGGTTCGTGCGCCCGGTGAGATACGGGTAGAAGTGCGGCGTCTCGACGAAGCCGGCGACGCCGTCGAGCGCCTCCGGGAGCTCCGTCTGCGGGTCGCGGCCGAAGAGCTTCACCTCGCCGGCGTCGGGCCGCAGCAGCCCGAGCATGATCCGCATCGCCGTCGTCTTGCCCGCGCCGTTCGGCCCGAGGAAGCCGTAGATGTCTCCCTCGTTCACGGTGAGGTCGACCCTGTCGACGGCGTGGATCCGTCCGTAGCTCTTGACGAGGCCGCGTGCCTGCACCGGGACCATGGCCCGAGGGTACGACCGTTTCGCCGCGGCGCCGCTCGGCGTAACGCGGGCTTAACCGATTTCTAAGCCGGGATCAGCGAGAGCGCGCGCCGGTCGTGCACGGTGCGGAGGAGCTCGAACACCGACTCGGCGTAGACGTCGCTCTCGTCGCCGTACCACGGCCGGATGTCGGCGGCGCCGTTCAGCTCGACGACGACGTAGCCGCCGTCCGGCGTCGGCAGCAGGTCGACGCCGACGAGGTCGGCGCGGATCGCGTCCGCCGCCTCGACCGCGAGCGCGCGCGCGAGCGGCGGCGCGGGCGCGGACTCGCTCCGGCCGCCGAGCGCGACGTTCGTCCGCCACTCCCCCGGCGCGGCGACGCGGCGCGCGGAGCCGACGACGCGGCCGCCCGCGACGACGACTCGGAGGTCCCAGCCGGCGGGCGGGACGAGCTCCTGTGCGAGCGCGCCGTGCTCGCGGAACCAGCCGCGGTACGACGCGCGCTCGAGCGCCGCGTCGAGCTCGTCGCGCGTGCGGCAGAGCGTGACGTCGCGCCCCCAGCTCCCGAAGCGCGGCTTCAGGACGAGCGGCAGCTCCGGCGCGGCCGACGGCACCCCCTCGGCGATCAGCACGGTGTGCGGGTGCGGCAGGCCGGCGAGGCGCAGCGCGCGCGCCGTCAGCAGCTTGTCGTGTGCGGCCGCGAGCGCGCGCGGCCGGTTCAGCAGCTCGACGCCGCAGGCCGCGAGCCGCTCGAGCTCGAGCTCACCGCTCTCCATCCCGTCGAGCCCCTCGCGCACGTCGAGGCGCGCGAGCGCGACGTCGCCGGCCTCGAGGACGCGGAGCGCCTCGCGCGGTTTCAGGACGTCGGCCGGGACGCCGAGCGAGCGGGCCGCCGCGGCGAGCGACTCGTTCGTCTCCGTGACCGTGTTCGCGACGACGGCGAAGCGCATGGACCGGATGGTGGGGCCACCGTTCGCCCCGGTGGGCGGCGGTCCGGTGAACGCGGCGTGTCGGACCCGCTACCGGCGGCCGGCCGCGGCGGCGCGGTCCTTCGGCACCGCTTCGAGCTTGTACCCCACGCCGTAGCGCGTCTGGATGAACGTGTGGCGCGACGCGCGGCGGTCGACCTTCTCCCGCAGCCGGCGGACGAAGACGTCCACGGTGCGGTCGCGGTGCGACTCGCGGCGGCCCCAGAGCTTCTGGAGCAGCTCGTCCCGCGTCGAGACGCGGCCGCGGTCGAGCGCGAGCTGGTAGAGCAGGCGGAACTCGGTCGGCGTCAGCTCGGCGCTCTCTCCGTCGACGTACGCCTGCACCTCGCGCGGGTCGATCATCAGCTCCTCGATCTCGATCGGCTCGCCGCGCGGCGTCTCCTCGCGGCGGATCCCGCGCCGGGCCGCCGCGCGGACACGCGCGACGAGCTCCTTCATCGAGAACGGCTTCACGAGGTAGTCGTCGGCGCCGATCTCGAGCGCGTGGACGCGGTCGTGCTCCGTGCCGCGGGCGGAGACGATCACGATCGGCGTCGCGACGCCCTCGGCGCGCACCGTCTCGATCAGCTTCCACCCGTCGAGCCCGGGCAGCATCAGGTCGAGGACGCAGACGTCCGGCTTCTCGTAGCGAAGCCGGGCGAGCCCCTGGTCGCCGTTGGCGACCCAGACGGCGTCGAATCCGGCGGCGCCGAGGTGGCGCGCCATGCCCTGGGCGATCACCTCGTCGTCCTCGACGATGAGGACCTTCGGCATCGGTGGCATTATCGAACGCTGGTCGGTGTCCACGGGTGTGCGGAGGGTGAACGGATGGTGAAGGTGTGGTAAATGGTGCCGAAGATCGCGTCCGCGCGTTTCTCGCCACCGTGGAGGATGCCGTGGTCGTGCTCGACAGCGAGCGGCGCCTCGTCGCGGCGAGCCCCGCGGCGGCCGAGATGCTCGGCGACGCGACGCCCGGACGGCGGCTCGGCGAGGACGCCGACGACGCGCCGCCCGGACCGCTCGTCCTCTTCCTCGACGCGCTGCCGGAGCTCTCGGCGTACCAGGAGCTCCGGGCCGGCTTCACCGCCGCCGTCTCGCACGAGCTGCGGACGCCGCTCGCGCGGATGCTCGTGCTGCTGGAGAGCGCGACGCTTCCCGAGGCGGACGTCGACCAGCTCGTCGACCAGGCGCGGCTCGAGGTCGCGCAGGCGCGCGAGCTCATCGACGACGTCTTGTTCCTCGGCGAGCTCGAGACCGGGCGGGAGGTCGTCTCGCTCGGCCGCACCGTCGCGCTGCCGGTCGCCGAGCAGATCGTCGCCGCGTTCGGCGCGCGCGCGGAGCGGGCGCAGGTCGAGCTGATGCTCGTCGCCGACGAGGAGGTCGAGCTGCCGCTGCGCCCGCGCATGCTCCGCGTCGTGCTCGAGAACCTCGTGCTGAACTCGATCCGCTATTCGGGGCCGGGAAGCCGCTGCATCGTGTCGATCGGCGTCGACGAGGCGGGCGACACGATCCTCGCCGTCGCCGACAACGGGAAGGGCGTCTCCGAGGCCGACCTCCCGCGCCTCTTCGAGCGGTTCTACCGCGCCGACCAGGCGCGCTCGTCGCGGGGCACGGGCCTCGGCCTCGCGATCGTGAAGCACGTCGTCACCGCCGCCGAGGGCACGGTGGAAGCCAACGGCGCCCCCGGTCGCGGCCTCGAGATCGTGTGCCGCTTCCCGCCGGAGACCGCGGGCTAGCCGCTAGCCGAAGCGGCCGGTGACGTAGTCCTCGGTGCGGCTGTCGGACGGCGCGGTGAAGATCTTCTCCGTCGCGTCGTACTCGACGAGCTCGCCGAAGCGCTGGCCTTCGCCGCCCTGCGAGATCGAGAAGAACGCCGTCATGTCGGCGACGCGCGCCGCCTGCTGCATGTTGTGCGTGACGATGACGAACGTGTACTCGCTCTTCAGGTTGTGCATCAGCTCCTCGATCGCCTTCGTCGCGATCGGGTCGAGCGCCGACGCCGGCTCGTCCATCAGCACGACGTCCGGCTCGACGGCGATCGCGCGCGCGATGCAGAGCCGCTGCTGCTGGCCGCCGGAGAGCGACAGCGCGCTCGCCTTCAGCCGGTCCTTCACCTCGTCCCAGAGCGCGGCCTGCGTCAGTGCACGCTCGACGCGCTCGTTCACGTCGTCCTTGATCCCGAGGACCTTCATGCCCCACGACACGTTGTCGTGGATCGACTTCGGGAACGGGTTCGGCCGCTGGAAGACCATGCCGATCATCCGCCGCACCGCGACGGGGTCGACGTTCGCGCCGCAGATGTCCTGCCCGTGGTAGCGGATCGTCCCTTCCTGGCGGAAGCCCGGGATCAGGTCGTTCATCCGGTTGAAGCAGCGGATGTACGTGCTCTTGCCGCACCCGGACGGTCCGATGATCGCGGTCACGAGGTTCTTGTAGACCTTCATGTCGACGCCCTTCACGGCGGGCTTCGCGCCGTAGATCGCGTCGAGACCCTCGACCTCGAAGATGCTCTCGAGGCGCTCGCGCGGCGGCATCGGCGTCCGGCGGGTCTCGACTCTCACGGTCGGCTCGATCGTAGTCGACATGTCCTTGGCTCCTTCCATCAGCGCGCTGCGATCTTACGACGGCTGCGGTTTGCGAGCCAGCGGGCACCGAGGCTCGTGAACAGGATGAACAGCAGGAGGACGAGCGCGGCGGCCCACGCGCGCGCGTGGTCGGCCGGGTCTGGCGACTCCGAGAGCTCGAAGATCGCGACCGGGATCGTCTGCAGCGCGTGCTGCGGGTTCCAGTTGATCTGTGGGCCGACGAGCGAGCACACGAGCAGGAGCGGCGCCGTCTCGCCCGCGACGCGCGCGACGGCGAGCACGGTGCCGGTGAGGATGCCGCCGATCGTCTGCGGCAGGATGATGCTGAGCGTCGTCCGCCACTGCGGCACGCCGAGCCCGAGGCTCGCCTCGCGCAGCGAGTTCGGCACGAGCGCGAGGATCTCCATCGTCGAGCGCGAGACGAGCGGCAGCATCAGGCACGCGAGCGCGAATGCGCCGGCCCAGCCGCTCTGCCCGTGCCCGACGACGAGCAGGCCGTAGACGAAGATGCCGATCACGATCGCCGGCACGCCGTTCAGGACGTCGAGCACCATCGTGATCCCGTTGCGGATCGACGCCGGCGCGAACTCGTTGAGGTAGATCGCGACGAGGATCCCGACCGGGAGCGCCATCAGCGTCGCGAGCCCGACGACGACGAGCGTCCCGACGAACGCGTTCGCGAGTCCCTGCGGCGCGTTCGTGAGGCTGAACGGGATCGGCGGCTTCGTCAGGAGGTTCAGGTTCAGCTCCGACGCGCCGCGCTTCGCGACCGACCAGATCACGACGCCGAGGATCGCGACGGCGATCGCCGCGGCGAGCCACGCGAGGAGCTCCATCACGCGGTTCACGGCCTTGCGGCGGCCGAGGTTCTTGATCTGCAGCGGCGAGGCGCCCATGCCGTGCGCGCTCATGCGTGGCCTCCACGGGTGATCCCGTGCTTGCGCGCGCTGCGGCGCACGATCCACTGCGCGAGGATGTTCGCGATCAGCGAGAAGACGAGGAGGATCAGGCCGAGGTAGATGAGCGACGCGGCCTGGAGGTTCGTCGACGCGCCCTGGTACGACGCCGCGATCTTGCTCGCGAGCGTGTCGCCGCCGGAGAAGAGGTTCCAACCGACGTACACGCCGCCGCCGATCACCTGCGTGACCGCGATCGCCTCGCCGATCGCGCGGCCCCAGCCGAGGATCAGCGCCGCGGCGATGCCGCCGCGCGCGTACGGGAAGACGACGCCGCGCACCATCTCCCAGCGCGTCGTACCGAGCGCGAGCGCGCCCTCCTTCAGCTCGTGCGGGATGCCGAGGAAGAGCTCGCGGCAGATGCTCGAGACGATCGGCAGGATCATGATCGTCAGGACGATGATCGCCGTGAAGATGCTCGCGCCCGTCGTCCCCGGCTCGCCGAAGAGCGGAATGAAGCCGAAGGCGGTGTGCAGCCACGGCTCGATCGTGGAGCGGAGGACGGGTGCGAGGACGAGGATTCCCCAGAGGCCGATCACGACGCTCGGGATGGCCGCGAGCGTCTCGACGAGCGCCGTGACGGGGGCGCGGATCGCGCCCGGCGCGAGCTCGGTGAGGAAGAGCGCGATCCCGAGCGCGAGCGGCGTCGCGAGGATCAGCGCGAAGATCGACGTGATCGCGGTGCCGAAGAGGAAGCTGCCCGCGCCGTAGAGCTCGCGCCCGACGACGGGGTTCCACGCGACGCGCCAGATGAACTGGATCCCGTACTTCTCGATCGCGGGCCGCGCGCCCTCGACCACCTTCCAGACGATGAGGAGGACGAGGATCGTGACGCCGAACGCGGCGGCGCCGGCGACGACCTGAAGCGCAACGTCGCCGAAGCGCAGCCGCCGCCCCGAGAGGGGGCGGCGGCGTGCGTCAGCGGTGAGCTCTGCCGAAGCCACGAGCTCCTTACGAGTGGATCTTCGCGATCGACTTCTCTGCTTCGACCAGCACGGTCTTCGGCAGCGGCGCGAAGAAGAGCTTCGGGCCGTACGTCTGGCCCTTCGTGACCGCCCAGAAGAGGAACTTCTTCAGATCGGGCGCCTTCGAGGTCTGCTGCGGGACGATCACATAGGTGAAGGTCGAGATCGGATACGCGTTCGGGAACTTCTTCGGCGGGTTCACGATCGAGAGCGAGCCGTCGGCGTTCGGCTTCTGGTCGCTCTGCGCCGCCGAGAGGATCCCGCGGAGTCCGGGCGTCGTGTACTTGCCGGAGTTGTTCTTCATCCGGAAGTAGCTGAGGTGGTTGTGGATCGCGTACGCGATGTCCGCGTAGCCGATCGCGCCCGGCGTGCCGGAGACGATCGCCGCGACGCCCGAGCTGCCCTTGCCGCCGGAGCCGGTCGGCCAGTTGACGGCGACGCCCGAGCCGATCTGCGACTTCCAGGCGGGGCTGACGCTCGAGAGGTAGTCGGTGAAGTTGAACGTCGTGCCCGAGTTGTCCGAGCGGTGCGCGATCGCGATCTTCGTCGACGGGAGGTTCACGCCCGGGTTCAGCTTCGCGATCGCCGGGTCGCTCCAGGTCGTGATCTTGCCCATGAAGATGTTGGCCAGCGTCGGGCCGTCCATCTTCAGGAGGTTCGGCGCGCCCGGGAGGTTGTACATGATCGCCGTGGCGCCGAGTGCCCACGGGATCTGGATGCAGCCGTTGCAGGCGTTGAACTGGTCGGAGGTCAGCGGCGCGTCGCTCGCGCCGAAGTCGACGGTGCGCGCGGTGATCGCCGCGACACCGGCGCCGGAGCCGACGCCGCTGTACTGGAGCTCGTAGCCGTAGGCCGAGCCGAGCGGGCTGATCCACTGGGAGACGAGGGGCTGGACGAAGGTGCTTCCTGCGCCGGTGATGGTCGTCCCGGCCGAGCGCTTGGAGCCGGCGCTTGCCGCGCCGACCGCGACGGCCGCAACGGCGCCGCAGAGCGCGATCAGGGTGATCGCGCGAGTCTTGGAGCCGAGGTTCGGCATTGCTGTTTCTCCTCTTTCGGGGTTCGCGGCCACGGTACGACCGTCGCCCCGCGGGGTGGGATACCGTGCTGTTGCGAGGTGGTTACGAAGCGGTGAACCACCCTCGGAAACGGGGTGGGGAAAGGGATACGGTGTCGCGATGGCTTTCGACGACGAGCTCGGGCAGGTCGAGGCGCAGCTACAGGAGGAAGGGCAGCGGACGGTGACCGCCGTCCACGGGGCGATCCGGGCCCTCCAGGAGCGGGACGTCGAGCTCGCGGACGAGGTGATCGCCTTCGACGACGAGGTCGACCGGCTGTTCCTCGGGATCGAGAGCTCGATCCAGTCCCTGATCGCGCTCCAGACGCCGGTCGCCCGCGACCTGCGCCTGCTGCTCGCGATCCTCCACATCAACCTCCTGCTCGAGCGCTCGGCCGACGGGGCCGTGACGATCGCGAAGCTCTCGAAGCTCGTCGCCGACGCCGACCCGGACCCGGGCCTCGTCGAGGTCCTCGTCGAGATGGGCGACCGGGCGGAGGAGATGTGCCGCGTCGCGCTCGACTCGTTCGACCGCCGCGACCTGGCCGGAGCCGAGAGCCTCGTCGACCTCGACGAGCTCATCGATCGCTCGAACCGCCGCTTCGTCGAGCGGCTCGTGGACGTGATGGCCGACCCGGAGATGCGGGAGTGGGGCCTCGCGATGGTGGTCGTGGCGCGGACGATCGAGCGGATCGGCGACCGGGCGGTCGACATCGGGGAGCAGACCGCGTACC
>Ga0335070_10003945_pt1 | contig 17294 bp, 18 predicted proteins | sample Lox_Sample_13_FD_206722 | JGI IMG/M metagenome (GOLD analysis project Ga0335070, IMG submission 206722) | Soil microbial communities from Loxahatchee National Wildlife Refuge, Florida, United States - Lox_Sample_1.3 | ecosystem: Environmental > Terrestrial > Soil > Wetlands | place: USA...
TAATCAAACCCTTCTCCGAAGCCTCCATCGCAAAACCCAAAACATTACCCAAAGAAATCGTGTCCAAACCAAACTCGTCCGCAGCCCTGTTAAGCGCCGCAACCTGCCTCAAATCACCCAACCCAATGTTCGAACCCAGCATCACCACATTCTCATAATCCAACTCAGACTCCTTCCTGTCACACCCCCTAACCACATTACCACAAGTCATGTTACACATTGGACAACCACGATTCGAAGTCTTAATCTTCTCCATAGCAAAGCCGCCAATAGCCTCAGCCTTATCAAAAACTCCCTCACTATAGTTACATGTCGGAAGAACACTGTGCTCCTGACTCCACTCAACAGTCATCATCGTACCCTGCCGCTTCCAAAAAGCAAAACTAGGCTTAGTCATAACCTCCCTGTAACCATCAGAACCCAACTCCTGCATCTCCTTAGGATAAGCAGGCGAAAGATCACCAGAACCAACAATCACCACAGCCTTCAAATTCTTAGAACCCATAACCGCCCCCATCCCAGGTCTTCCACCCGCCCGCCCCTCCTGACAAACCACATTCGCAAACTTCACAAGATTCTCACCGCCCTGACCAATCAAAAGAATCCCAGAAGCAGGCCCATACAACCCCCTAAGATTCTTTTCAGCCTCAAAAGAATTCAAACCCCAAACATCCTTACCATCAAGAAACTCCACAGACCCATCCTCAACAAGCAAAACAGTCGGTCGCTCAGCAATCCCCTCCACAATCACAGCATCATAGCCAGCTTTACGCATCTGAACAGCCACATGCGAACCAACATTACCATCACCATAACCACCTGTCAAAGGACTCTTAGCAGCCACAACAAGCTTACCGCTACTTGGCAACGCAAAACCAGTCAAAGGACCAGCAGCAAAAACCACCTTATTATCAGAAGACAACGGATCAACCCCAGCCTTAAGCTCATCCCACAAAATCTTAACAGCAAAACCTCTACCGCCCAGAAAACCCTTGCAAAAAGAAACATCAAACTTGTCAGCCACAGCCTTACGCTTATTCAAGTTAATTCGGAGAAACTTACCTGTCCAACCATACATAACGCATAACGCTCCAGAATCAGATAAGCAATTATCTGCCTGAAACTAAATAAATCTAGTGACAGAAAAAGGTTAGATCACAAGTTTTTCAAGTTCAACGTTACGGTTTTTCACACCTAAATCGCTGACCTTAAACTTTTTATCCCCATACAGAACTGCATACTCCTCACCGTTGTAAAGGGCTGTGGCGATTCTGCCGATGGCATCAGCCTTCAAAATCCCACTTCCACTCGCACCACCAACAACCATCAAATCATTCTCCTCAAAAACCAACGGCTGCCCATCAACCGTGTTAATCTCATACAAACCAGCAAACGCTGAAAAAGGCTGACACCCCAAAAACTGAGGAAAATACTTCACAAAAACCTGATACAACCCATACTGATAATAGTTTTCCTCAGGCTCAGGATCATCTTCAATCTTATAACTTCTGGGAAACTCGTCGGCATAAGCAAGCCAAAGAGCATCCTCCTCTGGAGACGGACGAATATACGCAGAAGGTTTCGGCAGAATCGTGAACGGCAAACAACCTGCATCTGTGAATTCTTTACAATAAAGCAGCTTCTTCAATCCTTCGCTTGCGGCTTTAACCGAAAAAACCTGCCTCTTCCTAGCCTTAACGAAGCATTCGATGCCCACAGGATCCAGAAGCTTAGACATCCAAGCCCCAGCCGCAACTACAGTTTTCTTTGCGGCAATTTGTCCTCTCGTAGTTTTTACTCCAGTGATGTGTGCATCTTGCCAGAAGTAGGGTTCGCCAGGCATGCCCAAAGACTGGCGCGGCTCAACAACAATCTCGCTCACTTCAGTATTGTATTGAATCTTCCCGCCCATTCTCAGAAATTCTGATTCATAAAACTTCACCAAGGAATCAACATCAATTAATCCTGCTTTCGGAATCAATATCCCCTTGTGAACATTTCCCAAACCCATCACTTGAGCTTCTTCGTCCTTGTCAAACCTCGTTTTCATATCAAGCTTCTTTGCCAAAACATCTTCATCATACTCAGTGTACTTGAAGCCCTTGTTCGCTAAATCGTTCAAAACAGGAAGCATTCTACGGTATCCTTCCTCGTCAAAAAACCACAAGTAACCCGCCCATCTCAGCTTCAGCTCAAAGCCGAGTTTATCCTGCACATGTCTATAGAATTCAGCAGAGGAATCAGCCAAAGCAAAGTTTGTGCGAGACGCAAACAGACAGCGAAACGCTGCTGCACTCTTCGCTGTACTGCCCTGACCAGCAGCCCCCAGCTTATCAACTACCAGAATATTCAACTGAGGGTTCCTGCTTTTGAGATGGTAAGCAGTTGACAAACCTATAATCCCTGCACCTATGACAAGCACATCATATTCCGCCATACTTCTTTCCCTCCGCCAACTGAACCAGACAACAGAAAACAGATCAGATTTAAGGTTAGCTATTCACCAGATTCTAAACGCACGTTTGGAGAGAACGCTTATTTACCTCCTAGAATTATGATTTAGACCAATCGCAGATGATCGAGGGACAAATTTGCACTTGCAAAGAAATGTGAAAGCGGTTTCAACTCTCATACTAATCTTGCTGATTTTGTGCGCCCTAATATTCGGGGCTTTGATTTCCTATCTTTGGGTTATGGCAAACTATTATCTTGAACCCAACACGGTTCAACTAGCCATCACAGACTTAAACTTCCAAGTTGACCATGCAGACTATTTCAACGTAACAGTCATGAACCCTTCTCATTCAGCATCTGCAACAAACGTCACAGAGATTTATGTGACAGTACTTGGAAACTCCACCATGTTCCCAGTGACAAGCACGTTGCCAGAGGACCTACCCATACTCATTGACAGAGGCACAGTCCAAACTATAGATTGCTTGTATAACTGGAGTGACTTCGCTGGAGAATCAATCACGGTGCATGTTGCAGCAACTGATGCTGTTGGAGCCGAGAAGACCATAGAGACCAGATTAGTGAAGTTGAATTTGCAGACTTACTTCAACTCTTCCATAAGCAGCCAGCAATTCAATATAACTGTGCAAAATGATTTGCAGTCGGCCATTAACCTGACATTAACGAAAGTCACAATTGGCGGAGAGCCTGTGCAGGATTTAGCGACACTTAATTACACAACGATCAACCTTCCCGTCAACTTGACAATCGGAGAACAGCTTCCAATGATCTGCACATATGACTGGGAAAACATGGCAAATCCTGTTATCCGCGTTGAAACAGGTCAAGGGTACTACGTTGATCATACTGCAAATGCGACAGCACGAGCCAATTGGTTTGTAACGCAAGCAATGGTCAGTGAAACTAACCCTGAGGAAATGAATGTAACAGTCTTTAATTCGGCAGATTCAAGCACGTATCTAGATATAGCCGCTATTATTCTCACGTTCAGCAACGGAACAAAATACACAATAAACGGAACTCTTACGGATCCACAGTTCTCGCCCTCGTATGAACAGCCATACTACAGACTTGAACCGAATTCTACAGTCACATTCAAACACTGTATCTGGAACTGGAGAAACTCTACTGACTCAAACATCACGTTAGAAGCCATCAATCTGCAAGGTTTCGAGGCAGCTACAAAACCCGTCAATTTGCTTCCGTCGACAATCTTTGGAATAAGTGGATTAGACTTCAATATTACGCATACTGGATACTTTATTGCAAACATTACAAACTTGCCATCCTCAATAGGAGAAGTCGGCATAGACAAGATCATGTTAAACGACAAGACGACCACTTTTGTAAATCAAACAATTCCAGTAGGCGAAGAGAGACAATTCAACTGCACATTTGACTGGACAAGCTTAAGGGGACAAACGGTCACAATCTTTACCAACACCAGTGATGGAACGCAAGCTTCTGCAAGCACCACGTTGCCCTCAGTTGACTTGAAACTGTCTGAAACAGCAGCCTTCAACAGCACAATGGAAGGAATTCCATACGTCAACGTCACCATATTCAACACTGCATTCTCAATACAGAACGTGACAATCGCCAACGTCACCTTTGCAGTCGCAAACTCAACTTTCACAATTGACGGAACATTAACAGTCCCACAGATTGCCCCCAACGGAACTTTGCTTGTCATAGACTCAAATGTGACGGTAGTCTGCTTATGGAACTGGAACTCGGACTCCTATCATGGAGAAACACTTACGATCACTGTGCAGACAAAGGAAGGATTTGAAGTGTCGCAAACGTTTCCGATTCCCTAATTTAATCCGCAAGGCTTATTTTTCCTCGCACGACAAACGCTCATACTCCGAGGGCTGAGCATTGACCAAAATAAAGGTCACCGAAAGAGTCCGCACTATAGAGTATGCGATTCGAGACATTCTCGTCTATGCAAAACAAGTGGCAAAAACTGGCAAGAAAATCTACTATCTTAACATAGGAGACCCCGTTGCCTTCGATTTCGACACGCCTGCACATATTAAACAAGCCTTAATCAACGCAATACAAGAAGGGGCTAACGCCTACTCGCCTTCAGAAGGATTGCCAGAACTAAGGCAGGCAATCAGCCAGAAAGAAAAAAGGGTAAACGACATTGCAGTAGATCCGGAAAACATAGTTGTTACACAAGGAATTTCTGAAGGCATAGAAATGGTGATGGCGGCTCTGATCAACGCTGGAGACGAAATTCTCCTTCCAGGACCCACATATCCTCCTTACCTCTCTTATGCCAAGTTTTTCGGTGGAAAACCAATTACTTACGAAACTGTTGAAGAGAACGGTTGGCAGCCGAACATTGACGATTTGAAAAAGAAGATCTCAAAGAAAACCTGCGCAATCGCTATTATCAATCCGAACAATCCAACGGGAGCTCTTTACGACGAGAAACTAGTGAAGAAAATTGTGGATTTAGCCGGCGAGCATGATCTGCCCATCTTATCAGATGAGATTTACGACCGAATAACGTTCGGAAAGAAACTCACCAGCACAGCTCACCTAGCTAAGGATGTTCCAATAGTCGGGCTTAATGGCTTTTCAAAAGTCTATTTAATGACAGGATGGAGGCTTGGCTACGTTTATTTCCATGACCAAAGTGGACAATTACAGGACTTTAAAGAGGGCGTTGAAAAGGAAGCAAGAATAAGATTGTGCGCCAACACACCAGTTCAAAAAGCAGGTGTGGCAGCCCTGAATGGCCCTCAAGACCACATCAAAGAAACCGTTAGAAAACTGCAGGAAAGAAGAGACTATGCATGGAAAAGACTGAACGAAATTGAGGGTATAAGCTGCGCTAAACCTGAAGCCGCGTTCTACGTTTTCCCCAAAATCCATGAAGTAGGATCAAAATGGAAAACAGACATGGACTTCGCACTCGACCTTCTCAAAGAGTCTGGCGTGCTCTTCGTCCATGGTTCTGGATTTGACCCAGTTTACGGGGCAGGGCACGTGAGAGGAGTGATTCTACCGCCCATTGAAACGCTTGAACAAGCCCTCAATGAAGTTGAACGATTCATGGAGAAAAAACAAAACTAGAACTTCATTTGTATATTGGTATTCCCTGACTTGGATCTCGAACTAGCTTCTGAAATTCTTCCATCAACCTTTTCGTTATCGGACCAGGCTTGCCGCCGTTTATCATTCTCTTGTTGATTTCGCTAACTGGCACAACTTCAGCCGCCGTTCCCGTGAAGAAAACCTCCTCAGCATTGAACAACTCATAAGGCGTTATGTTTTTTTCTTTAATGTCATAACCAAGCTTCACAGCAAGCTTCTTCACTTCTTCAGCCGTTATCCCAGGCAACGCACCAGTGTAACTCGGTGGAGTAAACAATCTTCCATTCTTAACTATGAATATGTTCTCTGCCACTCCTTCACACACAAAACCATTCTTGTCAAGACATATGGCTTCGTCTACGCCTGTTATGTTTGCTTCGATTTTTGCCAGTATGCTATTGAGGTAGTTGAGCGATTTTATCTCGTGAGACGTGGCATCAACAGGGTCTCGTTTGACCCATGAAATCATGGCAGTGACCCCGTCTTCTTTGGCTCCTCCCTTGTGCAAGGCAATTGTATCAGTTATTACGATGACAGAGGGTTTTGCGCATTTCTTAGGATTCAACCCTAAATCTCCCACCCCTCTGGTGACTACTAGACGAATGTACGAATCTCTGAAGTTGTTCTTACGAAGAGTTTCCAAGACAGCTTGGATCATCTGCTCCTTCGTCAACGGAATGTCAAGCATTATCATGTGGGCAGAACGGTACAGCCTATCAACATGCTCCTTAAGCTTAAACACTGAACCACTATAGGCGCGGATTCCTTCAAACACTCCATCGCCATACAGCAGCCCATGATCAAAAACAGAAATCTTTGCCTGCGACTTCGGAAAATACTCCCCATCCACATAAACCAGCAACTCCTTTTCCAACATCGCCACCCTCAAACTAGCAGGTTAAACTATGAGATTAAGCTCTGATATAGTTTTTGTAAAGATAACCCCGTTTTCACCCATGTCTAACCATAGAACTGTGGTCTTTTTGAAACAAGTCTGGGAAGAGGCAACGGCTTGAAAGGCTTGTCTGCGGTCTCTTTTCCAATCTCACCTGTAAGCTCATCAAGCTTCAGCTTGCGAAGTTGACCAGTTCTTCTATCACGCACCGCAAGCACACCAGAATCGATTTCTCTTTGCCCAACAACAACTACGTATGGAATCCACTCCATCTCAGCCTCCCGAACTCTCTTCTGCAAAGTCAAAGACCTGTCATCAACATCCACACGAACGCAACATTTCTCCATACTGTCCGCTATCTTTACTACTTCTTCGAGGAATCCGTCCGACATCGGAATCATACGCACTTGAGTCGGCGAAAGCCAAAGCGGAAGCATGGGCGGTCTTCCCTTCTGCTGATCCCTGTAGGCTTTTTCCAGCAGCGCATACACATCTCTCTCAATCGCTCCGCTCGGAGAGCAATGTAGAATCAGCGGATGACGCTTCTCGCCTTTCTCGTCAACATAGTTTATCTCATATCGTTTCGCGTTTTCGACATCAATCTGGTCTGTTGAGAGTGCCGCGGCTTTGTTTTGATTGTCCACGAAGTTGAAATCCCATTTCAGAACAAAATAGAAGAACCGTTCCTTCCACATTTCAACCAAAACAGGCTTGCCAAAAATCTTGGCAAGAGAAACAATGAAATCTTTGTTTTCATCGTAGAAATCTTTCGTGAAGCGAATGGCAGCCTCATAGTCATTCTTGGACAAACCTATTTCCTCAATAATCTGCGCAGACAGCTTGAACCTGACTACAAATTCCTTCTTTACCTGCTCTAAATCGGTGCAGAACGCGTGGCAATCAGGCATACTGAACGCTCTCAAACGCCTCAAACCGACAACTTCACCGCTCTTCTCACGCCTAAAACTGTAACGTGTCAACTCGTAGACTTTCAGAGGCATGTGTCTATAGGAGAATTGGGTATCATGAACCATGAGAAACTGTCCGAAACACGCGGCGAAACGCAGAAACAACTCTTTATCCTCAGATTTCAGCAGATATTGCCTTGCAGGAAAACGATTCACGTAATCCGCCAAACTTGGATGATTGAAATCATACATTATGGGAGTTTCCACTTCCATCGCGCCATACTCATTCATTTTGGCTGTTACAAACTGCTCAAGAAGCGACTTGATCAATCGCCCTTTTGGATACCAACGAATGTTTCCAGGGTCACTTCCCATTTCGTAATCAGCTATCTCCAGCCTTTTCATCAAAGTCACGTGAGGCGGCATCTGCTGGCTAGCTCTCGCTTTTGATATTTCATATTTCGCAAATTTCTCTAACATCTCATGCCCTTTGAAAGTATACTCTTCAACAGGCACCATTTTCCCATTTGGCTCAAGAATATACCAGAATGATTCGAGTTTCTCCTCAGCTTTTGCAGCTTCAGAAACCTTTTCCCCTTTCCCCTCCTTCTTTGCAGCAGAAGCAACATAAACACGAGATTGTTCCGCAAGCGGGTGACCTTTTATGGAGATCGTAAACTGCTTGTTCCAGCCGAAGGGCGCACGGAAAGTTTCTATCCCTTTTTCTTTCGCATAAGCCTCCATCCCTTTGAGTATCTTTAATGCCTCTGCAGGTTTGGCGAGGTCGCTGCTAAGATGAGCGTATGGGTAGATTATTATGCGGTTCACTTTCAGTTTCTCAATGAAAGCCTGAATCTCATCTATGGCTTTCTGACCTGTCGCTTTGTCGTCTCCTTCTTCCACTGCCGTGAAAAGCACAACGATCTCTTCTAGACGCACGGTTTTCTTTTCGGCTTCTTCAGCCACAGCTATTTCTTTCTGAACAGGTCTGTATTCAATATAATCAGAATGAAGCTGCAATATGCGCATGAAGAAAACACCCTTGCAGATCTAGGCGTTGAAACGCCACTTTTCAAGCTTCTTGTCTTTCTTCGTCAATCTCTTGAATTCCTTGTAATGCTCCTTGCATAAGTAGGCACGTTTCTCGCTGGTGCCAACTTTCAAGCCAGCGTGTCTAACCTTGTCAGCTGAAAGTGACCTAACTGGCTCTTTGCCGCATCCTGTTATACTACATTTCACGCCTTTCTCAATGCGACCCAAATTCCTGCGCCTCTCTCAATACAGTACACATTATTCCTTAATTTCCTTTTCATAAAGTAAGCGGGCTCTCTGATAAATCATTTCTTTATCACCAAAATATGTAGGACCCATACTTTCAACGACAAGCGAAGCAACCGCCGACCCAACACATGCACATCTTAGCAAATTCCGACCATTAACGTATTCAGCCAAGAAGCCACCCATAAAAGCGTCGCCAGCACCAGTTGGATCAACAATCCTATCTGACACACAAGCTGGAACATCATAGATAGCCCCATCAGCCGACAGCACTGAACCCTTCGCACCCAAAGTAACGATGACAACTTCAACGCCGCAGTCGTGAACTGCCTTGATAGCGGAACTCAGCTCGGCAATGCCAGTTACAGCTCTAATCTCAGACAACGAAGACTTGTATATCTTCACAAGCTCCAACATGCGCTTGTCAGCCAACGGACAAGGCGAAACCGTTCCGTTTTCATCGAAACTCCGCACAAGCCCCTGCGGATCAAAAGACAGAACATCAGCACATCCCTTCAGCTTCTCCACAACATCATACGTAACCTCACCCGCAATGGGAGCGATATGAACAACGCTTGCCTTCAGAGGACTTGACAGTTCATCAACAGTTATCGGAGGTGCCCTGCTTTTCGAAACAAGAACACGATCAGATAGATCGCTACTATATCTCAGTTCAAACCGCGTGCTCTTCGCGCTCTCAACCTTAGTGACCCTGGATAAGTCGATGCTTTCTTGCCCAAGCCACCAACTGTAAGCTTCTGGAAAATCAGCCCCAACCTTGGAAATCACCGCAACTCTTGACTCTAAACGCCGAGCCGCGAACGAAACGTAAGCCGCAGAGCCCCCAAGAACGGTGAATGGCACTTGCCTGTTTGGCAAGAAGATTGAATCTATGCAAAGATGCCCCACCGAAGCAATGTCAAGCACTTACTGGCTAAGCCTCCATCAAAATAGTGTGCAGAAGTGAACTTAAAAAACCAACGGAAAAAGCAGCTCATTTGGCTTAAGCAGGAGCCAGCAAAGTTTTTTTACCATGGTATGTTATTGTCATAATAGCGCCTCTTAAGGGGGGCGGCTGGAATGAAATCCTCCTAGTCAACCGTTGGCTTTCAATCCTCTGATTCTGTGTCAGTGGATACTTTCTCCCGAGAATCGAACTGAGTTCCTTGGAGGTGATGTTTATTGAAGATTCGCAACATGAAAGTTGGTGACGTCGAAACGGTGGCGAGAATGGACGCGTTAGATCACGACAGTGATCCTGAAAAAGGCTACAAAGAAGCAAGAGAGCACACTCTGGACCATCTGAAAATCGTTTCTCAACATTGCTACGTCGTGGAAAATGCGAAAGAACGTATTGTCGCAGCGATGGTTCTGCATCCACGCAAAGAGGTTTTCGAAATCGAAGATTTTCACGTAAGAGAAATCCAGCAAAACAAAGAAGCATTAAATCTGCTCAAATCAAAGCTCATGGAATACTTGGAAAATGTTCACACTGAAGTTCTATGCTGTCCCTACGCAATAAAAAGGCTCATCGCAACATATGAAAGCTAAGACTGGAGTAAAAGAATCGCTTTCGCCAAATCTCCCCCGCTTTCTTCCAATGCCTTTCTGGCTTCGTCTAAACTCTTGCCAGTTTGATCTGCCACAAGCCTAACATCTTCCTCAGCTACGGCTGATGTTTTGTGCTCTGGGACTTTTTCAGTGATTTGCCCGCCAACCACCTGAAACATTTTTTGTCCTTGCACGTTAAGTATCGCCACTTCAGGCTCCTTGATGACTATTTCTTTGCTGCTGGTCTTAACTATGACTTCTTGCACGTCTTCGACCTGCTCCATGTTCAAGCCCATACGCTGCATCATACGCCTTGCTTCACGCGGATTAACATGTCTACTCATAAGCTTCGCCACTCACCAAACATTTACAATTCAAACCTCATATACTTAACTTTCCTCTTTTACACCATGCCGAACTTTGACGGCAACGCCGCTTTTGAAAGCCAACATTTCCACACCAGATAAAGCCGCTCTCCCAACAGCCAAAACCTTGCCATTCTCATCAACCACAATAACCTCGTCCTTCGCCCTAGCAGCTTCATCAACCTTGACAATGTGTACAGCAAAAACGTCCCCACCGTCAGCAATAACTTCAGAAACATCATCGCGTACACAAACAAGATATTTCGAACTATCTGCGTTATCTACAATTCGTCTTGCCCCTGCAATGCTTAGCGAGAATAGACCATCCGTCGGTCGCATGGTCACAAGCCTCTTGCCATCTAAGTAAATGTAGCGAATTCTGCCCGTTCCCTTCGAATATTCAATACTGACACTGTCTGGGAAAAGCTGTTTTCCTATGCCCTTTCCAAACTGGTAATCTGCCACACATCTGATCTTTCTCAAGTTATCAGTCAATTACAGACCTGCCTTGGAGACATGCTTGATTAATTCGACAAGTATAAAGACGAGCGGAAATATTAATACAAGCCATTCAGGTGCGTGCCATCAATTGCGATGTGAAGTCTGTGGACGAAAAATCTTCGGTAAACCCTACAAAGTCGTTATCGAGGGGGCAAGACTAACAGTTTGCACCGACTGCTCCAAACATGGCAAGCTTGTCTGGGAAGAAGAAACCAAGCCTAAAGCCGTGATCAAACCGAAGGGACCAAGACCGACCTTGCACATTCAAGTTCCAAAATCGACAAAACCCAAGGTTGACACAAGCCGTGAGCTTGTCCAAGATTTTCATAACGTAATAAGAGAAGCCAGAGAAAAACTTGGACTTTCACACGAAGAGTTGGGCAAAAGAATAAACGAAAAAGTATCTCTGCTGAAAAAAATCGAAACTGGCAAAATGACGCCTGACAACAATCTTGCCACAAGATTGGAGCACACCCTAAAAATCAAGCTTATTGTTTTGACGAAAGAAGAGAAAGTGCCTGAGGCCAAAATTCCTAAGGCTCCGAACCGTGAACTTACCCTAGGAGACCTTATCAAGATGGAAGATAAGGGCAAGGAAAAGAAGGAGGAGCCAACCGGACGAAAGCAATCATAGTTCAGCGCAGGCGCAATTTTGAACCTTCAAGCCTAGAAGAACTCAGAAGCTTAGCAGAAACTGCTGGTTATACTGTAATCGGACAGATGGAGCAGACCAGACTGTCTGACCCACGCTATCAGATAGGTGTGGGCAAGGTGGAAGAACTTGCCAAAATGGTTAAAGAAACGGACGCTGAAAAGATAATCTTCGACAACCCGCTAAAACCCGTTCAAGCATACAATCTGGCAAAAGCCACGGGAATCGAAAACATTGACCGCTTTCAACTCATCCTTGAAATCTTCACAAAAAGAGCAACCACAAGCGAAGCATTACTCCAAATTAAGCTGGCAAAGCTTCGGTACGATCTGGCACAAGCGAAGGAACGGGTTAGACTGGCGAAAAAGGGCGAGCAACCTGGCTTCATGGGATTGGGAGCGTATGAAGTAGACATTTACTATGAGAGCGTAAAAAAAGAAGTGCATGCAATACGCAGAAAACTGAGAAAATTCCAAGGAAAACGAGCTCTGCACCGTGAAAGAAGGACAAAGATGGATTTTTCTTCAATATCATTGGCGGGATACACGAAGGCCGGCAAAAGCTCTCTTTTCAATGCGCTCACCGAAGCTGAAGTCGCCGTAGACAGCAGCCTATTCACCACACTTTCAACGACAACTCGGCTAGTGGAATTTAACAAAAAGAGGTTTCTTCTAACAGACACTGTCGGGTTTATTGACCGTTTGCCATTGACTTTGATAGAGGCATTCCATTCAACGCTTGAAGAAACCATATACTCAGACCTGATCCTTCTCTTAGTTGACATAAGCGAACCAATAGACACTGTCAACAAGAAACTTGCAATCTGCCTCGAAACCATAGAACGCATCGGAGCCGCAGGCATACCAATAATAACCGTTCTGAACAAGATTGACCTGATACCTGAGAATGAAACACAGCAAAAGCTCAGAAGCTTGGAAGGAAGAACCCCAAACCCTGTGCCAATATCCGCGCTACACAAAACAAATCTCGAACAACTCAAGCAAGAAATACTCAGTATATTGAAGAACTACGTGCAGGCCACTTTCACTGTGCCAGTCACAAATGAGTCTATGCCATTCATTTCATGGCTTTTCAAAGCAGCAGACGTCAAAACGCTCAAGTACACAGACAACTCAGCAGTGGTTGTTTTCGAAGCCACTCCAGACATCGCGGAAAAAGTGAGAAGCCGTGTTGAGGGATTCAACGGAAAGTTTGAAAAATCCTGAGTCAGGGACGACAAACGTGTCTGAGATTGTCGTTTTAAGATGGGGACACAGATCAAGCAGAGACGCAAGACTCACCACCCACGTTGCATTGACTGCACGAGCACTCGGAGCATCAGGAATCATACTTACAGATGTAAACGATAACAAAATCAAGGATACCATTGACAAAGTTACGAGAAGCTGGGGAGGCGAATTCCGCTTTGAGATGGGAACTCCATGGAAAAAAGCAGTATTGGCTTGGAAAGCTCAAGGCGGACTGGTCGTTCATTTGACTGCTTATGGCGAGAATATTGAAACAAGCGAAGTACTGAAGCAGATCAAAGCTTCTGGGAAAAACATTCTGGTTATTGTTGGAAGCCAAAAAGTTCCAAGTGAATTCTTTTCACAGGAGGTTTCGGATTTCAACGTGGCAATCGGAAACCAACCACACTCCGAATGTGCAAGCCTTGCCGTCTTTCTAGATCGGTTCTTCCAAGGAAAGGAGCTGGCAAAAACCTTCAAAGATGCCAGAATCAGGATTGTCCCTCAGAAAAGGGGCAAAACCATCGTTGAACATCAATAGATTCCGACGCAGAGTTCGTAAAGAGATTTAAGTCAAACCATGCAACAATATATTATAGAGAACCGTGCCTACCGATTCGACAAGAAAAAGGGTCACCATGATATCAAACATAGACGACGCAACATTGATGCGAGTTGCTCAAGCACTAGGCGAAGAAGACGCAATCAAACTAATCGAAATCCTGAAAGGCTCCGAAGAAATCACAGACGACGAAATCGCAAACAAAACCAGCATAAGATTAAACTCCGTCCGCAAGATCCTCTACAAACTCTATGATCATTCTCTCGTGAGCCTGAGAAGAACGCGAGACCCGAAGACAGGATGGTTCATTTTTCACTGGAAACTGCAACCAGATCAGCTTGAAGGCTTTATACTCACCCAGAAACGCCAAGTCCTCGAAAAACTCAATCTCAGACTTGAATACGAGAAAAACCATGACTTCTACTACTGTTACACGCCAGGCTGCAAAAGAGTCCCATTCGAAGAAGCAGTGGAACTGGTTTTCAAGTGCCCAACATGTGGCAAACCGTTGATGCACTACGCAAACGAAAAAATTCTCAACGCATTGACGAAGAAAGTTGAGACGCTAAGGAAGGAGCTTGGTGAGTGAGAGGCTCCCATCAAGAGAGGAGGCGTTGCGACTTCTTCGTAAAAGCGGATGCCGAGAAAACGTTGTAAGACATTGTGAAGCAGTTGCAGAACTGGCCGTGGAAATCGCCTATGCCCTCAAGGAAAAAAACCTGAAGGTTGATGTGGAACTGGTTGAAACTGGCGCACTTTTACATGATATTGGACGCTCCAGAACACACAGCGTACACCATGCAGTTAGAGGAGCAGAAATCGCCAAAACCCTAGGCTTGCCAGAACCAATCATATCAATAATCAAAAGACACGTCGGCGGCGGAATAAGCCAAACAGACGCCCAAAGACTCGGATGGCCAAAAGACATCTACATTCCGCGAACGATTGAAGAGAAAATAGTGTGTTATGCGGACAAGTTGATTGACGGTTCAAAACGTGTGCCAATAAATGTGACAATAGAGAAGATGTCTGAGAAGCTGCCGCCTTCTGCCATTGAGAGAATGCAACGACTGCATGAGGAAATGATCGCTCTGGTCGGCGACTGCGATTGCCTACCGTAACACTTCTCTCGAAGGTCTACGTCGATTCTCAAATGAAAGAGGTTGAAAACAACCTTAAGTTAATACTCGAAGGTTTGGATGTTGAAACTGAAACTCTAGGAACCACCAGCCGAGGACTGCTCCAAATCTCTCTTTCTGGCGAGGACGAAACCGTAGCCCTCCGATATTTAGCTGGCGAAATCGGACTGTGCCCAACAGACTTGGCGAACGTCGCAAAATTCTCAATCGTGAAGGGTTATTTGAACAGAATAGATAGAAACGCTAGTGAACTCCGAGTGGACATTGGCGTTTTTCAGCCAGCGCAAGTTGATGCCGTCATTCCGTTGTCAACGTTGCAAGCTCAGCTTGCTGACGGAAGAAAACTGGCTCTCCCAAAACTTGTCGAGCTCTTTGATTTCCATGAAAACTTGCCCTTGACAATCAAGATCTACGATATGAACAAGGAGAACGGCACCATCGAAGCTGCTTTATCAGAGGGACAACTTGCACTATACCGAAGTTGGACTAAATCTCTCCTCGACAGATTGCTGATTCTAGGTGCCTCTTTCAATGAAGTTCTTGTTGCTCTCAAGAGAGCGCATTATGACCGTGAAATCGCGAAGATTGAGCCATTGGGAATGTTTGAGCATGCAGTCGCGTGCAAGCTTGGGACAGATGCGACTGGACTGATTCCGAAGATTGGACGAAACCTTCGAAAAGCAGGTTTCAGTGTGTATAATCCGAGGAAAATTATGAATTTCTTTGGGGCTGACTGTGGATTGCTCATTTCTTCGTGACTAGATAGACACCTGCAAAGATTAACAGACCGCCCGCAATTGTGAAAATACTAAGCGTCTCTCCGACAAATGCGACTGCAAAAGAAACAGTAACCAAAGGTTCAGCAAAAAGAAACGAGCTCACAGACGCTGCATTGACCCGTTTGAGCATGAAAAACCAGATGAAGTAGCCCAGCACTGAGCAGGTTGCAGCCAAGAATAGAACTGCCAACCATTCGTATGCGGTTAGAGAGAGTATTAAATGAAAGGAGTTTTCAGCCATGGAGAAAGGAATTAGGAACAATCCGCCTAACACGTTAATGTATGATACGATGAGGAAAGCGTCGTACTTCTCAAGCAGTTTCTTTCCTAGTAAGCTGTATGTTGCCCATAGGATCGGCGTTGAAAGCAGAATAATACTTCCAACAAGAAAGCTTGAATTAGTTTGGAAGCTCAAGGTTCCGCCTGCAACAACGATCAATGTGCCTGCTGCAGCAATCATTATGCCTAGAACCTGTTTCTTCGTTAAACGATCCTTGAATATTCGGGCTGAAAGTATGCTGATGAGGATTGGAGAGAGCAAGCAGACGAGGATTGCAGCAATGGAAGCTCCAGCCATCTGAATTCCCGTGTACTGAGCTGCAAAGAAAAATGTGACGCCAGTCAACGCCAGAACCACGACTGTTGGAATGTCTCTTCTTTCAATTCCAAGCTGATAATCAGCTTTTCTGGCTCTGTTTAAGAGAAGCACAACAATGAAAAGTCCGCCTGCTACGAGAAAACGGAATGTTGCAATGGCAATTGGAGTCAGTCCTTCTCCTAAAGCGATCTTGACAACTACGAAGGAGCTGCCCCAGAACAGGATTAGAGTTATCATTAGGAACGCGTCGAAGGGTTCAAGTGTTTTGGATTTCATGCGAAGCTGTCTCCACGATCTGTCACAGCAGCGGTTTCCTGTGAACTAGAGAGTGAATATCAGGAATATTAGAAGTTCTGCACAAGTCCGATGATTCAGGTTTGGGAACGTTGGACTCGGAATGTATTTAGGTTCGACGTAGTTTATGTTATTATCATGCCTAAGGAGCAGGTTGCTCGTAAGAAGCCTTTACTTTTGAAGACAGTGTCGTTATTGATAATTGCTGTGGCTGTTTTGGCTGGCATCTTCTGGATAAGTGGGAGTCGCCCTCACAGGCTCAGACCTGGCGAGGTTACTGAATACATGGGACAGAATCTCTCAGCCATCGATGACTTCAGGGAAAACTCGATTAAGGGACCGCAACAGGTGAATGTGAGCGAGTATTCATTGACTGTAACGGGGCTCGTTAACGCATCTAAGACGTTCACGTACGATGATGTTCTGAGTAGGTTTACGCATTATGAGAAGGTCGTTACGCTCCACTGTGTGGAGGGCTGGGATGTTACAATTCTGTGGGAAGGTGTTTTAGTCAAAGACTTGTTGACCGAGTCTGGGATAGATCCGAGAGCGAAAGTCGTGATATTCCATGCTTATGATGGGTATTCAACGTCGCTGCCGCTTGATTTCATAATCAACAATGACATATTGATGGCTTACAAGATGAATGGGCTGGTTTTGCCTCCTGAAAGAGGGTTTCCCTTTGAACTCGTGGCGGAGAGCAAGTACGGCTACAAGTGGATAAAATGGATAACCAGCATTGAATTATCAGATAACGAGAACTACTTAGGTTACTGGGAAAGCCGAGGCTTCTCCAACGACGCCACAGTGCCCTGAAATTTCCTTCATTGCTCTTCAGTTATTTAAGGTTGAAGATCAAATCGTTCTAAGGTGAGGCTGAGGCAAGATGAGCGAGAACATAGTTCTGATCAAGAGGTTCATTCACTGGCTGCTTTTCGC